>Ga0315281_10001963_pt1 | contig 30551 bp, 20 predicted proteins | sample YL17G07_0_MG_FD_204540 | JGI IMG/M metagenome (GOLD analysis project Ga0315281, IMG submission 204540) | Sediment microbial communities from Yellowstone Lake, YNP, Wyoming, USA - YL17G07_0 | ecosystem: Environmental > Aquatic > Freshwater > Lake > Sediment | place: USA: Wyoming | collected...
ACGAGGACGGGTTTGAGGTCTCGACCCCGACCGATACAGATATTTCGGATCATTACTCTTACACCTCGGGTGATTTGACCTTGATCGGCGGCGTGGACATATCACTGCCCACCGGCAAACACGGTTATTCGAACTCGGAGCTGGGGCGCATCTTAAGCGAATCGGTAATCGCCGATTTGATGTCCCTGACCTCTTACGGGCAGGGACTCAACGTAACCCCGCATTTGGTGATCGCCGAAAAAATTTCCAAGGATTTCAACGTTGGAGTTGGGTTTAAATACACATTTTCCGGCGAATACGACGCCACCACGGAAATAGCCAATGACAATATGAAACCAGGCGACCGTCTCAGCCTTCTGCTTAATTCAGTCCTTACGGCGACCCTCAACGATTATCTTATGCTGACCCTTTCTTATTCCCACGCCGCCACTGACAAGCGGCAGGGGCAGGACGCATATCGGGCGGGCGACACGTTTTCGACGGACTTCAAATACATCCGCAAATGGTCTGACGCCTACACGAGCGTGTTGGGGCTTATCGTCAGCGCCCAGCAGAAGAACGAGGCGTTGAACGAGAGCCTGATCCTTTCGAGCGAGAACCAGAACTCCAACAACAATTCCTGCGAGCTTACGCTGAACAATAATTACAGGCTCTCCGATAAGCTGTCCCTCACCGGGATTCTGGGATACAAATATGTGTTCGCCAACGGCTACAGCATGGGGGACGCTCTCTACGACTCCGGCCGGTGGAAAGCCTATGCCGAGCCTGGAATGATGTGGATTTTCTCGCACAACCTGTATGCAAGCGTCAAGTTGAGGTATTCGCGGTTGTTCGACAAAAAAGACGCATTCGAGGCGGAGGACAACACGTACAACATCTACAATTTCGACTTTGGCCTTGTTTATAACTTCGGGCTGTGACATGAGATGTGTTGCAATGCCAAATCAAATCGAGTTGCCACCTGGCTCTATCCATAAATTGCCGGGAATTTTCCGCCGATGAACGACCACGAGAAACGAAAGTATCCTAGAGACGCCCAGCTTGCGGGAACGCCTGTCGATGTGATTGTGGAGGACAGAAACGAGCGCCACATAATATCCGGCGCCACCCTGGCCGACCATTCAGGTGGCGGGATGAAGATCGCCGCCGATATGAGCCAGGCTTTGGCTAGGGGCAAGGTTGTTGTCGTTATCATTAATGGAGGCATATTCTCCGGAAAAAAATGCCACAGGGGCGTCATCGTGTGGATCAGTAACTTTCCGGACACTGGGCGGACAAGGTTCGGTTGCGAACTCATGTTAACGGCAGGGCCGGTACCTTCCGTTAAACAAGGATATTTCAGCTACAACCCTTTATCCTGGATTCCGCATCTCCTGGGCAGGTGAACCGGCTATGGCATTTTAATTTATCATAGCTACGCCACAATGACGGAACCATCCTATGGCGCCTGATTCCGACACCATGCCTATCTTTTTCCGTGCGCGCCTTTATTGCGCGTAGTATCGCCTTCACTGCGACAACTTCTTACCCTCTCCCTTGATGGGAGCGGGCAGGGTGAGGGTGGTATAAATAATTACCCCTCACCTGGCGCTTCGCGCCATCCTCTCCCACAAGGGGAGAGGGTAAGGGCAGGTGTGCCCCAATTATTGACTTACGCAAAGGTCTCTGTCTCAAGGGGACGAAGTGGGCGCCGCCTGTTCCATTGGAAGCGTGAAGAAAAAGGAGCTTCCCGCTCCGGGCTTGCTTTTGACTCCTATCGTGCCGTTGTGCGCCTTCACTATCTTCGCGGCGATGAGAAGCCCGTAACCCGTGCTCCGTTCGCCGCCGGTTGGACGCACGCTTATCTTCTTTTGCCCGGTGAAGAGGTGTTCCTGCTCCTTTTCCGGGATGCCCACCCCATCGTCTGTCACCTCCACGCGGACCCTGCCATTCTCCACCGACGTGCCAACGCCAACGTTTCCGCCGGGACGCGTGAACTTTATGGCGTTGCTGATAAGGTTGTCCACCACCTGCTGGATTTTCCCCAAGTCGAAAATGAACGGCGGGATGGACGATGGCTTATGGTTGAGAGCTATGCCCTTTTGTGTGGCGATCATCCCGAACAGCTTCACGCGCGTCTCTATCACCGGGTTCAAGTCGTTAAGGTGAAGCGTAAGCGCCACATACCCGCTTTCTATCACCGAGATGTCCAGCAGGTTGTCTACGAGTTCCAGCATCTCGCCCGACGTTTTCTTTATCAGTTCGGCGATATCGCGTCTCTTTTCGGCGTAACCCTCGTCGAGCATCAGATGGGCGAACCCGTTTATCGAGCTTAAAGGGTTGCGCAGGTCGTGCGCCGCCATGCCCAGAAGCTTGTTTTTCTCATCGTTGAGCTTCACCAGCTTGTTCCGCTCCCCGGTCACTTCGTCGAACAGCTTTTTACTGAGCAGATGCGCCCCCACGCGGGCGATAAGCTCCGCCTCGTCGAACGGCTTGAGGATGTAGTCGCTTGCGCCGGACGCCAGGCCCTTGAGCACCTCCTCGCGCCTCCCAGCCCCCGTCACCATTATGATTGGCACATGCCGGTACGCCTCCATCTTCTTCACCTCGCGCGAGAACTCATAGCCGTCCTTGTCGGGGAGGTAGCAGTCGGTGACGATGATATCCGGCCCGCATTTTGGCAAAAGCTCCACGGCTTCGGCGACGCTGGCCGCAGTGTACACGTTGTAGCCGTTCTTCCCGAAAATGTGCTTGAAGATGTGGCGGGTGATGTTGCAGTCCTCCAGGACGAGAATTTTTTCATGTTTCCTTATCTTCTTCGTCTCAAGGAGCATGTTGACGTAATCCGCCAGCCGCCCAGCCTTGAAGGGTTTGGAGAAAAACTCCACCGCCCCCACCTCAAACCCCCTCACGCGTATCTTCGACTCCGCGTGGGACGAGATGATGATGACCGGTATGTCCACCGTCGCGGCGTTCTCCTTGAGCGCCCGGCACGCCTCGAACCCGTCCATCACCGGCATCTCTATATCCATCGTGATGATGTCCGGAGCGAGCTTTTGGGCTTTGGCCAGGGCATCGCGTCCGTTCTCCGCCAAATACACGTTGTAGCCCGCGCTGTGAAGCTCCTTGTAGATGAGCATGCGCGCGCCCTTGCTGTCATCCACCACCAGTATCTTCTCTGGACGCCTCGTGGAGGTCTCCCGCTCTATCTGGTAAACGACGTTGATAAGCTCCTTTTCCTGCACGGGTTTTTTGAGAAAATGGTTCACGCCGTGGTCGAAGGCTTTTTCCACCGTCTCTATGCTGTCATCCTGCGACAGCAGGACCAGGTTCACCCCCGCCGTATCCGGTTCGGTAAGAAGGCGGTAGCACAGGTCGAACCCGCTCATGTCTTCAATAAGCGCCGCCGTCATGATTATGTCGGCCTTGACGACGGTCGCCAGCCGGATAGCCTCCGCGCCGCTTTTGGTCTTGAAAACGTTGTAACCATATTTGTGGATCATTCTCTCCAGCATCATGGTGACGGTGTGGCTTGGCTCGACGATGAGGATGTTGTTGAGCTTCCTGCGTTTCTGGTGGAAGTTCATCACCTCCATTTGCAACGTGGCCTCGTCCACCAACTTGCGCTCAAGGAGTATGTCCCCAATCATCACTTTTCTGCGGGTGCGTATGTCCAGCAGGTAGCGGAGCTGGTTGGCGTTGATGAGGCCCAGCGAAACCGCCGCTTCCCCGAACTGCACGTTCGGATGTCCTTCCATGTAGTCTATTATCCGCAGAACGTCGTCGCGGCTCAGATAGTTCATCTCGACAGAGATCTCGCCGAGCAGGCGGTTCTTGTTTTGTATCTGGAGGGCTGTCTCGTGTTGTTCTAGGGTGATGACACCCTTTTCGACGAGATACTGGCCGAAGCTGAGGTGTTTCATCTGAGTAATTCCCCTACTGCTAAGGTTATTATAACCCTTCAGTGATTGAAATTTTAAGCATTATTTTTTATACCCAGTCAACTCTTCAACCGCTCGTCCAGCGCCCTTTTCACCGCGTCCACGCCGGGTGGCAGGTGTGCAACTTCACCTGCGCAAACACAAGTTTGCCAGTGTTCATCGGCGAGGCTCGCAATTGGGTTGGCAATACCTGGAGCGCTACGCGCCAAGTTGAAATCGAGACCAGAGTAAATCATGAAAAGCCTTCGCTCTCACAACCCGTTGCAATCACCCAGATAATTAACATTGGGATGCCAGTGAAAAATGTTTCTGCCCGATTCTTTATGGCGCTAGAATGTGAACAGAGAGGGTGGACGCCAATGTTGGAATCTTTGCTGTATCCAGAATCCGTGGCGGTCATAGGCGCCTCCAAATCGCCTGGCAAGGTGGGTTACGAGACGTTCAACAACCTCGTCAAAGGCGGCTTTTCCGGGCGGCTGATCCCGGTCAACCCCACTGCCGATGAGATACTCGGCGTCAAATGCTATCCCGACCTTACAGGCCTTACCAAACCTCTCGATTTAAGCGTGATAGCCGTGCCCACGGCCTCGGTCAAGGCCGCAGTCGAAAGCTCCATCAAGGCAGGGGCGAAGGCTATCATCGTCATCACCGCCGGTTTCAAGGAAGTGGGGCCGGAAGGGGCGGCGCTGGAAAAAGAAATCGCCCGTATGTGCGCGGCTAAAAACGTCCGTCTGATGGGCCCAAACTGCCTGGGCCTCATTAACACACATCACAAGTTCAACGCCTCGTTTGCGCGGAAGATGCCCTCGCCGGGGTGTATATCCGTCATATCCCAGTCGGGCGCGCTTTGCACGGCGATACTGGACTGGGCGGCGGCGCGCCACGTCGGGTTGGCAAAGCTCATCAGCATCGGGAACAAGGCCGACCTGGACGAATCCGATTTCCTCAAGGCTCTCGCCAAAGACAAAGAGACACGCGTCATCATGGGGTATCTGGAGAACATCCTCACCGGCGACGAGTTCATAAAAGTGGCGGAAGAGGCGGCTTCGGTCAAACCGGTCGTGCTGATGAAAGTCGGCGTGACGAAGGCTGGCGGCAAAGCGGCTTCGTCGCACACAGGCAGTCTTGCCGGGGCGGACATCGCGTATGGGGCCGCGTTCAAACGCTCTGGCGTGATACGCGCCGACACTTTCGAGGCGTTGTTCGACTATTCTACGGCGTTCGCCATGCAACCACTGCCCAAAGGCGACAGGGTTGCGATAATCACCAACGCTGGCGGGCCGGGCATCATGGCGGCGGACGCGGTGGAGAAGTCCGGGATGAAAGTGACCACCCTTGGCGTGGACATAGCCGAGCATCTGAGTTGCAAGCTCCCCTCCGCCGCCAGCATCGCCAACCCCATAGACGTGCTGGGGGACGCAGACCCGCAAAGGTACGCCCTCGCCCTCAACGCGGCGCAGGACGACGAGACTGTGGACGCGGTGATCGTGATCCTGACGCCGCAGGCCATGACCAAACCTGCGGAGACGGCCCTGGCTCTGGCCGCGTGCGTGCGGGGGAACAAGCCGGTTCTCGCCTCGTTCATGGGCGGGGAAGACGTCATGCCGGGACGGGAGGAGTTGTCCGCGGCCAACCTGCCGGATTACCCGTCGCCGGAGCGGGCCGTGGCGGCGCTCCGCGCGATGTACGACTATATGCTGTGGCGCAAAAGGGCGCCGCGCATCGTGACAAGGTTCACCGTCAACAGGCGCAGGGTCGAGAGGATCATCACGCACCACTATCGCGCAGGCAGGCTCCAGATAGGCGAGGAGAAGGCCAAGGATGTGCTGGGCGCCTACGGGTTTTGCGTGCCAGCAGGGCAACTGGCGGCCACCTCCGAGGAGGCGCTGGAGATAGCCGAGCGCATCGGGTATCCCGTGGCGATGAAGATCGCGTCGCCGGGCATCATCCACAAGTCCGATTTCGGCGGCGTGCGGCTTGGGTTGGGCAATGCGGAGGCCGTGCTGGACGCTTACGACCTTATGATGTCGCGCATCAAACGCCGCGCGCCGGATGTAGAGTTGGAGGGGGTGTACATCGAGAAAATGGCGACGAGAGGGCGGGAGGTCATCATCGGCATGACACGCGACCCGGCGTTCGGCCCGATGCTGATGTTCGGGCTTGGCGGGATTTTCGTTGAAGTGATGAAAGACGTCACCTTCTACCTCGCCCCGATAACGGCGGACGAGGCGATGAAAATGCTCGTGAACACACGTTCATACGCCCTTTTGAAAGGGGCGCGGGGCCAGCGGCCCGTGGACATGAACTCTATCGCCGACGGGTTACAGCGCATCAGCCAGCTGGCCACCGATTTCCCGCAGATAGCCGAACTGGACATAAACCCGTTCATCGTCGGCGAGGTGGGGGTGGAGCCAGTGGTGGCGGACGCGCGCATAACACTCGTTGCGGAAACAAAACTATGAGCGAGAAGAAGATTTCGTACGATCCCGGCTGGAAAGAAAAATACGCCGCTCTCATAATGACCCCGGAACAGGCCGTCATGAAGATACGCCACGGCCAGCGCGTATTCATAGGCTCCGGCTGTTCCGAGCCGCAGGAGCTTGTCCGGGCGATGACCGCCCGTCACGGCGACCTTGCGGACATAGAGATCGTGAGCATCGTCACCCACGGCGACGCGCCATACGCGACAAAGGCGATGTCGGACAACTTCACTGTCAACTCCTTCTTTATCGGCGAAAACGTGCGGGAGGTCATACAGGATGGCTATGGCCATTACACGCCGATATTCCTTTCGGACATACCGCGCCAGTTCAAGTCCGGCCAGACACGGGTGGACGTCGCGCTGATACAGGTCACGCCGCCGGACATGCGGGGGATGTGCAGTATGGGCGTGTCGGTGGACATCGTGAAAAGCGCGGCGGAAAACGCGGCTCTGGTCATCGCGCAGGTAAACCCGCAAATGCCGCGCACGCTTGGGGACACGTTCATCCATGTGTACGACCTGGACATACTGGCCCCGGTGGACACGCCCATAATCGAGGTCGCGCCCCTGGCCCCATCGGACAGGGTGCGGCAGATATGCGAGAACCTGGCGTCGATAATCGAAGACGGCTCTACCATAGAGGTCGGGATAGGATACGTGCCGCAAAGCCTGCCGTTGTTCCTTAAAGACAAAAAGGATATTGGCATACACACCGAGATGTTCACGGACACGATGATAGAGCTTGTGGAATCCGGGGCCGTCACCGGCGCGCGCAAATCGCTGGACCGCGGGAAGATTGTGGCCAGCTTCTGCGTGGGCACGCAAAAGCTCTACGATTATATAGACAACAACCCGCTCTTCGCGTTCCACCCCACGGAGTATGTCAACGACTCGTCGGTCATCGGCCAGATGAGCAAGGTTGTGGCGGTGAACACGGCGATGGAGGTTGACCTGACCGGGCAGGTGTGCGCGGATTCCATCGGGACGAAGTTCTATTCCGGCATCGGCGGCCAGGTGGATTTCAACCGTGGCGCGGGCCGCTCGCCCGGCGGCAAGTCTGTGATCGCGCTTCCGTCAACGGCGATGGAAGGCAAGGTGTCGCGCATCGTATCGGGCCTGTCGCCGGGCGGGGGAGTGGTGACGACACGCGGCGGCGTACATTACGTTGTGACCGAATACGGCGTTGCGTACCTGCACGGCAAAAACATACAGGAGCGCGCAATGGCCCTCATCAGCGTGGCGCATCCTGATTTCCGCGAAAAGCTTTTGCATGAGGCGATAGGGCTTAAATACATGCGGCCCGACATGGCGGAGGTGGAAGGCAAAATATGGCTTACGCCGCAGGAGCTTCGCGCCATGCTTTTGCTGGACGACGGGACACAGGTAAACTTCCGCTCCATCCGCCCCACGGACGAGGCGGCGACGCGCGACCTGTTTTACTCGCTGTCGCAGGAAACGGTCTATTACCGTTACATGACGCACCTTACTCGCATCTCGCACCGGCAGATACACAACTTTGTGTACATAGACCACCGGCAGGACGTGGCGATAGTCGGCGCCGTGCCGGAGGCGGCCGGGGAGCAGATAATAGCGATAGGGCGGTACTACCTCAACCCAAAGACTAACCGCGCGGAGGTGGCCTTTGTCGTGCGCGACCAATGGCAGAGCCGGGGCATCGGCAAGTTCATGCTTTCGTACCTTGTGAACATCGCCCGGCGCAACGGCATCCGGGGCTTCACGGCGGAAGTTTTACGGGACAACAAACCCATGCAGTCTGTGTTCAATAAAAGCGGGTTGAAGCTCAATAGCTCGCTTAGCGAGGGAGTGTACAGTTTCGAGATGGATTTCGAGTAGGAGATCAGCCTTGCGCCGTCTCGCGTAACAATATCCTTATGCCGCCCAGCTTCCCCCCGAAACTCGCCGCCGTTATCATCTTTACGCCGTTAACGCCGCAAACAGCGTGTATCCCGGCGCGCATGGCGGTTTTTACCGATTCCTCGTCCACGCCGTCTATCACCACCTCCAGCGCGCATGTCACGCCATCGGGAACCTTTGACTCGACACGGCCCCTAAGCGTCGGGCAAAATGGGGCGTTGGTCGAGGCTTTCAGGAATGGATATTCCATAGCCCCTACTTTAGAGGCGCAACGGGCCGCCCCGCCGGGAAATGGCAGTATCACGCCGGGAACGGGGTTTATCGCCTCACGCGCCCTTGTTACCGCTGTTAACGCCGAGTCCAAACTTTCCGCCATGACGATGAACGCTCCCCCGGCCACGCCGTCGCTGACGTTGAAAATATCCTCGACAAAAAACTCCCCCTCCGTCACCGGGACGCTCCACATCCGCCGTCCGTTGATGGTTTTTATTTCCTCGAACCCGTCGCCGAAATACGCGAGTTTGCGCCCTACGTCAAGCGGCTGGCCGCCGTCCATTGCGTTAAACACTGCGGTTGTCGGGCATGTCATCAACCCCTGGCCGATACGGGTGAGAAGGCTTTTGCCAAGCCCCTCAACAGTCCGCGCGAAAAACAGAAGATACGCGCCGGGCCTGCCGTCGGGGGTTGAGTCCGTCTTCATCTCCAGCCCCGCCTCCACGTCGCAGGCGATTATGGAGGTGGCAAGCCCGGTGGCCGTCCGCACGGCCTCATCAAGCCAGCGGCTGTCATGCGCCGTCACGAGAAGGCGGGCGCATTTCATGCGGAACGCCTCACAGGCAGTATCGTCTATCAGGACACCGTTTATTTTCAAGTCAACCCGTTTCTGTCATGCTTGCAGGACAATGGCCAAAGTATAAATTGGGATTGCTTCGTCGTTTCGCTCCTCGCAATGACAAATTGCGTCGCATTTGCTGTCATTGCGAGCGCAAGCGAAGCAATCTCGATCAATTGCCACAAATTTATCTTGAACATGCCGCCTCTTTCCATCAAAATCTGAAGCAGGGCAGGATATCCGGGAAATGGGGCGGGAACCGGGATTGCGCCGTTTGTGTTTCCAGTCTCCTTTATAACGCCCGTTTTTACCGCTTCCCCGTGGTCGCTGACCACGGTTTCTTGTGACGAGGGTTAAGCCCGGGGCTGGGCGACCCCGGCGAAGCAGGGGGAAACCGTTCTTAATTGTTGTTAATTTTGCGGGTTTAAGACGGTAGTGGAACGAGCCATTGAATTCCTGAAAAACACCAGCCTCTGGCATCTGCTCTGGTTATCCCTTCTTTGCGCCGAAACTCTCACATTCATAATCGTGGCGGGGATGAGCCTGTTCTTTCATGGAACCGTCAGGGGCGATTTTATCGTCACCGGCGCGGTGGCGGCGTTCCTCGCCTGCATGTCGGTCGTGACAGTGATCATCATTCTTGTGAAAAAGCTGAACGCTGTCGAGGGCGCCCTTATGGAGCGCGGCACACTGTATCAGCGGCTCGTGGAGCTTGCGCCTAACGCCGTGGTGATGCACAGCGGTGGGAAGATAGTTTTCGCCAACCCTGCGGCTTTGGGGATGTTGAGGGCCAAGTCGGATTCCGAGCTTTTAGGCAAGTCCATACTGGACGTTGTTCATCCCGATTCGCGCGAAGCGGTCAAAAAGCGAATCGGCGATATGATGATGAACAAGCAAAGCGCCCCGATGGTGGAGGAAAAAATCCTGCGGGTGGACGGCTCTGTCCTGGACGCAGAGGTGCAGGCCGCATACATAGAATACGATGGAAAACCGTCAGTGATGGTGGTGGCGCGGGATATCTCCGTCCGTAAGCTGGCGGAGGAGGCTATCATGAAAGCCAAAGATGAGGCGGAGGCCGCAAGCAGGGCCAAAAGCGATTTCCTTTCCAACATCAGCCACGAACTGCGCACTCCGTTGAGCGTGGTTTTGGGGTTCGCGCAACTGTTGAGGGGGCTCAGCCTCACCGACGACCAAAGGCTTTATGCAAGCATGATAGAGTCCTCCAGCGACAAGCTTATGACCCTTATAAACGATATCCTCGATTTCTCCAGGCTGGAGCGCGGGAGCGCCCCGAAGCTGGAGAGCGATTGGATGGTCCTCCGGGACGCCGTGGAGGAAGTGGCGAAAACCGTTTCGGCGAAGGCGCGCCAGAAGGGGCTTGATTTCAACCTGCAGTACGACAACACATTGCCAGCGCTTGTGAAGGCCGATCATGTCCGTTTGCGCCAGATAATCGCAAACCTGGGGGACAACGCCGTGAAATTCACGGGTAAAGGCGGGGTTGGGATAATAGTGGCGTCCGATGGGTTTGATGACGCCAGGGCGATGATCCGGTTTACCGTCCATGACACGGGCATTGGGATACCAAAGGAAAAACAGGACAAGATATTCGATAGCTTCACCCAGGCGGATGGGTCGCTGACCCGCAAACATGGCGGCCTCGGGTTGGGGACGACCATCTCCAAACTGTTGGTGGACTTGATGGAGGGGCGGATTTGGGTGGAAAGCGCACCCGGCTCTGGAACCCGGTTTCACGTCGTCATACCGTTCCAGTATGAAAACGGCCCGGCCACCCCCCCCGCCTAGATTTTATCTTCGATCAATCTGGACACTTTTTCCCTGACATCATTGAGTCTCGTCAGGCCAAAAGAGCTTTTGAAGGCTTGAAGGCTTATGACGGCCTTCGCCATGGAGTGATGGCCGCCTGCCGAACCCCACTTGGAGAAAAGAGCGCTCGCATAAGCCCCTGCGTTCCTTTCCGCGTCCAGACTGCGGAACGAGACGATCAACTCGCCCCGGTAAATCCCGCAGGTGGCCGTGAACAACGCCTCGCCGATTTGAAGGGAGAAATCCGCAAGCCTCGGTATGATGTCGTTCCTTTGTATCCTGCCAAGCCACAGGAAAAGGAAATCCCCCTTGAGCCTTCTGCGCCTGATGGCGCGCACGAAGTAGCCCAGTTCCTCTGCGTTAAGCCGTGGCCGCGCCATGTTCGAGATCATGTCCTTGTCTGCGGCCGGCCAGAGGGAGTCGAACGCCTCGAAATCGCGTGAGGAAGCGCCCCGCTCCAGCCGCATCGTGTCTGTCATTATCCCGTAGAGCATCGCCGTGGCCAGCCTCCTTGTGACCTTCACGCCAAGCGCGCAAAGGTATTCGTGAACCATCGTGGAGGTGGCCCCATAGTGCATGTTCACGTCGGAAAAGGCCGCGTCGATGTGGTTTGTGGAGGGGTGATGGTCTATCACCGCGTCCACTGTGAACCCCGGATCCGGCCCGAAATAGGCGGGCTGGACATCCACGGTCACGATACGGTCGAACTCGCGAAGCTCCTCCGGCGATACAGTGCGCACGGTGGTTTTGAGAAGGCGTATCATGGCCACGTTCTCGTTACGTGTGACGTCGCCCAGAGTGAGGATAGGCGCCGTCGTGCGGTTCCTGCCAAGAAGCGCCTGCACGCCCAGCCCGGAGGCTATGGCGTCCGGGTCGGGATCGTTCTGTGTGAGTATGGCGATTTTACCGGCGTTTTTGAGAAGCCTGTACAGTTCTACCGCGCGCCGTTTTATCTCGATGAACCGCCATTCCCGCCGGAGCATTTTCCCCGCCGCTTCCGTAAGGTCAACGACGGATACGTTCAACGCGCTTGCGGAAGGAAGCTGTCTATCGGCTTCCATCAGCGACAGGATCGGCGCGGGGGGGTCCATTTTCTCCAGAAATTTCATCAGTGGCGCAAACCGTCCCGGTTCCAGCGCGGAGATAATTATCCTGTCCCTGTGATCCATGTCCAGTTTCGCCAGGGCCTCGGCGGTGAAATTATCCCATTCCAACAGCCTGGTGTCTGCGCCCAGCGCGGCGCCTGCCCTGCGTTTGACCCCGGCGAGGATGATGAAAAGCGCGTCAGAACCTTTCGCCACATTCTCAATTAGGCGGATGTGATCTTCCCGGTCGGCAAATGCGAAATATCTCATGGATTATGGATTGGTGAACCAGTTGAAAACCCCAAAGGATATATTAACCCAAAAAGCGGCGGGGGATATAGTCCCTTGATTTCCTGATAAGCCCGTTCATCTCACGGTCAAGGACAGTAGCGTCCGGGGAAAATTCATGAAATGGCCTCTCTTGTTAGGCTGTTTTCAGCATGAGTCATCCCGGACAGCATTACATTCGCCATTTCTGCCTTCTAAAACCAGTAAAAACCCACATATTCCGACTTTTTGAATTCTGGTCACCATTACAAGGATGACATCAGGGGATTCTGAAACGAGCATTCCCCGGACAGAAGTGACGTTTTCATTTGATTAACGCTTAGGCGTAACCTAAAATTGAGTAGCGCGGCAAATTAAACACACATGTCAATAACGTCACAATCGGTGGCAGGCTAGCCAAACAGCCGCTTATGTGTTTCGCTGGAGGCGACGATGCTAGACAAGCCCCACTTTCCAAGGCTGAACAAACAGGATAACCAAACAGCCAATTCCGGATCCACCGGAGGCGAGGATAAGCGTGACGCGCACCCCTCCAGCGGTGCGGATAAACTTCAAAGCGAATTGCCTGAACACGAGAAGGATTCACCCTGGAAAGGGATAATCAGGTCGTTGCGATTCTTTAAGGATTTTTCGACCGCGCAATTTGATGAACTTTACTTGCAGTCCAGATTAATAAAATATGGGAACAGGGAATATATCGTCCGGGAGGCTGAACCAGGCGCCGCTTTTTACATCCTGCTCAAAGGCTCTGCGATTATCTATAAAAGGGATGTTTTCAGAGCGAAGAAAGATATCGGGACACTCTTGGCTGGTGACTGTTTTGGTGAGATATCGTTCCTGCTGAACAAAGCGAGAACCGCCAGCATTTTGCCAACTGAAGAATGCATCGTATTCCAAATTTCCGGTGAGGACATTCAGGAACTGTCCAAGGATACGCAGATAAAAATATTACACGCCTTCTGTGTGATGCTGGCGCGCCGGCTCGATGAAGTCAGTTCGCGGAATGTCTAGCCCGGATTATTCATAATACTTCCCCACAATTCGAACTCGGTTTGGAAGGATGGACGGCTCATCCCGAACTACCGTAAACCTTTTGATTTATTGGTATAAGGGAACGTAACGTACCGTGCGGCGGTCGCCGGGCAAGGAGGCGCAAATACCGATTTTAGTATTTGGCTCCCCGGGAGGGACTCGAACCCCCGACCTAGCGGTTAACAGCCGCTTGCTCTACCGACTGAGCTACCGAGGAATGGATTGATGATTTTATTTGATCCTGATTTGATTGTCAAAATTCATTTATCAAAAATTCCACTGATCCCCGGTTTATTTCCAGGAAAACGCCGCTTGTCATCGCTCATGGCCGCTCTGGACGCGGCTTTCCGCTATTTAAACCAAAAGTTTCCCATTTTCCCGAAAGCCACCCTTCAACCCTAATTCCGAAGTTGAAATGAGATTCTTCGCTATCGGTCAGAATGGCAATCGCTTCTCCGTGGTCGCCTGGGGCTGTTGCCCAAACATTTTTCCATCAGAGGACTTATTGATCCGAGGCTTTCTGCCTTTTCTTTCCCTTGCAAAGGAGAGCTTTGCATAACTACTCTTGTTGCTGTCCGAGGTGTTCTTCACCTCGGACTCCTTGAAGCAATCAGGACGGTGGGGTGAAGAACACCCGCGCCGAGCGTAAGCGCTTGTCATTGCGAGCGAAGCGAAGCAATCTAGAATTAATACTAATCAATGAGATGTGGATTGCTTCGGTCGTCTTCGACTCCCTCGCAATGACAATTACGGGGCTTATGCAAAGGCCTCCTTATCAGGGGGCAAAGGATGCCCCTCCGCCAAATGCCTCAAGTCGTTCATCCTTTTCAAGTTCTTCATTATTAACAATTCCCTCAGGAGCTGATGACCCCGGTTTTAAATTGCGCTACCATCGCATTGCGTTGACGAAATTACGCGGAGTGACGGAAATGAACGGAACGAGAATCGAGGGCCCAGTAGCAACGGAAATTCCCGCTTTCCTGCTGGCAGACACAAAGGTCTGCCCATGCCAGCCTCTTGAACCGGGAACGCCGCCATTCCACCCTCGGCTACAAGTCGCCGGTCCAGTTCCTGCGGGACTGGATTAGCACACAGCGCGAGGGAAAACTGGTAGCATGAAACACGCCCTATGGAAGACGGAAAACAGTGGGAAACTCACATATAGGATGCTCATGAAAATTCTGCCATACGACCCTGGCGTCCCGCAGGCCATAGAAATACCCGACAAGCCTCTCACATCTCTTCTCATTGAGTCCGCCGCCAAATACCCGGACAACATCGCGATGAGCTTTTTCGGAGCATCCATCACCTACCGCCAGTTCGACACTCTCGTCCAAAAAGCGATGAACGCACTGCGCGGGCTGGGTGTGAAAAAGGGCGACCCGGTGGCGGTCATGTCGCCCAACTGTCCGCAGGCGCTCGTCGCGTATCAGGCTATCCTTCGCGTTGGCGGGGTGGTCACACAGGTCAACCCGCTGTATGTGGAGCGGGAGATAGAGGCGCAGATAAACGACGCGGATGCGCGGTTCGCCATCGTCCTCAACCTGTTCGCGCCGAAGATAAAGAACATCATCGGCAATACCCGGCTGGAGAAAGTCGCCATCTTCCGTCTGCAGGAATTCATGCCGTGGCCCATCTCATGGCTGTTCCCCATCAAACTCTTATTCGAGAGGCGGAGCGTTAAAACGCCAAAGGGAGCCGCGTTTTTCGACTGGCGCAGGCTGATGGGCGAGGCGCCGGAAACCGCCGAGCCTGCGAGTGTGGACGCAGGCGACATCGCGCTTATCCAGTACACCGGCGGCACCACCGGAGTAGCCAAGGGCGTGACCCTTACGCATCGCAACGTGTTGGCCAACGCGCTTCAGTGCCGGGCATGGTTTGCCGACGCGGAGGAGGGGAGGGAGGTGTTTTTGCTGGCCCTGCCCGTGTTCCACGCTTTTGGGATGACGGCTGGGATGAATTTTGCGCTGTCACTTTCGGCGAAGATTGTGCTTGTCCCAAAATTCGACGCTGAGACTGTGATGAAGCTGATAGAGAAACACCGCGTAACCATGTTCCCCGGCGTGCCTGCGATGTATGTCGCCATCATCAACCACCCCAAAGCGGCGAAGAGAGACATCTCGTCTATAAAGTATTGCCTCTCCGGCGCGGCGGCGCTCCCCACCGAAGTCAAACGAAGGTTCGAAGCGATGACTGGAGGGAAATTGGTGGAAGGTTACGGCCTGACAGAGGCCAGCCCCGTCACTCATGGCAACCCCCTCTCCTCTGGAGGCAAACCGGGGAGTATCGGCATGCCCCTGCCCAGCACAAAATGCCTGATCGCCCGCAATGACGACGCGGAAGAAGCCGCCCCCGGCGAGCTTGGCGAGGTTGTGATCAGCGGCCCACAGGTGATGGCGGGATATCACGGCAAGCCAGAGGAGACCGCGAAGGTGTTAAAGAACGGCTGGCTCTTCACCGGCGATTTGGGATACATGGACGAAGAGGGTTACGTCTTCCTCATGGACCGCAAGAAAGAGATGATAATCACCGGCGGGTGCAACGTGTATCCCAAGGAGGTGGAGGACGTGTTGTTCACATGCCCCGGAGTCAAAGAGGCGGCGGCGGTGGGATTGGACGACAGCTACCTTGGCGAGAAGGTCGTGGCCGCAGTGGTTTTACAGGATGGCGCGCACGTTACGGAAAAAGAAGTGCAGGATCATTGCAGGAAAAGCCTTGCGTCATTCAAGGTTCCCAAGAAGGTTTACTTCCGCGACAGCCTGCCCAAGACGGTGATCGGGAAGGTGTTGAAGCGGGTGTTGAAGGAAGAGTTGGGGAAGGAGGGATAGCAGGTTGTTGGAAAACCTCAGGCGTAGCGGCAAGGTCCTTCGCTGGAGCTCAGGACGACAACTATGGCCCATCCCGCCCCATCTCTATCTTCTTCAACAACCACAGTCCCACCCCTATAAACCCCGTCAGCGACAACACCGCCAGCCTGTGCTGGAGCGTCCCGCCAAGAAACGAGAAAACATAGACGACCACGCCCCACACAAGCGGCCCACTTATGGACGAGGCTTTGCCCGCGACGTTGTACAGCCCGAAACATTCGCCCAGATTTTCCTTCGGCGCAAGTTCGATGAGAAGCGTCCTTCCAGACACCCACACCCCGCCGAGCGCCGCCCCGGCCAATGGCCCCACCATCCAGAAAACCGTCTCGTTGGGCGCAAGGGCCGTCACCAGAAACGTGACAATCCACATTTTGCAGACATAAATCATCGCCCTGCGCGGGCCGACTTTGTGCGTGACGCTACCCCAGATAAACGACCCGGCTATCGCGCCGACTGTGGAGGTTATAAGGAATATATTGAGCTTCAGCCCATCCAGCCCGATCACTGTGTTGGCGTAGATGGACATGAAGGCGATGACGGTGTTCACGGCGTCGAGGATAAAAAAGTTGGCGATGAGATATGTCGCCAGGCTTTTATTTTTGGCCGCCCGGCGGAACGATTCGACGGTTTTGCGGAAGGCGCCCATAATATCCGCCCTGGCGCCGGGGATGACACCCGTGTCTTTGACCCATAGGAAAAGCGGCATTGCGAAAAGCAGGAAAAGCAGGGCCGTGGGAAGATACACCGCAGACGGCCCGAAATATTTCTCTACCGGCGCAAGGAGCAAAAGCCCCGCCACAGCCCCAAGGTATCCAACCCCCGCGCCGTAGCCGGAAACCTTCGCCACAGGCGTCGAACCGGCCACGGAAGGCAGAAGCCCACCGTAAAACACAAGCGCCGACTGGTAGCAGTAGTTGGCGGCGGCGAACAAAACAAGCCCCGTCAGCAACGAGCCGGTAAACCCGATGGCCGCCGTGGCCAGGACACAGGCGATGGTGAGGAACATGAGAGGTTTGACCCGTTTTCCCGTATCGTCGGAAATAGCTCCCAAGGCGGGGGATGTGACTGCCACCATGAGCATGGAAACCGACAGGGCGAGGGAGAAATATAAATCCGGGGCGCCATGTTCCTTCGTCACCCACAGGGGGAAATAGCGGGAGACCACGCTCATGGAAAAAATGGTATTAGCGAAGTCGTACAGGACCCAGGCGAAAAGCCTCCTTTTGCCGGTATTGGATACGTTGCCCTGTGTCATCCGGATTGAAAACTCCCGCAAAAGGTTAAAATGGCGCCGCCTGTCTTGAAGTTGATGTCTATTAACGAGTATAGTAACAAAATGCGGGGAAGAAGTTTTCGCTCATGGCCGGGTCAGGCGGTGAACGGTTTTTTCCCCCATTGTACGGGGTTGGTATGTCCATAGCCATACGAGGGTTTTGGGTTTTCTGATGAGCGATAAAGAGAACAAGGAAGGTGAGAAATCCGAGGAGATAGACCTGGAGACCCTTCTGCGCGAGAAGGAGAAACTGGAATCCCTCATTCACCGCAAGTTCACCAAAGACATTACGGTGATGTTCACCGACCTTTCCGGGTCCACCCGGTTAAGCGAGGAGCTCGGCGACCTGGCCATGCGCTCGCTCCTCAAAAACCATTATGACATCGTGACCCCCATCATCAAAGATAACCAGGGCGTTCTCGTCAAGACTATGGGGGACGGCACCATGTCCTATTTCGAGAACCCGTCAGACGCCGTGCGGGCCGCCGTGCAGTTGCAGAATGGGATGAGGAAATTTAACGACAGGGCCACCCATCCATCCCTGCTTATGCGCTGTGGCCTGAACACCGGCAGGGGGATCGTCGAGAAAAACGACGTCTACGGCGACGTGGTGAACACCGCCCAACGGTTTGAGGCGCTGGGCAAGCCCAACGAAATACTCATATCCGAGGACACCTTCAACCTGGTGCGGCATACGGAGGAGTTCCGCATTATCTTTTCCGGCGAAACCTCGATCAAGGGCAAGGCGGGACAACAGAAGGTGTTCAAGGTCATCTGGATGCCCGAAGATGCGGCCAAGGCCGACGAGTACAAAACGACCCCTAAAATGGCCGTGGCTCCGCATATCGGCGGCGCGGTGACATCTGACGTGCCCATTCCGGTTTTGAGATCCCTGCCGCATGGCGATATAGTGAAGCTTGGCGTGCAGGGGGTCGCCAAGTTGGTCGTGGAGGAGAAGGGCCATCCGCCGAAGGTTTACGACCTTTCCACGGCTCCTGTGGTGATAGGCAGGGCCGCAGAGGTGGAAATACACCTCAATGAGACGTACATATCCCGCAAGCACGCCAAGATAAGCTACGAGGACGGCAAGTTCTACATCGAGGACATGCACAGCCATATCGGCACGACATACCATGGGGAGCGGATAAACCGCTGTGAGATGCATGACTCTGACGAGTTCTTTCTTGGCGCGGTGAAGCTGATATTCAAGAGGGAGGCTCCCCCCAAGGCTCAGGATGTGAAGGATGCCTTTCGGCCCGGTGAAGAGACGATGGCTATGAATATTTTGGATATATTGCGGCTGGATGTGGAGATGGAAGGCGTATTGCACGCCCAGTACGAGATAACGCCCCAGCCCGTCGTGATCGGCAGGACCCAGGAGGCCGATATCCGGTTGGACAACCCCCTGATTTCCCGCAAGCACGTCAGGATTTATGTGAAGGACGGCAAGGCCGTCATCGAGGATTTGAAGAGCAACAACGGAACGTTCTTCAACGGCCAGAAAATAGAAAAGGCAGAAATGTCCATCGGCGACGAGGTGAGGCTCGGCCCATACTTGCTTCGCCTTGCCAATCCCGTTCTGGAGGGGCGCAAGGACGAGGAGTCCATAATGCGCAAGGTCTTCTCCTTCCTTAAAAAGTGATGACGTGGGGAGTGATAGCCTAGTCTCCTTCCCGGTTCCCCCCATTGATGTCGTCCTGGCGAACACCCGTCATGCCGGCAATATCGGCGCGGTCGCCAGGATAATGAAAAACATGGGCTTTGAGAGCCTTATCCTGGTCAATCCCACAAACCGTGCCGGGCTGGAGGCCGTGCGGATGGCGCGTGGCGCCGAAGAGCTGATCGAAAAGGCCGTCATTGTGGACAGCCTGGAGGACGCCCTTTCCTGCGCCTCCAGAGCCTATGCCGTGACAAGGCGTCCCAGGAAAATCAGCAAGACGGTTTTTACCCCAGCCCAAGCCGTAGCGCAGATAGCATCCCGCGCAAACGAACGGACGGCGTTGGTGTTCGGGTCCGAAAAGCTGGGTTTGTCCGGCAAGGACATAGCGTTGTGCGGAGCGCTCGTACAGATTCCGTCGTCACAGGCCAGCCCGTCGCTGAACCTGGCGCAGGCGGTGGCGGTTATTTTGTACGAGATAAGGAGGGAGGGCGCCGAGGCCAAAGAGAAAAAAGAAGAACCCCTGGCGGGGATAAGGGAGCGTTTGATACTATACAGGCAGATGGAGGAGACCCTGAGGCTGTCCGGATTTTTCAAGAGCGCAAATCCCGCGAGCGTCATGGGGCGGTTAAGTGGTATTATAGAGCGAGCCGGGCCGGACGCTAAGGAGATCAAGGCCCTGCTTGGCGCGTTCCGGGAAATGAAAAGGGCGGTGACAGGAAAGTGAACAGCTTCCTTTTGTCCTTGCAAAAGAACTCCGTATTTGGATACCATTTAGCGCCAGTCCGTAAAAAGCTTTAACGAAAAACACGGGAGGAATATCTAGAGATGTCCGAAGAAAAGGTCGAAACGATAGAAGCTAATCAATGGCTCATAACCGCTGACAATATACCCGCTTATTTCATGTTCAAACTCCTTCAGGGGAAGGTGTCTGTATATTCAAGCGGCGTGAAAGTCAACGAGCTTGAAGTCAAAAAGGGGAAGGAACCAGTTATTCTCGGGTTGCTCGCCGCTTTGCGGGACGACAGGTTGCACACCGCCTCCATCAAAGCCGAAACCGAACTCAAAGTGGTGCGGATTTACATGGATCATATCCGCGGGATACTGAAAAACGAGATTCCGGAAAAGGTGAAGAAGGATATCTCTACGGCCATTGATGTGGTCATAACCAATGACAAGATCGAAAGCCTGAAGGCCAAACTGGCCGCCTCCCCGAAGGTAAAGGTTCAGATACCGGCCAACGTAAGCGAAGAGGCCGCTAGCGTTCTGCGCCAGATATCCGGATTGTACAACAGGATAACAGGCGGCAAATAGCGTCAATGAGCGTCCGGCGCTCCAGCAACGGGGGCCGGACGCCTTTACTTTTGCTCCAGCGACTCAAGCCACCTTGCGGCTTCTGGTGGGATGTAGGTCAGGCTGACGATGTATGTATTCCCGCCGCTTCCTATTTCGGAAATCTTTCCATAAAAACATTCGCCGCTTCCGGCTCCGTTCTCCGCAAGTTTCAGCTTGACGTTGTCGTGTCTGGATAAAGAAAGCGGGGCCATTATCTCCACCGCCTTGCCCGACGACCTCAATATTTCGCCCGGCGTGAATATCTCGTCAGAGAATTTATCCCTCATCACCGCCACGTCCACATGAGCGGCCCGGGTGAGGCTGTGGAGCTCCAGTCGCCTTTCGGGCAGGGCCAGGCCATGCTCCCCAGCCAGGCTCGCCACGTCATATATAGAGACCGGCTCGCTTGCGCCCTTGGCTGTGATGGTAATCCGGTCGAAAAGCCTGACTATCGGCGCCACCTCCTCGTAGGTGGACTGGGAGATTAGCGCCTGGCCGCCGATGGTGAACGACTCTATCCTCGCCGCCATGTTGACATGCTTTCCGACTACGCCGTATTTGGCGCGTTTGCGCGAGCCGATGTTGCCGACTATCACTTCGCCTGTGTCCAGGCCGATGCCCATCTCTATGCGCGGAAGCCCCTCGGACTCGTTCTTCGCGTTCACCTCGTCCATTGCAAGTTGCATCGCCAGCGCACATGCGACGCCGCGTTCTGCGCTGTCCCCGTAAATTTGAGGCGCCCCGAAAATGACCAGTATCGCGTCGCCTATGAACTCGTCTATGGTGCCGCCGTACTTGTCTATAATGTCGGTCATTTTGGAGAGGTAATTGTTAAGCAGTTTGACCACGCTTTCCGGCGGCAGGCTTTCGGACAGGGCGGAAAAACCGCGCAGGTCCGACATCATTATCGTCACCTTGCGTTTTTCCCCGCCCAGCTTCAGGCCGTCTGGCGTCTCCAGCAGGCTACTGACTATTTCGTCGGACAGGTACCTGCCGAACACTCTGCGGATAAAGCCGTTCCTGCGCTCCAACTCCCCGTTAAGGTCCCGTATCTCGTTGTTGGAAGCCGCAAGGCGGTCGTTGGACCCCTTAAGCTCCCTCTGGATGGCCCGCTCGCGCAGAGCGGCCCTGACCCTGGCCAACAGCTCCATGCGTTCGACCGGTTTGGTGATGTAGTCATTAGCGCCAGCGTCCAAGCCCTCTATTATGTCCAAAGAGCCGGCCTTCGCCGTCACCAGGATGAGCGGTATCAGCTTGAGGCGCTGGTCTTTTTTCAATATCCTGCAGACATCAAGCCCGGTCATCTCCGGCATCATCCAGTCCATCAGGATGACGTCTACATCCGTCTTGTCCAGGATATCCAGCGCCTCGGCGCCTGACGACGCGGTGATAAGCGTGTAGCCTTCCTTGGTCAGAGGGCGCCTCAGCGCCAGAAGGTTGGTTTCGTCATCGTCCACCGCCAGTATAACCGGCGCACGGGGGACGGCGGCCGTCCCGCCACCGCTTTTCTCCGGCTCAACGGCGGGAATAATGATTGTGCTTATGCCCGGTTTGTCCACATCTTATATTACCGTAAAATAGTAATTATATAACTTTTCCGGCAGGGACTGCGGTGTTCTTGGGAATCACCACTATGCCGTTCCTGATGTAATAGCAGTCGCCGTCTTCGTGTTCCACGCCGCGCAGGTTCACTATCTTCGCGCCGTCGCCCACGCTCACGTTTTTGTCCAATATCGCCTTGCGGATATGGACGTTTTTCCCTATCCCGGGCGGGGGCAGGGAACTGACGGCGGGCCTCTCGTAATAGTCCGCCCCAAAAAGCACGGCCTCCTCTATATGCGTCCCCGCGCCGATGATCGAACGTATCCCGACTATGGACTTTATGATGGCCGAACCTTCGTCTATGAAACATCCGTCGGAGACCACCGACTCGGTCACATGCGTCCCCATCATCCGCGTGGCGGCCAGGTACCGTTTGTTCGTATACACCTTCATGGCTTCCCCCCCGTAGAAATCGAATGGGGGGTTGCGCGAACCCAAAGCGATATTGGCCTCGAAGAACGAGCCGATGGTGCCGATGTCCTCCCAGTAGCCACGGAACAGGTGGGCGCAAGTCTTGTACCTGGAAAGCGCGGAGGGGATAACGTCCCTGCCGAAGTCTATCTGGCTTTCGTCCTGCAATATCTCCAGCAGGACGCTGGACTCGAAAACGTATATGCCCATGTTGGCCACCCAACGTTTGGCCGGATCATCTTCCCCCTGGCTTATGGCGAAGCTGTCGGAGATGCGGTAATTTTCCACGATCGCCGGATCCTTGGGTTTTTCGGCGAAATGGGTGATGCGCTCATCCTCGCCGATACGCATGATGCCAAACTCGTCCACCTTCTCCCGCTCCACCGGTAGCACGCTTATCGTTATGTCCGCGCAAGTGCGCTCGTGGGTGGCCATGACGTCGCGGTAATCCATTTTGTAAAGCTGGTCGCCGGAGAGGATCATCACCCTCCGGTATTCGGAGACATGGGCGATGCTCACGCACTTGCGCACGGCGTCGGCGGTGCCCTGGAACCAGTCCTCCCTCCACCTGTCGGTCTGGCTTGCGGCCAGCACCGCGACGAACCCGTCGGAGAACGAGTCCATCCTGTATGCCTGCGAGACATGGTGGTTGAGCGAGGCGCTGTTAAACTGCGACAGTATGAATATCTGGCGGAACCCGCTGTTTATACAGTTGGAGATAGGCACGTCAATGAGGCGGTATTTGCCGCCAAGCGGCACGGCGGGCTTGCAACGCTCTTTGGTGAGAGGGTACAGCCGGGTACCCCTGCCGCCGCCCATTATCATGACCAGTGTGTCGCGCATAAATCCCCGCAAACGCCCGGCCCGCCATTTTCCGGCGCCGGTTTAGCAAATGAATAACAAAAGAAGGGGAAAACGTGGCTCCCAAACGCGCTATCCACGTATCCACCAACCGCCTAATGATAACCGCGCTGGTTTGCCGTTACAAGAGGGCGTCGCGCATTGCGCCTCGCGCATCCTCAGTTTGCCACTCATGACAAGGAAAGGGAAAAGGATGGCTTCTCCACCCCGCCCGGCAAATGCTCAAGAACGCCCAGCAGAGGAGACAGTCCCAGGCGATCACGGGAAAGCGACAAAGGCGGCCAGGGGGACGCGGAAATTTTCCTCGCATAAAGGGCCTCAATTCTCGTTCCGCTCATTTCCTTCACTCCGCGTGATTTCGTCATCGCAATGTGATGGTAGCGCAATTTAAAACCGGGGTCATCAGCTCCTGAGGGAATTGTTGATAATGAAGAACTTGAAAAGGATGAACGACTTGAGGCATTTGGCGGCAGGGGCATCATTTGCCCCCCTGATAAGAAGACATTTGCATAACCAAGAATTCCTAGCGCCAAATAGAATGAACGCAAGGCGTCGTCATCATACCCGCTCCCTTGATGGGAGAGGGCAGGGTGATGGTGGTATAAATAATTATTCTCACATACCCCTCACCCGGCCTTCGGCCACCCTCTCCCACAAGGGGAGAGGAAAAAGACAGGGGCGGGACATTGTCGTCCTGAGCTTAAGCGAAGGACCTTTCCTTCCTTTTCGCCTGATAGCAACGGAAGAAAAATCAAAGGTCCTTCAGTTAGTCTCTCAAATCCCTGATACCCTCCCTGATAATAATGTAAAATGTTCCGATGACATTGAACTCCAGGTTAAAGGCTTTTGCGCCACCGGTTTTACGGCTGGCCGCCGTTGTGGCGATTGTGGGGCATATTTCCGCTTGCGGATACGCGCTGGTGGGAAGGGGTACCGCCCTGCCGCCGGGAGTCAAAAGCGTGAGCATTCCCATCTTTCAGAACAAAAGCGGCGAGCCGGAGCTGGACATAACCGTCACAAGCGCGGTGCGTGACGCTTTCACAATGGATGGGCGGCTGACCGTGGACGATTCCGGATATGCCGATTCCACGCTTATCGGGGTGATCGAGTCGTATTCGCTTCAACCAGTGGCTTTCAAGTCAACCGGCGTGGCCAGCGAGTATAACGTCAAGCTGACCATAGCCATCACCCACAAAACGTCAAACCCGGAAAAAATATTGATTAAGCAGAAGGTGAGCATGGACTGGCGTTATGTGGCGAAGGGGACCATCATCGCCTCGGAAGGCCAGCGCCTGCTCGCCACAAAAGAGGCGGCTAAAAAGGTGGCGGAGACCCTGCTTTCGCTGGTGATTGAAGCGTTTTGACCCTAAAGTCCCGTCTGGCCGGAGTTTGCCATTAAAACCGTTGTAGGAACCCTCACCGGACTCAAGCCCTCCCAGATCAAGGCGCTGGAGCGCCTTTACAGGCGCCGTGCGCCACAGGACGTTGCCATCTCCCCAGAGCTTGCTGTCTCCCTTTGCGCCATATCGCGGGAGACGGGGCGGCAGATGGCCCTGCTGATAGACCGGCATGGAAGGGTCGAGTACGTCATCGCCGGGGATCAGTCGCAGATAATCATCCCCAGCCTCAACAGGGCGCGGGCGGGTAGCGGCAGGCTCCGAGGCTTGCGCCTTATCCACACTCACCTGAAAAACGAGGGGCTCTCCAAGGAGGACTTGACCGACTTGGCCATGCTGAGGCTGGACATGGTCGTGGCTGTGGTGACGGGGGCGGACGGCCTGCCCGTGACCTCCCACGCCGCGCATCTTAGTCCCGGTTCGGTCGAAAAAGAGCCGTGGACGATATTGGAGCCGAGACGTTATCCCGATTTCGGCGGCGGGCTTATGGAGCTTATCGAATCGCTGGAAAACGGTTTCGCCCGCAAAGACACACGCAAGGAGGAGAAAGGGACGCTCCGGGCCACGATGGCTCACATCTCCAACCTGCCACGGGGAGAGGCCACGCGCAGGCTCGACGAGCTTTCGGAGCTTGCCCGGACGGAGGGGATAATCGTCGTGGATCGCGCCATGTTCCGGGGCGACCCAAACCCACAAAGCCTGCTAGGGTCGGGGAGGGTGAAAGACCTCGTGGTGCGGTCGCTGGCGGTCGGGGCGGACATGATACTTTTCGATCAGGAGCTTACACCAGCGCAAGCCCGGTGGGTGGGCGCCATCACCGACATGCCCATACTCGACAGGACACAGCTTATCCTGCGCATCTTCGGGCGCAGGGCGCATTCCGCCGACGGCAAACTGCGGGTAGAGCTTGCGCGGCTGAAGTATGCGCTTCCAAGGCTGGGGTTGAAAGACGACGCGCTTTCGCGCATCCGGGGCGGCATAGGGATGAAAGGCCCAGGCGAAACGTCCATGGAGATATCGCGCAGGCGGATAAAAGACAAGATCATCAGCATACAGGATAACCTTGAGCGGCTTGGTCACGGGCGCGAGCAGAGACGAAGCCAGCGCAAAAAATCCGGCGCGCCGCAGGTGGCCGTCATCGGATACACAAACGCGGGCAAGTCCACCCTGCTCAACGCCCTTACGGGAAGCGACGCGCTGGTGGAGGACAAGCTCTTCGCCACGCTCGATCCCATGTCGCGGCGGGTAAGGCGGCCACGGAAAATGGATATCATCCTCTCCGACACCGTGGGGTTCATAAGCGACCTGCCCGACGACCTGCTGGCGGCGTTCCGCTCCACCCTCGAAGAACTGCGCGACGCCGACCTGCTCATCCATCTGGCAGACATATCCGCGCCGGATTTCGAGAATGCGATGAAGGCTGTGGAAGATTTGCTTACGAGGATCGGGCTGGATAAAATACCAAGGAAGGTCGTCCTAAACAAGATAGACACGACGACACATGATATGGTGGAGAACATAGCGGCCAGATACGAAGCCATCCCGATCAGCGCCACTACCGGGGAGGGGCTGAACAGGTTGCTTGATGAAATGGAGGCGGCGCTTAAAATACCCAAGAAGGCATACGGACACGACGAGGGTTTTGAGGAGGATTGAAGCCGTTCGGAACCGCCGAGGGATTGGAACAAGAAGGTGAGTGGAGGTGTTTACTAGTCGTTTCCCCGTGGTCGCTGACCACGGCGAAGCGAAGAGACCGTATTGTATAACCTATTTTGGAGCAGGAATATGATAAACATCAATTTAAAGCCTGTGGTTGCTGGCATCCTGCTTTCGCTTTGCGCCCTGCTTTTTGGCGAGATGCACGGCATGGCTTTCGGCGCGAAGGAAGACGCGATAATGGATCATTTCAAAGCCACGGCCACGGCCAACTCTGCGGCGCTAGGCTCACCGGAAAATGCCCAAAAGGCCATTGATGGCTCATGGAAATACCTCAAAAGGGCGCATGAACACTTCATGGGACTGGGCGCAGTGGGGATGGTCCTGTGCACCTTCGTCCTGCTCTCGCCAGTCAAAGACATCCATAAAACAATCGTCACAACCGCAGTCGGTTTTGGGGCGTTCTTCTATCCGCTCTTCTGGACGTTGACCGCGTTTAAAACATCCGCCGTCGGAGCTCACGCCGCCAAAGAATCCCTGGAATTGATCGCCCAGGCTGGCGCAGGCGCGGGGTTTTTGGGGTTGTTGGGCGTGATCGCTGTGGCTGTATCGTGGAGTGTCGCGCGCAGACATGCATGATAATCAACGTCAGCCAGAGGGTTTTGGGCAACACCTGTTTGCGGTGATCTTAAAAACCCTCTTAATCTGGACCCTCCTGCTGGCGCCGCTTTGCCCGCCCGCCTACGCCCAGCTTGTCCCCAGCAAGGAGAAGGTGGCTTTCTCGTTCGTTCCGGGGAAGGATAAATTCGAGCCGGGCGCGTCTCACCGCCTGCTTTTCCAACTCAAGTTCAACGAGGGTTGGCACAGCCAGTCCCACAACCCCACGATGGAAAGCCTTGTCCCCACCGCGCTTACGGTGACGACGGAGGATAAAGGGATAACCATCGGGCGCGTCATCTATCCAGAAGGCAAGTTGACGACGTTCAGCTTTTCCCCGCAACCTCTCTCCACCTTTACGGAGACGACGTACATTGGCGTGACTGCCGCCATAGACCCGTCCACACCACCGGGGAATTACAAACTCAAGGCTCTGCTCAAGATTCAAGCCTGCGACGACAAGTCGTGCCTGGTCCCATCGGAGACGGGGCTTGAGGTCGCGTTCGCGGTATCTGCGAAAGGTGAGGCTGTCAAAACCCTCAACGATGACGTTTATACGGCCAACGCGGGGCTTTTCGCGGATACGTCCGCCAAAACCGGCGGCGAAAGCGGCGCCATCAAAAAATATTTCGACGAACAGGGGTTGTTCGTCACGCTTCTGTTCGTGTTCCTCGGCGGGCTTGCGTTAAACCTTACCCCGTGCGTCTATCCGTTGATACCGATAACGGTTTCCTACTTCGGCGGGGAGAGCGAGACGAAAAAGGGAAAACTCTTCGTCCACGCGACGCTTTACCTGCTTGGCATGTCTGCGATGTATTCGTCAATGGGGCTGTTCGCCGCGCTCACGGGCAGTATGTTCGGCGCCGTCCTGCAACACTGGTCGGTGACGCTATTGCTGGCGGGTGTGATGGCGGCGCTTAGCCTTGCCATGTTCGGCGTTTACGAGATACGCATGCCGTCCGCCCTCACCGAAATCGGCGGCAAAAACCGGCAGGGCTTTTTCGGCACGTTCATGATGGGCCTCACCGTGGGGATAATCGCCGCCCCGTGTATCGGCCCGTTCGTGCTGGGCCTGCTTACGTTTGTCGGGGAGAAAGGCGACCCGCTATTGGGTTTCTTGATGTTCTTCGCGTTATCGCTTGGGCTGGGCCTGCCGTTCGTCGTATTGGCGATGTTCTCCGGCGCGTTGTCCAGCCTGCCGCGATCCGGTATGTGGATGGTGTGGGTGAAACAGGTGTTCGGGTTCATCATGCTTACAATGGGGTTATACTTCCTGCAACCGCTGATCCCGAAGGACTGGTACTCCGCAGTATTCGGCCTGTTTCTGGTTGGCGCGGGCGTCACGCTTGGATGGATAACCAAAGTCGCCAAAGCCGGGCGAGTGTTCACCGGGATAAAATGGGCGACGGGCCTGGCGTTCATCGCTGGGGGAGTCTTCTTTTTGCTACCCGCAAATAGCGAATCCGGCCCCCGGATAACGTGGGAAAAAGCTAGTCTCCCCGCCATCGAACGCGCCAAATCCGCCGGCAAACCCGTCATCCTGGATTTTACCGCCGACTGGTGCCTGCCGTGCAAAGAGCTGGAGAACTACACGTTTTCCGACAAGGACGTGGTGAAGTTATCCAACAGGTTTACGATGCTTAGAGCCGACGTAACCACCGGCGGCGGCGCACATATGGAAGCCTTGAAGGCCCGGTTCAAGGTGGCCGGAGTGCCGACGATAGTTTTTCTGGATAGTAGCGGCGCGGAGAAAGCGGAGTTGCGGGTTGTGGGATTTGCAGATGCTCCAGCGTTTTTGGGGAAGATGAAAGGAGCGGTGGGAGGTTAGTATTTCATGTCCGGCTCTTCATCGGCCAAGTAAAAAAATATTCCCTAATCCCCCCCAAAAAACCCCCTCCCCTGTCCGTATAATACCCATCAGATGTATCTTTTGCGCGAGCATGATGAAAATTAGAATTCCCAAGGCCGGATTTGCCGTCATTCACCTTGTTTTCATTGGCCTTACAGCTTGGATGGCGGCGGGGGCCGTAAGCTCGTTCATCGCGGACAGGCTTGTTTCGTCAAGGCCTGTTGGCGCTTCTGCTCCGTCGGCCAGCGCGGCTCCGGTGGTAAAAGCCAAAGAAATATTCACCGGATCGCTGAGACGGAACATATTCAGCTCCGCTTTGGGGCCGGAAGACATCTCCCAGATATCCGAGGCGGATATCACCGGCTCCCTCGACGGTGGCGAGGGGCTTGGAGCCTCCGTCCCCAGGACGACACTGGGGTTGAAGCTTATCGGCACGGTGATAGACCCGTTTGGCATGTACAAGCTGGCGGCCATCGAGGTCAAAGAGACAAAGGAACAGAAGTTTTACAAGACGCAGGATACCGTCCTCGGCGCGAAGGTGGCCATGATCCTGCGCAACAAGGTCATACTCAACCGGGCGGGCAAGATGGAGTCGCTGTCGGCGGAGTTCGACGATGGCGGGACGCCGGGGAAGGTGGCGGCGGGCGGCGGGATGATGGGACAGGATGTCTCCCAGCTTTCGGAGTCGCAATACGCAGTGTCAAAAAGGTATCTGGACTCCCAGCTTGCGTCCATGAGCCAGTTGTTGACGGACGTAAGGGCCATACCAAACCTGGACAAGAGCGGGGTGACGGACGGTTTCAAGGTATTCGCCATACGCAAAGGGTCTTTGTTCGACAAAATCGGATTGCAGAACAACGATGTCGTGAAGAGAATAAACGGAGTCGAGCTGGACTCCGCCGAGAAGGGGCTGGAGTTATTTCAGGCGTTAAAAAACGAGACGACATTCAACGTCGACCTGATGAGAAAATCACAGAAAACCACGATGAGGTTTAGCGTGCAATGATCAAATTTCCGGGTGTCATTACTTGTTTGTGGGCGCTTGCGATGATAGTTTCGCTGGCCGCCGCGCCGCCCCGCGCACAGGCGCAGGCCGGTGAACAGGAGCAGTCCGTGGAAGCGCAGAGTTCCCCCGCCGCTTCGCCCCCGCAGGCCAATCCCCCGGCGGTATCGCCTATGGAACCGCCCCGCGTGGCGGCTCCTCGCGCGGGGGAGCCATCGCGTGGCATACGCGCGGAAACCCCGCCGGGCGCTTCTGGAGCTACAAGTTCCCACAGCAAGCCCGATCTTTACCAGCGGGCGGAGCCGTTAAAACCCGGCGAGAAGGTGAACCTGGATTTCAACGATGTGGACATCAAGCTACTCGTAAAGTTCATAGCCGAAATCACGGGAAAAAATTTCGTGGTTGACGAGAAGGTCAAAGGAAAAGTAACAATCATCTCCCCGCAGATGGTCACAGCGGCCGAAGCGCTCAAGACGCTTGAGTCCACGCTTGAGGTGTACGGGTACTCCCTGATCGAGGCCGGGCGTGTGACGAAGGTCGTGCCGGCCATGGATGCGAGGCTCAAGGGGTCGTTCAAGCCCGGCCTGACGGATGTCGGGGACAGGATGATAACCCGGCTGGCGCCGCTTTCGCACATCAAAG
>Ga0315281_10001964_pt1 | contig 30546 bp, 22 predicted proteins | sample YL17G07_0_MG_FD_204540 | JGI IMG/M metagenome (GOLD analysis project Ga0315281, IMG submission 204540) | Sediment microbial communities from Yellowstone Lake, YNP, Wyoming, USA - YL17G07_0 | ecosystem: Environmental > Aquatic > Freshwater > Lake > Sediment | place: USA: Wyoming | collected...
TGCAGGTAGCGCACGCGGATGCCGGCCTCGTGCATGTAATCGGTCAAGTCCTCGGCCATGCGCTTGGTCAGCGTCGTCACCAGCACCCGTTGCCCGGCCGCCGCCGCCTCGCGGCACTCGGCGATGATATCGTCCACCTGGGTCTCGATCGGGCGCACGATGCACACCGGGTCGATAAGGCCGGTCGGGCGGATGACCTGCTCGACGAAGACGCCGCCGGTGCGTTGCAACTCCCACGGGCCGGGCGTGGCCGAGACGAACACGCTTTCCGGCCGCATGGCGTCCCACTCCTCGAACTTGAGCGGCCGGTTGTCCATGCAGGACGGCAGGCGGAAACCGTGCTCCGAGAGCGTCGATTTGCGCTGGAAGTCGCCGCGATACATGCCGCCCAGTTGCGGCACGGTGACGTGGCTTTCATCGACGATGAGCAACGCGTCCTCGGGCAAATACTCGAACAGCGTCGGCGGCGGCTCGCCCGTCTTGCGTCCGGTCAGGTAGCGGGAATAGTTCTCGATCCCGGCGCAAGCCCCCGTCGCCTCGATCATCTCCAGGTCGAAGGTGGTGCGTTGCTCCAGGCGTTGCGCCTCAAGGAGCCGCCCGGCGCGGTGCAGTTCGTCGAGCCGCGCCTTCAAATCGAGGCGGATCAGGTCCACCGCCTGTTTCAAGGTCGGCTTGGGCGTCACGTAATGGCTGTTGGCATAGACCTTGATTGCCCCGAGCACCGCCATCTTCTCGCCCGTCAGGGGATCGAACTCGACGATCGATTCGATCTCGTCGCCGAACAGCGACAGCCGCCAGGCGCGGTCGTCCAAATGGGCCGGAAAGATCTCGATCGAATCGCCCCGGGCCCGGAAGGCGCCGCGCAGGAAGTTGGTGTCGTTGCGCCGGTATTGCAGCTCGACCAGCCGGCGCAGCAGCTCGGCCCGGTCCTGGCGTTGGCCGGCGGCCAGCGACAGCGTCATGGTCGAATAGGTCTCCGGCGCGCCGATGCCATAGATGCACGAGACCGAGGCGACGATGATGACGTCGCGCCGTTCGAACAAGGCCCGCGTCGCCGAATGGCGCATGCGGTTGATCTGCTCGTTGATCGAGGATTCTTTCTCGATAAAGGTGTCGGTGCGGGCGACATAGGCCTCGGGCTGGTAATAATCGTAGTAGGAGACGAAATACTCGACCGCGTTGTCGGGGAAGAAGCTCTTCATCTCGCCATAGAGCTGCGCCGCCAGCGTCTTGTTGGGCGCCAGCACCAGCGCCGGGCGCTGCACGTTCTGAATCATATGGGCGATGGTGAAGGTCTTGCCGGAGCCGGTGACGCCGAGCAGCACCTGGTCGCGCTCCTGGCGCCCGAGGCCGGCGGTCAGTTCGGCGATGGCCTGGGGCTGGTCGCCGGCCGGGCGGAAGTCGGAGACCAGGCGAAACGGCTTGCTGACCTCGCTATAAGGCCGCTCCAGGACAACGGGATCGGGGCTGGCGGAGGACATAACCTCATATAGCGCGCCGGCCGCCGCCCTCCAAGGGCCGGTGCGATCAGGCCAGCGCCATGCCGAGCAGCAGCGCCAGCGACAGGCCGCCGAGCAGTAGCCAGGTTCGCACCAACTCCGTGCCGCGTCGGTTCGATAGCCCCGTCATATCGCCCATGTTTGCCTCCCTCGATCGGTCGCGCGCCGGGGCTCTCCCCGCACGCTCCGACCGTGGCCGGGGAATGCGGCGCTGGCGTCACCGAATTGGGGCGATTTCGTGAATTTCTCGATTTCCACCGCGGGTTCGGGCCGGCGACGCCGCGATGCTATATATGCGTCACCATGAACGATTCGCCCGCGACAGCCCCCTATCTCGCCACCTTGAACGAGGCCCAGCGCGCCGCCGTCGAGGCCCTCGACGGCCCGGTCCTGGTGCTTGCCGGCGCCGGCACCGGCAAGACCCGGGTGCTGACGACGCGGCTTGCCCATATCCTTCTCACCGGCCGGGCCATGCCGGGCGAACTCCTCGCCGTCACCTTCACCAACAAGGCGGCCCGGGGCATGAAGGAGCGGGTGGCGGCGCTGTTGGAGCGGCCGGTCGAGGGCTGGTGGCTCGGCACCTTCCACGCGCTTGCCGCGCGCATCCTGCGCCGGCACGCCGAACTGGTGGGCCTCAGGCCCAATTTCACCATCCTCGATGCCGACGACCAGCTCCGCCTGGTGAAGCAGATCACCCAGGCGGCGGGCATCGACGACAAGCGCTGGCCGGTGCGCGGCATTCACGCCGCCATCGAGCGCTGGAAGGATCGCGGCCTGGGGCCGGACCAGATCGCGGCGGGCGAGGCCAGCGAACTCGCCGGCGGGCGGCTCATTGAAATCTACCGCGATTATCAGCAACGCCTGCGGACCGTGAACGCCTGCGACTTCGGCGACCTGCTGCTGCACAACCTCACCATCCTGCAGAACCATGCCGATGTCGCCGCCGCCTACCAGCGCCAGTTCAAATACATCCTGGTGGATGAATATCAGGACGCCAACGTCGCCCAGTACCTGTGGCTGCGGTTGCTGGCGCAAGGGCGGCGCAACCTCTGCTGCGTCGGCGACGACGATCAATCCATCTATGGCTGGCGCGGGGCCGAGGTCGGCAACATCCTGCGCTTCGAGGCGGATTTCCCCGGCGCCCGCGTCGTCCGGCTGGAGCGCAACTACCGCTCGACGCGCCATATCCTGGCCGCCGCCGCCGGCCTCATCGCCCACAACCAGGGCCGCCTGGGCAAGACCCTGTGGACCGAGGGCGAGGTCGGCGACAAGGTCGCGGTCTGGGGCTTCTGGGGCGGTGACGAGGAAGCCCGCGCCGTCGCCGACGAAATCGAAGCCCTGCAACGCCGGGGCACGGCCCTGGGCCAGATCGCCATCCTGGTGCGGGCCGGCTTCCAGACCCGCGAGTTCGAGGAACGCTTCCTGGCGCTGGCCATTCCCTATCGCGTCGTCGGCGGCCCGCGGTTCTACGAGCGCCAGGAAATCCGCGACGCCGTCGCCTACCTGCGCCTGGTGCATCAGCCGGACGACGACCTGGCCTTCGAGCGCATCGTCAACACGCCGCGCCGGGGCATCGGCGGCCAGAGCGTGCAGACCCTGCATCTGGCGGCGCGGGGTCAGGGCATATCGCTGATGGAGGCCACGCGCCGGCTGCTCGGCACCGACGAGTTGCGCTCGGCCGGCCGGCGCGCCCTCAAGGGCTTCATCGAGGATATTGATCGCTGGCGCGGTTTTGCCGCCACGCACGGCCATTGCGAGCTGGCGCAGGCGATCCTGGACGAATCCGGTTACACCGCCATGTGGCAGGCGGAAAAGACGCCCGACGCCGCCGGCCGGCTCGACAACCTGAAAGAGTTGATCGCGGCCATGGCCGAGTTCGAGACCCTGGCCGGATTTCTCGAACACATCTCGCTGGTGATGGAGGCGGCCGAGGGCCCGCCCGGCGAGATGGTCAACCTGATGACGCTGCACGCCGCCAAGGGCCTGGAGTTCGATGCCGTTTTTCTGCCCGGCTGGGAGGAGGGCCTGTTGCCGCACCAGCGGGCGCTCGACGAAGGCGGCGCCACGGCGCTTGAGGAGGAGCGCCGCCTCGCCCATGTCGGCCTGACCCGGGCCCGCCGCCGCGCCTATGTTTCCTTTGTCGCCAATCGCCGCATGTATAATCTGTGGCAAAGTGCCGTACCCTCGCGCTTCGTCGAGGAACTGCCGCGCGAGCATGTCGAGGTGCAAGTGGATCTAGGCCTGCATGGCGGTCACGGCGGCGGCCTGGCCGAGAAAAACGATCCCTGGCCGGCGCCGCGCCCAACTTTTCCCGGTGCCCGGCGGCGGGGGGTGTTGGTGGAGGCGACGGCGACGGTCGTTGACGAGGGGCCAGGCGCCTACGCCGTCGGCAGCCGCATCTTTCACGACAAATTCGGTTACGGCAGCGTCATCGCCGTCGAGGGGGCGAAGCTCGACATCGCCTTCGACAAGGCCGGGGCCAAGAAGGTCATGGCGAGCTTCGTCGTGCCGGCCGAGCGGGCCGGATGACGCCGCGCCCGCCCCGGTTGCGTCTGGCCGAGGCGCCGGCCGACGATCTCTACAGCCTGCGGATCTTCATTCCGCCCGGGGCGCCGGCCGATTCGCTGGCCAAGGTCGAGGCGGCGCTGGAGCCCCTGGCCTTGGCGCTGACGATCCTGTCCCCCGAGGCCGGCAACTGGCGCATCGAGGCGCTGGTGCAAGGGTTTCCCGAGCAAGCCATGATCAACGCGGCCGTCAACGCCGTGCCCGTCTCGGACGGTCTGCCGGCCATGGCGACGGTAAAGCGCGTGCCGCCACAGGATTGGGTGCTGGAGAGCGAGCGGGCCCAGCCGGCGATGAAGATCGGCCGCTTCTTCGTCCACGGCTCGCATATCAAGACCAAGCCGCCGCGGGGCAGCGTGCCGTTGTGGATCGATGGCGGGCTCGCTTTCGGCACCGGCCGGCACGAATCGACCTCCGGTTGCTTGTTGATGCTGGACGACTTGGCGCGGCGGCGCCGCTTTCGCCGGCCGCTCGATCTTGGCTGCGGCAGCGGCATTCTCGCCATCGCCATGGCCAAGCTCTGGAATGTATCGGTGCTGGCGGTGGACAACGATCCCCAGGCCGTCGCCGTGGCGCGCGAGAACGCGGCCAGGAATGGCGTCGCGCATCTGGTGCGCGTGGTGCGGGGTGGCGGCTATGGCGCGAGGGCGGTGAAGGCCAAGGCGCCCTTCGATCTGGTGACGGCCAATATCCTGGCCCGGCCGCTGATGCGCTTGGCGCCGGGGCTGGCGCGCTCGCTGGCGCCGGGCGGCAGGGCGGTGCTGGCCGGCCTGCTGGAAAGCCAACAGCAGATGGTGATGGCGGCGCAGGCTGGCGCCGGGCTCGGTCTGGTCGAAGGCCGGGTTAAGAACGGTTGGCTGGTCCTGTTGCTGAAGCAGGGCAGGGTGGTCAAGAAGTCGGTGGTCAAGAAGGCAGTGGGGAAAACGAAACCTACAAAATCGAAACGGCGGTCCAGGGGGGTGGACCGCCGCTTCTAAACGGGCCGCGCGTTCGGAGGGAGGACTTATGCCGCCCGCGCTGCCCGATCGGCATTGGCCGGGCGGTGCTGCGCCGTGGCCGCCAGTTCTTCGGCTATATCTTCGATGTGGCCGCGCACGACGCCGATATCGGCCAGCATGCGGTTGTCGAGGGCATGGAGCGTCCGTGCCGCCTCGCGTTGATTCTGCCGGCTCGCGGCCGAGGGCTGCTCCGTCATGACTTGCTCGGCCTGGCCGGTGCGCAGGCGATACAGGTCGCGGCGGGTCAGGCCGATGTCGCGCAGCAAGCGGTCGTCGAGGCGCATCAGGTCTCGCCCCGCCGACTCGCGGCGGAAATGCGCCAACACCGGCTCCACGACCAGGTCGTGCAGCAGGGCCGACAGGATCGCCAGCGATCCGGCTTGGCGCGGACCGGCGCCTCGCTCGGCTACGGCGTTGATATCGCTCCGGCTGACGCCGATGTCCGCCAGCATGCGCTCGTCGAGCGTGCTGAGACGCCCCACGATCGCGGCCTTGACCGCGTCGCGCCGACGCGAGGCGCGCCAGGCGTGAACGGCGGCCCGCACGCGATCCATGGCGCCGGTGTGGGCGATGGCCGGCATCCCGCTCGGCAGCATCGTTGTGTTGACTCCAGCAAGGCCAGTCATGATGAACTATCCATTCCTTGAACGAGGCCGGGGGCGTCATTGCCGCCGGCCGATTTCCCTGACAACATAGGGGCTTGGTTCGGATTGAGGTAGGTTCTTTGCTGCATCGCAGCAATGCATAAATGGAATGGTAAATGAATTATTACGTCATTAATTGCATAACTGTGGCGGAATTGTGGAGCCTGAGTGGCAGCCCCAAGGCATTTGTCCGCGCCCACGCTCGGCGGCCCTGGCGATGAGCCCCCCCGCGGTGCCTTACGACGGCGACGACGCGCTTGAACGCCTGCTGAAAAGATCAGGCAGCCCCTACGATTTGGCGGGACTTCGCGGGCTCGTCACCGGGGTCGAGGCGGCGCCCCGGGGAGAGGCTCCCGAGGCCTGGATGGGGCTGGTCGCGGCCCAGCCGAGCGAGGCCCTGAGGGCCCAGCTTCGGGCCTTCCGCCAGGTCGTGGCGTCGGCCTCGCCGGGGCTCGTCTCGCCGCCGCTGGCCGAGCGCCTTGCCGCACTGCAAAAGGAACTGTCCCGGCGCGGTCTCGGCGGTTTTATCGTGCCGCGCGCCGACGAGCATCAGGGCGAATACGTGGCGCCGCGGGCCGAGCGCCTCTATTGGCTCACCGGCTTCAACGGTTCGGCCGGCGTCGCCGTCGTGCTTGCCGAGCAGGCGGCGATCTTCGTCGATGGCCGCTATACGCTCCAGGTGCAGGAGCAGGTGGACGGTTCCCATTTCGAGCCCCGCCATGTGCACGAGCAACCGCCCGAGGACTGGATCGCGGCCAATCTGCCGGCCGGGAGCAAGCTCGGCTACGATCCCTGGTTGCACACGCCCGATGGGCTGGCGCGTCTGCGCGCGGCGGCGGTCAAGGCCAGCGGCAGTCTGGTGCCGGTGGCGGACAATCCCTTGGATGCCGTCTGGCCCGATCGGCCGCCGGCGCCGCTCGCTCCGGTGGCGGCGCACGATTTGCGGTATGCCGGCAGCGATAGCCAGAGCAAGCGCCAGGCGCTGGCAGCAGCACTCGCCGTCGAAAAACTCGACGCCGCCGTGCTGACGACGCCCGATTCCATTGCCTGGCTGCTGAACATTCGTGGCGGCGACTTGCCGCGCACGCCGGTGGCGCTGGGGTTAGCACTTCTGCACAAGGACGGCGCCGTCGAGTTGTTCATGGATCGGCGCAAACTATTGCCGGGCCTCGACGTGCATCTGGGCAACGCCGTCGCCGTGGCGCCGCCCGAGGCGTTCGGTTTGGCGCTGGATCGTCTGGGCGCGACGGGCGCGCGCGTGCGTGTCGATCCGAGCACGGCGGCCGACTGGATTTTCGACCGCCTCAAGGCCGCCGGGGCGCGGGCCGAGCAAGGCGCCGACCCTTGTGCGCTGCCCAAGGCGCGCAAGAACGCGGTGGAAATTGCCGGCGCCCGCGCCGCGCATCGGCGCGATGGGGTGGCGCTGACCCGCTTTCTCGCCTGGCTCGGGCCGGCCGCGCGCGCCGGGGGCTTGGGCGAGATCGCCGCCATCGAGCGCCTGGCCGAATTTCGCCGCGAGGGCGACCTGTTCCGCGATTTCAGTTTCGATTCGATTTCCGGCGCCGGCCCCAACGGCGCCATCGTCCACTATCGTGCCACGCCGGCGAGCGAGCGACACCTCCGGCAGGGCGAGCTGTATCTGATCGATTCCGGGGCCCAATATCTCGACGGCACCACGGACGTGACCCGCACGGTGGCTATTGGCGCGCCGACGGCCGAAATGCGCGACCGCTTCACCCGCGTGCTCAAGGGCCATATTGCCTTGGGCCGGGCCCGCTTTCCGCGCGGCACCACCGGCAGCCAGCTCGATGCCCTGGCGCGCACGGCGCTGTGGCAGGTTGGCCTCGACTACGATCACGGCACCGGCCACGGCGTCGGCAGCTTTTTGAGCGTGCATGAGGGGCCGCAGCGTATCTCCAAGCTGCCCAACCGGACCGCGCTCGAGCCCGGCATGATCGTCTCCAACGAACCCGGCTATTACAAGACCGGCGCCTATGGAATCCGCATCGAGAACCTGATCGTCGTCACCGAGGCGCCCGCAAGCGGCGACGAGCGGCCGATGTTGGCGTTCGAGACCCTGACCCTGGCGCCGATCGACCGGGCTCTCGTCGATACCTCGCTGCTGACGGCCGAGGAGATTGCCTGGCTCGACGCCTATCACGCCCGCGTCCGCTCGGAACTGACGCCGCTGCTCGATGCCGAAACCGCCGCCTGGCTCATTGAGGCGACGCGCCCGCTGGGCGGTTAGGCGGTGGGTCGCAGATGCGATTCCACTTAAGGGCGATCCGCTCTCATCCGCGCCCCTCACGCCCCGCCGGTGAGTTTCAGCCACTCGTCCTCGTCGATGATCTTGACGCCGAGGGCGGCCGCCTTCTTGGCTGTCGAGCCCGGATCGGCGCCGACCACGACTAGGTCGGTCTTTTTCGACACCGCGCTCGCCACCCTGGCGCCGAGCGACAAGGCCTTCGCCTTCGCCTCGCTGCGACCCATGGCGGCGAAGCTGCCGGTGAAAACGATGGTCTTGCCGGCGATGGGTGAGGCGTTTGCGGCCGGCGCGACAAAATCCTCGACCTCGACCCCCACCTTGAGCAGGTCATCGACCGCCTCGCGGTTATGGCTCTCGGCGAAGAAGGCGATCAAATCGGCCGCCATGGCCGGGCCGATGCCCTCGATGGCGACCAACTCCTGATAGGCGGGCGAGGTTTCGTCCTGGGCCTCGATCATGGCCTGGCTCCAGGCCTTGAGCGAACCATAGCTTTTGGCCAGCAGTCGCGCCGTCGCCTGGCCGATCTGGTGAATGCCCAGCGCCAAGATGAAACGGTCGAGGGTGATGTGCCGTTGGGCCTCGATGGCGCGCAGCAGCTTGGTCACCGACTGCTCGCCCCAGCCCTCGCGCTCAAGCAGATCCATCCGGCGCAGGTCCAGGCGAAAGATGTCGGCCGGCGTGGCGATGAGTTTGTCGTGGTAGAAGGCCTCGATATGCTTGCCGCCCAGCCCCTCGATGTCGAAGGCGTCGCGGCCGACGAAATGGCGCAGGCGCTCCGTTGCCTGGGCCGGGCACACCAACCCGCCGCTGCAACGCCAGGCCGCCTCGCCCGGTTCGCGCATGGCCTCGCTGTCGCAGATCGGACACTTCTTCGGGAATGCGTATGCCTTGCTGTCCGGGCCTCGCTTGGCCAAGACCACCGACACGACCTGGGGAATAACGTCGCCGGCGCGCTGGATGACGACATGGTCGCCCTCGCGGATATCCTTGCGGGAGATTTCGTCCTGGTTGTGCAGCGTGGCGCGCGAGACGACGACGCCGCCCACCGTCACGGGCTTCAACTCCGCCACTGGCGTCAGCACCCCGGTGCGTCCGACCTGGATGAGGATTCGCTCCACGACCGTTTCCGCCCGTTCGGCCGGGAACTTGTGGGCGATGGCCCAGCGCGGCGCCCGGCTGACGAAGCCTAGCCGCGTCTGCCAGTCCACCCGGTTCACCTTATAGACGACACCGTCGATGTCGTAGGGCAACTCGGCCCGCTCGCCCGCTAGCTCGGCGGTGTAGGCCAGCGCCTGTTCGATGTCGCGGCAGGACTTGGTTCGCGGATTGACCGCGAAACCCCACTGCTTCAGGCGATCGAGGAATTGTTGATGCGTCGTCCAGTCGCCGGGGTTTTCGCCCCAGGCATAGGCGAAGAAATGCAGCTTGCGTTTGGCGGTGACGCTAACGTCGAGCTGGCGCACCGAGCCGGCGGCGGCGTTGCGCGGATTGGCGAAGGCGGGTTCGCCCGCCTGCTCGCGTTCGCGGTTCAGGCGCGCGAAATCGGCGTTTTGCATATAGACCTCGCCGCGAACCTCCAGGGTCTTCGGCCAGTCATGCCCGGGCGGGGTCTTGGGCAGGGTCTTGGGCAGGTCGGCGATGGTGCGCAGGTTCTCGGTGATGTCCTCGCCGACCAGGCCGTCGCCGCGCGTGGCGCCCTGCACGAAGTTCCCGTCCTCATAGCGCAGCGCCGCCGACAAGCCGTCTATCTTCGGCTCGGCCACCAGTTCGATGGCGGTGTCGGCGTCGAGGCCGAGGAAGCGCCGGACGCGGGAATCGAAATCGCGGGCGTCGGCCTCATTGAAGGCGTTGTCGAGCGAGAGCATGGGCGAGGCGTGCTTGACCTTGGCGAAGCCCGCCGCCGGGGGGGCGCCGACGCGCTGGCTGGACCGGAACAGGTCGGGCTCAAGCAGGCGCTCCTCGATGGCTCGGTTGCGTGTTACCAGGGCGTCGTACTCGGCGTCGGAAATCTCCGGCTGGTCCTCTTGAAAATAGAGCCGGTTGTGGTGGGCGATAAGCTTGGCCAGGCGCGCCAGCTCGGCCTTGGCCTGTTTTTGAGTCAGCGCGGCGACGGGGATAGTGGCGAGCTTGTCGCTCACGGCGCCGATGTCCCCAACAGGCGGCTCGCCGCCGCCCGCGCTTCGTCGGTCACGGTCGCTCCCGACAACATGCGGGCGATTTCCTCGCGCCGGCCCTCGTTGTCGAGTGCCGCCGCGCGGGTCAACACGCTGCCGCCCTTGCCGCGCCCCTTCTCGATGCGCCAGTGATGACGCGCCTGCGCCGCCACCTGGGGCGAGTGCGTCACCGCCAGCACTTGCACTGATTTGCCCAACAGCACCAGCCGTTCGCCCACCGCCGTCGCCGTCGCCCCGCCGACGCTGCTGTCGGCTTCGTCGAAGATCAGCGTCGGCACCGGATCGGCCTCGGCCAGCGCCACTTTCAGCGCCAACAGGAATCGCGCCAACTCGCCGCCGGAGGCGACCCGCGCAATCGGCGCCGGGGGCGCGCCGGGATTGGTGCTGGCCTCGAAGGCGATACGATCGAGCCCATGTTCGCCCCATTGCTCCTCGCCCAGGCGCTCGAGGCTGGTGCGAAAACGCGCCTTCTCTAGCTTCAAGGGCGGCAGTTCCCGGTTGACGGCGAGATCGAGGCGCTTGCCCGCCTCGGCACGCCGGCGCGATAGGCGCTCGGCCGCGGCGAGGTAGCTTGCCCGCGCCTCTTTCTCGGCCGCGGCCAGTGCCGCCAGGCGCCCACCGGCGCCCTCGATTGTGGCCAGTCGCGCCGCCAGGCGTTCATGCAGCGCCGCCAGTTCATCCGCCGTCGTGCCGTGCTTTCGCGCCAACTCGCGCAGGGCGTAAAGCCGCTCCTCGATCTGGTTCAAGCGGCGCGGGTCGGCGTCGAGTTCAGCCGCTAGCCGGCGCAACCGCGCCACCGCCTCGGCGGTGTCGGCGCCGGCGCGGTCGAGCGCGGCCAGGGCCTCGTCGGTGTGTCCGGCCGCTTTCTCTGCCAGCCGTCCCAGTCGGCGTTGTGCCGCCGCCAAGCCCGCCAGCGCGCCGCGCTCGCCTTCGAGATCGCCCAGCGCCGCGTCGAGCCCCTCCAGCATCGCCTCGCGGTGGCGCAGCAGCACGCGTTGATCGGCGAGTGCCGCTTCCTCGCCGGGGCGCGGATCGAGGGCGACGATTTCGTCGAGGGCGTGGCGCAGGTCGTCGCGCTCGCGCGCTGCCGCCGTCGCCGCCGCCACCGCCTCGCGATGCGTGTTCTGGGATTCCCTCCAGGCGCGCCAAGCGGCCGCGACGGCCAGGGCATCCGCCGCCGCGCCGCCGAAAGCGTCGAGCAGCGGGCGGTGCGAGGCGGCGTCGAGCAGTCGATGCTGCTCGAACTGGCCCTCGATCTCGACCAGCAAGTCGCCAACGCGGCGCAGTCCGCCGACGCTGACCGGCTCGTCGTTGATGAAGGCGCGGCTGCGTCCGTCGGTGCCGATCTGGCGGCGCAGGATGATGTTGCCTTCGGCCGCCAGGCCTTGATCGGCGATGGCGACACGCGCCGGATGATCGTCGGGCAGGGCAAACTCGGCGCTGACGCTGGCCAGTTCGGCGCCGCGCCGCACCAGGGCGCTGTCGGCGCGGGCGCCGATGGCGAGCCCAAGCGCGTCGAGCAGGATGGATTTGCCGGCACCGGTCTCGCCGGTCAAGGCCGTCAGGCCGGGCTTGAAGTCAAGCTCAAGCCGGTCGATCAGAACGACATCGCGAACGGAAAGTGAGAGCAGCATCGTCCGGCACGTCGGCTCAGAATATGGTGCTGAGCGGCGCCTCGTCCGCCGGAACTTCCTCGGCCGGCGGCGGTGGCGCCACGACATCGGCATCGGGCGGCGCCACGACTTCGGGTTCGCTCACGGTTTCGGCGGGCGCGGTCGCCGAGCCCGCCACGCCGGCATCGGCCAGCAGCTGATAGCTGTACTGGTACCAGGTGCTGCCGGGGAAGTTGTAGCCTAGCACCGCCGCGTTGGCCTGGGCTTCGTCAATTACGCCCAGCGCCAGATAGCACTCGACCAGCCGGTGCAGCGCCTCGGGCACATGGGTCGTAACCTGGAACTTATCGATCACGCGCCGGAAGCGGTTGATGGCCGCCAGGTAGAAGCCGCGATCGAGGTAGAAACGCCCGACCTCCATTTCCTTGCCGGCCAGGTGATCGCGCGCCAGATCGATCTTCAGCTTGGCGTCGCGGGCATAATCGGTGTTGGGGAAGCGCTGCACGACTTCGCTCATGGCCTCGAAGGCCTTCTCGGTATTGTTTTGGTCGCGGCCGACATCGACGATCTGTTCGTAGTAGCACAGCGCCTTCAGGTAATAGGCATAGGCGATGCTGCTGTGGCCGGGGTGCAGCTCGATGAAGCGGTCGAGGGCGATGATGGCGTCGTCGTATTTGTTGACCTGATAGTAGGAGAAGGCGGACATGAGCTGGGCCTGCGTGGCCCAGGCTGAATAAGGGTGCTGGCGTTCGACCTCATCGAACAGCGCTGCTGCCTTGCCGTAGTTCTCCTGGTCCAACTCCGCGGTGGCGTCGTTATAGAGATCCTCGGGCGGGCGCTCGACATAGGGTTCTTCCGTCGTGCCGCAGGCGCCGAGCGCCAGCAGGCCAAGCACCGCGACGAGATGGCGGGCGCTGAAACGACAACGATAGGTCATGGAAAACACGCTCCTTGGCCGTGGTGGCGAGGGAAGAATCTGTCGCCGACGACTATATGGGCCGCGCGCCGCCTGCTCAAGCGCCGCCAAGGGTCGTAAAAAGACGGCCCGGAGCGCGGTTTGCGCCCCGGGCCGTGGCTGGACCCTGAGTCAAGCCAGAGGCTAGTTCGCTTGCCGGCGTAGGAAAGCGGGAATATCGAGCAAATCTTCCGCTGCCTGCGCCGGGCTCAGGCGCACTTCCGGATCGAGTGCCAACCGGGGCTGTTCGGCTGGTGCCGGGGTTGGCGCCGCCGGGGCCGGCGTGGCGGCGATCGGGGCAGCCGTCGGTTCGCGCTTCGACCAGGCGGGCATCGTGCTGGTTGCCCGCGTGAACAGGTTGGGCATGGCACGGCGGCCCGGTGCCACGGAAGCTGGAGCCGTGGCCGCTGGAGCCGGGGCCGGAGCCACCGCCGGACGAGCCGCCGGCAGGCGTTGGGCTGGCGACTGCGGCGCGAACACCGGAGCCTGCTCGGTCGCCATGGTCGCGTCCGCCGCCCTTTCGTACGCGTCTTGGGGCACAGCCGGTTCGAACTCCACTTGCGGCGCGGGGGCCATGGCCATGGTGCCCTGTACCACCAGGGTTGGGTCCGCCATTGGCATGGCCGGGGCCATCATGGCGGCACTCATGGGCGCCACCGCCGGTCGTTGCATGGCGGGCGCCATCATCGGCACCAGGGTGGGCGCGGTGGCGGGGTTGGCGCCAAGGCTCATGACCCGACCGCCCTTGCCGACGAGGGTTTGCACCTGCGGCCTTGGCTGCGCCGCCGCTTCCGATTCGATGCCGGTGGCGACGACCGAGATGCGGATGCGGCCTTCAAGCTCCTTTTGGAAGGTCGAGCCGAAGATGATGTTCGCGTCGGGATCGACTTCGTCGCGGATGCGATTGGCCGCCTCGTCCACCTCGAACAGCGTCATGTCCATGCCGCCGGTGATGTTGATGAGGATGCCCCTGGCGCCGCGCATGGACATGTCTTCCAGCAGCGGGTTGGAAATGGCGGCCTCGGCGGCGGCGATGGCGCGGTTTTCGCCCTCGGCCTCGCCGGTGCCCATCATGGCCTTGCCCATCTCGCTCATGACCGAACGAATGTCGGCGAAATCGAGGTTGATCATGCCCGGCATCACCATCAGGTCGGTGACGCCTCGCACGCCCGAATGCAGCACTTCGTCGGCCATGTTGAAGGCGTCGGCGAAGGTGGTTTTCTCGTTTGCCACCCGGAACAGGTTTTGGTTCGGGATGATGATGAGCGTATCCACCACCTGTTGCAGTTCCTGGATGCCAGCCTCGGCCAGGCTCATGCGGTGCATGCCCTCGAAGTGGAAGGGCTTGGTCACCACGGCGACGGTCAGCACGCCCATTTCGCGCGCGGCGCGGGCGATGACGGGCGCGGCGCCGGTGCCGGTCCCACCACCCATGCCGGCAGTGATGAACGCCATGTTGGCGCCCTGTAGTTGCTCCATTATTTGCTCAAGAGCTTCCTCGGTGGCGGCGCGACCGACATCGGGGCGCGAGCCAGCGCCGAGCCCTTGCGTCAGTAGGGCGCCAAGCTGGATGCGACGTTCGCACAGCGACAGGCCCAAGGCTTGGGCGTCGGTGTTGGCGACGACAAAATCGACGCCTTCCAGGTTGTGCCGGATCATGTTGTTGACGGCATTGCCACCAGCACCGCCGACTCCGATCACGGTGATGCGGGGCCTTGTTTCAGACGGTTGGGTGGGAAGCGACAGGTTCAGGGTCATGACAGCCTCCAGGTCTTCGGGTTCAAGTCCAAGGTTATGCCGGCCGCCGCCGACGGGTCGTTAGGGTGGCCCCGTTGCGGGGACGGGGTTGTGCTTTCAAAAATTGTCACGCAGCCAGACACCGAGACGGCCGACGAGGCCCTCGGGCTCCCTTGTTGGCGCCAGGGCGCCGGCGGCAATCGGGCCGGCGTCCTGAAGCGCGTAGGCAATGAGGCCGGCGGCCGTGGCGAAGGCCGGTCCGGCGGTGGATTCGGCCAGGCCCGGCAACGACAAGGGCCGGCCCAGACGCACTTGCTTGTCGAGAACGAGTTGGGCCAGTTCGCGCACGCCGCCGAGTTGGCTGGCGCCCCCGGTCAAGACCACGCGCCGGCCGGCGGTCTTGGCGAAGCCGGCGGTCTCGAGATGGGCGCGCACCAACTCGAAGGTTTCTTCAAGGCGCGGCTGGATGATGCTGACCAGGATCGACTTCGCCACCGTGGTGTTGGCGCCGCCTTCCTCCTCGCCGACCTGCGGCACGCTGATGGACTCGCGCTCGTCGGCCAGCGAAGGGATGCAGTTGCCGTAGAGCGTCTTCATGCGCTCGGCATGGGCCAGCGTGGTCGAGAGGCCGCGCGCGATGTCGTTGGTGACGTGGCCGCCGCCGACCGGAATGGAGTCGGCGAAGACCAGGTTGCCCTCGGCGAAAACGGCGATGGTGGTGGTGCCGCCGCCCATGTCGACGACGGTGACACCCAATTCGCGCTCGTCATCGACCAGCGTGGATAGGCCGGCGGCATAGGGCGAGACCACGATTTCACGGATGTCGAGATGGCAGCGGGCGATGCAGGTGGTAAGATTCCTCACCGTTCCGGCGGCGGCGGTGACGATGTGCATGTTCACGCCCAGCCGTTCGCCGTACATGCCGCGCGGGTCGCGGATGGCGCGGTTGCCGTCGAGCGTGAAACCGACCGGGATGGTGTGGATCAGGTGGCGTTCGCCGTTGTCCCCGATCTGGTGCCCCTGCACCAGGGCCCGGGCGAGGTCGCCGTCGCCCACCGCGCGCCCGGTGATGGCCATTTCGACGCCCATCATCCGTGAGGCCGGATAACCGCCGGACAGGTTGACGACGACCTCGGCGATGGTCTCGCCGGCCATGGTCTCGGCGGCATGAACGGTGGCGCGAATGGCGGCTTCGGCGGCCTCCATGTCGCTGATGGCGCCGTTGCGCAAACCCCGTGAGAGGTGATGCCCGATGCCGACGACGCGGGCGCGGCCCTCGTCATCCACCCGGGCCAGGAAGCAGCAAATCTTGCTGCTGCCGACGTCGAGCGCTGCCAGCAGGCCGTTGCGGGGGGTGAGGCGCGGTTTTCTCATCTCGGGGTCGCCATGTTTCGTCTGCGTCCTCTGCTCAAGTTTCGTTGGCCGGCGCGGCGCGGCGTTGCAGCGCCGCCGGGCTCAACCGCAAAATGGCGCGGTCGGGTAGGCGTAGATCGACGCTCAGCACGTCGCGTTCGCTAAGACGGTGACGCCGCTCGATCTCCGCCAGCGTGGTCAGCGCCGCGCCGGGGTTTTCGGCCGGCAGGCGCAATTCGATGCCGTTGTCGAGGCGCAGGTTCCAACGCCGCCCGCCGACCCAGGCGGCGCCGACGACGCGCCCGCCGATGCTGGGCTCCGCCGCCAGCAGGTCGATCAGGGCCGCGGCCTGGAGCGGTGCGTCCTCGCCGGCCAATACGGGCAGCCGGAACCCGTCGCTGTTTCGGTCGATCGCCACGCCGGCACGGTCGATCAGCAGGTCGCCGTCGGGGCGGCGCCAGATCGCCACCGGCACCCGCTCCTTGATGGCCAGGAACAGTTGGCCGGGCAGGCGCCGCTCGACCGTCGCGCGCTCGACCCAGGGCAGTGACTCGAGGCGGGTCCGAATGGCGTCGGGATCGAGACTCAGCATGGCATCGCCGCGCTTGGCGCCGACGGCGGCAAGCAGGTCGGCCGAGCGCGCGTGGTCGCGCCCAACCACGGTGATCTCGGCGAGCGTGAGGCCGGCCTGACGCGAAATATCGATGAAGGCGTCGCCCCCGCTACGGGCCAGCGCTTGCGGCCAGCCGGCGATGATGCTGCCGCCGACGAGGGCGACCAACAGGGTCGCCGCCGCCCCAGGCCAGGCCCAGCGCGGCAGGGCGAGTTTGAGGTGCCAGCGCCGCCGCTTGGGCGTCGCCGCCCGGCGACGACGCGGGCGCGCCTTGCTCTCGTCGCTCTTGCGCTTCAAGCGTCGCATCGCGCGCTCTCCACCATGCGGGCCACCAGATCGGGGAAGGCGATGCCGACATGGGCCGCCTGCTCGGGCACCAGCGACAGCGGCGTCATGCCGGGCTGGGTGTTGACCTCGAGCAGATAGAGGCCCTCGGTTCCCCCAACGCTGTCGTCGTAGCGCAGGTCGGCGCGGCTGACGCCGCGGCAGCCGAGCGCCTCGTGCGCGGCTCGCGCCATCTCCAGCGCCGCCTCGGCGACAGGTGCGGGCAGCGAGGCCGGGATGATGTGGTCGGTACGGCCGCCGGTGTATTTGGCTTCGTAGTCGTAGAAGCCGCTCTTGGGCCTTAACTCGGTGACGGCGAGCGCGCGGCCGTCCATCACCGCCACGGTCAACTCGCGGCCAGGGATGTATTGCTCGACCAGCAATTCGCTCGTGCCCGGCCACAGGCTTGAGCCCGGCGGCAGGTTGTCGCCTGCCCGCACGATGCGCACGCCCACGCTCGACCCCTCGTTGCTCGGCTTGACCACGAACGGGCGCGGCCGCGGGTCGCCGCGATCGAGCTCGTCCGGGGTCAGGACGTTTCCCTCGGGGCAGCGCAGGCCGGCGGCCGCGAACAGGCGCTTGGCCGTGGGCTTGTGCATGGCCAGCGCCGAGGCCAGCACGCCCGAATGGGTATAGGGGACGCCGAGCAGTTCCAGGAACCCCTGGACCGTGCCGTCCTCGCCGAAACGACCGTGCAGGGCGTTGAAAACCACCTCCGGCGCCGGGCGCAGCGCCGCCATCAAGGCGCCCAGGCCGTCGCGCTTCAGGTCATGCTCCGTCACCGCGTAGCCGTGTTCCCTCAGCCCGGCCGCCACCGCGCGCCCGCTCACCAGCGATACCTCGCGCTCCGCCGACCAACCGCCCATAAGGACGAGGACGCGCTTCATGGCTGCGCCTCCAGGCCGATCTTGTCGCCGTTCTTGGCCTCGATGGCGGCCGGCACGCCGACGCGCCGGATTTCCCATTCCAGCGTCACGCCGCTCGTTTCCAGCACGCGCCGGCGTAACTCCTCGCCCAGCCCCTCCAGGTCGGCGGCGGTGGCCTTGCCGGTGTTGATAAGGAAGTTGCAGTGCTTCTCCGATACCTTGGCACCGCCGCGCGCCAGCCCGCGACAACCGGCGGCATCGATCAGCTCCCAGGCGCGCTTGCCCTTGGCTTCGGGGCCGGTGGGATTGGCGAAGGTGGAGCCGCCGGTGCGGGCGCGGATGGGCTGGGTCGCCTCGCGCTGGCGCTGGATTTGGCGCATGGCCTCGGTGATGGCGGTGCTGTCGCCGGCCTGGCCTTCGAGCGTGGCGCCGACGAAAATCCAGTCTTCGGGCGTGGCTGACTGGCGATAGCCGAAGCCGAGTTCGGCCGGGGTCAGGCTATGCCGGCGACCTTGGCCGTCCAGCGCCTCGGCCGCGACCGTCACGTCCTTCATCTCGCGGCCATAGGCGCCGGCGTTCATGCGCAGCGCCCCGCCGATGGTGCCGGGAATACCGGAGAGGAATTCGAGCCCGGCGATGCCGGCGTCGCGCGCGGCGCAGGCGACGTTGAGGTCGAGCGCGGCGGCGCCGGCCTCGACGCGATTACCCGAGGCGATGATGTCGGCGAAGCCCCGCCCGAGCCGCACCACCACGCCCGGCACGCCGCCATCGCGGACCAGGAGGTTGGAGGCGACGCCGATGGTCGTCACCGGCACTTCGGCCGGCTTCTTGGCCAGGAACTGACCCAAATCGTCGCGGTCGGCGGGGCGGAACATGACCTCGGCCGGGCCGCCGACGCGAAACCAAGTGACTCCGGCCAAGGGCGCGTTGGCGGTCAAGCGCCCGCGCACCGGCGGCAGGCGGTCGAGCAGGGCGGTGCGGGCGCGGCCGGCCGGCTTGATCATGCCCTGCCCTCCCGCTTGGCCCACAGGCGCTCCAGGTCGCCCGGCAATGCGTTGGCCCAATTGGTGATGCTGCCGGCGCCCAGACACACCACCAAGTCGCCCGGCTCGGCCATTTCGGCGACCAGGCGCGGCAGCTCGGCTGGCGAGGGCAGGGGGGCGGCATAGCGGTGGCCGTGCGCGCGCAGGCCCTCGACCAGCGAGTCGCGGTCGGCGCCGACGATCGCTTCCTCGCCGGCGGCATAGACATCGGCTACCAAGACTCGGTCGGCGTCGTTGAAGCAGGTGCAGAAATCCTCGAACAGATTGGCCAGGCGCGAATAACGGTGCGGTTGCACCACGGCGATGACCTTGCCTGAAGTGGCCGACCGCGCGGCCTTCAAGACGGCGGCGATCTCGACCGGATGGTGGCCGTAGTCGTCGATCACGGTGATGCCGCCGGCGATGCCGGTGCGGGTGAAGCGCCGCTTGACGCCGGCGAAGGCGGCCAAGGCCCGGCGGATGTCCTCGTCGGGAATGCCCATCTGGTCGGCCACCGCGATGGCGGCCAGCGAGTTCTGTACGTTGTGCTCGCCCAGCATGGGCAAATGCAGACGCGCGATGGTGCGGGTCGAATCGGCCTGGGCGTCGGCGATGGTGACGTCATAGGTGGTGCCACCGCCGCCGACCTCGAGGTTGATGGCGCGCACGTCCGCCTGCGGGCTCAAGCCATAGGTGACGATGCGCCGGTCGGGGATGCGGCTGATCATGGTCTGCACCACCGGGTGGTCGATGCACAGCGCGGCGAAGCCATAGAACGGGATGTTCTTGACGAACTCCTCGTAGCCGCGATTCATCGCCTCGACCGTGCCGTAGAAATCGAGATGCTCGGCGTCCATGTTGGTGACGATGGCGATGGTGGCTGGCAGCTTGACGAAGGTGCCATCGGATTCGTCGGCCTCGACCACCATCCACTCGCCGCCGCCGAGCCGGGCGTTGGTGCCCCAGGCGTTGATGATGCCGCCGTTGATGACGGTGGGATCGAAGCCGGCGCCGTCGAGGAGTGCGGCCACCATCGAGGTGGTGGTGGTCTTACCGTGCGTGCCGGCGATCGCCACCGACCATTTCAGGCGCATCAGTTCGCCCAGCATCTCGGCCCGGCGCACCACGGGCAGGCGATACAGGCGCGCGGCGAGGACTTCCGGGTTGTCGGGCTTTACCGCCGAGGACACGACCACCACCTCGGCCACGCCCAGGTTCTCGGCCCGGTGCCCGATCTCGACAATAATGCCGAGTTCCCGCAGGCGCTTCACATTGGCGTTGTCGGAAAGGTCGCTGCCCTGCACCCGATAGCCCAGGTTGTGCAGGATCTCGGCGATGCCGCTCATGCCGATGCCGCCGATGCCAATGAAATGCAGCATGCCGATGTCGAGTGGCAGGGCCCTCATGCCGCTTCCTCCCGTGGCCTGTCGGCGGCGACGATGGCGGCCACCGCATCGACCAGGCGCTCGGCCGCATCGCGTCGGGCGAAGCCGGCGGCGGCCTTGGCGGCGGCAACCAATCGCGCCGGGTCGTGGAGCGCCAGCGCCAGCCGATCGCACAGCGCCGCCGGGGTAAAGTCGCGCTCCGGCATCAGCGTGGCGGCGCCGGTGGCGGCATAGGCGGCGGCATTGGCGGTCTGATGATCGTCGGCGGCGAAGGGATAGGGCACCAGGATGGCGGGCCGGGCGGCGGCGGCAAACTCGGCTACGGTCGAGGCGCCAGCGCGGGCAATGACCAGATGCGCCGTGCTCAGCCGTTGCGCCATGTCAGTGAAGAAGGGCGACAGTTCCGCCGTCAGGCCCAGCCGGGCATAGCGGGTGCGCGCCACTTCCACGTCCTCGGTTCGGCATTGCTGCGCCAGCTTGAGGCGGCTTTGCGCCTCGGCCGGCAGCAGGGCGATGGCCTCGGGCACGACGCGGCCGAAGACGCGGGCCCCCTGGCTACCGCCGGTGACGAGCAGCTCGAACGGCTGGCCGGGGGCGGGGGCGGCATAGGGCGTCTGGGCGATGGCGACGATGGCGGCCCGAACCGGGTTGCCGGTGAAAACGGTGGGCACGCCATCGGGCAGGCCGCGCATCGCCTCGGCGGCGAAAGAGACGGCCAAGGCCCGGGCGCGCCGGGCCAACAGGCGGTTGGCGCGACCGAGCACGGCGTTCTGTTCGTGCAGCAGGACGGGCACCCGGACCAGCATCGCCGCGGCGATGGTCGGCACGCTGGCATAGCCGCCGAATCCTACCGCCGCCGCTGGCCGCAGGTCGGCCAGCAGCCGGCGCGCCTGGAGGAAGCCAAGCCCGAGCTTCGCCAGCGCCTGGGCGCGGCCGAGTGCGCCCCCGCCCATGAGGCCGGCGGCGCTGATACGATGTGTGACCACCGCCGGCAGGCGTTCGGCGAAGCCGCCGCCGCGCCGGTCGGTGACGAGTGCCACGGCAAAGCCGCGCGCCAGCAGCGCCCCGGCCAGCGCTTCGGCCGGAAACATGTGCCCGCCGGTGCCCCCGGCGGCCAGCACGATCAACGGTTTGCTGGCGGCGCTCATGCCTGCCCTCCCGCACCGGGGCGCCGGCGCGATAGGGCCAGCAACATGCCCATGCCCAAACCCGTCGCCAGCAGCGACGAGCCGCCATAGCTGACGAAGGGCAGCGTCATGCCCTTGGTCGGAATGAGGCGTAGCGCCGAGCCCATGTTGACCAGCGCTTGCAGGCCGAAGGTGGCCAGCAGGCCGGTCCCGGCCATCTGCACGAAGGCGTTGCCTTCGGCCAGCAGCCTGGTCATGCCGCGCAGGACGATGAACGCGAACAGCCCAACCAGGCCGAGGCAGGCGATCAGTCCGAACTCTTCGCCGGCGACGGCGAAGACGAAGTCGGCATGGGCGTCGGGCAGCAGCAGCTTGACCGTGCCTTCGCCGGGGCCGCGCCCGATCAGGCCGCCATTGACGAAGGCTTCGAGCGAGCGGTCGATCTGATAGGTGTCGGTGCTGCTCGGATCGATGAAGGCGTTGACGCGCTCGGCCACGTGCGGAAAGATGAAATAAGAGCCGACCATGGAGGCGCTGGCCCCCGTCACCGCCAGCACCACCCAGGGCAGGGGCATGCCGGCCAGGAACACTTGCAGCAGCCAGGTGGCGGCGATGACGGCCGACATGCCGAGGTCGGGTTGGCGCAGCAGCACCATGATGACCAGCGCCGCCAGCATCAACGTGATGCCGGTGCTGGGCCCCCGCGCCTCGCGGGGGCTCGCCAGCAGCCAGGCCGCGACCACGGCGAAGGTCGGTTTCAGGAACTCGGACGGCTGCAACGAAAATCCCGCCAGCGAGAGCCAGCGCGTTGCGCCCTTGACCTCGATGCCGATGAACAGCGTCAGCACCGTGGCGGCCAGGGCGACGACAAAGCCGATCGCCGCCAGGCGCCGGATCGCGCGCGGACCCAGCAGCGAGACCCCGACCATGATCGTGAGCGCCAACGGCAGCAGGGCGAAATGGCGGCGAACCAGCGCGAAGGCGTCGAGGTCGAGGCGTATCGCCACCGCCGGGCTCGCCGCCAGGATCAGGATGGCGCCGAGCGAGGCCAGCGCGATCAGCGCCGCCAGCGACCAGCGGTCCACGGTCCACCACCAGCGGCCCAAGAGACTGGTGTCGTCGCGGGCGAATGAGGTCATGACGTGGCCCTACGCGCCGAGGCGCCGGCGGCGCCGTTGCCGTTGCCGGGTGCGTCGAGCGCCTGGACCAGGCGGCGAAAGCTATCGCCCCGAACCTCGAAATTGGCGAACTGGTCGAACGAGGCGCAGGCCGGCGACAGCAGCACCACCGCGCCCGGGCGCCGGTCGCGCTCGGCCATGGTGCTGGCCTGGTGCAGCGCCGCCTCAATCGTGCCGCAGCGCGTGAAGACGACCTGGCCCTTCAGGGTCGCGGCGAAGGCCTCCTCGGCCTCGCCGATGAGGAAGGCATGGACGATACGCGGGTAATAGGGTTCGGTTCCGCCGATCCCGCCTTCCTTCGGCCGGCCGCCGACGATCCAGTAGATCGTGTCGTAACAGGCAAGCGCCTTGGCCGTGGCGTCGGCGTTGGTCGCCTTGCTGTCGTTGACATAGGTGACGCCGGCGATGGTGGCGATAGTTTCTTGGCGATGTGGCAGGCCGGGATAGCTGGCGATGCCGGTGGCAATCGTCGCCGGCGGCAGGCCGAGCGCCCGGGTCGCGGCATAGGCGGCGGCGGCGTTCTGCCAGTTGTGCTCGCCCGGCAGATGCCTCGCCAGGCGCAGGTTCATCACCGTCGTGCGAGCCGCGCCGCGATCGTCGGTCAGCGTGCCGCCGGCGCCGCTGACGCCGCCCGGCATCGCGACGCGGGCCGAGATCGGAATGGCGCGCCGGCGCGGATCGACGGCGAGCGCTGTCCACAGGGCCCGGCTCGGCTGGTCATCGATACCGATGACGGCGGTGGCGTTTTCGGGTTGGCCGGCGAAGATGCGCCGCTTGGCCGCGACATAGCCCTCGAAGCCGCCGTGGCGGTCGAGATGATCGGGCGTGATGTTGAGCAGCACGGCGACGGCGAAGGCGGCCCCGGGCGTCAATTCGAGTTGGTAGGACGACATTTCTAGAACATAGATGTCGCCCTGGCCGAGCGGGGCCAGCGCCAGCGCCGCCGTGCCCAGGTTGCCGCCCACTTCCACGCGCCGACCGGCCTGGCGCAGGATGTGGGCGATCAAGGCCGTGGTGGTCGATTTGCCGTTGGTGCCGGTGACCCCGACATAACTTGCCGCCGGGCAGGCGCGGAACAGCAACTCGATGTCGCCGATGATGGGGCAGCCGGCCTGGCGCGCCTTGGCGGCGATGGCGTGGGGCTGGGGATGGGTGTGGGCGATGCCGGGGCTGAGCACCAGGGCCTTGGGCTGGCTCCAATCGGCGGCATGAAGATCGGTCGGCGGCAGGCCGGCGACAGCGCTGTTCTTGCGCGCGCCGCCGTCGTCGTCCCAGGCCCAGACGCGCGCGCCGCCGGCGGCAAGCGCGCGTGCCGCCGCCAAGCCGGAGCGCGCCAGCCCCATGACGGCCACGGTCTGCCCGGCGAACATGGTGCAGGGGATGATCGGGCCGGTCATCGGATTTTCAGGGTCGAAAGGCCGACCAGGGCCAGGATCATGGCGATGATCCAGAACCGGATAACGATGGTCGGTTCCGCCCAGCCCTTCTTTTCGAAGTGATGGTGCAGCGGTGCCATGCGAAAGACGCGCTTGCCGGTCAGCTTGAAGGAAACCACTTGGACGATGACCGAGACGGTCTCGAGCACGAACAGGCCGCCGATGATGGCCAGCACCAGTTCGTGCTTGGTGACGACGCTGATGGCGCCCAAGGCGGCGCCCACCGAGAGCGAGCCGGTGTCGCCCATGAAAACCATGGCCGGGGGTGCGTTGAACCACAGGAAACCGAGGCTCGCCCCCACCAAGGCACCGCACAGCACGGCCAGTTCGCCGGCGCCGGGCACGAAGTGGATCTGGAGGTAGTTGGCGAACACCGCGTTGCCGGCGAGATAGGCAATGAGCGCGAAACAGGCGGCGGCGATCATCACCGGCACGATGGCCAGCCCATCGAGCCCATCGGTCAGGTTGACGGCGTTGGACGAGCCGACCATGACCAGCATGGCGAAGGGCACGAACATAAGGCCCAGCGGCAGCAGTAGATCCTTGACGAAAGGCAGCGCCAGGCTGGTGTCGGATGGCGAGGCGGTGAGCCAGACGACCGCCATTCCCGCCCCGCCGGCGATGGCGAATTCGGCCGCCAGGCGCAGGCGCCCCGGCAGGCCGCGATGGCTGCGTCGCGTCAACTTCAGATAGTCGTCGCCGAAACCGACCAGGCCGAAGCCGAGCGTCACGAACAACACCACCCAGACATAACCGTTGCCGAGGTCGGCCCACAGGATGGTGCTGACGACCAGCGCCAGCAGGATCAGCACCCCACCCATGGTCGGCGTGCCGGCCTTGGTGACGATGTGCGATTCCGGGCCGTCGTCGCGAATGGGCTGACCCTCGCCTTGTACGCGCTTCAGCCAGGCGATGATGCGCGGCCCGAGCGCGAAACTCAGGAGCAGCGCCGTCATGGCGGCGCCGCCGCTGCGGAAGGTCAAATAGCGGAACAGGTTGAAGACACTAATGTCGTCGGAGAAGGGAACGAGGAGGTTGAACAGCATGGCTCCCTCCTAATGCCTGCTGCCGGATGGCGTGTCGGCGAGCGCGACAGGGAGCGCCTTCAGGGCCTCGACGATCGGACCCATGCGGCTGCCGAGCGAACCTTTCACCAGCACCACGTCGCCGGGGTTGAGCCGCGCCAGAAGCAGGGGCAAAAGCGTCATCGAATCGGGGGCGTGGCCGGCGCGCCGCTCGACCGGCAGCATGTCCGCCAGCACCGCCATCAGCGGCCCGGCGGTGAACACCAGGTCGATGCCAAGCGCCATCAGATCGGGGGCGATCCCGGCATGGAGCAGGGGTGCCTGGGGCCCCAGTTCGCGCATGTCGCCCAGCACGGCAATGCGCCGGCCGCCGGGGCCGGGCGTTGCCGCCGCCAGCACGGCGATGGCGGCGCGCATGGCGGCGGGGCTGGCGTTGTAGCTCTCGTCGATGAGGCGGATTTTGCCGCCCTTGAAGGCGATGTCGTGCTGCTGGCCGCGCCCCTTGAGCGCGCTCAAGTTCGCGAGGGCCGCGGCGCCGGCGCGGGCATCGGCGCCCGCCGCCTTGATCGCCGCCAGCACGGCCAGACTGTTGATGACCCAGTGCATGCCCGGCAGACCCAGGCGGTAGTCGATCCGCTCGCCCATTACCTCGGCGCCGACGGTGCTGCCCGCGTCATCCATCGTGCAGGTAAGCAGCCGGCTCTGCGCCTCGGCGTGGCGACCAAAGCCGATGATGCGGCTAAGCCCGCGCGCCCGTGCCTTGCCTGCCAAGCGGTCGAATTGGGCGTTGTCGCGATTGAGGATGGCGATGCCGTCGCTGTCCATGCCGTCGAAGACCTCGGCCTTGGCGTCGGCGATGGCGTCGAGAGAAGGAAAAAATTCTAGATGCGCCGGCTCGATGGTGGTGATGATCGCCACCATGGGGCGCACCTGGAGTGTCAGCGCATGCAGTTCGCCGGCGTGGTTCATGCCCAACTCAAAGACGCCGAAGGAAGCTGTCGGCGGCAACCGGGTCAGGCTCAAGGGCACGCCCCATTGGTTGTTGAGGCTGCCGGCCGAGGCGAACGTCTCGCCTTGCGTTGCCAGCGCCAGGCGCAGCGCCTCCTTGGTCCCGGTCTTGCCGACGCTGCCGGTGACGGCGATGACGCGGGCCCGGGCCCGGGCCCGGCCGGCGGCGCCCAATCGTTCGAGCGCCTGCATGGTGTCGCCCACCAGCAGCAGGGCCGCGTCGGCGTCGAGCGCTTGCGGCCGGCGCGCGATCATGGCGGCGGCGGCGCCGGCCTTGAGCGCGGCGGCGACGAAATCGTGGCCATCGACGTGGGGGCCGATCAGGGCGATGAACAGGTCGCCCGGCGCCAGCGTGCGGCTGTCGATGGAGACGCCGGTGGCGCTCCACTCACGGCTGCTGCGCCCGCCGGTGGCGCGGACGGCATCGGCGGCTGTCCACAAGGCGGGGCTCATGGCTTGGCCGGCGAGTTGTTGCGGGTCTTAACGGCGGCGCGGGCGATTTCGCTGTCGTCGAAGGCATGCGTCACGCCGGCGATGGTCTGACCGGTCTCGTGACCCTTGCCGGCGACGACCAGCAGATCGCCCTCGCCAAGGTCGGCCACGGCGCGGCGGATGGCTTCGGCGCGATCGCCGATTTCCTCGGCCCGGCGGCAGCCGGCCAGGATCTCGGCCCGGATCGCCGCCGGAACCTCGCCGCGCGGATTGTCGTCGGTGACGATGACGCGCTCGGCCAGCCGTTCGGCGATGGCGCCCATCTGCGGGCGCTTGCCACGGTCGCGGTCGCCGCCGCAACCGAACACGACCACCAGACGTTTAGCGCAATGGGGCCTGAGCGCGCCGAGGACCGTCTCTAGCGCGTCGGGCGTATGGGCATAATCGACATAGACGGCGGCGCCGTTGTCGAGCCGCGCCACCCGTTCGATCCGGCCATGCACGCCATGCAGGGTGCTCACCGCCGCAAGTGCCGCCCGCGCTTCCTCGCCGCAGGCGATCACCAGGCCCAAGGCGCCGAGCAGGTTCATGGCCTGGAACGCGCCGGCCACCGGAAAATGCAGTTTGTGCTCGCGTCCGGCCAGGCGAATGACGAGATCCTGGCCGTCGGCCCGGGGCTTCTGCTCGACCAGCGTCAGCTCGGCGCCGGCGCGGCCATAGGCGATCAGGCGCAGGCTCCGCGCCTTGGCGATGGCGGCGATCTCGGCATGTTCGGGGGTGTCGGCGTTGCTGATCGCGGCGGCACCCGTGGGCAGCAGCTCGCTGAACAGCCGCAGCTTGGCGGCGCGATAGGCCGCCATGTCGCCGTGATAGTCGAGATGGTCACGGGTCAGGTTGGTGAAGGCGGCGGCGGTCAACACCAGGCCGTCGAGACGATACTGTTCGAGGCCGTGGCTCGAGGCTTCAAGCGCCACGCGCTCGACGCCGGCCTTGGCGAGTGCCGCCAGCCGGCGATGCAGATCGACCGGATCGGGCGTGGTGAGGGCGCCCGGCTCGTGGCCGGACGGGGCGATGAGGCCGAGCGTGCCCAGGCTCGCGGCCTGGTGGCCGAGTCGGTGCCAAAGCTGGCGGGCAAATTCGGCGGTCGAGGTCTTGCCGTTGGTGCCGGTGACGGCGACGGCCAAGCGCGGCTGGGGCGCATGAAAGCGCGCCGCCATCAGCGCCAGGCGCCGGCGCGGATTGGCGTCGGCGACCAGGGCGATCGGCCGGTCGTAATGCTTGAGCCGCGTTCCCGGCCCGGCCAGCACCGCCACCGCGCCGCGCGCGACCGCCTCGTCGATGAAGCTGGCGCCATCGGCGCGGCCGCCGGGCAGGGCGGCGAACAGCCAGCCCGGATGCACGGCGCGCGAATCGGCGCCGAGGCCCAGGATCTCGGTGCCGCCCATTGGCCTCGTCAGGTTCACTGCCTCGTGCTCCCCTCGCAGTAATTCATCGAGACGCAACCGCCTACTCCGCCGTGCCGACCGTGTTGCCAACGGCGCTGCCAACGGCGCTGCCAATGGCGTTAATCGTCGTCAGCACGGGCCCCTCGCCCGTTGGCGCCACGTCCTCGACCGGCTCCACGCCCAAGAGCGGTGCCAGTCGCTGTATCAGGCGGCCCACCGCCGGCGCCGCCACCCAGCCGCCGGTGGCATAGCCATGCGATTGCGCGTTCGGTTTCGGTTCGTCGATCATCGCCAGCACGACGTAGCGCGGCGCGCTCATCGGGAAGGCGGCGATAAACGAGGCGATGCTGGCGTCGGTGCGGTAGCGGCCGTCTTGTGTCTTTTCGGCGGTGCCGGTCTTGCCGCCGACGAGATAACCGGGCACGTCGGCCTTCCGGCCGGTGCCGATCTCGACCACCATGCGCAGCAGCCGGCGCATGGTCGCCGAGGTTTCCTCGGAGATGACCCGCTCGCCGTCGGCGATTTGCCCCGGCGTGCGGGCCAGCAAGGTCGCCGGCCGCATGATCCCGCCATTGAGGATGGCGGCCACGCCGGCGGCCAGATGCACTGGCGTCACGGCGATGCCCAGGCCGTAGGCGATGGTCATGGTGTTGATGGGCTTCCAGGTGTCGGGATAGCGGGGCTGGCCGCGTTCCGGCAGTTCGATGGCCGTCGGCCGCAACATGCCGAGACGATCGAGGAAGGCGCGCTGGGCCGTGGCCCCGATATCCAGCGCCATCTTGGCCGAGCCGATGTTGGACGAATAGACCAGGATCTCGGGCACCGTCAGCCAGCGGTTCTCCGGCTTGAAGTCGCGGATGGTGAAGCCGCCGATCTTGATCGGCGCCGTGGCGTCGAAGCTGTCGTCGAGGCGAACCGTGCCGCGATCGAGCGCCAGCGCCGTGTTGAAGATCTTGAAGGTGGAGCCCATTTCATAGACGCCGAGCGCGGCGCGGTTAAAACGCTCGTCCTCGGCGCCGTTGCCCGGCTGGCTGGGATCGAAGTCGGGCAGCGATTCAAGGGCCAACACTTCCCCGGTTTCGGCGTCGAGGACGATGCCGGCGGCGCCGATGCCGTTGAACTCGCGCATCGCGCGCGCCAGTTCCCGGCGCATCAGGAATTGCACGCGCAGGTCGATCGACAGGCGCACCGGCGCGCGACCCTGGCTCAACAAATCGTCGAAGGCCCGTTCGGTCCCGGCCAGTCCGTGATTGTCGATGTCGGTGAAGCCGACGACATGGGCCGTCAGCGCGCCGTGTGGATAGACGCGGCGCTCCTCGCGCTGGAAATAGAAGCCGGGAATGCCCAGCCGGTTGATCTCGTATTCCTGGCCCGGGGTCAGGTTGCGTTGCAGCCAGACGAAGCTGCGCTCGGCGTTGAGCTTGCCCACCGTCTCGGCCGGGTCCAGATCGGGCAGGACTTGGGCCAACTCGCGCGCCGCCTCTTGGGCGTCGAGAATCTGGCGCGGATTGGCATAAAGCGAGGCGGTGACCAGGTTGGTGGCCAAGACCACGCCGTTGCGGTCAACGATGTCGGCGCGCTCGATGGGCAGCGGCGCCATGGTATCGCTGGCGGCGAGCCGCGGTTCGGCGCCCTCCTGCATCAAGGTAATGACGACCAGTCGCACCGCCACGGCGGCGAAGGCGGCGGCGAACAAGGTTCCGGCCAGGAACAGGCGCATGCGGCCGATTTCCTGCGCTTGGCGCGTTTCGCCTTCCAGTTGGCGCAGGCGGCGGGGCAGCGAGGGCGAGGCTACGACAACGTTCATTGGCTGCTCCTCATGGCGGCCAGGACGGCGGTAGCGTCGGGCTCCAGCGACGAGACCATCGGCGCGGAGGGCAGGCCCGGAATGCGCATCGGGACATCGTCGAACGAGGCAAACTGGTCGGGGGTCGCCGGCGCCAGATCGAGATGGTCGTCGGCCAGCGCCGACAGGCGCTCGGGGTCGTTCATCAGGCTCCAGTCCGCTTCGAGGACGTGGATGGCCTCGCGGTTGTGCAGGATGCCGCGGTTGAGGGTGGAGAGATCCCCTTCGAGGGCGCGCACCCGCCCCTCGACCAGATAGAGGCCAATGCTGGCGACCACCGCGGCGCCGCCCCAAAGGAACATGCCCAGGCGCATCATGCGGCCTGCCTCCGGTCCCAACCCCAGGCCGGCGCCTGGGTGCGCTCGGCGGCGCGCAGCCGGGCCGAACGGGCGCGGGGGTTGCCGGCGAGTTCGGCGGCGCTGGGCCGCAGGGCCTCGCGGTTCAACAGGCGGAAACTGGGTGCGGGAACCTGGCTTGGTGTCGGCGCATGGCGCGAAGGCTGGCCCGCGGCCCCGGCGCGTTGGCGCAGGAAGGTCTTGACGCGGCGATCTTCCAGCGAGTGAAAGGAGACGACCGCCAAGCGGCCGCCCGGCTTCAACAGCGCCTCGGCGGCGACGAGGCCGCTATCGATCTCGCCCAACTCGTCGTTGACGCTGATCCGCAGCGCCTGGAAGGTGCGCGTCGCGGGATCGACGGTCTCGATCGTCCGCGCGCGTCCATGGCGCACGGCGCGGCGCACGATCTCGGCCAGTTGCAGGGTACGCGTGAAGGGGCGGTGCATGACGATGGCGCGGGCCACGGCGCGCGCGCGCCGCTCCTCGCCCAGGGTGCGCAAGATCTCCGCCAGCTCGTCCTCGCCCAGGTTGTTGACCAGATCGGCCGCCGTTGGGCCGTGGCTTTCCATGCGCATATCCAAGGGCCCGTCGAAGCGGAACGAGAAACCGCGTTCGGCCTGGTCGAGTTGCATGGACGAGACGCCGAAATCGAAAGCGATGCCGTCGGCGGCCTCGATGCCGCGCGCGGCGAGCAATTCGCGCA
>Ga0315281_10001965_pt1 | contig 30539 bp, 33 predicted proteins | sample YL17G07_0_MG_FD_204540 | JGI IMG/M metagenome (GOLD analysis project Ga0315281, IMG submission 204540) | Sediment microbial communities from Yellowstone Lake, YNP, Wyoming, USA - YL17G07_0 | ecosystem: Environmental > Aquatic > Freshwater > Lake > Sediment | place: USA: Wyoming | collected...
AAATAACTGAAAGCGACATAGAGCTTTTCACCATTGAGGAACTGGAAACTTTAGGCTATCAATTCCTTTATGGACCGGACATTTCTGTTGATGGCTTGTTTCAGGAAAGACAATCGTACAATGACATCCTCCTAGCAGCCAAGCTCAGGACATATGTACCTGGATTATCTTTTTCATGATAAATTTATAACACCGAACCGCTTGCAAAGTCAACAATACCGGATATTTTTTTCTAGTGTATAATCCCGATTCTGTGTTATAATTTTTTCATGCGCAAATTTCTTTTACTCTCCCTTGCTCTCATAGCCTGCCTGATGCTTTCAGGTTTCGGCGGCGCATACGCTTATGATAAGTCCGGGCTGGCTTGCGGCAAATGCCATACCTTAACAGCCGAGCAGGCCAAGGAAACGCTGAAGCCCCTCATCCCCGATATCGAGGTGCTGGAAGTGAAGCCGGGTCCGGTCCTCGGCTTGTGGGAAGTGGCTCTGCTGTCCGAAGGTAAAAAGGGACTCCTCTATGTCGACTATTCCCTTCAGAAGATTATTAACGGCGCTGTTTTCGGGATAAAGGACCGGAAGAATTACACGCAGGAGAGCTTTTCCAGATTAAACCGCGTGGACCTCTCCACCGTTCCCCTGGAAAACTCTCTCGTTATGGGTGACAAGGATGCGAAGAATAAAATAATCGTATTCGACGACCCCGGCTGACCATTCTGCGGAAAACTTCATCAGGCGATGAAGCAGGTGCTCCAAACGAGAAAGGACGTTGCTTTCTATATTAAGCTGTTTCCCCTGCCTATGCACAAGGATGCGTACGGAAAGTCGAAGACCATTATGTGCGAGAAGTCTCTCGCGCTTTTGGAAGATGCCTTTGCCGGCAAGGAACTGCCCGAGCCCAAATGCGAAACCACGGCGGTGGACGACACTATAAAGCTTGCCCAGAAGCTCGGTATCTCGGGGACCCCGGCAATCATCTTCCCGGACGGCACTCTTGTCCCCGGTTATATAGAGGCCGACAAGATACTCTCCATTCTCGACAAGAAGTAATCAGTCTTTTTTGCCTGCCGCACCCACGTAAGCCATGAATACTGCAGACTATATAAAAGAGCGTATTGAAAGCAAGAAGGGCGATTACGGGACCTATAATTTTATTCCCGTGGAGAATAACGCCATCATGACTTTCTTCGACCTCGCTCAGGAGTTCGACAGCATTGAGGACTTCTATTCCCTGTGCGTTTTCATACCGGGCGTTTTTTTCGGCCTCCACGCACGACTCTACCTGATAAGTCCAAAATCCAACGAATTAGTGCTCGTAGCTAAAACTGAAAATCCTGAAAATGGCCTGTATACCCCGCCCCCTCCCGGCGTGCAGCCGGCGGACCACCCGTATTACACGGACAACAGCCTCGTGCTGAATATCCGCGGCAGGAGTATTCTCATGGACCAGCTCCCCTTCAAGACCAGCAGCGATATTCTCGGCCTGCTTGAGGTATATCCGGGTGAAGGCCTCGGTCCGCACCAGGAACTTTTTTTTGAGAAGTATGCCAACCGTATCGGGTTCAATATACACAACCGGTTCCTCGTGGAGAAGAATATCGAGCACCTGAGATTTATCCGCACCCTTGTGGCCGATATCGAGCATAATGTCATCGTGCCCAATATGGTGTACAAACTCTTTCTGAGGCGACTCAAGGGCAAGATCATGAAAAATAGCGAGATAGAGAAACTACTCGCCCGCTGTTCCTTCAATGATCCCGCTGACGCGCAATGCATCGGGAGCATACTTGCGGAATTGGGGGATGTGAACCAGAGCCTGACCGAAGAGTTCGATAATATTGAAAAGCATTATAAGAATATGAGCCTCTTCCTCGAAACCCTGCTCCGCAGGAGCCATTTCGACCAGGGGCGGCTTACTCTCCGCACGAAACAGTGCAATATGAAGCGGGACGTGGTGCAACTGCAGCTGGAGCGCTACCTGGAACAGTTCCGCAGCATGGGCATATCCATCGATGACCGCTTCAGCGGCATTCCCGATGAGGATGTGATCGGGGTGGTGGACGTGGGGCTTATGGCCCAGGTATACGCTAACCTTTTTTCCAATGCCCTCAAGTACACGCAGGAGATAACCACGGCCTCGGGAGAGAATAAAAAGTTCATAGCGTACGGTCATGAGATCATAAGGGATTTCTTCGGCCCCGGCAGGGACGGCGTGAAGTACAATGTTTTCAGCAGCGGACCGCATATAAGGACCGAGGAACGGGGAAACCTCTTTGAGGAAGAATTTCGCGGCAGCAATGTGGACAACAAGCCGGGCACAGGCCTCGGGCTCGCTTTTATAAAAAACGCGGTGGAGATACACGGCGGGGTGGTTGGGTATGAGTCCACTCAGTACGGAAATAATTTTTATTTTATCCTTCCCAGGTAGTCCGGCTCCTTTGTGGATATTGACATCGAGACTATGCAGTTCGAGCCGGTGACTTAAAAGTAGGGGAGGGAGATTTCCGCAGCGTCGGTCGGCAACATGCCGGATGACGGGGAATCTCCCCCGTCATCCGGCATGTTTATTAGAACAGTTTCAGAATGGCCTGTGCTGCCTGGGAAGCAAGACTCAACGACGTGGTGCCCAGGGACTGACGGGTCTGGAGCATGAGCATATTCGCTCCCTCCTCGTTCATGTCCGCCAGGGTGAGGTTGTCGGCGCCTGCCTTCAGGGTATCGATAAAGTTTTGTGTAAAGTTATTGCGTACTGTAACTATATTGAGATTGGTTGCCAGTGACTTGGACTGTGCCCTGAGGTTGTCCGTGGCTGTGTTGATCATGGCGATGGCGGTGTTGAGCGCATCGTTGTTGGACACTGTCCAGCTTCCGATGGAGCCTACACTGCCAGTGCCTGCAGTTGTGGTGCCGTTGATGAAGTTCAGGCTGAGATACTGCAGGGTAGTTGCCTGGAAGCCGTTTATGTCAATGGAGGAAGTTCCGTCTTCGTTAAACTTCACGTTCAGGGTGGAATCGGCTAGGAGGTTGACGCCCTTGTACCCGGAATCCTGGGCCAGTTTCACGACCTGGGACATCAGTGTGTTCCACTGCGAACCGTAACTGGCGCGTGTTGCTGTGTCTGTGGCTGCGAGGGCGGCTGTGGCAACGCTCTTTGCCTGGTCAATGAGAGAGCTGATTGCCGTGATTGCCGAATCGGAGGCCTTTGCGGTCTGGATGGCTTCCAGCATGGCGTCTTTGCGGGCGGCAAGGTCGGAGGCGCGCTGCATATGGCCCTGAGCTGCAAAGAAGTTTGTGGGATCGTCGAGGGCGGTGTTGACCCTTTTCCCTGTTGACAGACGGTCCTGCGTCCTTGCCAGGAGACCCGTGGTACCCTGCATGTTGACGAGATTCCTCCGCATGCCTTCTGTTAAAGAGATATCACTGATTGCCATGTTTTTACTCCTTTCCGAATGTTTTTAAGTAATTTATGATGCTCAGTTGTTCCGATTATGTTTTTATGCAATTGTTATGCCAGACTTGTAATGAACTATCTTGTTGCAAATATGCAAGATATATACTGACTTTCGGAGAAAAATCATTTTTAATGTTCCTCTACAATTTTGTGCAAAGGCGGGAAAGTTCTTCCAGGGGACAGTGATGAAAGGGAAAATATTGCCTGTTTCAGGCAGGATAAGCTATTGTGCAATAAGTCATTAAAAATGGCTGAAGGTTTGAGCCTTACGGAAGCATTTTTAACCCTAATAATAATTTTAATCTGTAGCGCCGGCCCGCTGCGGGGATTTTCCCGAAAAATTTATTGACCTTTTTCCTGCTCATGTGTCATATTTATGACGTGGAAAAAAAAGCTGCAGGCATCAACAGCAATTCACTTCGGATCATTGGCGACTCCCAGTCTATCAAACGTATCTATGAGCTTAGCGCCCGCGTTGCAAACGGTTACAGCACTATCCTGATCCTCGGAGAAAGCGGCACCGGCAAGGAACTTGTGGCGAAAAATATCCATTTCGGCAGTAACAGGGCCGATAAGCCTTTTGTGCCCGTCAACTGCGGCGCCATCCCCTCGGAATTGCTGGAATCCGAACTCTTCGGCCATGAGAAGGGCGCTTTTACCGGCGCTGTTGCCATGAGGATCGGGCGTTTTGAGATGGCTGACGGCGGCACCATCCTGCTCGACGAAATTGGCGAGATGCCCCCAATCCTTCAGGTAAAACTTCTCAGGGTGCTCCAGGAAAGGTGCTTCGAAAGAGTGGGCGGCACAAAGACAGTGCATGTTGATGTGCGGATAATAGCCGCCACCAACCGCAATCTCGAACTGGCGGTCAGGGAAGGGAAGTTCAGGGAGGACCTCTATTACCGGCTCAATGTTATCCCCATCGAAATCTCTCCTCTGCGCGAAAGGGTGGACGACATTCCCCCGCTCTGCAAATACTTCGCTGATAAGCACGCCAAGAGGTTTGGAAGAAATTCGCTCACCTTTTCCGCTGAAGCCATGAAGGTGTTCTCTGTCTACTCATGGCCCGGCAATGTGAGGGAACTCGAAAATACCATCGAAAGGCTTCTGGTGCTGAAGGACAATGATTCCGTGACCCCTTATGACATTCCCGAAAAGATGACGGGCAAGCGGATTCCTGAACTGCCTGATATCGAAGATGATGACAGGAACCCCTTTGTGGGGGGGATCGATCTGAACGCAGCTCTCGAAGAATATGAAAAGAGACTGATCCTGCATGCGCTCGGACTTCATAACGGGGTGAAGAGCAAGGCTGCAAAATACCTGAACATCAACCGCACCACTCTCATCGAGAAGATGAAGAGGCTCGTCTTGTCGTAAAATAATTCCGCACGTGCTTTATTGCCTTGCCCTCTCAGGGGTATCTGTCATTAAACTAACGCTTCAATAAGAGTTGTCAGGGTAAAAGGCGTCATATAATTGACCTTACCGGGGATTGCCTGGACACTTGAAGTTGTAACCTGTTGAAAAAAAAGACAGGTAATAAATGAAATCCGTGGAGGCTTTCCAGTTCCTGTTGGCATGTTTCTTTCTTTATATCTTTCGAGTAATTATGCGTCCGGAGGTCCGGTGAGGAGAAAAGCAGACAGAATGTCAGGCATTGTGAAGGGCATTGGCGTATGTGCGCAAACGGTATATCTGTCCCGCATGGTCCTTGTTTGCGGGCTGTTCTTTTTTTGTCTGATGTCCCTGCTCTTTTTCGTGCAGCCGTTACAGGCTTCGGAGGAAAAACTGAAGGTTGCAGATGGACTTTTAAAAGAGAAAAACTATTTGAAGTCAGGGCAGATATACAAGGAGGTGTTTCTTTCCACAAAGAAGGGTCCCCTGTCCGAAAGAGCGCTCTTTGGTTTGGGAAAGTCCGAATTTAATCTGAAGCGCTACTTCGAAGCGCAACTCCATCTGAAGCGACTCCTGTCGGTTTACCCGCAAACGGTTTTTGCTAATGAAACATATTACCTTCTGGCTTATGTGTCCGCCTACTCCAAAAAATTCACCGAAGCCGAACACTACTTCGACAAGGCGGGTGGAGAACTGCGCGAGAAGGCCGTGATAGGCAAGGCGGAAATAGCGCTGCGTACCGGCAGCGCCAAAAAAGCGGAAGATCTCCTGACGGAATTGAACTCTAAAACGCGGGAGCGAAACCCCCGCGCTGTTTTTCTTAAAGCCGATCTTTTCAGCAGAAAGGGGCAGAACAAGGAGGCGGTGGATACCATAAAGAAGATCAGCGACGCGGCCTTAAAGGATGAGGACCTAAGGGTCGGCAAGGCGGTGATTTTATTCTACGCCTCCCGTTTCGCCGATGCGGAAGCGCTCTGCAAGACTATTATACGGGACTCAGGATCGAGTCTCGAGGTGCTTAACGCAAAGAAGACGCTGGCTAAGCTATACAGCTATACCGGAAAGACGGACAATGCCCTTGCGCTCTACCTTGAAATATTCCCCCGCGAGATGGAGGATGAGACCGCACTGAACCTTGCCAGGCTATACACTAAGAAGGGAGACACTGGAAACGCCTTGCGGTATCTGACCTTTCTCAAAGACAAGAAGGCAAGGGGCTCAGAGATGGAAAAACAGTTGAAGCCGCTTGTCGATGCAAAGGACCCCAACGCCCTGGAGTATGTCCTGAAGTATGAGGGGTATGTTGCACTTGACAGCGCCTTTACCGTGGAGGCTGCCAGGTACCTGATTGCAAATGGAAAGAAGAAGGAGGGAACGGCCCTCATGAGAAAAGCCTACAAGGGTTCGGGAAATGGAGAGGACGCCCTGTATCTGGCCGAAATGCTTATTAACGAAGGCAAGAGCGCCGAGGCGAAGAAGATTCTTTTTCCTATCCTGTTCGACAGGCGGTATTTTTACAGGGCTTCCTATCTTATGGGCGAGATATCCAGGCGGGAGGGCGATTATGCGCAGGCCATCAAGCATATGCTTAGCGCTGCGAAAGAGGCCGGAGACCACAGTATATATTCCCGCCTCGCCGACTTGTACTGGGAGACCGGGGACCGCAAGAGTGCCCAGAAGTATTACATTGCCGCCGCGGACAGCGGTGACAGCGGCTCCTCCATAAAGGCGGCCGATCTGTACTATCTGGAGGGCGACGTGAAGAAGGCCCGCTTATATTACAAGAAGGCCATGGATAAGGGTATAGAGAGCGCAAAGGACCAGCAGTGGACGTATTATCAATACGGCAAGCTGGCCGGTGACAGGGACTCTCTTAAGAAAGCAGCGGACAGCGGCGGGCTGGTCGGCGAGGCCGCAAGTGTCCTTGCCGGGGCGCAGTAAAGGAGTACATGGCGGACATAGAGCTTCTGAATAAGGCAATTGAAAGTTTTAATTCGGCCTCAGCCACCCTTGAGCATTATTACAGGACTCTCGAGGACAAGGTCGGGCTGCTGACGGAAGAGGTGGAGCACAAGAAACAACTGCTCGACAGCATTCTTGACAGTATCGATGTGGGGGTGGTCTTCTTCGATAGGGATGGTGTGATACGGCTGGTTAACAGCGCGGTGGAAAGCCTGCTGAGTGTCAGGGCGGCGGACCTTGTGGGAGGCGCCTCTATTCACGCGGTCATCAGCGGCGAGATTATCACTCCCGAAAACGGCAGGCCTTTTTATGCCATCGTCTCACGTTCCGACGTGAAAGACAGGGAAGGGAGCGGCATCGGACATGTTGTGATATTCAAGGACATCACGCGCCTGAAGCAGCTCGAGATTGAGAATGAGAGGAACAGAAGGCTCACTGCCATGGGGGAGTTGGTGCTCAAGATAGCGCATGAGATCAGGAACCCCCTGGGCAGCATCGAATTGTTCGCGAGCCTGCTTTCGGGAGATTTGAAGGGCACTGAACACGGCGATTATGCCAACAGGATATCCAATTCAGTCCGGTATCTCGTCAATGCCCTCGACAACATGCTCCGGTTTTCAAAGGAGATAAGGCCTTCTTACGAGATATGCTGTATCAATGAGGTGATGGAGGAAATCTGCGCTGAGGGCAGGGGCCTTTTACCCAATGACAGGATACGTTTTACCTTTGACGCGGAGGACCGTTATTTCTTGTCTATGGACAGGGGGCTCATACGGCAGGCGCTTATCAACATGCTGTTGAATTCTGTTCAGGCCATCCCCGGCAAAGGAGATATCGGCGTTAAGGCTGCCCGGCGCTCCGGCCCCCCCGGCGCCGTCGCCCCTTTGGTGGAGATCCGCATAAAGGACAGCGGCATGGGTATGGATGAAGAGACGCGGACGCGGATATTCGAGCCTTTCTTTTCCACAAAGGACAGGGGGACCGGACTGGGCATGTCTATTGCTGTGAGTATCATATCCGCCCATAAAGGGACTTTAGAAGTGCAGAGTGAACCGGACAAAGGCACGGAATTCATTATAACCCTGCCTGCGGCGGAAAATTCGGAGGTAAGAGGAAAGGCGCAGGGATGAGAAAACATGCAAGGTGAAAAAATGAAATCCGTGCTCATCGTGGACGACGAAGTGGATATGGCCCTGGCCCTTAGGGAATCGCTGAAGAGGTGCGGGTTTAAACCCGTGGTCTATCATAATCCCGCGGACGCCCTGACAGAACTTAACCTCAATGATTTCTCCCTCATCATTACCGATATGAAGATGCCGAAGATGGACGGAATCGAGTTCCTGCAGGAGATACGCAGGAGAAGCATATTCGTTCCGGTCATTGTAATAACGGGATTCGGGACGGTCGAAAACGCGGTGGACGCCATGAAACTGGGCGCCACGGATTATATCATCAAGCCCTTTTCTTTCCCGGTGCTAAGCAAGGTAATAGAGAGAATACTTCCCTCCGAGGACGGCGATGTGATTGCCGGCTCCACCGTCATGAGGAACCTTATTGCCTTGGCAGGGGAAGTGGCGAAGAGCGACATAACGGTCCTGCTTACCGGGGAGAGCGGTACGGGGAAAGAAGTGATCGCCCGCTTTATACACAAGCAGAGTCTCAGGGCCGGTAAGTCTTTTGTTGCCATCAACTGCGCCGCCATATCCGAAAACCTGCTGGAATCCGAACTGTTCGGCCACGAGAAGGGCGCTTTCACGGGAGCGACAGACAGGCGGCAAGGCAAGTTCGAGCTCGCGGACAAGGGGACCCTGCTGCTTGACGAGATTAGTGAGATGGCCTATCCCCTGCAGGCGAAGCTTCTGAGGGCCATACAGGAAAGGGAGGTAGACCGTCTCGGAGGGCGCAGCCCCATCCCGGTTGATGTGCGTATTATAGCGACCACGAACAGAGACCTCCTCGCTGAAGTCAAAAAAGGGCATTTCAGGGAGGACCTTTACTACCGTCTGAACGTTTTCCCTATAAAGCTGCCGCCCCTCAGGGAGCGGAGGGAAGACATCATTCCCCTGGCGGAATTCTTCCTGAATAAACTGTCGGCCAAGATGAACAGGTATTTTACGCTTTCAACAGAATTCGCCTCCTGCCTGAAGGGGAATACCTGGGAGGGGAATGTCAGGGAACTGGAGAATTTTATATACCGCACAGCGGTCATCTCTCGCTCGGAACTGCTCATGCCTCCCGCTGACAGCCCTGTGCAGAAGGATACCGGGGATACCTCTTCTCCCAAGGGCAGTCTGAAAGATATGGAGAGGGGAATGATCATTGAAACTATCAGGAAAACCGGCAATAACAGGACAAAGGCCGCCGCCCTGCTCGGCGTGAGCGTGAGGACCATACGGAACAAGCTCAAGGAGTATGCCATAACGGATGAGGAACTGAAAGGGTAGCAGGCTGTCGTAAAAAATCGCGGGGAAGTGAGGTTTCTCCTGTGAAATCAGGCATGATAATTGCAACTGATATTCGGAGTGTCCGAAAAGGAGGAAAAAAATGCCGGATAAAACCATGAAGTTACTCGAGGGCATGATCGACGTTGCCGCCTACCGGCAGAAAGTACTGACTTCCAATATCGCAAATGCGGACACGCCGGGCTACAAGGCAAAGGACATATCTTTTCAGAAGGAGTTGGACAAGTTTAAGGGAGTGACCGAATTCAAGAGTGGCAACCGGAGCTACGACGTGTATGAGCCGGTGACCACTCTGCCGAACAAGGATGGCAATACTGTCAATATCGACATTGAGATGGCAAAGGTTGCTGAAAATAAATTAATATACAGTACGGCGACCCAGCTGATGAGCATGAAGATACGAATGCTTAAAGATGTGCTGAAAGCGCAATAAAAACGGAGGCTGGCTGACTATGGAAGAAATGTTTGTCCCTCTCAAGGTAAGTGCAACCGCCCTTGAGGCCCAAAAAATAAGGATGAATGTCATCGCATCCAATATTGCCAACGTAAATACCACCAAAACAGCTGAAGGAGGTCCTTACCGCAGAAAGGACGTGGTCTTCGAATCCTACATGTTCGATGCGACCTCCGTGGGAGTGGACATACCGAAGATTGTGGAGGACCAGAGGCCCCCCAGAACGGTTTTCAATCCTTCTCATCCCGATGCCGACAAGGACGGGTATGTCAGTTATCCCAATATCAATACCATTGAGGAGATGGTGAACCTTATGTCCGCTTCCAACGCGTACCAGGCGAACCTGACCATGTTGACTTCATATAAGGAAATGTATTTGAAGACGCTTGATATACTGAGGGTGTAGCGTGTTACGGCATGTGTAACGCTATAACGTACCAGGTTATGAGGAGGTTTTATGAGTGAGATAAACAAAATCGGGGACATCGGCAAGATCATCCCTGAAATCTCCAAGTCCGCAAAGCAGGGTGGTGGGGCATCGTTTGAGGACGCAATAAAGGACGCGCTCAAGGAAACCAACACGATCCAGAATGAGGCGGAAAAGGCCATCGAGGATTTTTCAAAGGGTGACGTAAAGGACATCCATACCGTAGTCATCGCCATGGAAAAGGCCGATATGTCCATGCAGACCCTGATGCAGGTCAGGAACAAGCTTATGAGCGCATACCAGGAAATAATGAGAATGCAGGCGTAGCAGCGTGCACTTTCCTTTTTGCGTTCACTGTTTGCCTGTCCCGAGCTTTTGTGCCACGGGGCTGCGCCCGATTTGCAATAAACCGCTAATGAGGATGATATGGCGCTAAACGACACGCTCAACCAGATAATGGGCTGGCCGCCCAAGAAAAAGTTTGCCCTGGTCCTCATTGTCCTTTTCAGTATCGCCCTCATGTCCGCCATCATGTTCTGGAGTCAGCGGATAGACTACCAGGTGCTGTACAGCAACCTATCGCCGGAGGATGCCGGCCAGGTGGTGAACAAGCTGAAAGAAATGAAGGTCCCCTTCCAGGTGGAGGGTAATGCCATTTACGTTCAGGGGAACAAAGTATACGAGTTGAGGCTCGATATGGCCGGCCAGGGCATCCCACAGGGCGGAGGCGTGGGCTATGAGATTTTCGATAAGACACAGATAGGCGTTACCGAGTTTGTCCAGAGGCTGAATTATATCAGGGCCCTTCAGGGCGAATTGACCAGGACCATACAGCAGCTTGCCGAGGTGGACAAGGCCCGCCTCCATATCGCCATCCCCGAAAAGACCATCTTCACCGAGAAGGAGGAAAAGCCTACTGCTTCCGTGGTGCTGAAACTGAAGCCCGGCAGGGTGCTGAGCCAGGGACAGATCGGCGGTATCGTGCATCTTGTATCGAGCAGCATTGAAGGTTTGCTCCCACAAAATGTCACGGTAATTGATAATATGGGCAACCTCCTGTCGAAGCCTTCGGCGGGCGAAGCGCTGACAGACGCCAAGCAGAACGAATACCAGAGGACCGTTGACAAGGATTACGAAAACAGGCTCCAGAGCATGCTGGAAGGCATCGTGGGCAGGAACAAGGCCATTGTGCGCGTTGCCACGAAGATAGACTTTACCCAGGTGGAAAGGACCGAGGAGAAATTCGACCCAGACACCCCGGCAGTGAGGAACGAGCAGAGCGTTCAGGAAAAGTCAGGGGGCGGCCAGGGCGGCGGGATTCCCGGAGTGCTTTCCAACCAGCCGGGCCAGCAGGCCTCTTCTGCGGGGAGTTCGTCGTCCTCTTCCTCGCAGAAACAGAGTTCGAATATCAGCTATGAGATAAGCCGGAGCGTCAGCAAAATCATACAGCCGCGCGGCGAGGTAAAGAGCGTTTCCGTCGCGGTGCTGGTGGACGGCACCTATAAGAAGGAAAAAGACAAGAACGTTTTTATCCCCAGGGCCGAGGCCGATCTGAAAAAGTATGCCGACATTGTCAGGGCCGCCATAGGTTATAACAAGGACAGGGGCGATCAGGTCATCGTGGAGAACGTGCCTTTCGAGACTGCGGTGGAAGAGATGCCTAAGGAGAAGACCGATTTCCTGCAGATAGGGCTTTCCCTGCTTAGATATATTGTTCCCCTCATCGGGGTACTGCTGGTGCTCCTCCTGGTGATAAAGCCTCTTATAGAGGTAATGAAGGCCATCAAGCCCCTTCCTGTGCTGACCCTCCCGACAGAGATTGCGGCGCCTGTCCATACCGCTGTCAAGCCTCATGTCACTGAAGAACAGCTCCTGAAGGAAGAAGTGCTCGGAATCGTAAAGCAGGACCCCCGCCGTGCAGCCGGCATAGTCAAGGAATGGCTGTCGGAATAGTATAATGAAAAAACTCTCCGGCGTCGAGAAAGTGGCGGCGTTCCTTTCCCTCATCGGGGAGGAGGCGGCCACCCAGATTTTTAAACATCTCGATCCCCTCGAACTGGCGAGGGTAGTCCCCATGATGGCGCGCGTGAAACTCGCGCCCGATGCGGCCCACGATGTGTTGAAGGATTTCTTTGAAAAAACCGGGAGCGCGAACATTTCCGTGGACGAGGAGTATATCAATAAAATACTCGTCAAGGCTTTCGGAGAAGAGCATGCCAAGAAGCTGATGGACAAGATCGAGAGCGGGGCGAGCGCCTTCGATATACTCCGCTGGCTCGACTCCAGCGCCATTGCCAATATGCTTTCGCGGGAACATCCCCAGACCATTGCCATTATCCTCGCCTATCTTGAGCCCACACAGGCTGCGGATGTGCTTTCCAGGCTTCCCGAACATATCAAGATCGATGTCTCCCTGCGCATCGCGAGCCTCGATCAGATATCCCCCAGTATCCTCGGGGAGCTGGAGGACGTGCTGCAGTCCCAGCTCCAGAGCTATACCAGGGGCAGGAAGATCGGAGGGATCAGGACAGTGGCTGAAATACTGAACCAGATGGACAGGGCCACCGAGGACCTGATTTTGAAAAATATCGAGGAGAAGGACCAGATCCTGGCGGACGAGATAAAGAAGCTCATGTTTACCTTCGACGACCTCATCCATATCGACGACAGGGGCATCCAGATGGTGCTCAAGGAGATAACCACCGACGATCTGTCCCTTGCCCTGAAGATGGCCTCGGAGGAACTGAAGCAAAAAATCTTCAAGAATATGTCCCAGAGGGCCGTGGCGATACTGAAAGAGGAGATGGAAACAAAAGGCGCGGTCAAGGTTTCCGATGTGGAAAAGGCGCAGATGAACATCGTGAGGGTCGCCAGGAGGCTGGAAGAGGAGGGCAAGATCGTCATCGGAGGCAAAGGTGGAGAAGAAGTCATTTCATAGCTCCGGCAACGAGATACAAGCCTACACGCCGCTACAGTTCGATGAGCGGTCTTTGCAAAAGAAGCTTACGGAGGAAGAGATACTGGCCCTGATAAAAATCCGGGAGGAAGAGGGCTATGTCATAGGTCTTGAAAAAGGACAAGCCGAGGGCCGCAATCGCGGTGAGCAGGAGGTCCGGGAGATCGTGGCGCGCATGGATAGCCTCATCGTTGAACTGGAAGGCTTCAAACAGAAAAAATTGACCGAACTGTTTTCTCCGATCCTCACCCTTGCCCTGGACATAGCAAAAAAGGTGGTCCATAAAGAAATAGAACTTGACGAAGGCGTTGTCCTGCATGTGGCCCGGGAAGCCATGCTGAAGGTTTCCGGAAACGAGGAGCAGGTGCTAATCAGGGTTAACCCCCTTGATTACGAAGTGATAGCGCGCAATATGGACCGGCTGAAGGAGGAATCCGGCATTAAGAGGATCGTTATCGAAACCACACCGGGCATTTCCCTGGGCGGCTGCATTATCGAAACCAAGACAGGGGAGATCGACGCAAGGATCGAAGGCCAGATAAAGGAAATGGAAGATGTCATCAGCAGCGCTGCGACTCATCGCTAAATGCGGTGAAATAGTCCGTGACACCGACCCCGTAAGGATCTACGGCAGGGTAAGCAAAGGGGTGGGGCTTGTTATCGAGGGCGTGGGTCCGCGCGCCAATATCGGCGACATCTGTCAGATACAGTCGAGCGAATCGCCGGACGGCGCCCCTGTTGAGGCGGAAGTGATAGGGTTCAGGGATGACAAGATATTGCTCATGCCTCTGGGCGGTATGCGGGGCATAGGCCCCGGAGCGAAGATCGTGGCAAAGGGCCGGCAGCGTTATGTGAAAGTGGGGCCTGAGCTTCTGGGGCGCGTGCTCGACGGCCTCGGAGCGCCCATCGACGGGAAAGGGCCCATAGCCGGCGAGTTGCACCCTGTGTATAATGAGCCCATCAACCCCCTGTACCGGCGGCGCATTTCCACACGGCTTGATCTGGGCATCAAGGCAATCAATCTCATGCTCACTTGCGGCAAGGGCCAGAGGATCGGCATCATGGCGGGCAGTGGTGTGGGCAAAAGTGTGCTGCTCGGTATGATGGCGCGGAACACCGAAGCGGACATCAATGTCATAGCGCTTATCGGCGAGCGCGGCAGGGAGGTGCGGGAGTTCATCGAAAAGGACCTCGGGGTCGAGGGCCTCAAAAGGTCGGTGCTGGTGGTCGCTACGTCCGACACGTCTCCGCTCATGCGGGTGAGGGGCGCTTTCGTGGCCACCGCTATAGCTGAATATTTCAGGTCCACGGGCAAGCATGTTCTCCTTATGATGGATTCCGCCACGCGTTTCGCCATGGCGCAGAGGGAGATCGGTCTTGCCGCCGGAGAGCCGCCAACGACCAAGGGTTATACTCCGTCGGTCTTCAACCTTCTTCCCAAACTTCTCGAAAGGGCCGGCACCTGGGACGGCGACGGCACTATAACCGGGTTATATACCGTACTGGTGGAAGGTGACGACATGAACGAGCCTATCGCGGATGCGACGCGCTCCATTTTAGACGGGCATATCGTCCTTTCGCGGGACCTGGCTAACCACAATCATTATCCGGCCATCGACGTGCTCAAGAGCATCAGCAGACTGATGAAGGACATTATCGACAAGAAACACAGGACGTCTGTGGAAAAGGTCCTCGACATCATGGCGCTCTACAAGAGGTACGAGGATGTTATTACCATAGGCGCTTACAAAGATGGCACCAATCCAAAACTGGACCAGGCCATACGCATGATGGACAGGATCAACGCCCTGCTCAAGCAGAACGTTGAAGAGAAGGTCACGCATGAGGAAGGACTAGAGTTGCTCTACAGGCTCTTCGATGAGGGAGCATGAGTACCCCGGTTGAAAGCCTTCTGAACATCAAAAGATGGGGCGAAGACGAGGCGAAAAACCGTTTTGCCCTTGCTCTCAAGGAACTCGCCGTTGCCGAGGAGCGGCTGCTCTATCTTCAAATGCAGTACGAGGAGACCGGCCGGAAGCTCATGTGCGTGACCGGCGGGCCGGTGACCATGGCTGAACTGGCCCGGATGAACGACTACAGGGAGGGCCTCTTTGTGAAGATAGAACTTCAACATGAGGTCATAACCGAAAAGGAGAGGCAGGTGGAGAGCGCACGGCTGCTCCTTGCCGAGGCCTCCAAGGAGCGGAAAACATTTGAGCGCCTGAACGACAAGCAGAAAGAGGCGAGGGACAAAGAGGCGCGGAGAGTGGAACAGATAGGAGCGGACGAACATGCGGTTACAGGGCATACGAGGAAGACTGAATAAAATGAAGTCCCCGGGGCGGTCGGCAAAGAAGGTCGTATCGCGGTATTTACCGGTTGCCGTCCTTTGTCTCGTCCTTTTCCTGGCGGCCGCAATGAACACGGCGCGCTCCGAGCAGCAGGACCCGCCGGCAAAACAGCCGGTCCAGCCGGTCCGGAAATCCCTTGAAGAGGAGCGGTTGAACATACTGCGCTCCGACATAGAGAAAGAAATAGAGACCTTCAGGAAGCTCAAGAGAGAGGCTGATGACTCCCAGAAAGTTATTGATGAGAAGGGCCGTGAGAAGTTGTTGAAACTTGTGAAGATGTTTGAGGCCATGCCTGCCGAGGACGCGGCGAAAAAACTCGAAAAGCTGGATGAGGACACCCTGGTGATGATACTTGTAACGCTTAAACCAAAGACTGCGGGGAAGATACTGGCCCAGATGGACAGCGAACGCGTCGCCTCGCTATCAAAGAAGATACTCTCCAGGGGAAAAACCCTTCCGGAAAAAAGTTCCCCCTAGGAAAAAGATTCCCATCCTTTTGTTTTAACGTAGAGTGTAAAGCGCTGTCGCGCAGGAAGATACTCTGCACAATTCTCCAAATTACCTTGTTTAATAAGATGTTATGCTATGACGTGCTACACGTTATACCGCCTGGCACACCGCTTGCTCTATGAGTGTCATAACGTTTTATGGAGGATATTTATGTCGACTGGTATCGCGCAGGTCAGTCCCACGCAGTTGGCTGTTGCTCCTGTCAAACCCGAAGCCCCTTCAGTCGCTGCCTCAAACTGCGACGCTGCCGGTCAGGGCGAAACACAGGGGTCTGCTTTCAGTTCACAATTAAAAGAGGCGGTAGCTGATACCGGCAATAGTACTTCGGAGGCACAGAAAGGGCCCTCCAAGCTAAAGGACGGCAACGGGGAGACTGTCAAGGACGGTAGTCTGGACCCTGCTGTGGTGAGTGAAATCCTTGGTACTGTTGCCCAGCAACTTCTGGCGCAGATACAAGCGGCTGCAGGAGCCCAGCAGATAATTCAACTGTCTGTTGAACAGGCGGTAAAGGGAAATGAGGTGACACCATCGGTTGGGCAGACGACTGGAAGCGCCCTTACGCAGGTTGTTGCCGGCGCGGGAAACGCGGGTAAAAATGCCGAACCCGGTGACAAGGGAAAGATGCCTGTGCCGGCGGAGCTTCTGTCCGCAGCGCAGGACGATTCTGCCGTGACCATCACCCTACCGGAACAGAAGGCGCCAAAGGCTTCTGCTGCGATGTTGCAGAATAAAATAATTCAGGCGCTGCAGGGTCAGACGTCCGGAGCGGCCAACCAGGAGATCGAGGGATTGCAGGTCCTCCCGCTTCATGAGGGAAAGGGACAGCCTTTGCCGTTCACGAAAGTGGAACCGGAAGCTGCAGGACAGGTGGCAAGTATAAAGGTCTCAGAGAGTGATGGCGGGAAGGCATCCTCCTCAGGCAATAACAACGCCCTGATGTCTTCAACGGCACAGAGCCAGCAGACAACGCCGACGAAGCAGGAATTTACGGTAAAAGAGCCTGTCCATGTAAGCAGGCTGCAGGAACTGGGAGAGACGGTTGCAAAGGCCCTGGAATCCGGCAGCAAGAGCATTACGATAAAGCTGGACCCTCCTGATCTCGGAGGCATCCAGATCAGGCTGAGAATGGAAAACGGCGTCCTTACGGCAAATTTCAAGGTGGATTCCTCCTCGGTGAAAGATATTTTTTCACAGGCAATGCCCCATATAAAGACATCCCTGGAAGGCTCGGGCATAAAGTCGGGGGATTTCAACGTGGATGTGCGGCAGGACGGTTATTCCCAGGGCAAAAAACAGCAGGAGCAGGATAGCGGGCGGCAGCAGACCCGCCAGAACAAGGAACCCGAAGAACAGTTCTTTAACTTTTTCGCATAATAGGAGGCAAATATGTCAACAGTATCAGGAGCATCACCAGCGCCCATATACAGCGACACAAAATACACAACCCAGCCGGTCTCGACACAGAGCACACAGGGAACAGGCAAGATGGGTCAGGAACAGTTTCTCAATCTGCTTATCACCCAGTTGAAAAACCAGGACCCCATGGACCCCATGAAGGACACGGAGTTCGTTTCGCAGCTCGCCTCTTTCAGCAGCCTCGACAAGATGGGCACTTTGACCCAGACCATGCAAAGCGCCTCGGCTGTGGGCATGATAGGCAAGCAGGTAACGACGACGAAGAACGTACAGGGAGTGGTCGCCAGTATGTCCATTAATAATGGGACGGTGTATATTAATACGGACAAGGGCGACCAGATAGCCTATTCGGATGTTCAGCAGGTAACCAATCCGACAACGACGAAATAAAACATAGCGCAGCAGGAAAGTGGAATAAAGGAGGAGCAACATGAGTATCTTGACGTCATTGTTTACGGGTGTCAGCGGGATGAGCGCAAACGGTCAGGCCTTGTCCATTATCGGCGACAATATCGCCAATTCCAACACCACGGGTTTCAAGGGCAGCCGCGCTGTCTTCGGTGATATGCTCAGCCAGTCTATGGGCGGTTCTTCTATGCAGATAGGAAAGGGTGCGCAAGTTATTTCGTCCCAGCAGCTCGTTGGGCAGGGCACCTTTCAGACGACCTCGAACCCTCTGGATATGGCCATCGACGGAGACGGGTTTTTCATGGTTAATGGGACCGGCGGCAAGTTTTTCACCAGGGCAGGTCAGTTCAGCCTGAGCAAGGACGGCTATGTTGTTAATCCTACAGGGGATAAAGTGCAGGGATATATTTATGATTCGTCGGGGAAGCCCACCGGCGGCATCGGTGACATTAATTCTGCGGCGGTGAACAGCAACCCGAGCGCCACCGACTCTATGAATTTCCAGGCAAACCTCGATTCCAGGGTTTCCACGCCCCTCGTTGCCTGGACTGTTCCTGTTCCTGTAGCTGCGGGGCCTGCTGCAGGCTCGTATAATTTTAATTCCAGCATGACAGTCTATGACACTCAGGGAAATGATCATCCGGTGAGCGTTTATTTCAGGAAAGTCGATGATACCGCCGCCCCCGGCCTCAATAGCCCGAATACCTGGCAGGCTCATATCGTCTATAATAATTCCGCAACCGGCACAAATTATGTCGAAGCCATGTATCCTGGCGCCGCCAATGACACCATGTACCTGCAGTTTGATAGCAGCGGCAAGATGGTGAATTTTAAGCCCGGCACGATGGCTGCTCCACCGGCGAATAATCCTCCTGTCTTGCCTACGATTACGAGTCAGAACCTCGGCTATAACTTTAAGGCATGGACGGGAGCGGCAGCTGCTCTTATTCCTGACCAGACCATTGGATTGGATTTTGGTTACCAGGGGACCTACACAACACAGTACGGCGCCGATTCGAGCATGACATTCCAGAACCAGAACGGATGGACATCGGGCAACCTCCGCTCGCTCAACATAAGCAACAGCGGTATTATCGATGGCGTATTTACCAACGGACAGGTGAAGACCATAGGGCAGGTGGCCCTTGCCAGGTTCACGAACCCCTCAGCGCTTACCAAGATGGGTAAGGACCTATATGTGGAGTCCTCCGACTCCGGACAGCCTGCCATTGGAACGCCGGGCACCTCGGGAAGAGGGGGGCTCCAGGCGTCATCCCTCGAAATGAGTAATGTGGACCTTGCCGAAGAATTTGTAAGCATGATTTCCGCGCAAAGGGGATTTCAGGCCAATGCGAGGGTCATTACCACAACGGATACGCTCCTTAACGACGTCCTGGGCCTGATTAGATAACATTCTCTGCCCGCCTCATCCGACGGGTAGTTGAGAGATTGACGGTTGCGGTGCACAGGAGGCGCCGCAACCGTCAATTAATTGACCTGCCTCGTATATTATCCTATAAATCCAATGAGATCATTTCTGGCACGCTCTGTGCTTTATTCCGTCGAGCGTATTACGTTCTGAGCACAAAGGAGGCGCCATGGCTGACGAGAAAGATCCGAAACCTGACGGGACTGAAGAGGAAGAAGAGCCGAAGCCAAAAAAAAATAAAAACATGCTTCTTATTATCATCATTGCCGTGGCTGTTATTGCGGGAGGGGCGGGAGGATTTTTCTTCCTCACAAAATCCGGAGGCAAAGGCGCGGTCAAGGGTGAAAAGGAACACGGAGCTGAAACCGCCAAGGACGCAAAGAGCGATGAGGGAGCGATGGTCCCCCTCGAACCCTTTGTCGTGAACCTTACCGACCAGTCCGGCAGCAGGTTCCTTAAAGTATCGATGCAGCTCGAAGTGGCAACGCCCCTGCTTTTGGAAAAGGCCAAGGGGAAGACGCCGCAGCTGCGGGACGCCATTATAACTCTTCTCACGAGTAAATCATCGGAGGCGCTCATATCCCCGGAAGGAAAGCTGCAATTGAAGGATGAAATAAATATCATGGCGAACCAGATACTTGGGAGTAATTCGGTGAAGAACGTCTATATTACCGAGTTCGTGATGCAGTAAGGTCCGTTCCCTGGTGTTATAGGATTAAAGGATTATGGAAGATATACTTTCACAGGATGAAGTCGATGCTCTATTAAAGGGGATCTCCGACGGTGAGGTCGAGACCGAAAAGGTCGAAGAGGCCGCCGGGGTAAAGTCATACGACTTCACCGGGCAGGAAAAGATCGTCAGGGGCAGGATGCCCTCCCTCGACATAGCCAACGAGAGGCTCGCCCGGAACTTCCGCCTTACCTTGTCCGCTGCCATCAGGCACATGGTGGATGTAACGAACGTGAATGTGAATATCACCAAATTCTACGACTTCATGCGGGGCATACCCTTTCCCTCCAGCATCAATGTGTTCAAAATGGAGCCGCTGAGGGGGTTCGGTCTCCTGGTGTTCGACGCGCCCATGATATTCAGTCTTATCGAATATTTTTTCGGCGGCACCGGCAAGGGGTACTATAAGCCGGAGGGCCGGGAGTTTACCCCCATCGAGCAAAAGATGATCCATAAAGTCGTCCTCATGTTCTTCGAAGATATGGAAGAAGCGTGGAAGCCGGTTTACCCCATGAAGCCCATCTACGTGCGCTCCGAAATGAACCCCCAGTTCGTCACCATCGTGACCCCGGTGGATGTGGTCATCAAGGTGGAGTTCGTCCTGGAGATAGAGGGGAAGCAGTGCAAGGCGTTTCTCTGCATTCCCTACGGCGCGGTTGAGCCCATAAAGGAGAGACTCTACAGCGCTTTTTCCGCGGACAGGGACGAACTGGATGTGAAATGGCTCGAAAGGCTGAATGCGGGACTGAAGGAGATCCCCGTTATGCTGACGGGAGAACTGGGCAGGACTATCATATCGGTTGAAGAGCTGCTGAATATAAAGCTCGGGGATACTATGCTCCTCAACACGAGGGCCGAAGAGGACATCAGTATTATGATAGAGGGGGCGGAAAAATTTAAAGGCAAGTTCGGTGTTTACAGGGGCTCGAAGGCAGTAAGGATAACACAGGTGTTATAGCGCAAACAGTACCGGAGGTCATTATGTCGGACGAGGTGAAAAACGTGGATATGCAGGAATTCGGCGGGGAGACGCAGCCGCCCCAGGGGGAGCGGAGGGACATTAATTTCATACTCGATGTGCCCCTCGAAATGACAGTGGTCATAGGCAGCACGAAGATACTGGTCCAGGAACTGCTGCAGCTCGGCCAGGGATCGGTGATCGCTCTGGACAAGCTGGCGGGAGAGCCTATGGAGGTGTTTGTGAACCATAAACTCATCGGCAGGGGCGAGGTGGTGGTGGTAAACGAGAAATTCGGCATCAGGCTGACCGATATCCTGACCCCCAACGAAAGAGTGCGGCAACTCAAATGAGAGCGGCTGTAAAACGGAGGAATGATTTTGGGCTTTGAGATGCTTAAGGTTACCTTTATCCTGCTCATCATCCTGGGCGGTATGTACGCGCTCCTGCGTTTTCTGAAGCAGAGGATGCTTCCCCAGAGGGGAATAGTCGAATTGATCCATTACCAGGCATTGGGCCCCAAGAGGGGCATAGCCATCGTCAAGGTGGTCAAGGAGCATCTTGTTCTGGGCGTGGCGGACCAGAACATATCCCTTCTTTCCAAGCTAAGCTCCGCCGATGTGGAGGATGCGCTGAAGCGCGAGCCGCCTGCCGGTCTGCGCGAGCAGGGTACAAGACTGAAAGACATGTTCAGGGGGAAATTCTTCCTGTACTGGCTTCCGGCCTGCTGCTGCCTGCTGCTCCCCGCCCTCTCGCACGCCGCGCCCGCGCCGCCGGCAGCGGGAGGTGGACTGCCTCTAGGGCTGTCCACTCCACTGGAACTGCTTCTTTTTCTGACCCTGCTGTCGCTTCTGCCCTCTATTTTAGTTATGGTGACTTCCTTTACGAGAATCATAGTGGTGCTTTCTTTCCTGCGTCAGGCCCTGGGTACGCCTCAGGTGCCGCCCTCGCAGGTAATAATAGGGCTTGCCCTTTTTACCACGCTCTTCATAATGTCGCCGGTCTTCGACAGGGTTTACGAGGATGCGTACTCCCCGTATACAAAGAAACAGATTAATGTGGAGGAGGCCCTGACACGGGCGAGTGTTCCCCTTAAAGAATTCATGCTGAAGCAGACAAGGGAGAAGGAACTCGCTTTCTTCCTGAAACTATCGAAGGGGGAGAGGCCTGCGAAACCCATGGATCTCCCCATGAAAGTGGTTGTACCTGCTTTTGCCGTCGGTGAATTGAACAGGGCCTTTGAAATCGGCTTTCTCATTTTCCTGCCCTTTCTCGTCATCGATATGGTGGTGGCGAGCGTACTTCTTTCCATGGGCATGATGATGCTCCCTCCCAGTATGGTGTCCATGCCTTTCAAGCTGTTGCTTTTCGTGCTGGTGGACGGCTGGCAGCTCATCATAGGCTCCCTGGTGGCGAGTTTTAAATGACAACGGAACTGCTGGTCCAGATATCGAAACAGACCTTCGAGACGGTATTGATGGTAGGGGCTCCGGTACTGCTGGTCAGCCTGGTAGTGGGTGTGTCGGTGAGCCTCTTTCAGGCCATGACGCAACTGCAGGAGATGACCATAACCTTCGTTCCCAAGATTGTGGCGGTTTTTCTGACACTGCTGGTGGCGCTGCCGTGGATGGTGAAGGTGATGGTGGCCTTTACCAGGAGCATATTCGAAAATATCCCCTTCTATATCAAATGAGGGTACGTGCAGGACATATATGGAACTGTTCACTATAGTAAATGTCTATTCGGATAAATTCATACCGGTCTTTATCAGGGTCGCGGTGATGCTCTCTTTCATCCCTTTTCTCGGCGCGCAGACAACGCCGGCAATGGCCAGGGCCGGCATAGCCCTCGCCCTGACGCTGCTTCTCATGCCTGTGGTGAATGTGCAGACGGCCAACCCGGTGAGGGCGATTTTCGAGGCCGTATTCGTGGGCGCGGCCCTGGGACTCTGCGCGCGCATTATACTGGCGGCCATGGAGACGGCAGGCCAATGGATGAGCATCGAGATCGGTTTCGGCATGGCGGCCATTTTCAACCCCATGTTCAGCGAGCAGTTGGGGCCGTTGAGCTTCTTTTACACCTTCGTGACCATGGGAGTATTCTTCATAATGGGCATCCACTACTATTTCATCGAGGGCATCGCCCGCAGCTTTGAACTCACCTCGCTGAACTACACCGGGATATTCAGCTCCATCCTGAAACTCAACACCATGCTCTTCCCCCTGGCGTTCAAGATAGCGGCCCCGGTGATGCTGGTGCAGATGATTGTGAACATTACCCTTGGCTTTTTCGCCAAAGTGCTGCCGCAGGCAAACATTTTTATGGTGAGTGTTCCGCTGATGATCTTTCTGGGGCTCTTTTTCGTGACAGCGTCCATGCCCCTTGCGATCATAGTGATAGCGAAGTCGTTTGCGCATATAAAGGACGCGATAATGATGTTTACGGGTACGAGGTAGGGTATGGCAGATCCTGAAGCAGAAGGCAAAACAGAACAACCCAGTGGTAAAAAACTCGGCGAGGCGAGGAAGAAAGGCAGTACCCCGCGAAGCAGGGACCTCACAGGGGTAATGCCCATTTGGGCAATGTTCACCTATTTTTCATTTAGCGGGGCCATGCTCACCACTCTTCTCTCCTATGTCAGAAGTTCGCTCAAAAGGGGGTTCGAACTCCCTGTGAACAATGTTACCCTTATGCAGGTCTACAGGGCCGACCTTGCAGAGATAGGTTTCATGATGCTGCCTGTTTTTGGATTCATTATCCTGGCGATTGTGTCAGTGCATTTTCTCCAGACCGGCTTTCTTTTCACTGCCGGCCCCCTCGCCCCCGATTTTTCGAAGCTCAACCCGTTAAAGGGGCTCAGCAACCTTTTCAGCAAGAATACCATGTTCGAGATTGCAAAGGGTGTCCTGAAAATCGCCGTCCTCGGGTGCATCCTCTACTTTACAGTAAAAAAGGAAGTGGTCAAGATACCCTTCCTCATCGACATGGAGATGCCGGGCATTGTCAATTTCTCCTTCGAGCAGTTGAGAAAGTTGATACTTACGGCGGCAACTGTCCTTTCCGTTTTTGCCGTAGTCGATTTCGCGTATCAGAAATGGCAGTTTACGAAAAACCTGAAAATGACCAAGATGGAGGTCAAGGACGAAGCCAAGCAGTCCGAAGGCGATCCGCAGATCAAGGCGAGGATACGCACCCTGCAAAGGGAAATGGCGCGCAAGAGGATGATGCAGGAGGTGCCGAAGGCCGATGTTGTCATCACCAATCCCACGCATTTTGCCGTTGCGCTGAAATATGATTCATCCAAAATGGGTGCGCCCACCTTGGTGGCAAAGGGGGCCAACCTCATCGCCGCGAAAATAAAAGAACTTGCAAAAGAGCACGGCGTCCCCGTCTTCGAGGACAAACCCCTCGCGCGGACGCTTTTCAAGCTTGACCTCGGGCAGGAAATACCCGAAACGCTGTACAGGGCGCTGGCTTCCATACTGGCCAATGTCTACAAACTGAAAGGGAAGAAAAACACAAGCCGCGGCCTGTAGGGGACGATGCCGCCCCCCCCCATGACCCGGCCCAGGGAGAAGCATGCTGGAGAGCCTTTTAAAACGGAGCGACCTTTTGCTGGCAGTAGGCATCGTAGCGATCCTCCTGTTTATGATCGTGCCCCTGCCCCCGTTCCTGCTGGACCTGTCGCTCTCCTTCAGTATCACACTCTCCATCATCATTCTTTTAGTATCGTCGTACATCACGAGGCCGCTGGATTTCTCCGTCTTCCCCTCCGTTTTACTTATCTCCACACTGCTCAGGCTCTCCCTGAACATTGCCTCCACCCGGCTCATACTTATGCACGGGGACGAAGGGGTGGATGCGGCGGGAAAGGTCATCATGTCTTTCGGCCAGTTTGTGCTCGGGGGCAACTTCGTCATAGGTTTCGTCATATTCTCGATCATTGTGATAATCAACTTCGTGGTCATTACCAAGGGTTCAGGCAGGATAGCCGAAGTGGCGGCCAGGTTTACCCTGGACGCCATGCCCGGCAAGCAGATGAGCATAGATGCGGACCTGAACGCCGGGCTCATCGATGAGAAAGAAGCGAGGAAGAGGAGACTTGACATCAGCAGGGAGGCCGACTTCTACGGCTCCATGGACGGCGCAAGCAAATTCGTGCGCGGCGATGCCGTGGCAGGCCTTCTCATCATGATAATCAACACGATCGGCGGTTTCCTCATCGGCGTTCTGCAGAAGGGCATGCCCCTGATGGAGGCGGCAAAGACCTACACCATCCTGAGCGTGGGCGACGGTCTCGTGGCCCAGATTCCGGCCCTGCTTGTCTCTGTGGCTGCCGGTTTCATCGTGACGCGCGCCGCCTCCGAGGCAAATGTGGGCGAGGAAATGGCAAGACAGTTGTTCATGAATCCCAAGGTGCTGAGCACCGCCTCCGGCGTTCTCGCCTTCTTCGGCATAATTCCCGGGCTACCCCATATACCTTTTCTGGCGCTTGCCGGTATCACAGGGGCAGGGGCCTATATGCTGAAGCAGAGTGAGGCCGCTGAAAAGGCGGCCGAGACCGCGGCGCCGGCAGCCGAGATGAAACCGCCCGAAACCCTCGAATCCCTTCTGCCGGTGGACCCTCTTGCCCTGGAGATCGGGTACGGGCTTATATCCCTTGTGGAGGAGGGGGGGCCGTTGCTTACGAGGATAAAGGCAATCAGGAAACAGATGGTGGGGGACATGGGCTTCATCGTGCCCCCTGTCCACATCAAGGACAACCTCGCGCTGAAGCCCACCGGGTACTCTTTTCTCATCAAGGGGGTTGAGGTGGCGTCAGCGGAAGTGGTGCCCAATAAATACCTCGCCATCTCTCCCGGCGACGGTAAGGAGAAAATCGACGGGATTCCCGCAAAGGACCCTGCTTTCGGTCTTCCGGCCACATGGATCGACGAAAGGGACATGGAAAGGGCCCAGCTTGCCGGCTATACCGTGGTGGATGTGCCGTCGGTCATCACCACCCATCTCTCTGAACTCATAAAGAACCATTCCCATGAACTCCTCGGGAAACAGGACGTCCAGAGGTTGCTCGACAACCTCTCAAAGACCCATCCCAAGGTGGTGGACGATGTTATCCCTGGGATACTCAGTCTGGGCGCCGCCCAGAAAGTGCTCCAGAACCTGCTGCGGGAGAGGGTGTCCATTCGCGACATACAGACCATCCTCGAGACCCTATCCGATTACGGGACCGTGACAAAGGATTCCGACGTGCTTACGGAGTATGTGCGCCAGGCGCTTTCCCGGAGCATAACCAAACAGCTGCAGAACACCGACGGTTCCATATCCGTTATTCAGCTTGACCCGAAGGTTGAGAAGACCATCATCGAGTCGGTCCAGACCACGCCGCAGGGCGCATACCTGGCGCTCGACCCTGATATCATGGAGGCGGTCACCGAGAGCATGAAGAAAAGTTACGAAAGCGGTGTCATAAAAGGCTATCAGCCGGTGGTCCTCTGTTCCACGGCCATACGGCGTTTTGTAAAGAAGCTTGCCGAAAGGGTCAACGCCGGCATTATGGTGGTGTCGCACGGAGAGATTACACCCTCTACGAAGGTGTATTCCATCGGCACTGTGAGCATGGAGTGAGAGGCGCGGCGCCGGGCAGGCGCAGGGAACGGCCGCAGAGAGTTAAAGAACGGGGAGGAGTTACGTAATGAAGATCAAAAAATTTGTCGGGAAGAGCTTCAAAGAGGCCCTTGATATAGTCAAGAAGGAACTGGGGCCTGATGCCATTATCCTGTCGAGCAAATCCGTGAAGACAGGACCCTTCGGCCTTCTCAACAAGGAAGCGGTTGAGGTGACCGCAGCCATGGACGAGGCCGATGCCGCTCTTCCGGAAGGGAACACGATCCCCGGGGTAGAGGAGATTGTACGGGAGATACGGGGCCTCAGGGATGAACTGGGCTTTCTGAAGGAGACCCTCCGGCCGATCGTGCCGACCCTGAGAGTGGGAAAGGACAAGCAGGGCCTTTATAATCTTCTAATGCGGCAGGGTGTGGACCCGCAGTTCGCCATCATTCTCCTGGAAAGGGCGCAGCAGACCCTGGACAGCCTCAAGAACGTGATAAAGCAGGACGTCAGGATACAGGGACTCTCTCCTGTAGAGGACAAGGGGCTGATATTCCTCGGTCCTCCCGGGGTGGGCAAGACTACCAGCATATCCAAGCTGGCGCATCTTTTTGCCGCGAAAAGAAAACAGGTGAACCTCATCACCCTGGATTCCGACCGGATAGGCTCCATCGCCCACATGAAGGAGTTGTCCAGGCAGATCCGGTGTCCTCTTAAGGTGGTGCGGAAGATAAGCGAACTGCCGAAAATAATGTACAGGGAGATGCAGAAAGGCCCCATACTCATCGATACTCCCGGCTCAGAGTACAAAGAGATACTGGAGGACATACAGGATATTTTCACCTCGGGGTTTCCGGTGAAGAAATGCTTTCTTTTAGACTCATCCATGAGCATGCAATCAGCGCTGAAATCATGGCAAAGCTGTAATACCGATATGATCGATTCCATAGGGTTTACTAAACTTGATATGGCGACCCAGTATGGAAGCCTTTATAATCTTTCCCTGCTCACCAGCCGCCCGCTCTCTTTCGTGACAACAGGACCGGGTGTGCCGGATGATATCCGTATCCCGAGTTCCGAATTTCTTGCCGGTCTGATTATTGGAGGTATTTGATGTCCACTGTTAACCCACGTGTTATAGCTGTTTCCAGCGGCAAGGGAGGGGTGGGAAAGACGAACTTTGTCGCCAACCTGGCCCTGTTCTACGCGAGCCTCAACAAGAGAGTGCTCATCCTGGACGCTGACCTCGGCCTGAGTAATATTGATGTGATCTTCGGCATAGCACCCCGTTACAACCTCAAGCATGTACTGACCGGGGAGAAGAGGATCAAGGACATCATAGTCAAGGGACCCATGGGGATAATGATATTCCCCGCGAGTTCCGGGGTAAGGGAGTTGACGGGGCTTGACAATAACCAGAGAATGCGGCTTGTCTCGGAGCTGGACAGCCTTGATGTGCCGTTCGACATATTCCTCATAGATACTGGCGCGGGCATAGCGGACAACGTGCTCTTCTTCTGCAGCGCGGCCCAGGAGACCGTTGTGGTGGTCACTCCCGAGCCAACGTCAATCGCCGACGCTTACGCGCTTATCAAGGTCCTTTCCAGGGACTTCGGGGAAAAACATTTCCGCATACTGGTGAACACTGCGCGGTCTGAAAAGGAGGCCTTCGACACCTTCAGGAAACTGGCTATTGTAGCGGACAAGTTCCTCAGGCTGTCGGTGGATTACCTGGGCTATCTGCCACTTGACCCGCATGTGAAGGACGCAATCATTGCGCAGAAAGGGTACATCTCGATGTATCCCAACAGCGCATTTACGAAGAAGCTGGGGATTATAGGCAGGAAAATACTCGACACACCCCTGAACGAGGTGAAAGGAAATATCCAGTTCTTTCTCAAAAAGGCCCTCAGGGTCAGGTGAAAGAACGGCGAGGAGCGGCGACGTATGGGAAAGACGAACGCGAGGCAACGGGAGAAAATAGTTGAACAATTTTTGCCCAGAGTCAAATATTATGCCTGCAAGTATGCTTTTGCCCTTCCCCCGGAACTGAGCGTGGAGGACCTGGTGTCCGCCGGTATTGTGGGCCTTCTGGAAGCGGCGGAGAGGTATGACGCCTCCCTGAATATCACCCTGAGCACCTTTGCCGATTTCAGGATAAGGGGCTCCATTATCGATGAAGTCCGATCCATGCAGTGGGCCTCTAAAGATACCAGGAAAAAGCTGGAAGATGTGCGGGCCGTATACGCGGACCTGGAGAGAAAGTTCAATCGGAGCGCCACGGACGAGGAGGTGGCCGAAAAGCTGAAAATCTCTCTCGACGACCTTTACAAAATCCTCTCCATCGCCAACACGATGAACATGGTGAGCCTTGACAGCCTGGGCATCAACAGCGAAGGGGAGCCCCTGGATATTCTGGAGTGCATTGCCGGGGAAGAAGACAGGGACATTCTGGACGAACTGAACCTTAAGGAAATGAAGGGGGCCATCGGCAGGGCCATCGACGAACTTCCTGAAAAGGAGCGTCTAATCGTGACGCTCTACTACTACGAGGAACTGACCATGAAGGAAATCGGCAGGGTCCTCGATATAAGCGAGTCGAGGGTCTGCCAGCTGCACGGCAAGGCGCTCATGAAGTTGAAAACCGGAATGGGGCATTTCAGGGACTAGTTTCCCCCGAATTATGCCGAAGGTCAGCGGCGCAGGCTTCACCGCGTCCTCTGGATGGATTTGTTAAGCGGTCTTGTTTGTTTCTTAATGATTTCGGTCAATGATCTCAATGCCTGATTCACAGAGTCGTGGTCTGGAAAAAATTTGGAGACATCAGGGTCAATAACTACAACATTTGTGCCTTCGCTGTATTCCTTGGCATATTTCCCCCGAATACCTTTGCTGAAATCGTATTCCTCAAGCATGTCTGGGTCTTTTTGCATTTTCTTCATATTGGTTCCTTTCATGTTTAGTCGCTTTTCTTGCGCTTATTATTCTGATTTTGTCTCGTCTCTCCGTTTGGACAACTACCCAAAGGCGATTGTCAACGGAGTTCCCAATTAAAATAAATCTGTCCTCATCGCCGGAATGCAAAGGATCATAAATTGTTAACGACAAGGTATCCTTAAAAACTGTACATGCCTCATCAAAGGATATTCCGTGAATTTTTAAATTCTTCTTTGCCTTGTTTTTATCCCATTCAAATAGAAGCATAACTTATTGGCTTTATTATAACTTGACCCGCTAAGTTTAACAATTGCAGTTAGATTATTTATTGTGCCTAACGCCTGAAGTCACGGGGAGGTGGCGCAGTTTGCCACCGATCCCGTGAAGTGATTCGTTAGGCATCATTTTTAAGCATCTTTATTATATGTTTCGAGAGCTTTTCATTTATCTCGTTATGTCTTGGGATAGGCTGGGCAATTTTCGTTGTTGGATTCTGATACCAATCGTGGTTTCCGCCGTGCCGGATAAAAATACAGCCCATTTCTTCTAACTTTCCGATCAGGTCTTTTCTTTTCACGCAACTTCCAGTTCAGCAACCTTGCGAACACAGGGGATAACTTCGCTGGTCAAGTCTTTGTACAAGTCTTTTAAATTTTCTTTCAGTTCGTCGAGACTCTCTCCCTGCGTCATGTAGTCGGGATAGTATTCCAGATAGCCGAGCCACATATTACCGTCTTGCCAGTGAATAAATTTTGTGGTTTCCATAGTTATCCTCCTCTTTCTTCTATTTTGTCATTTTTATAAATATTTGTCTGCCTAACGCCGGAGGTCAACGGCGCAGGTTTCACCGCATCCGCTGGAGCGATTTGTTGGGCGTTCTCATTTGCTTGGTTCTCTTTATTGTTCAGCCGATTGCCCTGTTTTACGTCCGATAAAGGCAGAGCCGCGCAACTGACGGGCATTTGTGATTAAAGATGTGAATGTGCCAATGCACCGCTCATTCTTATGACCCTAATTGTCTTTAATTCTTTTGCCTCGTTAAGTTTAGCTTTATACATATCCCATCTAATTTGCAGATTCATCC
>Ga0315281_10001966_pt1 | contig 30535 bp, 29 predicted proteins | sample YL17G07_0_MG_FD_204540 | JGI IMG/M metagenome (GOLD analysis project Ga0315281, IMG submission 204540) | Sediment microbial communities from Yellowstone Lake, YNP, Wyoming, USA - YL17G07_0 | ecosystem: Environmental > Aquatic > Freshwater > Lake > Sediment | place: USA: Wyoming | collected...
AAAGAAGGGCGGAATGAACGCCGATATCAAGTGGCATTTGCTGATCGCAGCAACGGGAAATACAGACATAGCTATTGAACATATAGTGCTTCAAGCGGTGGACTTGGGATTGGGAACCTGTTGGGTGCGGTGGTTTGATGATAATAGGGTAAAAGAATTGCTTGAAATACCGGAAAATATCGAGATTGTTGCCCTGCTCCCTGTAGGATACCCCGCTGAAGACCCACCGCAACGGCCGCGATTTTCCCTTGAGAAGATTGTGTATGAAGAAAAATATGGAGAATCCAAAGGACGCCTTACATAACCCGAGTTTACCGGAAGTGTAAGGTTAGAAAAGTCTCCATCTAGTACCTGAGTAAAAATTATACGCTTTTGACTGTGGTATGGTGGACTATTACCCTTAGATTTAGCTATTTTCTTAACTTCTTCTTAGATTTCTTCGGGCTGTAGTTGAACCTTTATCGTAGGCTTACGTTTAAAGACCGGTGCTTGGACATCTTCTAATTGGTCTTCAAAATCAGTTAGGTCATGGTGATCCCAAAACTTAGCTGATTCTTGTATAATCACCTCAACGTTATGCACAGGCTTCAATTTCACTTTTATAATAGCAGCGCCTTGCTTAACGCTTTCAACTAATTCCTCAAATAGTTCTTTTTTCATTTTTAATAATTTCAAACAAATTTGCCACAATACGCGACACGGATTTTCCCGTTTGTGTGGAATATTCTTCCGCTGATTCAATTAAATTGTCGTCTATCCGCAAGGTCAATTGCGTAATCATAGTTCCCTTTTTTGCACCGTTGGAAGACTGATATTAAAAATCTCGTCAGCTTGCGATAGCCAACTTCCCTGCCTCGCTATCAATCTTACGTAATACTTCTTGAATAGCATCAACTTCCGCTTCTTCAAAATATGCTTCTCCGCACTGATTGCATACCCATGCCGGAATGGCGTCAAACAGTAAATGATATCCTTTTCTGTCAACGTGAAAAGGCACTGTCTTTCTTACCATACCCCCTTGGCAGTAAATGCATTTCATTTCTTTTTCCTCTTTCTTAAATTATCTTCCCACTGTTCACGATCAGGAAGATATGCCGTTATTATTGCAAGGAAATCAATGATTTTGACTACCTTACAAATTCAGAAAATGTCTTATTTCGTCAGACAGCATTGACGCAACAAAATTGAAAACCTCTTCTGCCTTTTTCAGTGCATCCAGTACTTCTTCTGGTGTGGGTTCAAGAATATCTCCCGGAGTACCATTCCATGCCACCCGCGGTATTTATTGTTATGTTTTTTTTCTCAATTTTGGGTGACCTGTTATATCCAAAATAGCGTCAGGATGTTTAGAAGCAACCCTTAATAATACCCGCGCCGGTCCCTCAGGTTTTCTCCGTCCCTGTTCCCAATTGCGAAGTGTGGCAACACTTATTCCCATAAGAGACGCGAATTTGTCCTGGGATAGGTCGTACTGCTCACGTATTTTCCGTACTTCCGACTCAGGGAACTCAACGCTGCGTAAAGGTTTCAGTTTCCCTTTCATAATAGCTGCGCCCTGCTTAACACTTTGAAGTAATTCCTCAAATAGTTCTTTTTTCATTTGTACTCCTTTTCAATTATCTTTTTGAATTGTTTGAGTTGTTCTGGCGTCAAGTCATCCTGGCTACTTTTTGAATATGCATAAAGGAGAAGAAGCGTGTCCTGTGACATAACCCAATAATAAATAATCCTTGTCCCGCCTCGTTTTCCATGACTACCGGCAGACCATCTCATTTTTCTTAAACCACCGCTTCCAGCTATTGTTTTTCCGGCATTCGGTCGATTAACTAAATGAGCTTGCAGAAGACGATATTCTTCGTCAGGCATTAATTCCATGATTCGTTTCGTGAATATTGGGGTCTCAATGATTAACACGATTATTATACGCCATTGACGTAGATTGAGGCAAGATGATTAAAATTTGCTTTATGGCCTAATATCAGTTTAACCGGCACATGAACAAGGGGCATCCGAAGATGCCGACACATATCCCCACGCGTCAGGCTGACGCAATGGTTAGTTGTTACGTATCCTGTAATTATCTTTGTTTTTCTCCCACCAGTCTAAATGCTCATCTATCGCAAGTGGCTTCAGACTCTGCTTTGATTCTTCAATGAAGTGCCTTCCCGCATACTCAATGACACTAAGGTTATCATCATGGGCGATAACATCAGCTAGAAAGTTCATCTTCTGGTTCTTAGAAACATTCACTTTCTGCCATATATATTCAAGTAGTGCCATCCTAATGGGGGATGGGGCAGATTTAAAAGCAGCATTGAGGTCTGAGAAGCTCAGTTTCTCCGGGACAACACCTGGTAACCAGGGGACCGTGAAGCCAGACAAAAATATAGGCGAAGCATGCTCATCCAGTATCTTCTCCCAGACTCCGCGTGCAGCTTGAGATAATTTAAAATCCTTATCGCTTGCCCATACCCTAACTTTATCAAATGATTTTCGATCATTATTCTGAGCTTTGATTATAGTGACTGTAAACTCAGAGAGCACGCTAAGCAAATTTATCTCATCTGTAGCATTCCCAAGCGTTCCCTGAATATTGTTAAGTCTCTCCTCCGCTGAATGAATTCGTGGGGCGACTTTGACTGAGATTTGTTTCTCGATTAAGGTATCCGCGATCTCATCTATACGGGTTTTTGCTTGTTCTTCAACAAGATTATGTATGTTTTCCTTTTTAAACTCTACTTCAATACGGAGTCTAAATTCCTCGCCCATTTGCTTAATCTGTTGTTCAAAGTCCTCGTCAATACGGAGTTTAATTTGCTTAATCTGTTGTTCAACATCCTCTTTTGTCTCTCTTTTGAAGTCGCTTGTGGACTTGTAGGTGAACACGATACCCGCTGTCGCCACTATAGCAACAAGGGAAATCGCATACTTGTATGCAGATCGCACCCAAGTGATCTCAGATCTCGCGAATTCCGTAATTTCCCTAAAGTAATCAGCCCGGTCATCTTTGGTAGAATCGGGTGGTTTGTGCCTTAACGAATCATTTTCGCTCATGGCTTGTTTGCCTTCTTTGACGACTATGGACAATTAACAATAATTATACCGTCTGCATAAACCTGCATGGTAGTAAATCAAAAACCAAAAACAATTGCAAGTATTTTCAAGCAAACCCCCACGATAAATCCCTATTACCATTTCCCTCCTTATGCCCTCCAACTCATAAAGAAATCGTTTTGTAAGCGTCTCGCTACTTTCTCGATATAAGCGATTCTGCAAACAGAATGCAGAGGGTGAAGAAGAGGATGGTTCCCCATAGCGTCATTTTGGCCTCGCCCATGAGCGCATCGCCGCCCATGCTTACGGGTGAGGAGGTGATGGTGAGATTTGTGCCGGCTAAGAGGGCGGTGACGTTGTTTTGCTCCATTTTGTCGAGGTTCGACTCCTTCGTGTCGAGGTTTACCGCAAATCTTTGGGGTAGTTTTGGGTGCGCCTCCCCGTCTACGGTAATGGTATAGACGCCCGGCAAGCCGGTCTCGTTATATGAAAAGACCTTTTCATTGTTTACGCTCTGTAGCTGCAACAGGGTTTTTTCGCCTTCAGGGTTCATTATTTCCAAGGCATTAACGTCATAAGGCGACGGTAATTGCCAGGCGTCTGCGACCTCTATCCCGTGTTGCATCTCCTCCCCCACGTTGCCTGCAAGGTACCTGCACAACTGTTGTATCAGGGGCAGGAAGAGGGGTTTTACGGGGAGGTCTGTCCAGTCTCTGTCGAGGGACGAGGCGAAGAACACGGCTTTTCCCTTGTCCACCTGTCTTTCAACAACGGCCGGTGTATCGTTGGAAAAGGAGAGGATGGTCTTGCAGTTGCCGGGGGAAGAGGGATCGACGTACATTATTCTGTAAAACTTTATGGTGTTCAAGACGTGTTTGTCTGCCTCTGAAAAAGCCCGCAGCGTGGGATGCGGCGGCTCTGCAGTCTTCAGATGGAGCGGTTGTTCTTCCGATAACGCGCCGGTGTCCGAAAAAGTTCTTACGGTGTGGAGGCGGTAGGGGAGCAGGTCGCCAAACGAATTATTGTAATAACCGGCGTCCACCTTGCCGCCCATCGAAAAGACGACGGAACCTCCCTGCCTTACGTATTTCTCAAGCTCTCTGATCTTTTCCGTGGGAAGGGTCTCTACGTTGCAAAGAAAAACAATCGGAAAGCGGTCAAGGTTGATGTCGTTTACCTCCTGCACGGAACAGACGACCGGATTGATGGAAGATGCGTGGTCGCGTCCGGGGTTCAACGCCTTTTCCAAATAGAACGTCTCGCTTTCGTAAATATTTGTTTTCGGGTCGCCGTCGATCAGGAGAATGTCCAGTTTACGCGAACCGTTTATCGTGAAATATTGTTTATTGTCGGCGTTTAGGTGGTCGTCCGGGATTTCGACCCACCCGGCAATATCTTTTCTCTTGCCCGGCTTCGCACCCGTATACTCTGAGGCAATGCTAAAGGAAAACTCCTTCACCTCCGATGAGTTTGGATCGATGTTGTAAAACCCCTGAGTGGTCTTTTTCCCATTAATATATACCTGCGCAAGGAGGTTTTTAACCTTGTCGGGTGAAAAATTGGAAACAGTAACCTTGAGGCGTCCTTCCTCTGTTTTCTGGAAGGTTTCGACGTGCGGCTCAATGGCGGTTATGGCAACATTTTTAAGCGCCTTGCCCTCTGATACGTCCACGATGTGTATCCTAGAAACATGGTTTCGTAATTTCTCATTTCCACTCTTAAACCAATCGGTGTCCCATCCGTTTCGCGTCAAGTCCGTCAGCAAAAATATCCGCTTGAGTGTCGTCTCGCCACCGGCAATCAGCATCTCCACGGCCGCATCCATTGCTGACGCGACGTCGGTGGTAACAAACCAGGGACGCGACTGTTCCAACAAGGTTAACAGCCGGCTCTTGTCGTAATCTAGTTCCGGCAACGCATGCGGCTCGGCGTCGGTTTTTGTAGGTTTTTTGGTATAATCGGAGCAAAGGATTACCGCTGCGTTGTCGTCTTTTGTCAGGTTATTGATAATCAGCCTCGCGGCATTTCTGGCCGTTGCAAAAAAAGATTCATTGCGTCCGGCGTATTGCATGCTGTAAGAGTCGTCCAGAATGATTACGTTGCTGGTAGGGGCGCTTTTCCCGGAGGTGCCGCCGCCAAAATTGGTTAGATAGGGCTTTGCTACGGCCAGCGCCAGGAATGCTATCAAGGCGGTTCTAAGCATCAGGAGAATCAACTGGCGCAGCTTAAATTTTATCGAGATACGCTTGTTGCTCTGTAAAATGAAGTCAATGGCGGCAAATTTATGAGAAAGCGCCTTTTTCCTATTTATCAGGTGGATGATGATAGGGATGCTCATCCCCAGGATGCCGGACAGTAAGATTGGATTTAAAAAAGAAATCATACCGGATTTTATCATGTATTGATGGTTATTGAAATTGAAAAAATGGGAAGGAACAAGGCAACCCATTACCCATTGACAAATGACAAGGTTGACTATTTATTATGGTGACACTGCTTTTACAGATTATCAAAACCGCTTGGCCATGTGTAAAGGAATATCAATCCCCGATGTTTCATCTTAGTGTAGAAAATATAAAAAAAACTTGCAATTTTTTTCATTTTTGTTACAGTGATTTCTCCAGCTTCAATAGGCAACTTTACCATATCCGTACAGTTTGGATGGATAATAATGAAGAATAGCCAACTTTTATTTTTCATACCACTTGCCATTTTACTCGGTTGCATTTCCTCCGTAATTTTCGCTGAGGGAACTGAAACTACCCGTCTGAACAATACTACCATGATTAGCACCAACGCACCACCTGACATTGCAGATACTCGCCCCGCTGTTGATAAGGCCGCATTGGCAAAAGAAATCTCCATGCAAACCCTCTGGTTTGGCTTGGATGAAGTGGTGTCCATTGCAACCCGGCATAATATACCCATAGGCAAGTCACCGGGTATCGTTACCGTAATTACCGATGAAGAAATTAAAAACCTCGGATTCCGTACCTTCGTTGAGGTACTAAGGACTGTACCAGGATTTGAAATTTTAAAACTTGGGGACTATGGAACCACGGCACCTTCGGTACGAGGGCTTTCTGGCTCTGATAAAATAAGATTGATGATTGACGGTCACCTCGTAAACAGCCCTCTCAGCGGAGGTGCATTTGTCTATTTTGATGATTTTCCCGTGGAAAACATAAAAAGAATTGAGATCATCAGAGGTCCGGGTTCTGCCCTGTATGGTGAAAATGCATTCTCTGCGGTTATCAACATTATTACCAAAGGCGCTAAGGATATTAACGGGGTACGGGTGAGTAGCGGCTATGGGAGTTTTGACACCTACGATGAAAACGTGGTATTTGGGGATGCGCATGGCCCAGTTGAGGTATCGGGTATGGCGCACTACAGGCAAACCACAGGATATGACGGAACCGTTAAAAGTGACAGTCAATCAATAATCGATAGGCAACTTGCCCCTTTTAGAATTCCCGCTGCATCAGTCGCACCCGGGAGTGTTGAGGACTGGCGGCAGGAATACGACCTCGATCTTAAAATGGTTTACAAAGACTTTTACGTACATGGATTTTATCTTAATAAAGACAGAGGTCCTTTTATTGGCGCCCAATATGCATTAAATGATGAAACACGGCTTGAGGACAACTATGTATTTGGTGAGGTGGGGTATAAAAAGACCTTCGACGAAAAACTCACAATAAAGCCACGTGCCTATTATGATCAATTTGATAGTAATAATTACGTTGAGGCATTGCCGGAGGGATCAACGATACTCGTAAATAGTACGTTGCAGCGATATCCTGATGGATTTATTGGCCAAGGGCGGGTGGCTGAAAAGATCGCTGGCGCGGAGATTCCTTTTGATTATAAGTTATTTGATGAAAATTTAGTTACCCTGGGATTTGAATATCGTTTGATAAATCAGACCAATGTTGGATTTTTGAGTAATTTTAATCCGGCAACGCTAGCACCACTCAATGGTCTCCAGGATTTTTCTGATACATACCCCTTTTTAGAGGAGGCCACCAGAAGGATTGGGGCGGTTTACCTCCAAGACACATGGGATTTAACCGATACCGTAAACCTCACGTTAGGGGTAAGACACGATCAATACAGCGATTTTGGCGGCACAACCAATCCCCGGGCAGGCATAACATGGGCATTTATACAGAACGCTTCGTTGAAAATCCTTTACGGAGAGGCTTTCCGTCCTCCCAGTTTCCTCGAAATGTTTTCTACTAACCAGCCAGCCATACAAGGAAATGAAGATTTACACCCCGAAACTATACGTTCATACGAAACGGGATTAAGTTATAAATTTAACAAATATGTCGCCAGTTCCGTCAATTATTTTAACAACACCATCGAAGACCTTATTGCATTACAAACCACTCAAAATACCTCGCGTTTTGAAAACTTTGGTAACGCGCATGTACAAGGTTTTGAAATGGAAACGAAGGTGGATATCACGGAGGGAAATTACGTCTTTATGAACTACACCTTTCAGCATTCGGCGGATGACAACGGCGACGATTTGCCGTTTGTTGCTCAACACACGGGCAACTTTGGTGTGAATGTCCATTACTGGAAGTACATAAACACCAATTTGAACACCTTTATCAGTGGTAGTCGTTCCAGAGAGGCGGATGACACGCGAGACGACCTGCCCTCTTATGCGCTTCTCAATCTTTCCGTTATCGGTAAAGAGTTTTTCAAAACCATGGAGATACAGGGAACGGTATTTAACCTGCTGGACAAGGACTATAGCGATCCGGGACCTACTTCAATATCAGAAGATTTACCAAGACCTGGAAGGACATTTTGGGTGGGGCTGAGCTACCAGTTTTAAGGTTCTTTCATGCTTTAAGTGAGTAATCCTTTTTATAACCTATCAGTGCGCTTGTAATGGTTATACAGAATGCCAAATTGTAAAAATGCCCTTTATAATGCAAAAATTAGAAGGGGATGTCTTGCGAAAAGTGTGTCATGACACACAAGTGCGCCAGGACAAACTGTCTCATGGCACACTTTGATACAGAAATACAAGGCACAGAGGAGCATACTACGTCATTTCACTATAATTCCTTAGTAGCCGCCATTGTGGTTTAGGCCAACAGCCACCGCCAGCCGTAATTGGGGAAAACCTGTGCCAGCACTTCCCTTCTTTTTTAAAACACCTCTTACACCGCCAAAGGTAGGTCTAAACAGATTAGTTATCATGGCTAACTAACTGTAAATCAATATGTTGCAAACTAACACGATCCTGTCATAAAATGTTTTTGAGAACTCCCCTGTGTTCGCGAAGCTATCGGTTTTAATCTGACAACAAACAGTTCGGAATATTTTTAGATAAATTTGGACTCTTTCGACTACTTGGCACTCTTTTTGTGTATCACAAAACTAATAAAGTCTACGCCGGGCTGAAACATCTGGTCAAAAAGGCACACCCTGCATAAGCGTTTTGCAGCATATTTACCGACTGGAGAATCGGGTTATGATAAGGTCGGTTTATCCATTTAATTTAAGGAAAAACCATAGTTTATGACACAACATTATCGAGCAGACTTGCACATACATTCATGTTTTTCTGATAGACAATCCGTCTGGGCGCTACGAAAAATGAATTGCCCGGAGAGCTATTCAACCCCTGAATTTATCTACCAGACCGCAAAAAAGAAGGGGATGGATTACGTAACCATAACAGACCATAATTCCATTAACGGCGCTCTTAAGATTGCCCACCTGTCCGATGCCTTTGTCAGCGCTGAAGTCGATACCTTCTTTCCTGAAAACAACTGTAAGATACACGTCGTCGTCCTCAACGTCTCTGAAGCTGTTTTCAGAGACATTATGAGCCTGAGAAAAAATGTTTATGAGTTGGTGGTATATCTTCGCAAAGGCGGCATTGCCCACTTTGTTGCGCACCCTTTTGGTTCTTTGAATGGAAGGCTTACCGCTGAAACGGTAGAAAAGATGTTGCTGTTGTTTGACGTGTTTGAGGCAATAAATGGCACACGGGCAGGCCAACTTAGCACCTTTATGAATAAAGTAATATCTTCTTTGACCCAAGAGAGGTTTGAGGCCATCGCAAGCAGACACAACATACCTTCATGGGGTGAAACACCGTGGAAAAAAACTTTGGTGGGTGGTTCGGATGACCACAGTGGTTTGTTTATTGCAAGGGCGTATACCGTATCCACACAGGGAAGAACGCTGCCGGAGTTCTTAGCTTCCATAAAAGAGCATAAAACATGGGCGGAGGGAGACGAGGGAAACCCACTGAGCCTGGCACACAATATTTACAGGATAGGGTACCAATACTATACTGCACACACAAAACAGAGTAACAACAATTCCATGCCCTTTGTTAACCTGCTCTTGAAGAAAGCCTTTAAACCGGGGCAAAAAATTTCCCTGTTTGAAAAGCTCAAATTACTCATCAAAAAAAACATCCCCGATATGTCCCGTAATCACGAGGGTAAAACCTTTGAAAAAATACTGGATGATGAAGCAAAAAAATTAATTAACGACCCAAAACTTATTAACAGTCTTAGGACGGCGGATGGCAGCAGAAGTACGTTTAACCTAATAAGTTATCTCATGAACAAGATGATTTGTGTTTATTTAAATCAAATTATAAAAATGCCCTTTGGTACAAACATCTTTCAAATACTTAAATCCATCGGAATGTTAGTTGTTATCCACCTCTTTGCTTCACCCTATGGTATAACCTTTAACCACCCACACCGAAGCAAAGAATTGATAGGCCAATTAAGAAAAACCCTCCATATCCCTGACGACGGCAACACGAAAGAAAAAGTCGCCCTCTTTACAGACACCTTCAATGAAATAAACGGTGTTTCTGTAACCATAAAAAAACTGATAAAAATAGCGGAACACCGGGTGATAGACCTTACCGTTATAACGTGCAACAGCAAGGAAACGTCATTCAGCAACAAAACAAAGAGTTTCAAGTCTATTGGGGATTTTTCACCATCCGACTACCCTGATTTAACCTTGCATTTTCCACCGATGCTGGACGTCCTTGATTACTTTGAGCAAGAAGGCTTTACCCGGATACATGTAAGCACGCCAGGCACCGTCGGCCTTTTAGCGCTTTTTATTGCGAGACTCATGAATATACCAATCTCTGCAACCTACCACACCGATATACCCCAATGCGTCATGAGCTTCACGAATGACGCAGTTGTCGAGAAGGTCGCATGGAATTATGTCATCTGGTTTTATAATCAGATGGATGAGATATTAGTTCCTTCCAAAAGTACACAAGACCAAATTGTTGAAAAAGGGATCCCTCCTGAAAAGATAAAACCTTTATTGAGATGGGTGGACATTGACTCCTTTTCACCCAACAAGAGAAATCCTCAAGTATGGGAAAAATATAATTTGAACGGGGCGATCAAATTCCTTTATGTTGGAAGGGTTTCAAAAGAAAAAAATCTCGAACTCCTGGCCAATGCCTTTATTGATACGATAAAGGCGGGATTAGTTAGCTCTCTGATCATTGTGGGGGATGGACCATTTAAGAACGAACTGGAAAGCAAATTAAAAGGATATCCTGTTGTGTTTACAGGTTATTTAACAGGGGAAGAGCTTTCCACGTTCTATGCGTCGTCGGACGTCTTCGTCTTCCCCAGCACTGCTGATACCTTCGGCAACGTTGTTCTTGAAGCCCAGGCATCGGGACTCCCCGTGATCGTGTCAGATAAAGGCGGACCAAAGGAATTGATGATACCAAATGAGACGGGTTACGTTATCAAGGCGAATGACAAGTCGGCACTCGTCGGAGCCTTGACGTCCTTGGTAACGAACGTTGAAACCATTAAAACAATGGGGGGAAAGGCACGGCAATTCATAGAAACAAAGGCCATACGTCCTGAAGATATGTACAACGCTATATTTAAGGTATAGCGCATAATGCGGTCTTGTTATAACGTAACAGTTTACGTGGTGCCCGTAATGAAAGAAAGGTGAAAATATAATGAATGTACTGTTGATTTACCCTGAATTTCCAGATGCAATATGGAACTTCAGGCATGCACTTAAATTCATAGGCAAAAAGGCATACTCACCACCGTTAGGCCTGCTAACCGTTGCCGCAATGCTTCCGTCGTCGTGGAAACTACGCCTGGTTGACCTCAATGTAACAAAGCTTACCAATGATGACCTTGAATGGGCTGACTATGCGTTTATTAGCGCCATGTCCGTTCAATGGGAATCGGCTCTCCATAGTATCACTTGGTGCAAGAAATCAGGAGTCAAGATTGTAGCCGGTGGCCCGCTCTTTATGTGTGATTACGGCCAATATGAAGAAATCGATCATTTTGTGCTTAATGAGGCCGAGTTGACCCTTGCCCCTTTTCTTGCCGATTTGGAACGGGGATGCGCCAAGCGATTTTACAGGTCGTCAGAATTTGCAGACCTAAGAAAGACGCCGGTTCCTTTGTGGGAGTTGATCGATCTTAATAGCTACGCATCAATGAATATCCAGCTCTCAAGAGGCTGCCCTTACAATTGCGAATTTTGCAATTTGACAACGCTCTTCGGGCGCAGCCCGCGCACAAAGAGTGTTGAACAAATCATCAATGAACTGAACCGTATTTACAGCCTCGGATGGAATGGGTCTGTTTTTTGTGTGGACGACAACTTTATGTCCAATAAAAGGTATCTCAAGTCTGAGATGTTACCGGCACTTGTCGAGTGGCGGAGGGGAAAGCCAGGAATAACGTTCTACACGGAGGTATCCATCAACCTAGCTGACGATCAGCAACTGCTGCAGATGATGGCTGAAGCAGGATTTAATCAGGTTTTTATCGGCATCGAGACACTGGACAATGAAAGTCTTGACAAATGCGGAAAAAAACAAAACAAGAACCGTGACCTGGTTGAAAATGTGAGGCACATCCAGAGGGCAGGGTTGCAAGTGATGGCAGGCTTCATCGTTGGCTTTGATAGCGACACACCCGACATATTCCGGCGGCAAATTGATTTTATTCAGCAAAGCGGCATTATCATGGCAAACATTGCCGTGCTACAAGCCCCGCCCGGCACAAGGCTTTACGAGCGCTTGAAACAAGAGGGACGCCTGAATGGTAGTACGTTATTTGATTTCCTGAATGGAACAACGAACATCTTGCCTAAAATGAACATGAACGCATTGCAAGAAGGGTATAAAAGTATCATCCGGCACATTTACGCACACGAGCATTACTATGAGCGCGTCAAAACCTTTTTCCTGGAATACAAGCAGCCAAAGATTGAAACCTCGTTGCGATTCAAACACTTCGTTATTCTTTGTCGCTCCTTTTACTATCTCGGTATTAAAGGCAAGGAGCGATTCTACTTTTGGAAGCTCTTGTGCTGGACGTATTTTCGCAGCCCCAAGTTGATACCCTTGGCTGTTGAATTGGCAATTAAAGGACATCATTTCAATAAAGTGGTCGAATTACACGTTACATGAACAAGGTCTACGTTTTTGTCGCCAATATTATGGGTAACGGTTTAGCCCGTATTAACTAATTCTCGACACCCCTCGTCCTATTTTCTAAAGGATATTTCAAGATTCCCCTTAAAAAGCTTGCCGTTTTGTAAATATACCTAACCTTATCCTAGTAGGGGGCGATGATACCTCCCCCACCACCAAGGCAAATAGATTACAAAAATTTGGAATGCACCCGTTCAAAAAGGTAAATATCTTGTTTGACTTTCTTTTTTACTTCTGTTATTTTCACAGCTTGTTGTTTGATGCCCGATTTACGGGAAAATGGGTAATTCGGTAAGCGGGCAAGAGCGTCAAACCTTTATTATTGACAAAATATGTCCATAACAAAGATTCGACCCCGGTTCCTCCGTCCTTTGTGGTGGACCGTCACGTATTCTGTCACACTTAATATCAGGAGATCATAAATATGGCGGAATCACACTCATTTGACATTGTATGTAAAGTTGAAATGCACGAGGTTAACAATGCCATCGATCAAGCCCAAAAACAGCTTGCCGTGCGGTATGATTTTAAAGGGAGCAAGTCGTCTATCACACTCAATAAGGACAATACGATAACGTTACTTGCCGATGACGATTACAAGATGAAGAGCTTGACGGATATTGTGAAAGAAAAGCTTGAAAAGCGCAGTATACCGTTAAAATCGCTGGATTTTGGAAAGATTGAAACCTCTGTGGGAAGCACCGTACGGCAGGTTATCACCTTCCAGTCCGGCATTCCTATGGAAAAGGCCAAGGCGCTTGTAAAGTTTATCAAAGGACTGAAGCTCAAGGTGCAGTCACAGATACAGGAAGACAAGGTACGTGTGTCCGGCCAAAAGATTGATGATCTCCAGGCCATTATAAAAACCATTAAAGATCAAGATTTCGATTACGCAATGCAATTTATAAACTTTAAATAAGAGAATACTTGTTTACTGCAAGGCGCAGAGAACACAGAAACTGGATAGTTTGCTTAAAAATCTCACATTTATTTAGCTCAGGAGGAATGTATGGCGCTAAAAGCCGGCACTTATAAATTAACTTCAAGTTCAGGGAAATTGTGTGTATATACCTTCAAAGAAGGGGTTTTGAGCGCAGTTGCCCACGATTTGCTGATTGAGGCAACCCAATTTACAGTTAATCTCACCATTCCTGATGCTGGAACTCCGCTTTTCTCTGTTAACGCTGAAATTCAGGCGAATTCCCTCAAGGTCGTTTGCGCTATGAAGGAAGGTCGGCAACAGCCGGACACGTTAAAAGCTAAGGACAAGGCGGACATTGAGGAGGCTACCTCTAAAGACGTTCTCCATCCTGCAAAATTTCCCACGATAGGTTTCCGCTCTACGGACGTCCAGGCTAAAGCAGACGGATATCATGTAAAAGGAGAGCTAACCCTTCATGGGACTACCCGTCCCGTAACATTTGACGTGGCGGTAGCCAACGACAAGGGGGTAACGGGTAAAATTACCTTGTCTCAAAAGGACTTTGGCGTAAAGCCGTACAAGGCCTTATTGGGGACTCTCAAGGTTAAAAACGAATTGGACGTAGCCTTTGATTTCAAGTTGTAACGTTTTTTTAAAATAGACTTTATTTCCCGACAAAAAAATTATAGAATCCCCTCTTTGTATGGAGAGAACAGTCCCGCATACTGGCATTGTCAAGGTTCAACTACGCTGGTAAACGGGGTTAAACTTCAAATTTACATTCGAAATAGAGCGAGGTAGAAACGTGGAGAATAAAAGCAGAAGAAACTTTCTGAAAATTGCGTCACATGCCCTGGGAGGCACACTGGCAGCCGGTATTGCTGTACCAGTGGTGGGTTTAGCGGTACACCCCTGGATGAAGGAAACGATATTCGGCACCGAGGACTTTATTGCAATAGGCGCGTTGGAAGACTTTCCCGTTGGCCGGCCTAAAAAAATAACTATCACCTCATCAAAAATGGACGCATGGAACGTCTTTGACGGTCTGGTCATGGGATCCGTCTGGGTGGTCCGCACGGGCGACAATTCCTTGCAGGTGCTTTCGGTTAACTGCCCGCACCTCGGATGCGGCGTAGATTGGGGCGAAGACGTGAAGAAGTTTTTATGCCCCTGCCACGAAGGCGTTTTTGATATTAACGGGCAAAAGTTGTCGGGACCTGCCCCTCGCAATATGTATAGCTATGAAACCAAAATTGAAAATAACACTATTTTGTTAAATTACAAGAGGATGGTATGAACGCAATACAAAAATGGTTTGAAGATAGAACGGGGATTCGCACCCTTATAAAATTCGCTTTGGATGAACCCGTCCACGGCGGGGCAAAGTGGTCGTATATCTTCGGAAGCGGCCTGATATTCCTCTTCATTCTCCAGGCAGCTACCGGTATTGTAATGGCCTCATACTATTCGCCCTCGGCTACCGACGCATGGGGAAGCGTGTACTACCTTCAGCACAAGACGTCTTTCGGCTGGTTTGTGCGCGGCATACACCACTTCGGCTCAAGCGCCATGATGATACTTGCTATTGTCCATCTATTCCAGGTGTTCATCTTTGGGGCATACAAAAAACCCCGCGAGCTTAATTGGATATCGGGCGTCGTCCTGCTCATGGTGATTGCCTTTTTCGGGCTTACCGGCTACCTGTTGCCCTGGGATCAAAAGGGCTTTTGGGCTACCCAGGTTGCAACAAACATCATGGGAACTTTACCGGTAATCGGAAAATACATTAAAAGTATCCACCTGGGCGGCTCCGACTACGGCAATTTCACCATTACCCGTTTCTTTACCCTTCACGTGTTTTTGCTGCCCATAACACTGATTTCTTTTCTTTTCGCTCACCTTGCGCTTTTTCGTAAGCACGGAGTTACCCCCTATTGGAAAATGAGCGAGGAGACAATCCACAACCGCGTAGACCCCTTCTGGCCGGATCAGGTGTTCAAAGACGTCGTATTCGCCATCGGTATGTACGCAGCCCTTGCAGGGTGGGTATTCTGGCAGGGAGGCGCAGAATTACAGGCGCCTGCGGACCCGGCGTCGAACTATCTTGCACGGCCTGAATGGTATTTCCTGTTTCTGTTTCAACTGCTGAAATATTGTCAGGGGCCGTTCTTAATTGTAGGCACAGTGATTGTACCGGCTTTGGCAATTGCCTTTTTATTTGCGTTGCCCTTTATCGACAGAAATCCATCAAAATGGCCATCGAAGAGGATACCGTTTTTCTGCGGAGTATTTTCCGGATTGGCCGGGGTTGTTGCCTTAACCGTCCTTGCAATGCACCATGACAGCAAGGACATTCACATTATTCACCAGCATGAGGAAGCGGAGATACAGGCCGCCCTGGCGGTAAAACTTGCCGCAAAAGGCATTGCTCCATCGGGTGGTTTATCTATTTTCGAGAATGACCCGTTAATCCTCGGCAAAAAAGTTTATGAATCAAACTGTCGCGTTTGCCACAAAGTACAAGGAGAAGGCGGCGACACGGGTCCCGACTTTACCGACTTCGGGTCACGTGGATGGGTGGCAGGATTATTAAAAAATCCAAAAGACACCAGATATTTCAAGGAACCTGCGTTAATGCCACCGATAAGTCTGCCCGACGAAACGCTGCTGGATATGTCTGAATTCCTTTTAAGCCAATCGGGTGGTCTGCTCAATCCGAATGTAGAAAGGGTTGCAAAGGGACAAGATCTTGTCCTGAAGGGTAATTGTGTCGTCTGCCACGCCATCGGCGATAAAGAGCAGAAAAAACTCGGACCCAATTTAACCGCATATTTATCGAAAGGGTGGCTGAAGGAGTTTATCAGGAATCCTACCGCTCCGAAATTCTACGGCGCCAGGAATAAAATGCCGCAATTCGACAAACTGACCGACAAGGAAATGGATGCCCTGATTCAATATTTGTTCTCGCTGTCAAAGGACAGGTTGATCGTTTCGCAAAGACTGGAAGACGTAAAGGAAAGGCTCATCTGTTTTTGGACTACCCAACACAAGGATATCGACCGGTTTTGGCGACAAATCTTAATTAAAGGTTAGTAAGGGGAGACTGCTGGCAGGTAAAAAAGCTTGAAACCACAGATTACGTAAATTTTGGATTAATAAAACGGACAGATTGAGGAATGAGAAAACGAACAATTTAACCTTCAAAGATTACTGCTATCAGGTATGACAAACGACTCTGCTTGTAATAGCTAATCCTTTTAATTCCGTTTTGAGGTAAATAATGAGGTTATGGCCATGAGAAATATGCCGATACAGATCAGGCTGTCTGCGACGTTAAATGTGGGCCAATGGTAGGTGTTGCCGAGGTGGAAGTCGATAAAATCCCTTACCCCACTAAACCATATTCGGTCCCATAAGTTCCCCGCAGCGCCAGCCAAAACCAGCCCCAGGGCAATGTTTGATTTGGTGTTGGACTTGTCAGACCACAGATAAATACACACAATGGCAATTATCGCAATTGCCGATAAAACGATAAAGGCACTGGTTCTGCCTGGCAATATGCCGAAAACAACACCTTTGTTTTCACTTCGTACAATATTCAATAAACCGGGGATAAGGGTTATCATTTCGTAGACCCTTACCTGAGAGAAAACGACCCATTTTGACAAAACATCGACAATAACACCACAAACAGCCGGGATAACAAATGTAAGGGTGTTTTTCATGGGGAATAATTAAACGTTGTCAACTTCCTCTTCTCTTTGACACTCGATACAAAGTTTTGCATGAGGAACGGCCTTCAGGCGCTCCTTGTTTATCTTTTTCCCGCAGGTTTCACACACACCGAACGAACCATCATCGATCTTTTCCAAGGCAAGATCGATATTGCGAACACCTTCCTCTCCGTTTTGGATAAGCTCAATCATAAAGTCTCTTTCGTAGTTATCCGTGCCTACGTCTGCCATGTGAATTGGAACGTTAGACAAATCCCCTGAAGCATCCTGTCTCGACCTCTTCAGCGCCTCGTCCTGCATGGAATCCACCTTGCCTACAAGCCTTTCTCGTATCGAAAGGAGTAATTTTTTATATTGAGCAAGTTCATCTTTCATTTCCTTCTCCCAGTTTACAAAAGTGTTTTAATGCTCCTTTTTCCTTTCCTTAGGTTTTTCCGGAACGATATCGTTTATATGCCAATTACGCTCAAAGGCCGTGCATGATTTGTACGATACGTTTCGCATAAGCACGTTGCAAAAAGCAATTTTGCCATCAAGAATAATCGCATAATTGCACTCCATGCAAAGGCTCTTTTGTTTTTTCGTGTTTTTCATTTCCGTAACACTCCGCTAAGGGACCACAGAAGATATTTACCAGTAAGGCTACCTTATCAAAGCTTCATCTATGAATACAATGATATTGATATTTCCAAAAGAAGTCAATGTAAAAAGCCGCCGCTTCTTATCTACCGCATGTTTGGAAAAGAGAGGAAGTTTTGGCGACGGTTCGCGTGACACAACAAATGTAGTTTCCAGGCTTTCTACCGGCCAAAGGCCTTGCCTGTCAACCCTTAATCGTCGCGTGTTCTCCGCGGAGTATCTTTATTTCACCGCTTTCCAGTCTGAGCATCAGTCCGCCATTATGGGATATGTCGATGACCCTGCCCACATATTCCTTACTGCCGTCAGAAATGGTTACCGTTTCTCCGATGGTGACACAAAATTCCTTCCAGCATTCGGTGATGTATCTGAAGTGTGAGTCCCTTAGGATCAGATACCACTTGTCAATATACTGAAGCAACGTCCTTGCAAGCATCGTGCGGTTTATAGGCTCGTTTTTTTCGATAGAAAGCGAGGTTGCCGGCAAACGCACCTGCTGCGGCAATTCCTCTTCCGACAGATTCACGTTGATTCCTACCCCAATCAAAAACACCGTTTCCGTCTTCGATATCTTTTCAATCTCCACCAGCACGCCGCCGACCTTCTTACCGGCGATCAGTACGTCGTTCGGCCACTTAATTTCAGCGGGAAGCAGCAAGGTCTCGCGGATCGCCTCGGTAATCGCGACCGACACGGCGCCGACCAGCAGGCATAATTGGTCTGACGGCATTTTGTGCTTTAACAGGAGTGTAAAGAGCAATCCCTTGTATTTCGGGCAATGCCAGGCCTTGACGGAGCGCCCCTTGCCGCGCGTTTGCAACTCCGCAAAGACCACCATGCCGTTTTTAAAATCCTTGCCCGTAAGCGTTTTTGCGATATCCATGGTGGACGTCGTTTGTTCATAAGACCGCACTTCACTGCCGACGACCTTCGTTTTCAAACCCGACATGATTTCTTCTGGGATTAACCGGTCCGGCTGCTCAGCGCTATTACCGGGCTTTTCAGCCCGATGGATGCGCGTGGTTTTGGTTAATGGGTTAGGCATAGTACCTCAGGATTGAGATAAGGTTTCCAGCAGGCTCTTTACCTTTGACTTGACGTCTTCCAGTTTCACCAGGAAGGCCTCTCCGCTCTTTCTCAACTTTATCTCCACTTCCTTTGTTTCAACGAATTTTTTGCCGATGATGATTTTAATGGGAACGCCAATAAGGTCTGCATCCTTAAACTTCACGCCGGGCCTGTGGTCTCTGTCGTCCATCAACACGTCGATACCGGAAACACTCATCATGTCGGCATAGATATGATTTGTCGCCTGTACGATGGCCGCATCATTCATATTGATGGGGATCACGGCAACGTGGTAAGGGGTTATGGAGAGCGGCCATATAATGCCGTTTTCATCATGAGATTTTTCGATAAGTGAAGCAATAATGCGGTTGACCCCAATCCCGTAGCACCCCATAATCATCGAGGTTGACTTGCCATTTGCGTCCAAATACACGGCCTTCAGGGCGTCGCTGTATTTCGTGCCCAGCTTGAACACGTGTCCGATTTCAATGCCCTGTGAAATCTCCAGCTCGTGGTTACACTTCGTGCACCGGTCTCCCTGGGCTACAAACCGGAGGTTCGCTACCTGGTCAATCTTGAAATCCCTTTCCGGGTTCACGTTCAAGGTGTGCATATCCGCCTTATTTGCCCCGGCGGCAAAGTTGCGAAGCACGGACGCCGCCTGATCGGCAATAATTTTTATCTTCAAACCCATAGGCCCCGCAAACCCCACCGGGGCGCCGGTAACTTGCTCAATGGTCTTGTGGTCAGCGAGCGCCACCTCCTTTTGCCCCAGCAGCTTGCCCAGCTTCGTCTCGTTTACCTCATGGTCTCCGCGCAAAAGGACGGCAATGGGCTGTCCACCGGCGACGTAAATCATTGTCTTCACCATTTGGCTTGGGTTTACCTTGAAAAAATCACTGACATCCTGAATGGTGTGTTTACCGGGCGTGGCAACCTCCTTCGTCGCCAGAAGCGGCGCTTGATTTTCCGCTGGGATAGGCGCGGCCTCCGCGCGCTCGCGGTTAGCACTATACCCGCACTTAGGGCAGAGGACCAAGACGTCTTCCCCTACCGGACTCGGCACCATAAACTCATGAGAAACGTCTCCCCCCATAGCGCCGGAATCGGCCTCAACAATGATGTATTTGAGCCCACACCGCGTAAAAAGGCGGCAGTAGGCGTCGTACATCAATTGATAGCTCTTGTTCAGCCCTTCGTAATCAACATCAAAACTGTAGGCGTCCTTCATGATAAATTCCTTGCTGCGCATAACGCCGAACCTGGGGCGCGTTTCATCCCGGAATTTGGTCTGAATTTGATAAAGGGTGATGGGCAACTGGCGGTAAGAATTCACTTCGTTCCGCACAATATCGGTAATAATCTCTTCGTGGGTGGGACCTAATGCGGATACCTTACCGTGACGATCCTTAAAGGTAATCAGGTCTTCGCCAAAGACCGCTAAACGTCCGCTCTCCTCCAGAAGATGCAACGGCTGGAGCGCCGGGAGAAACACCTCAATGGCGCCTGCCCGGTTCATCTCCTCCCTGACAATGTTAATTACCTTGTTTAAAACCAGCGTTCCGAGCGGCAAATAGGCATAAGCGCCGGCCGTGATTCTCCGGATGAGTCCGGCCCGTATCATAAGTTTATGACTGTCAATTTCCGCTTCAGATGGACTTTCCTTGAGCGTAGGAATCAGCGTTTGCGTCCATTTCATAGGTAGAGTTTCCTTAATAAAGTTATTGGTAAATAGTGTTGATACAGGTAACAACAAATGGACACGAATTATACGAATTTACACGAACGGGCACGGATAAACAGGGTTTATCCATGCCTCTCAATATTCCGCATAAAATATCGCATCCTTAAGAATTCCCCTCTTGGGGAGGGGCGCAGGGTATACGTTAAGGATTCAATAATCACCATTAAACTCTTATTTATGTTGCATCCAACATGTCCCCTGCTGGCGGGGGTGCAGGGGGCGGACTGGAATTCCCCATCGCTTCAAATACCTCTTTATTATGGATACGAATTTCCATTTTGAACCCTACGGATAACTCACTATTTATTGCATAGTGTGCCATCGTCTAAACAAACATATATAGATATTCAGTTGTGAGTGTGCCGAAATTCTTACTTGAGCCAGTCCACCCCCCTTCCCCCCGCCAGCGGGGGACAGTGATCTGCCAAGCCTTCGACAACTTCCACACCCTTGTAAGTCACAAGAAGGCACGGACAAACAGGGTTTGCCCATGCCACCCAAGAATCGCTTAACTTAACACGTATGGGGTGCAGGGGTGGGTTTCCCTATTGCATTGTTAACACAGACCGCACAGCTACACAAAATTCCACGACAAAAAATATTATAAGTCTTTGTCACTCCCTTTCAAGAATTAAATTGGGCTTTTGGCAGCTTTTTTTGCTGCAAAGGTATACGTGCAAGGATAAAACTGCCTGGGAGGGTAATGATGCTAATATTCAAAAACACCTGAAATATACTCCATATTCTCTGCGGTGGGGAGAACTGCTATGCAAGAAGTGATTACCGGGGTTGTTTTTCAAAAAACTAAAATGGTCTTTGAAAACAGGACGATGCGTATGCTTGCGGTTTTTAGATGGACAAACCGTGTTGAACAAAATAAAATCAAGCTTTTCGAAATGGCCTTGCCGGAAGAAAATCACCCGGTATATCGAACAAGAATAAAATAGGGAACTAGTGGCACAGGCTTCCAGCCTGTGAAAGAATTTAGCATTTACAATAAGAACTTGTCCCATAGGGAACGTACCACTTTAATGTATAGAAAATTCAAAGTTAGGCCTGAAAGGCCGCCAGAACATACCGGGAGTGAAGCCCATACGTGTCAAGTTGAGCGATTCTTGGGTGGCATGGACAAACTCTGGTTGTCCGTGTCTGCTCGTGCCTGCTTGTGGCACACTACGGCATGAAAGCCACCAAAGACGTGGCAGTACACTGTCCCCCGCTGGCGGGGGCAGGGGGGTGGACAAGCACAATCAAGAATTCCAGAACACCTACAACTAACTATCTATATGTGAGCATAAAAATATCGCCAAAAGACCAAATTTAAAACAGTAAAACAATGCCGCAAAAAAAGAAACTAACACCCGCCGAGGTGCGGAAATTCAGGGAGATAATCTACGGTTATTACCGGGAACACGGGCGCACCATGCCCTGGCGGCTGACGCATAATCCGTATCACATCCTGGTTTCAGAAATCATGCTTCAGCAGACTCAGGTGCAACGGGTACTGGAAAAGTATGAACCGTTTCTCGACGCATTTCCGGATTTCCCAGCGCTTGCCCGCGCGCCTCTGAGTGAAATACTCGCCCAATGGCAGGGACTTGGCTATAATCGAAGGGCAATCGCCTTGAGCCGGATTTCCCGGAGGGTCTTGGACGATTTCCACGGCGTCCTTCCCTCTTCCGTGGATACCCTCGTAACATTTCCCGGCATTGGCCACGCAACCGCCTCTGCAATTGCAGCCTTTGCATTTCACACCCCTGTGGTTTTCATCGAGACCAACATACGGCGGGTTTATATCCATTGTTTTTTTGGTGACAGTGACCATGTCAGGGACGATGAAATCCTCCCTCTGGTAGAAACGACCCTTGACGCCGCAAACCCGCGGGAATGGTATTACGGCGTCATGGACTATGGTGTAATGCTCAAAAAAAGCCTTGAAAACCCGAACAGAAGAAGCGCTCATTACCAAAAACAGTCTCCCTTCGAAGGTTCAAACAGGCAAATACGGGGGATGATTTTAAAGGCGCTTACCTGCCAACCGCACGTCACCGAGCGCGAAATCGCCCGCCAACTTCAGGTAGACACGGTTATCCTGAGAAAAAACCTGCTGCAACTTCAAAAAGAGGGTTTTATTAAAAAACTTCGGGGGAAAATTGCCATTGCATAAGGTAGACGAAGTAAATTAAGAATAGGGCAACAGGGATTAAAAAGGCATTGGGTAACAAATTTTTAAAAAGATGTTGACAGCCATTTATTTTTTTATATACTCTATTGAGACTAAGACTCATTATATAAATCCATTTTACTATTTAGGAGGAAAAAAATGTCTGTACTAATTGTTGGAGGTGATCATCTTGGCAGTATTCCAAAGGAACTTGACAAACTGGGCATAAACAAGGTTAAACACCTAACAGGCCGGAGTGGCCAGAAAATCCGTGATGGGATACCGGAAACAATGGACTTTATCATCGTGCTCTACGACTTCGTAAATCACAACCTCGCCCACAAAATAAAGGGGTTCGCCGAAAACAGAGGCGTCCCCGTCGTTTACGCAAAAAGGTCGTGGTCGTCCATTTATCAAAAGATGAAGGAATCCAGGAATCAATTAATGAGGGTGGGGTTAAATGCGGTGCTAAATTAATACATCCTCCAGAATTCTCTTCCAGAAAGGGGTGGGGTGCCTCTATCGCATTATTATTGCATATCTTATTAATAATACCTACCCACAAACCCGCAACTATAATGGACTGGCTTTTCCAGACCAGTAGTTAAGATGCATTTATGTGCTGGTTCACCGTGAGTTGGAATTTTCAACTCAAAACCAAGCTACTAAAGCGGGAGCTTTGCCCAATATCCCAGGGTTTATTTAGGTATATGCGGGACACTGGATTGTCTTTGTTTAATGATGAGATAGATGAGAGTGTTTCTTCTCACGGAGAGACGATCCGTCGTCCCTCGTTCGGCTATCCATCAGTGGGTTGCTTCCCAGCAGTGCCCGCCTCTGTTTTACCGAACGACAATATCCTTACGGATTCGGTTCTCTAACCCAAACCCGACGGTTTGTATTGTTAATTTTGCAATCACCGGCACAGGGTGTTACTATACTACGAACGGGGGGTTTTTTACTTTTGAAAGAGTCGCAAATACCAGAAAACGCCGTGCAGATGGGAGGATTTTGGTCTTTCGGAAAGTCCTGTTTTTATCCGTTGGCCGTATAGTCGCGTTAGGGTTATCAGGATTTTCCCAAAAACTAAATTGCTATCAATCTTTTTATGGGATTACAGGAGGTGTTTAGCACGCAAAGGTTCGTTGAAAACAAGGGAGGGAAAGATTCTCCTTACGCGGATTTCAATAGGTACATTCCCAGTTTTTTGTAAACACGATACACCCTGTAGCTCAGGGCTTCAGCCCTGATGGACTCCAGCATTGTACTGCGCGCAGGAAACCACACACAAGATGCTGGTCATGTATCAAGCGCAACAGCCATCAAACCTGAAGGTTTAAGCTACCAAACAACCTTTTTTTAAAAAATGAGGAATACACCCGTGTAACGGTTTTTTCGTTAACAACGTCTCAATTTGATATGGCATATCAGAACGCGCATTTTATTACCTGTGTACGCTAGTATTGGCCTAATTAGCGTTAAATCGGCTTGCGCACCAGCCAAATTCGCGCTAATATATCGGCTATGAATATAAAAAGGATATTGTTTTCTACCATAAAGGACAAGCTTTCCTCCACATGCAAAGTTGTAATACTCTACGGGGACAGAGCAGTTGGGAAAACAACCCTCATCAATGAAACGCTGGGTTCGTTTCCGGGCAGAAACCTTTGCGTTAATAAAGAAACATATCTTGAGTTTGTTACTGGGTTATAGACGTTTCGTTACGTTTGCAGTGAGATTTTTATAAGGAGATGTTATGCAGTATATCCCGCAAAAATATTACGGTAATACAATACCGTGGCCGAAGAAACGGTTTGTGTCTTCTGCCACTGCGTTGCTTTTTTGCTTAATGCTTGGTTGGGGTGTGTTTGCGGGAGTAAATAGTGGCATTGCCCTTTCACAACCAGGTGGAATGGCGGATACGGCCTGTTCTCTGTCTACCGGGATAGTGTTGCGGAATACGCCGGAAAAGGGGCTATCGCCGGAGGTGGTGCAAAGTATTCTGAAGAATAAGGGATTGTTTGATGCCCGCAGGAACCCTTCCGGCGCGGGTATTTCCCACAAGTATGAGACTCAGAATGATGGAGTGGTTGTGTGTGACCAAGCCTGCGGTTTAACATGGCAACAGGCGGGTTCCGTTAAAGACGTGAACTACCAGGATGCAAAAATCTACGTCTCCATGCTGAACAAAGACCGCTTTGTCGGTTACGATGACTGGCGTTTGCCTACCCTGGAGGAGGCCATTTCATTGGTTGAACCGGCAAATAAAACCGGCAATTCACACACAAACCCGCTGTTTGATCCGCGTCAGACAAGGATATGGACGTCCGATTTCAGGAAGGAAGGCACGGCCTGGGTCGTCTGGTTCGACGCCGGTTTTTGCGACTATGCATACACGGACGGCAACGTTAAGCATTACGTTCGAGCGGTAAGGGCAAAACCATGACCCCTACCGGCTGGCGGCATTAAGCTTTGGTGGGACGCCCGTAAGGAAGGGTTTTAGGCGCTATGCAGTGCAGTACCTTGCCTTAACATGGATAACGTCCCCGAACAAGTGGGAGGAGAAGCCGTTTTTTGCAGCCTACGGCGCGTTCCCATCCCATTGCTTCTTTTTCAACTTCCCATGAAAAGTCCTTTTCCATCATCAGATTCTTTTTTTCAAACGTAGAAAAATCCATTTCATCCGAAATAATCAAATGTACACTCAAAAATTTTATCAAGAGATTATTGCCTTCAGCATTTGACCATGTTAACATAATACGTCAAATACTTTAAACGCGTTTAGCCTCCACCTACAAGTCTCATTTTAAAAGCGGCTACGGCTTCTGGCGACTCGATACCGGATGTCAGGTCTCGTGTTTGGGTGTCCAGCATCTCGTATCTCGCATCTATATTTTATCGTTCTGAGGTAACCTTATGCAAATATTGCTAACAAATGACGATGGCATATACGCCCCCGGAATTGCCGCCCTAAAGCGCCAAATTCAAGACCTGGGGAACATTACGGTAGTTGCGCCTGATATTGAGCAAAGCGGCGTAGGACACTCCATTACCTTTGGGCATCCGTTGCGCGTCAGAGAGGTACGGTTAAATGATGAGTTCCTCGGCTATGGGGTAAGCGGGTCTCCGGCCGACTGCGTAAAACTGGCCATCTACGAAATCATGGACAAGAAGCCAGACATCGTTATTTCAGGTCTTAACATGGGGGCAAACGTGGGAATACACATCCTCTATTCCGGCACAGTGGCCGCCGCCGTAGAGGCCTCCATCATGGGTTTCCCATCCATTGCCACGTCATTTGAAATTACCGATCAGTATGCCAACGTCCACGACGCCGCAGGCGCTGCAAGGGGCGTGATAGAACGTATTATAAAACACAAACTACCGCGGGGAAGCCTTCTCAACGTAAACATTCCATCCCGCCCCTCCCATCAAATCAAGGGAATCAAGGTCACCCGCCAGTATGCACGCGATTTCAAGGAGACCTTCGATAAACGCGTTGATCCGGGCGGAAAGACCTATTATTGGCTGGTCGGAACGAACAAGTCAATCCATCATGAGGAAGGAACGGACATTAGCGCCGTGAACGAAGGATATATATCCATCACACCGCTTCGTTTCGATTTGACCGATACCGGTCTCTATCACAAGATAGAAAATTGGAGCTGGGAAGGGGTTCCGTTAACGGCGGCTAATAAAAAATCTTGACTTATTTCTACCCCACTTCTATAATGTGAAAGGTAAAGTCGCCTCGGCAATGAATCGCAAGGCAAAGTTGGGCAGATAGCTCAGTTGGTAGAGCACAGGACTGAAAATCCTGGTGTCGCCGGTTCGATCCCGGCTCTGCCCACCACTTATTTATGGGTGAATGGTAACAGCAAGCATAACGGCTCATAACCTTTTTGAATGTGATAGATTCCAACGTACTCACAACCCTGTCTTAACATTCCTACCGTTACTTACTAAAATACTCGCTAACAAAGGTTGTCATTTTGTTTTGGGCGGGTAGGCTATTACCAAAAAACGAAACTATAACGATTATTTCATTTTTTTATCTGGTGTTCGCAAGGATGGGAAATTTACCACAATTAGACGTAAAGTCGTTAGGAGAACGGGCAAAGGTCATTCGGAATCACATCATAAGAATGCTTGCCAAGTCCGGTTCTGGACACCCTGGAAGTTCGTTATCCACGGTGGATTTGCTCGTTACGCTTTTCTATAACAAATTAAGACACAACCCGCAAATGCCCGCGTGGCCGGACCGTGACCGGTTCATCCTGTCAAAGGGACATGCCTGCCCGGCGCTTTATGCCGTGCTTGCCGAAAGGGGTTATTTCGAAGTAAGCAAGCTTGATACCCTCCGCCAGTTTGGAAGCATGCTGCAAGGCCACCCCTGTATGAAAACAACGCCGGGAATAGAAATATCGGGCGGCTCGCTGGGGCAGGGGCTTTCGGTTGGGATTGGAATCGCCTTAGCCGCGCGATTGGATAAAAAGGACTACAGGACGTACGTGATGCTCGGCGATGGAGAACTCGAAGAGGGCCAGATTTGGGAAGCCGCCATGGCCTCAAGCCATTTTAAGCTGGACAACCTGTGCGCGATTATTGACCACAACGACCTCCAGATCGACGGGTCTATCCGCGATATTATGTCGCCCCACCCGATTCCCGACAAGTGGAAAAGCTTTGGCTGGCACACACTGGAAATTGACGGACATGATTACCCGTCCATTACAACCGCATACAGTGAAGCAGAAAATACGAAAGGACGCCCCACCGTTATTATTGCCAAGACCATAAAAGGCAAGGGTGTGTCCTTTATGGAAAATCAGGTCGACTGGCATGGGAAAACCCCCTCGAAGGAAGAGGCGGAAAGGGCTTTCGCAGAGTTAAAATAAAGGCAACTTCAAATGACAGAAATGATAGCCACGCGTCAGGCTTATGGTGACGCGCTCGTAGAGTTTGGTGAAAAAAATAAGGCCATTGTGGTACTGGATGCAGATCTTTCGAAATCCACCACCACCGCAAAATTTGGCAAGAAGTATCCCGACAGGTTCTTTAACATGGGCATTGCCGAGGCCAACATGATCGGTACCGCCGCTGGTCTTGCCACCTGTGGGAAAATACCCTTCGTAAGCAGTTTCAGCATCTTTGCCACGGGGCGCGCCTGGGAGCAAATCAGAAATACGGTTTGTTACAGCGGCGTCAACGTGCGCATCGTCGCTACGCATAGCGGTGTATCCGTTGGACCTGACGGGGCGTCACACCAGTGTATCGAAGACCTTTCCCTCATGCGCACCATCCCGACCATGACGGTCATTGAGCCATGCGACGCCGTGGAAACACGAAAATCAATTATGGCGGCAATTGACTATAAAGGGCCGCTTTACATCCGGCTGGGCAGGGCTGCCGTTCCCGTGCTTACCAAAAAGGAAGACCCTTTTGTTATCGGAAAGGCAAACGTCCTCCGCACGGGCAATGACGTAGCAATTGTTGCCTGTGGCGCGCTGGTAGCACATGCGCTTACCGCTGCCGATATCCTGCAAAAGGAAGGGATTCAGGCTTCTGTAGTCAATATGCATACGCTGAAACCCCTCGATGATAAAACCTTGCTCGAAGTGGCAAAGCGGACAAAGGCCGTTGTAACGGCAGAACAGCACGTGCTTGATGGCGGCCTGGGTAGCGCCATTGCATCAATACTTTCCAGAAATTACCCCCTGCCCGTCGAAATGATCGGCATTGATAATCGGTTCGGACAGTCCGGTGATCCGGACGTACTCTTCAAGGAATATCATCTCCTGCCGGAAGACATTGTTATCGCTGCAAAACGGGCCATAGGGCGCAAGCAACTATGAAAAAGTGGCTGGGTATTGCATTCATATTTCTCATTACCTTTCCAACACATCCTTTCGTCTCTTTTGGACAAAACAAACCTCAAGAGAATTCCCGGATCGAGACTCAAGAAACCGGTAAAAATTCTGTCAAAGAAAAGGCCGTTTATGAAGAATTTGAAGAGTTTGTCCGTATCGTTAATGAACTCCAGGGCAAATACGTAGACGAAGTAACGCTCAACACCATCCTTACCAACGCATATCGTGGCATGCTTTCCGGACTTGACCCCTACAGCCAATATTTTAGCGAGGAAGAACTAGCAGACCTAAAAATTGAAACAGAGGGTGAGTTTGAAGGGCTAGGCATTGAAGTTGTCGTAAAAGACGGATTCCTGGTGGTAATCACTCCTATGCTGGATTCTCCCGCATTTAAAGCAGGGATATTGGTGGGAGACAAAATCATAAAGATAGACGACGCTCCGACCGAAAACATGAACATCCGCGAGGTTGTTAAAAGACTGAGAGGTAAAGCAGGGGTGAAGATTACCCTGGCGGTTGTTCACGAGGGAGAGGCCGTCCCTGTCAATATTACCATTGAACGCGCAACCATTCACGTCAATAGCATCCGTGGCGCCCGGATAGTAGACGATACCTATAAGATCGGTTACATTGCCATCGTAAATTTCCAGGAAAACACCGTGAAAGATATGGACGCCGCTATTCAGAATTTAATGAAGCAGGGTATGAAAAGCTTGATATTGGATCTCCGGTTTAATCCGGGTGGGTTGTTGAACGTTGCGATTGACATGGTCGATAAATTTATCGAAAAAGGGGTAATTGTTTCTACGCGAGGAAGAGACAAGACGCAGAATTACGTCTACCGGGCTCGCAAAAAAGGCACCTATCCTAACTTTCCGCTCATTATACTGGTAAATAACGGTAGCGCCAGCGCTTCAGAAATCGTTGCTGGTGCAATTAAGGACCACAAGCGGGGTGTGCTACTGGGTATCAAGACGTATGGCAAGGGTTCCGTGCAAAGCCTCATTCCCGTAGGAGACGGCAAGGCTGCATTAAAGCTGACTACTGCAAAATATTACACGCCTTCCGGGGTGTGTATCCATGAAAAAGGCATTGAACCTGACATTAACGTACCGCTTAACTTCCCCGAAATGAAAGCACTACACGAACACCTATCCACAGCAATCTTCGATTCAAAAACCGATAGCGCCAACAAAGAGGCGCTGCCTTCACCAAAAGCAACCACCACAGGGAAGGAAAAATCACGCTACACGGACATACAACTCGAGAGGGCCATTGATGTGATGAAAGGCATAGAAGTCTACACATCAAAAGTGCAAACCCGCTGAAAACATTTGTTTAGAGAACAACTCCACCTCACTTGCATCCTTTTTTAAAAGGTTGTTACTTGGCAAAATCCTTTCAATGCAGCTTCGCGGCACCATGCCAACAAAAAGAGAAATTTACTTGACAGTGAAGATGTAAAAGAATAGAATCACGCCGTCTACAAGAATAGCGGGGGTATTTGCTGGGGCCACCTGGCGGATGGAAAGCCGAACGAGAGACGACAGAGCGTTTTTCCTAGGGAGGCAACAAACCCTCACCCGCAATCAAAATAATAACAAACCAGGATTCCTTACGTGCCTAAAAAACCTGGGTACCGGGCAAATCTCCAGCTTTTTGCCACTTATTTTTGATTTGAATATTCCAATCCACGGTGAACCAACACAATGAAATCCATTTCCAGAAGAACCTTTCTACGGTGCGGTTCGATAGCCCTTGGCGTGGCGGTGGGTTCCTCGATATATTTCAATCCCTACAAAACGTTTGCCGGTAATCCAGAGAAGGAACTT
>Ga0315281_10001968_pt1 | contig 30519 bp, 31 predicted proteins | sample YL17G07_0_MG_FD_204540 | JGI IMG/M metagenome (GOLD analysis project Ga0315281, IMG submission 204540) | Sediment microbial communities from Yellowstone Lake, YNP, Wyoming, USA - YL17G07_0 | ecosystem: Environmental > Aquatic > Freshwater > Lake > Sediment | place: USA: Wyoming | collected...
GTCCGTTTTCCTTCTGTTATGTCGCCGCCGATCTCTTTTTTGTATTTCTCGAAAGTGCCTGTGACATTGAGCACATCATCATGAATCTGGAAGGCAGCGCCTATCATCAATCCGAATCGTTTCAGCCTCGCACAGGTCGGTTTGTCGGCGCTGCCTATCATCGCCCCCAATTCGCAGGAGAATCCTATTAGGCTAGACGTTTTGCCATCGATCATCGAAAGGTATTCTTCCTCTTCGATATCGAACCTCTTTTGTTGCTCCCAGTAAAGCTCAGTGCCCTGCCCTTCAACGACTTTCTTGAAAGTGTCCGCGAACATCCTCAGTATGTCCGTGCGTTTTTTGGCAGGCAGTTCAAGGTGCATCAGTTCGCGCCAGACCAGGGTGTAGAGCGCGTCTCCGGAATTTAGGGCGATAGGTACCCCATGTGACACGTGGAGCGTAGGTTCGCCCCTTCTGAACTGCGAATTATCAACAATATCGTCATGGATCAGGCTGAAATTATGGAAAAGCTCGAGGATCGCTGCAGGGACTATGACTTTTTCCGGGTTTCCTCCGGCTGCCCGGCAGCAGAGGATCGCGAGCATGGGCCGCATGCGCTTCCCGCCCCTCATTATATACGGGAGAAGCATCCCATAGATCCCTTTTGGCTCTGCATCTATGAGCTTCTGCATGTATTTTTCCACTTTCCCGATATCAGGCTTTGCCAGCTCAAAAAACATGGAGGGATAAAGGGGGAGAAACCCTTTTAAATTCTCTTGGAATGGCCGCACTGGCATATCGCCCTTATCAGGTGGTGCCGCTTGTCGTAGACGAGTTTGACTGTCCCACCAGGGACCCACCAGACAAGGCACTTCCTGCAGAATAAGCCTTTCTGCTCTTTTGTCAACCTTACTTTATGCTTCCGTACGAGGTCCATCGCCATCTGCGCATAGCGCTTTGAGCGTTCCGGCTTCTTCAAAGTCCAGGCTGATTCAGCATCTTTCAGCAATGCCGCTATCGACTGCCGGACGCTGGCCTTTATAAGACCTTTCTGACCCTTAACCATGCTGATGGGTTCTCTGGAAAGCTTTATTAATGAGCACTATATCCTCCCTATCTGGCAGGGCACTGGGTACAACTTGGTTAATACGCTCACCTATGCAGCCATAGCGATACTCGCTGTGTACCTGATATTCCGGGTGCTGAAAGGCAGGGTCGCGATAGACTGCGGTTTCGTGTCTAGTGTTTTGTGTTTTGTGCTGCTGGGATCGACTATGCGAGTGGTGACCGACTCGATACAGAATAAGGTGTTCACGCCAATAACTCCCATCCATGCGCTGGTGCTGGATTCGCACATTTATGATTATGGGTATCTCACGGTTTCGCCTGGGATATATATATTCACTGCTGCGCTCCTGCTCGCATCCATGGCGATCCTCTATGTTCTTAAAAAGATGGAATGGCTTTGGGCTGTTGGATTTGTCCTTTGGCTGCCACACTTCCTTTTGCTGACCCCGTTCATGAAGTTCGCTATATACGCGATTCCGATTCTTTTATTGGCAGCCATTCCTGCTTATATGGCATACAGATATCTCAAAGATAAAATCCTCGCAGGCATTGTTGCAGGCCATGCCCTTGATGGAGCTGCGACGTTTTTTGTCATAGATGTCTTCTCGAAAATCAGCGGCATAGGTTATGGCGAGCAGCATGTACTCTCCTCAGCGATAGGAAACATTGCAGGCACATATTTCGCATTCTATCTGATCAAGATCATAATCTCATCCGTTGCCGCTTATCTCATAACAAAAGAGAAGATGCAAGATGAGGATAAAAGATACATCGCCCTTGTATTGATGATAATGGGGTTCGCGCCCGGGATACGGGATGTTTTGAGGATGGCAGTTGGAGCTTAGGGGCTTCCAGTTTCCCAACAAGGTTTGGCTCGGGTAAAGTATGCGCATTTATTTTGCGAGCCAGACCTTGTTGCCGGTGTTCGGTTGCCAGTACCCTGTTTCGCGCCAAAGTTGCCGATGTCCGGTTTCCGATTTTAGATCCTCGTGAAGATCGCGATCAGCACCAGCATCGCACCGACCATTATCAGGGGCAGCGCAATTTTCGCAACAGCAACGATTGAATTCACAGTGGACACGATCTCAATGGACTGCCTCGCGCCGAGCACATCGATGTCGAACAATGCTCTTGCTGAGAAGAATTTCGCTTCAGACATGTCTGCCGCAGCCTCCTTCACTCCGTCTTCGATCTCCGCAAGTATCCTGTCTTCTGCCTGCAGCGGGTTTAGCACTCCGCGCACTACATTGGTCTGGTGAGTGTCTGTTGTGAAGACTCCCACCTCCCAGATCCGGTTCATAGCCATGCCAAGTGCCTTCACTCGTTGGATTATCACTTCACGGAATTTCGGCGTCACGCCATTTGAATCTATCAGCACGACAACATACTCTGGTTTTGAGGAGACGATCGCGATTTTTATCCCTGCCTTGCCGAGGTATCCGGATTGCGCATCCCGAAAGGATACTCCGATGGAAAGCTTCTCCCCCTTCCCGATTTTTTTGGAGAGCGCATCAGTGACCGCGTCCATGTAATCGAAGCCCACCTGATCGCCAGCTTCAAAGCTCGTTATCTCCCCCGTCTCTGCGTTATGCTGGTCCACGACCATAGCGACATCCGCATTCTTCTCTGCCTCTTTCATGATGCCAAGCCCCAGGCCGAAGTTTATGTCCTCTGTCACATATGGAGCCCTGCTCAAGCCGATGAACGCGCTCCTGTTGAACAACAAAGTCTCGGCGCGGCATTCCGCCTCTGCGCCGCACACATAGGAAACGCGGCATTCTTCGGGCCTGGAGCTGCTGATGCATTCATCGCACGCCTTTATTATATTCTCAAGCTGCCTTGAAGACACTGGATTCAGGTCATGCGTGGCAGTCCCATGGAAAACGAATGTCTTTGAGCCATGCTTAGAGTCGATCGCATCAGCGATGAGGTGCGAGAACTCGCTGCCACCGAGGTTGCCGAAAGGCCCGAAGTGGACTATAGGTGTGACGAAATAGACGATGCCCTTCTTCCTTTCAAAACCCATCAATGTCACTAATGTCTTCACCCGGGAGCCGACGGATTCGAACGCTTTCTCAAGATCCCGGTTCTGGTAAAGCCACTGGCTGACAAAGAGGGAGAAGGCATCAGTGGAGCTGAAGCCGAAGCTCTTTTTCATAGGTGCGTTGATTATCAGGAAAAAGATGTAGAGCGCCCCGAAAAGAATCAATGACGCGACATAGAATTTCGCGATAGAATTGACCGGTTCGTTGCTGAGGGCGAAAAGGTGGCTGTTGACCAGGAATACCAGATAGAACAGCAGCTGCATGACCGCGAACAGGATCGAGCGGTATTTCAGGATAAAGACAAGCCGCGCTATGGCGTACCAGAGTATGAACACGAGCGCAGCCCCTATAAGGAGGATGAGCTCCGAGAGGAACGGGTTCGAACCGACAATAAGCAGGCTCGACAGGTAAGCTCCGGCATACACGACCTCGCCCACGAACGTGACTGCCATGATCCTCCGCAAAGGCATCTTCCTTATCATAGCTTTTATGGCTAAACAAGACAGTAACGCTGGCAATGCGAGAAGAAGCATGCCGTCGATCGCACCGAACCAGAGCATTTCAATGCCCGCGTGCTTGCCGAGATTCACAGCCAATCCCGTCAGCAGCCCCACGATGAGTATGCCTGCAATGAACACTGATGATGATGGAAGGGAGATGAAGTATCCCGTGAGCCCTACTGCTGATTTTATGTTATCCCTTTTCATCATCTCATCTCAATAGCTTTTTATATCGCTACAACCATATTTTTAAACATGCTCATATGCCCGAAATGCGGAAGCACATCTCAACAGAAGGATTTCATCGATTCTTTCTGCTCTGGCTGCTATCCGTTCAAAGTTATGCTTCCAAAAGAGATAAGGCTCGACAAGTGCGTCAGGTGCGGCAAGCTCAGGATGAAAGGCGAGTGGAAGCGGACTGACATGAAGAAGCTCAACGAGTATGTGGCAGGAAAATGCAAGGGTGATTTCGAGCGTGCAGAATACAATGCCGAGCAAGGCACATGCAAATTCATTTATTTAAAGAATGGAAAAGAGTATGCTATCGAAAAGGTATTTTTCGTTGAAGTCAATAAAACCATCTGCCCTGACTGCTCAAGGAGTTCAGGCGGATATTTCGAAGCGATAATACAGCTTAGAGGGACACCTGATGCAGTGGAGCGCAAGGCCCGGAAGCTCATCGAAGCGCTTGAGAAAAAGACATTCATCCCGAAAATCGAAGATATGCATAGCGGAATAGACATATATGTCGGGAGCACAAAAGCCGCATCATTAGCGCTCCAGGAGTTCAGCCTGAAGCCATCAGGCATCAGCAAAAAACTATCGGGCGTCAGCCAAGGAAAGAAGTTATATCGTACGAGTTTTTCAGTGAGGGTGTGAGCGGGCATGACTTCTGATATCCAGGATGCAATATCCAAGCTTGGTGAAGGATGCTGCATACACGTCTCGCTTTCCAATGAGGATTACGCACAGCTCGCAGGCAAGCCCCTTACGAGCCATCTGCTCTCAAAACGGAGACCATTGGCGTATATCAATGTGAGCCGGCCTTCAGCCAAGCAGCAGGAAGCGCTTGACGAGGAAGCGAAGAAATCCGTGTTTTTCGTGGATTTCGCAAGCGGAAGCGAATCCGTGTTTTCCCGTGAAGAGCGCAATATCCTTTATCTGCATTCTCCAGAAGCGCTGTCAGAGCTCGGAATCTCCTTGTTCTCAAAAGATCTTTTTGGAGGAAAGAAAAAGATAATCGTGCTGGACAACCTGTCCGAGCTTTTAAAAAAGAACGATGAGCGGACAGTCAAGTGCCTGCTGGAGTTCCTCAGGTCACGCATCGAAATCTCAGGTGATTGCGGCCTTGTGATTTCCGTTGAAAACAAAGGGGATGATACCGCGAAAAAGCTTGCGAGCAGTTTCTGCAAGCACACTGTCCGGATCATGGGTAAAAGATAAATCGCTTCAGTTTATATCTCAATTATTTCCAGCTGCTCCAAGGTCTTATCTATTATCTCTTCCATCTTGATTTCCTTCTCAAGCCTTTGCGCCAGTTCGATTTTCATTCGCGTTGATGGATGCTTTGCGGCCACAAGCGAGCAGCAATCCTTGTATTCCTGCACTGAAATTTCGTACGTCCCTATTTTTCTGGCAAGGTCGACTATCTCCTGCTTGTCATATGTGAGCACTGGCCGATAGATTGGCAGGCTGCATGCGCTCTGCACCGCAGCGAGGTTCTCGAGCGTCTGCGACGCGACCTGCCCGATGTTATCCCCGCTCACTACGCCCAGATGCCCTTCTTTTTCTGCGACGCAACCTGCGAGCCTGAATAAGAATCTCCTGAAAAGCACAAGCTCGCTTTTAGGGTCGCTTGACATCGATTTTTTATAAAATTCATGGTATGGTGCCACAAACAGCCTGCATCTTTTAGGGTAATATCCCTGCAGCGTCTCCAATATCTTCATCATTTTCGAGCTGCGGACATCCTGGGAAGAGCGGCCTGAATGCACGTGAAGGAAATCCACCCCGCATCCCCGTTTCATCATCAGCCACGAAGCTACCGGGGAATCTATGCCTCCAGAGAGCAGGCAAAGAGCTTTTCCGGAAGTGCCTGCCGGAAGCCCTCCAAGGCCATTTATCCTTCCGATGGATATGACTGCTTTTTCCTTCAATATTGATATGTAAATCCTCTGCTCAGGATTCTTCAGGCGTATCACATGGCCTGCATCTTCGAGCGCCTTTCCCACATGGCGTTCGATTTCAGGAGATGTGAGGCGATAGGACTTGTCCGAACGGCTGGCCTCCACCCTTACGCCTATGCCCTTTAGCATCTGGGCTTTTTCAACAACCAGCGATGCGATCTCTTCAATCTCTCTCTTGCATATTATCGCAGGAGAATACCATGAGATGCCAAATACTTTGGCGAGGCTTTTAAGTGTACGTTCCTGATCCGTCGGGTAGATCAGCAGCCTGCTGTCTGTCTTAGCGATCCTTCCGCAGGCTTCTCCGGCCTGGGCTCTGATGTTTGCGATGAGCGCAGATTCGAATCCGGGCCGGTTCAGGCCCTTGAGCACGACTTCTCCGAGATGGACAGCAATGACTTCTTCAAATTCCAAACTCACCCGACCTCATTGGCATTCTTGTGTTGAGACGTCTTTGTATTTCGTGACATTCTGGCATTCCACCGCTGGTTTGCTGACAGAGATGCAGTCCTGCAATTTAGCAGGCTCTGTGACGAATATACCGCAATCAGCGTTTTTCTGGTTTATATCCATTGTATATAGCTGGTAATAATCATAGACAACGGATTCATTAGGCAACACCGTTTCTGTTTCGATGTTCTTCTGGAAAACATTTCCATCCAGGGTGAAGTTGGCTCCCATTGACCATGAACCCGCTTTCTGGCTATCCAGGTTTGTGAGGGTCATCTTGCATCTTGCCATGCCTTTCGAGCAGTACCATGTTGCGCAAGAACCATTCGCGTAATAGTCCACGCACAAATTCCGTTCGATGCAAAGCACGGTCTTATTTATTGCGCTGAGGCTGTAATTAAGCTCCTTCGTTGAGCAGACCTGCCCCATCTTCGAGACGTTCTGGCAGACTTCTGATACATATGGCTCTTTCACAGTGATGTTTTTGCATTCAGTTGTTTCGTTTTGTGCAGGCAGCTGGATCGGGGGCGCGAGGTTCGATATGCAGCCGAAAAATATCCCGAGGACAAAAAGGACGATGAATTTTTCCATGATTTTCAAACCGACCACCTTGCTGATAATCCGACGGCACGTTTTATATATCTTTGGAAAATCAATCCGGAAAAGAAAAATTCGCCGAGGTCTCGCGACCTAGCGGCTACGAGTCCCCGGCTGAGCCGACACTACTTCTTTTACGCCGATGCACATGCCGCGAAACGCGGCATGAATCGTCGTTTTTCCTGAGGCGAAACCCAAGACTCAAAACACAAAACAAATGAAAAACGCCGAGGGAGAGATTTGAACTCTCAATCCACGAGGGAACACGCTTAACGGCATTCCGGTTGCCGGTTTCCAGTTTCCGGCACGGGAACATTTCCAGGCTTGCGCCAATAATCGCCCGAACCGGAAACCCGGAACGGGAAACTCCTGTGTGCGCACTACCGGGATACACTGCGTTTTCAGTTGCCCGTTTCCGGTTTCCCGAATGCAAACGAAACTGGAAACTGTAAACTGAAAACGCAATTATGCGACCTCGGCATGAACATGCTGAGGCACGTGAACGAAGTTCACGGAGGCCTCGGCATATTTGTTATATTAAAACAACATATGTTATTTTAAAATATCGATTGGGACAGAAGAAGTTCTGTGTATCCGAAACTTTTTAATCCCTCCCGCCCATTTTTAGGATCGGGATACGCATGTCTTTGAAAGAAACCGACCGGGAGATCTACGACCTAATCGCGAAAGAGAAAGAATACCAGCAGGATACCCTGAGATTAATCGCATCAGAGAACTATGCATCACGCGCAGTGATGGAAGCGACCGGCTCAGTGCTCACTAACAAATATGCAGAAGGATATCCTGGAAAAAGATATTATGCTGGAAACCGGTTCGTGGACCAGGTTGAAATCCATGCGATCGAGCGTGCGAAAAAACTATTCCGGGTCGGGCATGCGAACGTGCAACCCCATTCAGGTGCGAGCGCGAACATTGCGGTATTCTTCGCATTCTTAGCGCCAGGAGACAAATTCATGGGCCTTGAATTGCCCCATGGCGGGCACCTCACGCACGGTTCGGCGGTGAACTTCTCAGGAAAATGGTTCAAGCCGGTTTCGTATTCGGTTGATAAGGAGACGGAAGCGCTTGACTATGACGCGATAATGAAGCGTGCGAAAGAGGAAAAGCCAAAGCTCATAATATGCGGATATACTGCTTATCCGCTCATCATCGATTTCAAGGCATTCAGGGAAATCTGCGATGCAGTCGGAGCAGTCATGATGGCAGACATCAGCCACTTTTCCGGTCTTGTCGCAGGTGGAGCATACCCAAGCCCTGCCCTTTATGCTGACATCATAACATCCACAACTCACAAGACTCTGCGCGGGCCGAGAGGCGCGATGATCATGTGCCCGGAAAAGAACCAACAGCTAATTGACAAAGCCGTTTTCCCAGGCATGCAGGGCGGCCCGCTTGAGAATGTGATCGCAGCGAAAGCGGTCTGCTATCACGAGGCGCTCCAGCCGGAATTCAAGGATTACGCAGCCCAAGTGGTGAAGAACGCCAAAGCGATTGCTGAGGGGCTCGTTTCTTCGGGCATGAGATTAGTCGCTGGAAAGACCGAAACGCATCTCATCCTTGTGGACCTGACGGCAAAAGGTATAACCGGAAAAGATGCGCAGGTCGCTCTTGAAGAAGCGGGCATCATACTCAACAGGAACACGATCCCTTTTGACAAGCAGAGCCCATTCGTTACAAGCGGCATCCGGCTCGGTTCTGCGGCGATGACGACAAGAGGCATGAAAGAATCAGAGATGAAACACATCGCTTCGCTGATCGCGAAAGTGATCGATAATCCGAATGATTCAGAATTGAAGCTGAAGGTCAGGAAGGAAGTCGAAGAGATGTGCAAGGAGTTTCCGGTGTATAAGGATTAAAAGATTTCTTCGGAGAATATTTTTTGTCTGCGGCCATGCTGGACGCTTCTTGCATCCAATGGCCCCTTTCGCTTTGCTCACGCGGCCATGGTCTATCGGTATGATTCAAGCTTCCCAAGGATTCGGCGAATGCTGATTCCGGAGCGAGCTTGCGAGCCGGGTTCAATTCCCGGTGGCCGCAAACGTCTATTTCACTTCGCACCTCAAAAAATTCTCCTGTGGTTTCCCGTTTCGTGTTTCCGGTTTTCTATTTCAGCTTAGCCTCGTACTTATAATAAATATAAACTCTCAAAAATATAGACACTGCCAAAAGCACAAATCCTATGGAGGCGAAAACCAAAAACACCAGATCAGTGAATGCAGATTGAGGCCCTCGAGGGTAAATGAATGCATACAGAATAATGATCATGGCGATAAACAAAACAACACTCTGGATTGCAGCGCGTGTTCCGTTTTTACCGCTTATTGCAGGTGTGCCGGGCCATGGAGTCATCGCCCAGCAATTTTTTAAGAATTCGCTATAGCAAGAGGTATGGAATTTCGAAAAGGAAACTTTGGATAAAATTGTGCTATGGCAATAAAATCGCTATTTGAAATTATCTCTTTATTGCAGTAGTCACAGGTAATTGCCATTTATCGATCTCCCTAGTAGCGCCTTTCCTCTTCCATCGCTCCCTTCTTCTGGAAAAGCCGGACCATCTTGCCTTTGACAGTGACAGGGATAGGCACAGCAACTTCAAGGAGTTCAACTGTCACTTCGTCCTTGCCCTCATCCATCTGCGTCACTTTCGCGCGCTCTCCTTTGAATGGCCCGGAGATCATCTCGACAAGATCGCCCACTTCAACCACCAGCACAGGCGTCTTGGTTATCTTTATCAGGTTCTCGAGCTCTGCAGTGGATACAGGCTTCTTGAGCAATCCCTTGACATGCTTCACTTTCTGGATCAGCTTCACGATCGTGTTCTCCTCATTGCCTTCCACAAAGAGATAGCCCTTGACCGCATCCACGTATACGATGCTGTAGATGCTGAGCCTCTCAGCCCTGGACTTCTTCATCAATATCTCTGAGAGGATCTTCTCCTGTCCTGATGTCACCCTTATTGTGAAAATCATAAACGCACCTATATGACGTTAAGGATCACTGATATCAAAAGGCCTACAAGGCCGAATACCACGATCCCCAGCGCAGTAACTTTCGCGACCTTCTCGAACTCCGAGTTTGTCGGTTTCCTCGATATATGCAGAATCCTCACGCATCTTTTCAATAATTCTCCGATATCCAATCAACCACCTTCAACCTATAAGATCGAGATCCAACTCCCCCATTTGCGCATCGCGCGGCATGTATTCATACTTGGGGAACTTCACGCCTGCGAGGACGACGAGAACGCGCATGGATGATTTCTTTATGTTCTCCTCTATCCGTGCGCCCCATATTATGTGGGCGTTCGGGTTTATCCTCCTTGCGGTCTCAGCGACGATGAACTCCGCTTCTTTGAGAGTCATGTCCTCTCCGCCGATGACGTTTATAAGCGCTTTCGTGCTCGAGCTGATATCCGCATCGAGCAGCGGGGAATTGAGCGCAGTCTCCACAGCTACCCTTGCCCTATCCTCATGCTTCGCATCTAGCGACGCTTCGCCGAGCCCGATCGCTGCGAAGCCCGCTTCTGCCAATATGGTCTTTAGGTCAGCGAAATCCACATTCACAAGGCCGGATTTCGTCACAAGCTCCGCGATCCCTTTCACAGAGCCTGCGAGCACTTCATCACACACCTTGAATGCGGTGTTCAACGGAAGATCTGGAACGAGATTGAGCAGCCGGTCATTCTTGATGACTATGAGCGTATCTGTGTTTTTCTTGAGTTTATCAAGGCCTGCAAGCGCATTATCCATCCTTATCTTCCCTTCGGATGCGAAAGGCAATGTGACAACCGCGACTGTGAGCGCCCCCATGCTCCGCGCGACTTCAGCGATTATCGGAGCGGATCCGGTCCCGGTTCCGCCTCCCATGCCGCAGGTTATGAATACAAGAGAGGCATCTCCGAGCGCTTGCTTTATCTCCTCGATAGATTCCTGCGCCGCCTTCTCTCCGACCACCGGGTTCGACCCAGCCCCCCTTCCTTTGCTCACTGATTTGCCGAGGATGATCTTCTTGTTCGCCCTGACTTTCAAAAGATGTTTGGCATCTGTGTTCATTGCCAGGAGCGATGCGCCTGTTGCGCCGAGCTGGAAGAGCCGGTCAAGCGTGTTGCTTCCGCTGCCTCCTGCGCCGACGATAAGAATCTTCTGTTTCGTCTCTTCGATGAATTTGAGTATCTCCTCATCATCTGAGGAAGCCGGCGCTTCAGCTTTCTGTTCCTTAGGCTGCGTTTGTGAACTCTGGATGATTGGTGCAACAGGCCGCGCGGGTTCTGCGGGGAACGATTGCGCTGACCATTGGTTGGATGGCTGCTGTTTTATCATCGACGCAACTGCGGGCGTGTTAGCCTCGAATTCGATCTCTTCCATGGCATTTTGCATAGTCGCATCTCCTGTCCGTTGCCTGTTTCCATCCTGCATTTGGCGGAGCAATCCCTGTTGTCGGGCTGCCGCATCCGCAGTTTTCGTTTCTTCCGGACTGGACTGCTCTTGCATTTTAACACCTGGACCGTAAAAGGAGTTTTGAGAGGAGAATGTATGAAAAGATATATATACTTAGCGAATCAGCAAATCGAATCGCAGGAGGGGATGCTTTGGCAAAAGCGCTCATTTGCCGGTGAAGCTATTCCATTTATAAATCTCACTTCAGAAAGCATGGGCATGAGACACATAACCGTTTTCCTGGCACTGTTATTTTTGGCTTCCGCATCATTTTCGCTGACATCCATATCCTCTTGCCAGCTGCTTGGCAATGTCACGGATACCAGGTACGTCCTGTCATCCAATCTGTATGGAGCCCCGACATACCTTCAAGTCGGGTCTTCCTCAGCATGCATAATCATCAACAACTCGAATATCGAGCTCGACTGCAACGGATTTACCATCGACGCCAACAACACCTCCGCATTTTTCGGGATTTACGGGATTCTCGTTAATGAAAACTCTTCTGTACCAGTGAGCAACGTCACTATTAAGAACTGCCCGAACATTACGGGCTATACAAGGCACATCGAACTGCATAACGCGAGCAACGGCCACTTTAATAATATAACGATTTACAGCCTTTATCCGAATTATGGGATGAACCTTTTTTATCATTCTGACAATAACACCATACACAACCTGACAGTCCGCGATGGCTATTCCGGGATAATGCTCGGGCTGACCGGATTGCCCGCAAACCTGAATACCATCAGCGATTCGACTTTCATAAACAATACCGATGGCGTCTACCTTTCTGACAGCTCGAATAACACTATCATTCGGTGCAATGCAATCAACAACTATATATCTGGATATGACGCTGTCGGCAGCTCGGAAAATAATACTTTCACAGACGACAATGCGACGACATCAGCATCTTCATTATCCAATGGATTTGCGGTTTCGGGCGCTGGCAACGTCCTGACCGGAAATTTTGTCTTCAACAGCACAGGAGACGGCATAGCCATCGGCGGCTCGAATAACATCGCCAGCAATAACTTCGCCTACAATGTCACTGGGTCAGGACTTGTCCTCAGCGGAACCGGCAATTCCTATTCGAACAACGATGCAACGCTTTGCAACTATGGATTCGAGATCAGCGGGACTGACAACAATATCAGTTATAGCAGGGCATTTTTCAATAACCAAAGCGGCTTTTTCATATCATTGGCAAGCGGAGACAGGGTGACCAATAACAATGCGACCAACAACAGCCAGAATGGTTTCCATGTCTTTGGGAGCTCTGGCAATACCATAAGCGGAAACCTTGCATTAAACAACACGCTGTCCGGGTTTACCGTAACATGGGGCTCTATCGCTGGGGAGACGTCCCCTATTCCTGTTCCATCTGCAAACAACAGTTTCATTTCGAACCAGGCTGCATACAATCTTTATGGTATTTACGCGAATGATACGACTAACGATTCGTTTAGCAGCAATGTATTACATGGCAATGTTTTTCAAGGCATTTTGCTTGAACTCGGTTCAAACTACACCCTATCCGGGAACAGCGTTTATGCAAATGCGATAGGCACATCACTCTTCGGGTCGATGAATGCAACAATCACAGGTGACCATTATTTCGATAACTCCATTGATTTCAACGCATCGTCAAATGGGGCTAACAGTTCTTCCTATACCCTGAGCGATGTTGTCTTTGACAGTCCCGGAGGCGCCTTCGTGGACTATACAAACCTTTCGGCTTCAGATGCAGTTGTTTCAGAGGATTATTCGTTCTCATGGTCATCCGTTCCTTTCGCGACCCCATCCCAGTACTTCAGCTTTTCTCAAAAATTCCTGAATATAACCGCGTACCCGTCTGCGCTTATTGACAGAATAACATGGCACTGGCTTAACTCAGAATTATTTGCGTATAGCGAGAGTGATTTTTCCCTCTGGAAATACAATGCGAGCGGCTGGACCCTTCTCAACAACAGCCCGGATACAATAGCGAACACGCTTCGCCTTGCAAGCATGAATCCAGCAAGCGTTTATGCCATCCTGCAATACAATAATACTATCCCTCCATCAATAACACTCGTTGCACCAGCAAACGGATATTCTGCAACGCTGAACACGCCTACAAACATTACATTCACATTCAATGCAACTGATGATCTTCCTGGGGCAATGTCCTGCTCTCTTTACCTAGATAGCACGCTTGCATACAGCAACTCAAGCGTCCTCAACGGAGCGCTAACCAGCACAGCCATCAGCGTTAATGCAGGATTACATACGTGGAGTGTCACATGCCTGGATTCAGTTGAAAATGCAAATGCTTCACCAACATATTCATTTACATTAACCAACCCGCCCCCTCCATCCAGTGAGTCACATCCTTCAAAGAAGTCCATATCAGGGGAATTCAGCGCTGGATGCGATGAAAATGTTGTCACTGCCACATCCGGAGGAAGTGCGCTTTCTGGAGTTGACGTGAAGATACTCAGGTATGGGACACTTTTAGTTCCAATAGGTTCGACAAATAGCTCAGGTCAATTCGGATTCAGTGGGCTTGACGGAGATGTAAAAATATATCTTGACAAATCCGATTATTATTCATTTGACATGGCTAAGACCCTGAAAACAAGCGCCGAATGCGCCCCAGCGCCTGAATGCACAACAGACTCTGACTGCCCGGCAAACTATACCTGCCAAAATAATAAATGCGTAGCGCAATCACAGCCCCCGCCCCCTCCGGTTCCTCCCGAATGCTCGGACAGCTCGTCATGCTCTTCTGACGAATACTGCGGCGGAGGAAGCTGCATTGCGGTCCAGAGCGGCACGTGCGGTTCGATACTAAATCATACATGGACGAACTACGAATGCTGCTTTGACGGCGACTGCTCAACAGGATTCGAGTGCAAATCGAATAAATGTGTAGAGAAAGAATACAACCTTGCAGGACAAGGAGGGCTTGTCGGCGGAAATAGCACGATCACCGCCTACATTGACAGCCAGATTTATCCGAACACCGACCTGAGGGTGACAAATCCCGATGGAAGCTCGGAAGTCGTAAAAACGGATTCCAACGGCCAGATAACACTTTCACTCGCTCTTGCAGGCAACTACACGGTCGACCTTATGGCGAATGGGATAGTGAAAAAGAGCCTGGTCATTCCCGCGATTGCGACCGAACCTGGCGAGACAGGCAGGCTAACTCTTTTCGATGTGCTTGCACAGCAGAGCTGGCTGCTATTGATACTGCTCGCAGTCGCTCTCTTCCTTGCGTACAGGTATTTCGTTTCAAGAAAAGGCAAGAACAAATAGTATCTCTTTTTTTATTTTTATAATTACATTGTAATTTCGATGCTTCGCATCTCATTACAACAACAGGGTTGCAAGGCAACCCTGTGCACCGAAATTGCATGGCAATTTCGATTGTGGCTGACAAATTTTTTTCAATTTTGTCATCCGCTCCCTAGCTACTTTAGATTGTGTCTACAGTCTCAAGTTCCAGGTCTTGCGTCATGGATTTCGATTCGCTTTCCGTCCGCTCGCTTCCACAAATGTTGCAAAAAAAACAGAATCCCGCGAAAAGCGATCATTTTTGACGGGTAGCGAACGCACATTTAAAAACCTTAAGAAAGAGTGCATAGCATCCGAAGGCTTGCTTAACCTTATGAACGCTGAAGTGGGGTTTTGCGGTCGGAACGTGTCCGGTCGCGGGTCTTGTTGTGGCGCGAGGGTTGTGGTTCGTTTTCGGAAAAAACAATAAAATATAGAGGTGTGATATATGGCAAACGGAATGGATATAAACGAAATGAGAAGGATGAGAAGAATGAATGAGAATGCGCGCAACGCGGAAGCGAGTCAGCGGTACAGGAAACAGTCTTCAGTCTCGAGTCTTGGGTCTAGTCGGAACACTGGACACTCGACACTGAACACCGGGCTGATCAGTAGAGGGGGCTTCATGCGGGGAGCTGGAATTGCCGCTGGATCAGCCCTGGCTGCGGGGCTTGGATTAGGAGGGATTGCGAAGGCGACTGTCGGTTTGGAAACAAATCAGTCAAAATGTCTGGCTGCTGATCCGGATTTGCATCCTTCGTGGGATCCAGTTAATCAGTCATGCGGATGTACGGTCCAAGTGATGAGTGTGATGTCGGAGATATCTTCTGCGGATAAGCTAGCTTTCAAGCATGTTTTTGAATACCCTGGAGACTTATACCAGATCGGCAACCATTCGATCTGCATCCCAAAACCTCTGCCTGTACCATTCGCATCAAATCCGCAAAATGTAGATCCTGTGTTTGACTTTACTGACGAAGCAATGGCAGAAATGTGGAATAACGTTAAGTATACGATGATAAACATTCCGGGGGTAGGCGCTGTCCCTTTGTTCCAGCTTGTTTACATGGCAATAGCTGATTTTAGAGGACGATTTGGATCGCCAGTTACCGATATTAGCCAAATGATGAAACCGATTGATTTCGAATCCTGGGAATACCCGGAACTATTGGAAATCGACGAATATGGCAATCCGACTTACGGGAATATGATAACAGTTGAAGAGCCGGAATTTGCATCCCTTAATCCTCTCACTTACCTGGTAGAGTTCGAAGTTCCTGCAAGCCAAATGGAAAAAATGGACTTTGCGCATCTTCTAAATAGCAATCTTCCAGAATGGTTTTGTTTGGCTTGTCCGAATTTTAATTGTACAGGTATTGATCCTTCTCCGTCTATGGAAGACTGCCAGGACGACCCTTCTGGGCAGAAATGCGCATGTTATTTCTGCAGCCTGTGCCCTGATCCATCCATTAAAAAATTGCGCGGATGGTACATCCAGGGGCGGGGCGTAGATAATGGTGCGGGAAATCTGAAACGCGGGCTTGTCATCTATCACGATGGTTTGGCTGCTTTTAAGCACAGAAAAGTTGATGTCCTGATGGACTACGGAATAAATTATTGCAGAGGCTCCAGAAAACTGGTCGCTCAAATGGCTCTTGATGGATGGGATGTTTTATACATGGATAAAAGAGGACGCGGAGACTCGGAAGGTGGCCGTTGGTTTGATAACAAAGATATCTTTTATATCCTGGAACTGCTAGGAAACGGAAGCGTCCCAGATAAGGATGAATCTGAAAGCGATATAGAAAGAAAGTTCAGATATCTTAAAGCAGGCGATCAGCGTAATGCACCAAGCCCCGGCACACCGGTTGAAGGCCAACCATTCCCATGGTTTAATCCAGCCAACATCAAGCAATTCCCAGTAATTGTCGCCGGGATTTCAGAAGCTTCGCTGTTTGTTGGAACGACAATGACATTAAATTATGAAACCGATCTGGTCGTTGGGGGAACGCCGGCCAATCCAATAACCGAATATAATCCTTTGGCTGAACCATACAATAGATATAACCTGATTGGGGCTTTGCTCATGGATTCCCTTACAATGCCAAGATATATCCTTGGGGATTCTGTGATAGGTCCCTTCTCCATGACCTATTCAACCTATTGGCTGATGTGCGCTGCCACTAGAACAGACACGTATATAAGAAATGCTCCTATGGGAGAATTGCTTGCCAGCATACACAAATGGCCGGGAATTTGCCGGATACAATGCATAAATGATATATGGTTGCCGCATGGAGCGATTGAAGAATACAACCGGGCCCGAGGGTGCAAAGAGATTGTCCTGGAGTTCGGCCAACATGCCATGTCCGTATATCCTCCAAACCTCGACTATACCATATACCGGGCTTTGAAGTGGGCAAGAAGAGCAATGCATAGTCCGGGATCCTTGAATAATGCTGGACAGACGACCCTGGCCAATGAGTTGTTAAAATCTCCGGCAGTCGGCCCGACAGCACCTGTAGGCGCGTACTATTGGCCACCATCGCCTGATCTTGACCCGTGGGATTTCATCGGTTCGCCCGTTGAGGTGGCAGGAAAAATCCTCCGGAGAGATTATGAAAGGTACCTTGGGTGACACGTTTCCCTAAAAAAAAATTACTTGCCAAAGAAGAAACTGGCAATCTCTCTTTTTATTGTTTTTTAAGGCCGAGAATACTGCCGGCTTCAGCCGAGCAGGAAATTGGCACCACTTTTTTTCTACGACGACGATTCCCCCTTCCTCCCCCATTTCCATCACGCCATATAATTCGGAGGGTCTTGCATTTCCGACTGATAGCGTCAATAAAAAGCATCTTCAAACTCTGCTCCCTTACCCCCTTTCCTTTGCATTCGCGGCCGATCCTGATGAGCGCAGCTCATCGGGAGCTCGTGATCGATTCGTCGATCACGGGATGCGTGCAAGGCATTTCCGGCTGATGAAATGTTGCATTTCGGCTGAAAATCTTTTGCATTCCGGCTTATGGCGGCAGCGGCCGAATCATTTTTAGATCCAGTTTGATTTGGCTCAGGTCATGGAAATATGTAGAAAAATAGAAAAAATCGCCCTCACGGGGATTTGGACCCCGATTCTCAGATCCGCAATCTGACGTCCTATCCAGGTTAGACTATAAGGGCAGCTGTATATTCTTACATATTCCCATTAGCATGGGATACGTCGTTTTCTTACTACAAACTTAGAAGACGCAGAAGTGCGGTTCAGCCAATGCTGCGTCAGCCGTCACATGTTATTTTATGCTGCGTCGTCCGTCATATATTCTCTGAATGGTGGGCTTAAAAATGCTCCCTCACCCATCGGCATCATCTTTAAATATCTAACTCTTTTAAATAGTTCTCTACGGCTTTTGGTCGATTCATCGTTCATAAGACTCAGGTGGTTATTTGAAAAGATGCACCTCATGTGGAAGGAACACAAAAGATTTCGCGGAATTCCCGTGCCCCGACTGCGGGGAAAAGGTAGTCAGATGCCAATACTGCAGGAAGAACCTAAATGCATACAAATGCGTATGCGGGTTTGAGGGGCCGTGATGATATGGCAGAATACAATGTCGCAGCTGATATAAAGGTCTACGTAGAAGATCTGAAGAAGATGGACGAAGTGAAGAAGGACATCGAGAAAATAGCGAAAGTCCAGCGCTTCTGGGAAGAGGACGTCGGCTTTGGCATAAAAGTGCTGAAAGCAACCCTGTTACTCAATGATGATGCGGGCGGCATGGATGCGCTCGAAGGCAAGATAAGGAAGATAAATTCTGTAAGCGAGATGGAAGTGGAGAACGTCACAAGGATATAACGTGGTTCTATGGCAAAAAATCCAGGCAAGAAAAAAGATTCAAAAGAGGAGACAAAAACGCCCGAAGCGACGAGCGCTGAGAAAGCTGCCGCCAAGCCGAAAAAGAAACCGAAATTGGTCGAGCGGGAAGGCTTCAGGGGCATAGTCCGCATCGCGGGCAAAGACATCCCAGGTGAGATGCCACTCAAAAGGGCGCTGCTTCGCGTGCGGGGCATCGGCCACACATTATCTGTCGCAGCATCGAAAGTGCTCTCAAGCGAGCTCAAGCTTGCAAAAGATATGCAGGTCGGTGAATTGACTGACGAGCAGATCGCGGCAGTCGATGCCGTTCTCTTCAATATCAATAAATACGGCGTTCCGCAATACCTGATGAACCGGAACGTGGATCATTCTGATGGGACTTCAAAGCATGTGATAATGAACGACCTTCTCTTCTCTCTCAGGGAAGACCTTGAGACTGCAAAGAGGATGTATTCATGGAAGGGGTATAGGGCTGCCTATGGCCAGAAAGTGCGTGGCCAGAGGACGCGAAACACAGGCAGGACCGGAATGGCTGTAGGTGTACTGAGAAAAGCGATAATCGCGCAGCAGCAGGCTGCGAAAGCAGCTGAGGGTGGAGGAGCTGGTGGAGGAGGTGCTCCGGCAGCAGCTGCCGCCGCACCTGCAGGCGCATCTGGAGCAGCTCCAAAGGAAGCTAAAAAAGAAGAGAAGAAATAATGATGATAAAGAGGTTTTCACATGGGAGATCCGCCGAAATTGAGAAACAAGTTCGAAAGGCCTAAAAGGCTCTGGGATAAGGACAGGTTAGAGGAGGATAAGGGGTTCAAGAATGACTACGGGCTCAAGAACATGAAAGAGCTTTGGGTCATGTCTGGTGAACTCAAGAAATACAGGCGAGTCGCAAGAAGGCTGCTTTCAGTCACTGAAGAGGAAAGGAGGGAGGATGCGCAAAAGATTCTTACCAAACTCTACAAGCGTGGCGTGCTTAAGCAGGGCGCTGTTCTCGAAGATGTGCTGACGCTCACGATCAGGGACCTGTTGGAGAGAAGGCTCCAGACGCTCGTCGTCCGCAAGGGGCTGGCACGGACGATGGCGCAGAGCCGGCAGCTTATAACCCACGGGTTCATCTCCCTGAAGAACAGGAAGGTGAAGACGCCGAGCTACCTGGTTGATGCAGGTGATGAAGCGGCTCTTGGGTATGCCAAGCCGATAGATGTCGGCTTGAGAGAGCCCGTCGTGCAGACAGCTCCTGTTGCAAAGGTGTGATGATGGAAGAAAAAACAGAACCAGTGTTGGAAAAGAAGCCTGATGTTCCAGAGGTAAGGGAACCTGAAGTGAGGAAAGAATCTTCAAGGAAAAGGATGGCGGTGGTCCATGTCTATTCCTCCAAAAACGATACCATAATAACCGCGACTGACCTTAGCGGGGCAGAAACGCTCGGCTGGTGCAGCGGTGGCGTTGTGGTCAAGTCTGACCGGGAGGAAGGCAGGCCATATGCGGCCATGCAGGCGGCTATAAATGTAATGAACAATCTGAAAGCCAAAGGGATTTTTTTCGTCCATGTGCGGATCCGGGCGCCAGGCGGTGTAGGATCCAAGACTCCGGGAGGAGGCGCTCAGGCAGTCATCCGTACGATCGCCCGCAGCGGCGTGAGGATACTCCGCATCGAGGATGTCACGCCATTGCCAACTGACTCCATGAAAAGGAAAGGCGGAAGAAGAGGAAGAAGGGTATAGGTGGTTATCAGATGGAATTGACCCTTGAGAAGAAGCATGAGAACCGGATCGAGTTTGTCGCTGACGGGATATCCACAACGCTCGCGAACGCGATCCGGAGATATGTGATGAACCGCGTGCCAGTGCTTGCAATGGATTCCGTGACTTTCTATGACAACACGACTTCGCTGTGGGATGAGTATATCGCCCACCGGCTTGGCCTATTGCCGATCGTCACACCGGAAAACTTCCCTGCTGATGGCGAAGTGATCTTTTCGCTTGATGAGACTGGGCCGAAGATCGTCTATGGCAAGAACATGAAAAGCTCGGACAAGGAGATAAAGGTCGCGCAGGACAACATCGTTGTCGCGACACTCGGCCAGAACCAGCACATCCGGCTTGAAGGGAAAGCAAAGCTCGGCACAGGGAGCATGCATGCGAAATTCCAGGCTGGCCTTTTGAGCTACGGGATCAAGGACGGAAAATTCCGTTTTGTTGTTGAGAGCTTCTACCAGATGCCTCCTGCCCATGTGATAATCCGGGCATGTGATGAGATAATGGAGGATTTCGATGCGATGCTAGAGGGCCTTGGCACAAAGCCTGTCAAGAAAGCGAAAAAGGCAACAGCTAAAAAGAAAGCTGCGAAAAAGAAAGAAGAGAAGAAGGAATAGTTTTTTAGAGCACGGGTGTCGGCTGGAACATTTTTCAGTTTCCAGTCGCGGGTTTCGTTCGACAAGACTCGAGACCCAAAACACAAGACATTCTTACGCAGGGGTGGCAGAGCGGTCAAATGCGCCAGCTTGAGGTGGCCTTTTTGGCTTCTACAAACTCACGGCAACGCACATGTTCGTCGCAACGAACATGGCGCCCATTGTTCGAAGCATCGAACAATCGGGAAACGCCAGCGAAAAAGCCCTGAGGTAAAAGAAGCCAAAAGCCCGCAGAAGGCTGGTGGGTTAGTCCCTTCGAGAGTTCAAATCTCTTCCCCTGCAAATTGTACCTATTCTGATTTTATCGTCTTTATCCAAACTGAAAACGCAGATTAATAAACATATAGATACATATAAATATTCATGAATGTCAATATCCTTAAAGCTCTGGCAGACGAATCCAGGCTTTCCCTTATGAAAGCTCTAGGCAGGTCGGAGCTTTGCGCATGCGTCCTGCCGGCAATGGTGAAAAAGACCCAGCCGACAGTTTCAACCCACCTCAAAATACTATCCAAAGCAGGCCTTGTCAAAATGCGCAAAGAAGGATCGAAACGCCTGTATTCATTATCCCCGTTGGGGAAAAAAATATTTGACCAGATCAAAAGGTGGTAACATGAAATTTGATGTAGTCGGAAGCGGGTGCAGGAAATGCGCCGAATTGGAGAAACGCGTGAGGGAAGCGGTTTCAAGGCTCGGCCTTGAAGCGGATGTCGAACATATATATGATGTCAACCGTATCATGGAGATGGGAATTGTTTCCACTCCTGCGCTTATGATGGATGGGAAAGTGATCCTGAGCGGCATGCTCCCGACAGTAGACTATCTCATCAGCATGATCAGGAGCAAGGCGGGCTGATGGATTTTTCCGTATTGCTGTTAGCAGGCCTTGCTGCTATCTTTGATTATGTCCTGGCACACACACTGTTCTGTCTTGTTCCTGCCTTTTTCATTGCCGGTGCGATGGCCGCCTTGATACCTAAGGGCAAGCTCCTTCCCTTTCTTGGGAAAGACTCTCCAAAACATATCGCATATCCTATTGCGGTAGTCTCCGGCCTTCTTCTAGCCGTCTGTTCCTGCACTGTTCTGCCTCTTTTTGCAGGCATCCGAAAAGGCGGTGCGGGTATCGGTCCTGCCATCGCTTTCCTTTATACAGCCCCAGCCACAAACATCATGGCTATCCTCTACACTGGCAGCCTCATCGGGTGGGATTTTGCGCTTGCTCGGATAATTTTCTCCATAGTATTCGCAGTCATGATCGGTTTCATAATCTCGAAAATAACCGACCACGATGAAAATAAAGAAACTAGCGAAGCTTTCAAGAAACACGCTGATGGCGCGGATTCCAAGAGATTGTTCTTCCTCTTTGGCGCACTTCTCGGCATCCTGCTGGTAGGCACAAGGATCAGCGAAGATTCCATAAAATACCCCTTTATCGCCGGATTAATAATCCTTACATGGTGGATATCAACCCGTTTTTTCACAAAGGAAGAGACGCGAAACTGGATGGAAGAGACATGGGGCTTTGCCAAGATCATCGTTCCCCTGCTTCTGATCGGAGTTTTCGTATCCGGGATAATTCGCGCCGTCATGCCGCCAGACCTGATTCCAACTTATATGGGAGATAGCTCTATCATCGCAGTAGTGATCCCAGTTCTTTTCGGTATCTTTGTGTACTTTCCCACACTCGTAGAAGTCCCAATGGCGAGGATGTTTCTCGATCTGGGCATGGCGAAGGGCCCGCTCCTTGCATATATGCTTGCTGACCCGGTCATATCCCTACCAAGTATTCTCGTGGTTCGCAAGATAATGGGCAACAAGGAGACCGCCATATATGTCCTGCTGATATTCGTATTTACAGTTATCGCCGGCCTTGCGGCCGGAAGATTCCTTTGGGGATGAAAATATAGCTCTCGATTCTCTCTTTTTCAATCCTGTTCCGGTTATTAATCCGTCCTGCCAATAACAATCCATGCGCAAAACCCAAAACCATCAAATGCAGCGCCGTGACAGGTGGGCATCGCTCAGGAAACTTATCCATGAAGCGGATATCATAGTGGAAGTCGTGGACAGCCGCGACGTTGAAGGCACGAGGCTGCGTTTCACTGAGAGGTGGATCGGGTCAGCCCGGCTTCTTATCGTCGCGAACAAGGCAGACCTGCTTCCACAAGGGGCTAAAGCAAAAGTGCCAGAGCGCGCATTCATCATAAGCGCAAAAACAGCTTCCATCGAAAAAAAGAAATCGCTGATCGATGCGATGCTTTCCCGGACGCAGAAACGCCCGGCACGCGCATTGCTTCTCGGCTATCCTAATGTCGGCAAGAGCACGCTGATCAACTCGCTCTCAGGCAGGAGGGCAGCGAGGGTTTCACCCATAGCAGGGACGACAAAGGATGTCCAATGGATCCGTATAAACAACGACCTAACGATAGTCGATTATCGCGGGATTTTCCCACCTAAGGAGCAGAAACATGACCTTGTTCGCAAGGGCGCCGTGAATGTGCAAGGCGATGAGGAAGAGCATGTCTACTTGATCGCAGCGAAAATACTCGCGAGCCCAGTGCTCAGGAAATGGCTGGAAGAGAAATATGATTTTCAAATCGGCACGATCACACAGCCAGACGAACTGCTCGCTTTAATGGCAGAGAGGCGCAAGTGGTATTTGAAAGGCGGTGTCCTGAACATAGCGGAAGCGGCAAGAAGCCTTATGCGTGCGATCAAGGAAGCGCCGGAGCTTTGATTTTCAGTTGTATCGCGGCAGGCTTCACATCAGAGCCTAAGAAGAAAGCAGCATTATCGCTATCAGAGAAAACAATATCCCCAATCCCTGCTTCAGCGTGATCGGTTCTTTGAGTATCAGGAACGCGAGGCCGATAGTGACAATAGGATAGAGCGCAGTCGCTGTAACTACGACTGGAAGGGAACCTTTGCTCACTGCATATAAGAAGAACAAACCTCCAAGCGCACCAGCGGCGCCCGCGAGAATCGCGAATGTTATTCCATTCGTGTTGAATTCGAGTTTGAACCCTGCCAGGAAAAAGACTATCGCTCCAATAATAACCGTGCCTATTGTATTGTAAACTAGAGCGCTTTTCGGATCGATATAATTGACAGCAAGTTTCGGGAAGAAACCCCACAAGCCCCACAACAGCAATGCGGCTACTGAGAAGAAAAACCAGTCGTTCATCTTTTTCACCATGGCAATGATACGGCAATGCTGGCATTAAAAAGGCTTTTCTCTCAACCAATCAACATGGCAAGTATTTTGAAAACACTATCAATAATCATCATTGTGTTTATGCTTTTCGGTTGCACCTCTCCGGAAGTGCCTCCAGCGAACAATTCTACTTCGTCGAATATCTCATCAAACTTATCTGCGAATCCGGTCGTCGTTTTCGAAACGACCAAAGGCACATTCAAAGCGGAGATATTCGAGAAACAAGCTCCAATCACCGCAGCGAATTTCCTCACACTGGTCAGCTCGGGTTTTTACGATAACCTTACCTTCCATCGCTATGTGCTGGATTTCGTAATCCAGGGCGGAGACCCGAAAGGGGACGGGACTGGCGGGTCTGGAAAAACAATCCAGCTTGAGATTGTATCTAGCCTGAAGCACGGGCTGGGGACGCTCGGAATGGCAAGGTCAAATGACCCTGACAGCGCATCATCCCAATTCTACATCGTTATCGGCAAAGCGGATTTCCTTGATGGGCAATATGCTGTTTTCGGCAATGTCACGGATGGGATGGATGTTGTGATGCAGCTTAGGAAAGGGGATAAGATGATAAGGGTTTATGAGCAATAAATCCAATGCATATCGATCATTTCATATACTCCGTAAGAGTCCCCTTACTTGTCTTCGCTTCGATTACGTCAGGCGAATCGTTGATCTTTGATGTTAGCTCATACATCTCCATCTCTTCTGTAGGGTATGGATTCAAAATCTCCTTTGCCGTGCTCAAATCGCGCTCAAGCCCATTCCTTTTCCTTCCCGATAGGCAAAATGACCGGCATCCTGTTGTGCACTTACCAAACGAAAGGGATGAGCCGGTATCTGGTCTTTTTCGCGTATTCCGTATATCCCTTCAACTCCCTCTGCAGCATTTCGTCCTCGAAGTGGGTGCGGAAGACGAAGGCACCCGCAAGAAGCAGCGCTGGAACCATGCCATAGAGGGAACCGAGCCCTAGAGGCATCGAGGCATAAAACACGATCATTCCAGCATAGCCAGGATGGCGGATGATGGCGTAAGGCCCGCTTGTAACAACTCTGTGCCCCCTTTCCTTCTGGATGCGGACTGACCCTTCAAAGAACTTGTTTTCGACAAGCGCCCATGACGTGAAGCTCCACCCTGCGACAAACAGCAGGACGCCAGCGAGATAATACCCGAGCCCGAGAGAAGAAGCCTGAAAACGCACATCGATGCCGCAAATGATAGGAATCGCGAACATGAATAGCATGTAGAGCACGACATATGTTTTGTCCCACCACTTCATTTCGCCCTTGATGATTTCGCTCCTTGCCTCTACGACCTCCGGATTATACTTCAGGAAGATCGCCATGTTTATGGCAAGCGACACAAAATAGAGCCCGAAGTAGAGCCATGCTAGTGGAAGATCGAGCGTTCCTGCAAAGAAAAAGAACAGCGCCATCATGAGAACAAGGCTGGAGAGTATCTGCATTCCCCGTTTTGCAGCCGCCTTCCAGAACGATGCGTCTTTTTTCTCCATTGCCCAACCTCTTTTGGAAAACGCTTTATTTTTCTTCTACTCCAATACCCTGGTTTTCCTTGTTCTCATAAATGCCCAACTTGCTCATCATGCACCTTACATCCATATCTTTATATAGAAGTGTCAAGAACTCCATTATTCCTAACGGATAGGGCCATGTAGCCGGCATCTATGCGCCGTCAATGTCCCAAAGTCCTGAGGCACGACTCAAGACTCGAAACTCAAAACCAACGACTTTGGGCCACGCAGCCAGCACTGCGGTGCTGTCTATGGTCCTAAATCCTGAGGCAAAACTCAGGACTCACGACTCGAGACTAACGATTTAGGGCCACGGCCGGGTGCGGTTTAACGACGTGCCGGGCATGATCCGAAAGCGTATTACTCTGATCGATTCACGTTACAGCCATGCAATATCAAGCATGTGTATGCAATATATTGCAGGGAGAATTTTTATATGTTTTGGATAATCTCACATCTATTCCGGAAATCGATAGCCATATAAACGTATATACTTATATACGTATATATGGGTAAGCTGACAATCAGCATATCAGATAAGCTGGAGGAAAGTCTCAGAAAAAAGGCAGCAGCGAAATTCGGTTTAAGAAAAGGATCTATTAGAAATGCTATAGAAGAAGCTTTGTCGCAATGGCTGAAGAGGGATAGCTAATGACGCAGACGGATTTACCATGGAAACAATGCCCGAGTAACATGGGCAATCGTCTCCATACCCTCTGTAGCTATATGGCCATGTTTCCCCCATCTATTCCGAATTACTTCATAAAAAAATATTCTTCGGAGGGAGATATTGTCCTTGATCCCTTCTCTGGGAGAGGGACCACGCCTTTGGAGGCATCGATACTAAACAGGATTGCGATTGGATCTGATAAAAATCCGCTTGCATTCGTCCTTACTTACGCGAAGGTAGATGTTCCGACGAGAGAGCAAATCATCAGGAGAATAAACGAACTTTGGGCCGAATACAAGAAAATTGCAAGCGTTGAAGTAAAGGAACCTTGGGAGGTAAAAATGCTTTTCAGCAACTACACCCTCAAACAGCTCCTCTTCCTAAAAAGAAGATTAAAATGGAGGAGGAATAATATAGATGCCTTCGTAACTGCGATGGTTCTCGGTATTTTACATGGGAATTCCGAAGGATACCTCTCGATCCAAATGCCCAATACTTTTTCTATGTCGCCGCGCTATGTCAAGAAGTTTATAAAAGACAACGAACTTGAAAAGAATAAACGCGACGTCTTCGTTCTATTGCATAAGAAGCTGGACAGATGCTATCAAAAAGTTCCATCCAAAGGAAAGGCTTACCTTATGGATGCACGAAAACTTAACAAGGTAAGAACCTCATCAGTAAAACTAATACTAACCTCGCCTCCATATACATCGGTGATCCGATATGGCGCCTTTAATTGGATTAGGCTCTGGTTCCTGAACAAAGACGCAAAGAAAGTGGATCGAGGGCTTCTCTGTACACAATCCCTTCCATTATACGGGGCCTTTATGTCGAAGGTCCTGAAAGAAAATTATCGAGTACTGATTGATGGCGGCGTTGCGGTATATGTAATTGGTGATGTTAGGAAGAAAGAGTCTGGAAAGGTAATCAATCTTGCCCAATTTGTATGGGATGAATGTGCTAAACCGATTGGGTACGACCTGATAGAACCAATTCATGTTGACGCTATAGAAGATTCTACGAAGGTCTCGAAGATATGGGGCGAGAGACGCGGTGACGCGACCAAGATTGACAGGGTGCTAGTTATCCGAAAGCCGCAGCGCAATTAGTCATCTCCTAGCTGCAGGGACCTAAAAGACAGTATAAGCGTCTTTGCGACCCTTTGCATCTCCTCATCCTGTTGTTCTGGAGTCATCCCGGACGAGCGTTCTTCTACGGATTCCGCAGATGCATGAACATCGCGGCTGTATTCCGCCTTATCACGGTCGTATTGCTGGAAGAGGTGGTATGCAATATACGCGACGTATTTGTTCTCCACCCTCTGGACGTATTTCTCGCTACGGCTAAAACGCTGCATTCTCTTTCGCTCGTCTTCCATGAACGCCGAGTCCATATTGACGCGCAAAATTAACATATCCTTGCCTTCTGTATCCGTAGTTACGTTGAATTGCCCGACCTTCATCTCAGTCCAACCGCCGAGTTCTCCCCAGCGATCCCGATAAATTCTTTCGAGGTGGTATTTTGGTTTTGCAGTGGGGGTCTCCTTCCCTTTTTCTGGAGATTCCTCGCTTTGTTTTTCCTTAATGATTATACATTTCCTCTTGTCCGACAGCCTTGCCCCACTGGGTAGCGCGATGGAGATAGCAATATCGAACTCCGTATTTACCTTGACATCATTATCGACATGAAGCGCCACTCTAATCGTGCCATTATAAGGACCCATCCTGCGCACTGAGGTCACGCCTTTGCACGAAAACTGGACATTGAATTCGCCGCGATTTTCGCTCCTGTCGAGGATGTCATTCGCCCCATCGAATCCGATGGCGATAGAATTGTTCTGCCCTTTCTTCAGCTTCAGGTCGCCCTTATTGAGGAAAAATAGCCTTGTGGGCGGTTCCACAGGCATATATTGCGGGGGCGGAGTAACTATGAAGAAGCGCTCCACGTTTTTCGATTCGAGCAGATTGTCAGCTTCAAGGCGGAATTTTATGCCCCGACTTACAAACTCCTCAGCTTGTTCAGTTGCATAGAAGATTACGGGTAATATCCCATCCTTGAGCTTAGAGAACTGAACGACGACATCGATCCCCGTACCCTCGCTTCCACTTATCGTGATCTTGCATTTATTTTTTCTGCGGGTGAAGATATCGTCAGGACCATTCAGAGATAAGCGCAATGTCCTGCTCTCGCCCTTCCTCAGCTCGATGGGATCTTCCTTTGACTTCATCTCGAACGTGGTGGGTGGGTCTTGCGGGACGTATTTCCTTGTTCTGCCTGCTTCAGTTATCTCCGACCCTTCTTCGAGCTTTCCCACTCCGAGGTCTATGCCTATTGTAAGCAGGCTGTCAAGCATGTTTCTAACTTCTTTGATGCTATCTTCATCCTCTGCACGTATCTCATTCAGCTTGTTCTCCCAGTTCCTAAGTTCGCGATCTTCATCACCGAGGCATTGAATTAGACGGTTTTCAATGTGCTCGATGTCGTCTCCTTCCCGGACCAGCTCCATTCTCCCAGACGTAAACAGCCTTCCCTTCACTTCGCGAGGCAGATCATCTAATACGACTTGTACGAGAAGCGACTCGGATACCCTGGGAAGGCGAGCTTTTTTCGAAATCAGACTTTTTTCCAGCGTACCATGCCTCTGCCCATTTAGGGTCACTATTATGGTATTCGCGGAATTATCTCTTTCCAAGTGGTTGGTCAATGGTCTTTTCCCAGGCTCTTTTTCGTAGTGAAGAAGCCAGTATCGAATTGTCAGCTTTCCGTTATCCCTCCACTGTTCTTCATCAACATTCTTGTAAGCGATATAATCGGCTTCCTGAAGGATAGCCCGGTCCCCGAACATGTTCCTGTTGAAGTCGGGGTTACCTTCGCGCATGTCTTCCAAACGAAATGGCAGGATGGGGTCGAAGAGGTAGTTTCTGAACAGCCTGAACCCCAGTCCACGAGAAAGGTTTTCCCACTCTTTTGCACGGTATTTTATATGAGCGATATAGCTTCCCTGTTTTATGGCGTTATCACTTTTATCTGGTTCTTCTCGCGGTATCATACCATCTCGAAGGCATAAATAGAGATAAACGGGCGGTTGGGTGACGTAAGTGACTTTTCCTGCTGTGTGATCCCATATCTCGAAGGCATCGGTTTGTCTAATAACTGTCCAGCCAATAACATCTTCCTTCTTTGTGGTACTCGGGTGCCGTCGGGAGATGAGAATGGAGTAGTTGGAAAAGCGGAAGGTAGACGATCCCCCATGTCCATAAGTACCGAGGAGATGGGGTTTACTCAATTTATTGCTCTTTCCGAGCGAGAGGAATGTGGTTTCGAAGTCATCTGGGTGCTGCCCAATTCCGTTATCTCTAATGACTATAGTCGGATTCCGGGGGTCTTCCGAATCATAAAGCTGCACTGAAGTTACTTCCTTTGCGAGGGCGGTCTTGGCATTGTTAGACATGTTCCTAGAGTAGATCGCAGTATCCCCGTTTGGGACAGAGTACCATTTTTCAACCGCTTTTCTTGGTGATGAGGGCAGTCTTTCCAGCGGCAGTGGCTTTCCAGAATTTGAAAGGTACTCTTTGAGCTCGACGGAGGCATCAGTTCCATTCGTTATCCTTTCAATGATAGGCGCGATAGTAACATTTGTCGTGTGAATATTGGCGGCGTTACTGAATGCATTCCCCACTGGCTTCCATATGTATTTCTTGTCTCCTGGCTCTTTGGAGGGGTCCGCAGCTCCAATATCCGCCAAGAACTCGATTATCTCCTTTTCCGTCTTGATGCTTATCAATCTTGCCACAATGCTATCCTTAGGCGTCATGTAAATCTACTCCAGTTCAATCGCAAGCGCAGCTGGCTTTTCGAATTTAGCCTTCACACGCCGAAGTTCTTTATCGATGACCGAAAACAATCTTTTAACGTCATCGCCGTCATACTCATATGATTGTCGATTTGAGCAATGCCCAAGCACCCGCAGAGATTCGAGGACTTTATTTGCGCGTTTTACTGCGAGTCTCTTGAATCTACCTCGTTTTCCTTCATTTTGTAGCGCCATATAGTAATTTATGCTCAAAACATTTATAAATCCGTTGGTAACTGGTTTGTAACCAGTTTAATACCTAATTCCATCCGGTCTTTGACCGGTGGTCGCAGAATAAGGCACAACTAATCAGCATTCCCTTAATCTGAACGGAAAAAAATCACTTCGGTAGCCGGCGCGCCGCCCTAA
>Ga0315281_10001969_pt1 | contig 30512 bp, 29 predicted proteins | sample YL17G07_0_MG_FD_204540 | JGI IMG/M metagenome (GOLD analysis project Ga0315281, IMG submission 204540) | Sediment microbial communities from Yellowstone Lake, YNP, Wyoming, USA - YL17G07_0 | ecosystem: Environmental > Aquatic > Freshwater > Lake > Sediment | place: USA: Wyoming | collected...
TGTTTCCATCTTAAGATAACCTCGTCGTTCGTCATGGAACAATCCCTCGCAAGAGGGGTGAGGCTATATTTTGAATTCAGACTGTCGCTGTTGCCACCGTATCCTCCGCGTAGCGGCTTCGTCCAACTATCGTTTATGCGGAACCTTTTTGCTTGGCGCAAGCAACAGGAATACAGCCGGTCTGCGATTCAAATCCGGCAGGTCAGCCATCCAATCGCCAATCTGCCTGGTATTAAGTAACTGATCGGCAGCCGTCAGGTTGCATGCGATACATAACCTGGTGTGTGGATTGCAAGCCGACATGATGTCGGCTAGCAGTGCATTGTTGCGATAAGGGGTTTCAATAAACATCTGTGTCGTATCGCGGTGAGCGGATTCACGTTCCAGTTCCCTCAGCGTGCGCAGCCGTCCTTCCTGATTCGCGGGTAGGTAGCCGTGAAATGCGAACGCCTGCCCATTGAGACCTGACGCCATCAACGCCAGTAACAACGAAGAGGGTCCGATCAATGGCGCGACCGGAATGCGCATCCGATGCGCCAGGGCTATCAAATGCGCCCCAGGATCCGCCACGGCTGGCGCACCCGCCTCGGAAAGCAGTCCCGCATCCATTCCCTGCAGCAGCGGTTGAATCAGTTCAGTCACAGCACCTGGCGGCGTATGCTCGTTCAGCTCACGCATTTTCAGTTCTTGCAAGGGTTTGGCTGTACCGACTGCCTTGAGGAACCGCCTGGCCGATTTGGCATCTTCCACGATGAAGTATTCCAGCCGTGCGACCGTGTCGATGACCTCCCTCGGCAGAATTGCTTCCGCCTGAATCGGCTCAGAAATATTTGCCGGAATCAGAAAGAGCGTTCCGGGCTGCTTTGATCCGCTCATAACAAGTGGAAGTTTTCCTGTCGCAGCATATCTGCGAGGGCTATAAGGGGCAGCCCGATCAACGCCGTTGGATCATCGCCTTGCAGCGCAGCGATGAGCGCGATACCGAGCCCCTCCGATTTTGCACTCCCGGCGCAGTCGAATGCAGGCTCCTTATCCAGATAAGATTCGATTTCTCTGTCACTGTAATCGCGCATGACCACTGTGGTGGGTACATGGCGAGTTTGTAATCTTCCCGAGGTAGTGTGGAGTACGCACAGCGCCGTATGAAAAACCAGCCGTTTGCCGCGTGCGGCACGTAACTGGGCACGGGCGTGCTCGCGATCACCTGGTTTGCCGATCGGCTGACCACCGAGTTCGGCGACTTGGTCCGATCCGATAACCAGCGAGTCCGGGTAGCGGGGCTGCACTGCCCTGGCTTTGGCAACCGCAAGGCGCAATGCAGTTGCAGCGGGTAATTCGCCTGGAAACGGCGATTCGTCGACCTCGGGAGCAACTGTATCGAAAGCTACTTGCAACCGCATCAGCAACGCAGCGCGGTAGCTTGATGAGGATGCGAGGACAAGTTTAGGGTAGATCAAATGGGACCTTGAATTTTTCCAAGCCGGACTGGATCAGGCTAAATCTTTGACATGTTTACAAAATAATACTATCATGCGCGCCGCATGATTAAATCAGACCAGGGCGGTACGCAATCGCTTGGAATCGTCGCAACCGATAGTTTTACACGTCTCGGGCAAAATGTGACCGGCACGATAGAACCGGGTAGCCTTCCCCGGCTGCACGAGGTTGTAGCGGCGCCTGAAGGAGAGCTGCACTATCGCATAGAGGGTTCGTTGGTCAATGAGCATGGCAGCGAAGTACGCAGGTTGCGGTGTATAATTTCAGGTTGGGTGACATTGCAATGTCAGACTACGTTACAGTTGCTGCGCCACGATCTGGCCATTGACCGGCGGCTGATACTGGTCGAGAACGAGGACAGGCTTCCCCCGGTTGAAGAGGAACCCGAAGACGAGGATTTCATCGTCGCCGGACGCGAGCTTGATCTAACCGCGTTGGTCGAAGATGAAGTCATACTGGATTTACCTATGGTTCCACGCAGTCACGAGAGCGATGTGGAAGCCAGGCGCGAGCAGAGTGACAGCCTGGAATCCAAGGGATCACCATTTGACGCTTTAGCTGCTCTCAAGAGAGCGAAACCGAATTCTTGATAAGGAGTATTTGAAATGGCTGTTCAACAGAACAAAAAATCGCCGTCGAAGCGCGGCATGCATCGCGCGCACGACTTTCTGTCCAACCCGCCGCTGGCAGTCGAACCCACCACCGGCGAGACGCATCTGCGTCATCACATTTCGCCCTCCGGCTTTTATCGCGGCAGGCAGGTCGTCAAAACCAAGGGCGAATAAAGACGCCCGTCTCCATCCATCATTGCCGCACGCGCAATGAGTGAAGTCATGAACGTTGCCATCGCGGTTGACGCGATGGGTGGCGATCACGGTCCGCAGGTCACGGTTCCCGCTGCGCTCGATTTTCTGGAACGCAGCGTGGGAACGAACGTGTTGCTCGTGGGCATACCGGAAACTCTCGAAGCCGAATTGAAGCGCGCCAAGTCTGCTTACAGCGCCGTATCGGAACGCCTGCGAGTCGTTGCGGCGAGTGAGGTTGTAGGCATGAATGAGGATATTCGCACTGCAATACGTACCAAGAAGAACTCCTCCATGCGCATAGCCATTGACCTCGTAAAGAGCGGCGAGGCGCATGCCTGCATTTCCGCCGGCAATACCGGTGCGCTCATGGGAACCGCCAAATTCGTGTTAAAGACGCTACCCGGCATCGACCGGCCGGCGATTTGTGCCGTGCTGCCCACGCGCAAAGGGCAGACCTACGCTCTGGACCTCGGCGCCAACGCGGCATGCGAACCGGAACATCTGCTGCAATTCGCCATCATGGGCGCCATGCTGGCAAGCGCCATCGAGGGCATCCCCAATCCCAGCGTCGGATTGCTCAACATCGGTTCGGAAGATATCAAGGGCAGCGAATCGGTAAAGAGGGCTGGGGAATTGCTGAAGAAAAGCCATCTCAATTATTACGGCAACATCGAAGGCACCGACATTTACAATGGCACTACCGATGTGGTGGTGTGCGATGGCTTTGTCGGCAATGTCATGCTCAAGACTTCCGAAGGCATGGCCAGAATGCTGGGTGATTTTCTCAAGGAAGAATACACGCGCAATGTGTTCAGTAAATTGGCGGCGGCCGTTTCCTATCCCATCATCCGGCGCTTCAGAAAACGCGTCGATCATCGCCGCTACAATGGCGCGGCGCTGCTGGGATTGAAGGGGGTGGTGGTTAAAAGCCACGGTTCTGCCGATCGCTATGCCTTTTACAAGGCGATCGAACGTGCCACTTCCGAAGTGCGGCACGGTCTTCTTGAACGCATCGGCACTGAAGTCGAGCGCCTGCATCGCGAAGGCCTGCTCGCCCCGCACAAGCAGGCCGAATCGACTGATTCCGTGGCGGCGGCATGATTTATTCGCGCATCGTTGGCACGGGCAGTTTCCTGCCCGAAAAGGTCCTGACCAACAGCGACCTCGAGAAAATAGTCGATACCAGCGACGAATGGATCGTGAGCCGGACAGGCATCCGCCAGCGGCACATCGCCGCGGATGACGAATCGACCAGCGATCTGGCTCTCAAAGCCAGTGAAAAGGCGATTTCCGCTGCCGGTGTAGACAGGCAGGAAATCGATCTCATCATCGTCGCCACCAGCACCCCGGACATGATCTTTCCGGGTACCGCGTGCATTCTGCAGGACAAGCTCGGCATCAGGAAAGGCGCAGCTTTCGACGTTCAGGCCGTGTGCGCAGGATTTGTCTACGCGCTCGCGACAGCGGACAAATTCATCCGCAGCGGCGCCCACAAATGCGCCCTGGTGGTGGGTGCGGAAGTATTTTCACGCATCCTCGACTGGCAGGACCGTGCGACCTGTGTATTGTTTGGCGACGGTGCGGGCGCGCTGATTCTCAAGGCATCCGACCGCCCAGGCATCCTGTCCAGCCATCTGCACGCCGACGGCAGCTATCGCCGCATTCTGGAAACACCCGGACAAATCGCGCACGGCAAGGTGACCGGCAAGCCTTATCTTTACATGGAGGGGGGCGCGGTATTCAAACTCGCCGTCAGGGTTCTCGAGGAAGTGGCACGTGAAGCCTTGCAGGCAAATCATCTGACATTGGCCGATCTCGACTGGCTGATCGCCCATCAGGCCAACATTCGCATCATTCGTCATACGGCGCGCAAACTCGGGCTTGCCGACGATAAGGTGGTTGTGACTGTGGACAGGCATGCCAACACGTCGGCGGCATCGATTCCGCTGGCGCTCGATGTCGCAGTGCGCGACGGGCGCATCCAGCCTGGCCACCTGGTGATGCTCGAGGGCGTGGGTGGAGGATTTACCTGGGGTGCGGTGTTGCTCAGATGGTAATGAAACAAAACTGCAAACACTATCCGTGAGAATGCCGGAAAGAGAATGGAAGCTTCCCGTTTGGCATTGGTTTTCCCAGGGCAGGGGTCGCAGTCGACCGGCATGATGGCGGGCTTTGCCGATCTGCCGGTGGTCGAGCGTACTTTTGCCGAGGCATCGGACGTTCTCCAGGCGGATCTGTGGAAAATGGTTTGCGCAGGCCCCGATGCCACACTGGCCCAGACCGTCAACACGCAGCCGGTGATGCTCGCCGCCGGTGTTGCAACCTGGCGCGCGTGGAAGGAACTGGGCGGTCCCGATGCCGCAGTCTATGCAGGGCATAGTCTGGGAGAATATTCGGCATTGGTTGCGGCAGGGGCATTGGAATTTTCCGCAGCGTTGCCGTTGGTGCGTTTTCGGGCCGAAGCGATGCAGGCAGCCGTACCCGAGGGGATGGGCGCTATCGCGGCAATACTCGGGCTGGAAGAGGCGGTATTGCGCGCGGTATGCGGCGAGGCTGCGCAAGGTGAAGTGTGCGAGCCGGTGAACCTGAATTCTCCCGGCCAGATTGTGATTGCTGGTAACCGTGCGGCGGTCGAACGCGGCATGGTGCTGGCCAGGGAAAAAGGCGCCAAACGCGCCATCATGCTGCCTATGAGCGTCCCTTCACATTGCGCCTTGATGAAACCTGCCGCGGAGCGTCTTGAGCAATACTTGAGTTCCATGACAATACGGAAACCGTCGGTGCCGGTGATCCATAATGCCGATGTGCAGACTTTCGACTCACCCGAAAGCATCAAGCGTGCACTGGTCGAGCAGCTATACCGGCCGGTGCGATGGATCGAAACCATTCAGGCAATCGCAGCACGTGGTATCAATCATGTGTTAGAGTGCGCACCCGGCAAAGTACTCACCGGATTGAACAAACGCATCGATGGCAACTTGAATTGTGTCGCGCTCAACGATTCAAATGCAATCAGAACAATATTGCAACAAGGAAGCTGAATGATGTCCACCCTGACCGGAGAAGTTGCGCTTGTCACCGGCGCCAGCCGAGGCATCGGCCATGCCATATTGCTGGCCCTGGGGAAGGCGGGCGCCACGGTCATCGGCACGGCAACCAGTGCAACAGGTGTGGCAGCCATTGACAAGGCCCTCTCTGTTGCGGGGTTGAAAGGCAGAGGAATGCTGCTCGATGTGCGCGACAGCGCGCAAATCGAAACCATCGTGAGTGATATTCAGACTCAATTTGGCGCACCGGTCATTCTCGTCAACAACGCCGGCATTACCCGCGACAACCTGCTCGCGCGCATGAAGGATGAAGAGTGGCAGGATATCATCGACACCAACCTCACCTCGGTTTACAAGCTGTCGAAGGCGGTACTGCGTGGCATGATGAAGGCGCGCAAGGGGCGTATCGTCAATATTGCCTCGGTGGTTGGTTTCATGGGTAACCCCGGCCAGACCAATTATGTCGCCGCAAAAGCTGGCATGGTAGGCTTTTCCAAGGCACTGGCGCGCGAAGTGGGAAGCCGCAATATCACCGTCAACTGCGTTGCGCCAGGTTTTATTGAAACCGATATGACGAAAAGTCTTACCGCTGAACAGGTGAATAAACTGGTCGAGAATGTGCCGCTCGGCAGGCTCGGCCAGCCCGGCGATGTGGCTGAGGCGGTAGTGTTTCTGGCGTCCCCCGGTGCAGCCTACATCTCGGGCAACACCATCCATGTAAATGGCGGGATGTATATGTAGTGGGAAGCAATGACGAGCTGCACCCTAGCAATAAACAGTTGGGCGGAGTCCGCCCGATTTGGTAAAATGCCAAGGTTTGATTATCTACCAGCGCAACAGGAGGAACTACAAGATGGATAGCATCGAAGCACGCGTCAAAAAAATCGTTGCCGAGCAGCTCGGCGTTGCCGAGGGCGATATCAAGAACGAATCCTCCTTTGTCGAAGATCTGGGCGCGGACTCGCTGGATAATGTCGAACTGGTGATGGCACTCGAAGAGGAATTCGAATGCGAAATCCCCGATGAGCAGGCCGAAAAGATCACCACGGTCCAGCAGGCCATCGATTTCGTCTCCGCGCATCTTCCCAAATAACTTCTTCTTCTCGCGCGGGCGCCGTATGCCGCCCGCGAAGTTGCCATGTCAAAACGTCGTGTAGTCATTACCGGTCTCGGTATCGTCTCTCCGGTGGGGACGGGTGTCGCCAAGGCCTGGGATAACCTCGTCAATGGCCGTGGTGGTATCGGACCGATAACCAGGTTCGACGCCAGCGCGCTGCCGACGCGCATTGCCGGCGAGGTGAAGGATTTCAATGCTGCCGACTGGATGTCGCCCAAGGAAGTGCGCCGCCTGGACAGTTTTATCCATTTCGGTGTCGCGGCGGCAAAGCAGGCCCTGGATGATGCCGGGCTGACAGTAAACGAAGCTAATGCCGAGCGCATCGGTGTGAATATGGGATCGGGTATCGGCGGCCTGCCGATGATTGAAGACAACGTCCGCGAAATGATCGCCAAGGGACCGCGCCGCCTCTCGCCGTTTTTCGTGCCGGGAACGATTATCAACATGGTGGCTGGAATGATTTCCATCCTCTATGGCCTGAAAGGACCCAATCTCTCGATGGTGTCCGCATGCACGACATCCACGCACTGTGTGGGCGATGCAGGGCGCCTCATCGAGTATGGCGATGCCGATGTCATGATCGCAGGCGGCGCCGAGGCTACGGTCAACATGGCGGGTGTGGGCGGCTTTTGCGCATGCAAGGCGCTTTCGGAGCGCAACGATTCACCCGAGACAGCCTCACGTCCTTGGGACAAGGATCGCGACGGTTTCGTGCTGGGTGAGGGCGGTGGCGCGCTCGTTCTCGAAGAACTCGAACATGCAAAACGGCGCGGTGCACGCATCTATGCCGAACTCGCCGGTTTCGGCATGAGCGCCGACGCATACCACATGACCGCGCCGCTCGAAGACGGCGATGGGGCGCGGCGCTGCATGATCAACGCCATGAAAAATGGCGCGATCAACCCCGATGAAGTGACCTACCTCAACGCGCACGGCACCTCGACACCGCTCGGCGATATCGCGGAAACCGTGGCCGTGAAGCGCGCTTTCGGCGACCAAGCCTACAAAATGGTGGTCAACTCAACCAAGTCGATGACTGGCCACCTTCTCGGTGCGGCCGGCGCCATCGAGGCAATCTTCACCACGCTTGCCATTTATCACCAGTTATCGCCGCCGACGATCAACATTTTCAACCAGGATCCGGCGTGCGATCTCGACTACGTCGCCCACAAGGCGCGCGACATGAAAATCGAGGTTGCGCTGTCCAACTCATTCGGATTCGGCGGCACCAACGGTACGCTTGCATTGCGCCGCTTCGCCTGACGATTTCCGAGTCAGGGTATAACAGTGAAACGCCTGGCCCGGTTACTCATCAGGCTGCTTCTGTTGTTTCTTGTTGCCGCGGCTGGATGGATGGGCATATTTGCCAACCTGCATCTGGACTTGCCGCAAGCACCGTTCGAATTCAAAGTAAAGCAAGGCGCCACGCTGAAGTCGCTCTCGCGCCAGCTCGCCGAAGCAAACCTGCTGACTGAGAATGTCAGTTTCTGGATACTGGGGCGCCTCATGGGCAAGGCGACGCGTATTCATGCTGGAACTTACCGCCTTGAGAGTGCGCTGACACCGCTTGAATTGCTCGATAAACTCAACCGCGGCGATGTCGTCCCGTCAAGTGTCGTCTTTGTCGAAGGCACGACGTTCGCGGAAATGCTGCATACCATCGATGGCAGCCCGGACGTACGTCATACTTTGACTGGTCTGAGCGGAAACGAGATTCTGATCCGCATTGGTGCTGCGGAGACTTCTCCTGAGGGCCTGTTTTTTCCCGACACCTATCGCTTCTCCCCAGGGAGCGCGGATATCGACATCCTCAGGCGCAGCTACCAGACCATGCAGCAAAAGCTTGCAGCGGCGTGGGAGCAGCGCGACCCCAGGCTGCCCTATCGCTCGTCTTACGAGGCGTTGATCATGGCTTCGATCGTGGAGAAGGAAACCGGCAAATCGGATGAGCGCGCCCTGATTGCGGCGGTATTCATCAACCGTTTGCGTATCGGCATGCGACTGCAGACCGATCCGACCGTCATCTATGGCATGGGCGAAGGATTCGACGGCAACATTCGCAAGCGCGATCTTGGTATCGACACGCCTTATAATACCTACACTCGCGATGGCCTCCCGCCGACACCGATCGCCATGCCGGGCTGGGCATCGCTGCTGGCTGCCGTAAAGCCCGCGCAATCGGACAAGCTGTATTTCGTTGCAAAAGGCGACGGCAGTCATTCCTTTTCGCGTTCGCTAGATGAGCACAATCGCGCCGTGGCAAAGTATCAACTCGGAAAATGACCGGAAAATTCATCACCCTCGAAGGCATCGACGGCGCGGGTAAATCCACACACCTGGCGTGGCTCGCCGCGCGCATTCGCGGTCGCGGGTGCGAAGTGGTGACGACGCGCGAGCCGGGCGGCACGCCGCTCGGGGAAAAACTGCGTGAACTGCTGCTGCACATAAAAATGCACCCCGACAGCGAAGCACTGCTGATGTTCGCCGCGCGCGCCGAACACGTGCAGGCAGTAATCCGGCCCGCGCTTGAACGTGGCGCCTGGGTGATTTCCGACCGCTTTACCGATGCCACTTTTGCCTATCAGTGCGGCGGACGCGGCGTGCCGGAAGAGCGCATTGCCCTGCTCGAGACCTGGGTTCAGCAGGGACTTCAGCCCGACCTCACCTTGCTCTTTGACGCGCCGCTCGAAGTGGCGCGCGAACGTCTCGACCGCAACACACTTCAGCCGGACAAATTCGAGCGCGAACGCGAGGATTTTTTTGGCAGGGTACGCGGCACGTATCTCAAGCGCGCTGCCGCCCACGCCACGCGTATCAAGGTGATCGATTCGTCGGACACGCTGGAAAATATTCAGCAGGCGCTCGATAAATTGCTCTCCGGAATATGACGCAAATTACTTTTCCATGGCATGTTCAAACGCTACAGGAAGTGCTGCAGCGGCGCCAGCGCATGCCTCACGCCTTTCTCCTTCATGGCCGCGAAGGCATCGGCAAAGTCGAGTTCGCGCGCGCGCTGGCGCAGTCGCTGTTATGCGAAAACCCCGGCCGTGACGGCATTGCCTGCGGCGCTTGCCCGGCGTGTCACTGGTTCAGCCAGGGCAACCACCCCGATTTTCGTGAGATCGTTCCCGAGGCCATGCAGGCTGAAGCCAACGATGACCCGGTAGTGGAAGGAGAGACCGCCAAACCCGAAAAGAAAAGTACGCTGATCACTATCGACCAGATCCGCGACGTCGGCGTTTTTTTTACCTTGTCGACACACCGTGATGGCTTTCGCATATTGCTGGTGCATCCGGCCGAGGCGATGAATCCGGCTTCGGCCAATGCCCTCCTCAAGACGCTTGAGGAACCGAACCCCAACACCTTGATTCTGCTGATTGCGTCCCAGCCTGCGCGGCTGCTGGCGACAGTCAAGAGCCGCTGCCAGAAACTTGCGCTTGGCGTACCGGCACATGCCGAAGCACTCGCCTGGCTCAGGAACGAGGGCGTCGCCGATGCGGAAATCCTGCTTGCGCAGGCAGGCGGCGCACCCTTGCTGGCACGGAACTGGAATACCCCGGAATACCGCGCGCAGCGCAAGACCTTTCTCGATGCGCTCGCCAATCCGGTGCAAAGCGACTGGCTGACACTCGCGGCCAGCCTGGAAAAGTCCGATTTGAGCCAGGTCCTGCACTGGCTGCACACGTGGTGCTGCGACCTGGTTTTTCAGAACAGCGCCAGTCGCATCCGCCATCATCACGATTATCGCCCTGCGCTGGAAAGACTTTCACGCGGCATATCGCTTCCGGATTTGTTTCGCTATGAAACGCTGCTGCGTTCCGCGCGCCGGTCGATTGCGCATTCACTCAATGCGCGGCTCTTGCTAGAGCATCTGCTTATATCGTATGCTGATGCGCTCAATTGCAAAGCTGGCTGACCATGCCCAAAGTAGTCGAAGCCGTCAAGCGTCCCGATGTGGTTTTCCTGAATCTAAAGGGAAAGTCCGCGCTGTATGCATCGTATATGCCGCTCCTGAAAGGCGGCGGGCTGTTCATGCAGACGCCGCGCGATCACAAACTCGGTGATGAAGTCCTGGTAGTGCTGGGATTGCTCGATGAACCCTCCAAGATCCCCCTGGTGGGTACTGTGTCGTGGATCAACCCGCCGCACACCACCGGCAATCGTCCGCAGGGTGTCGGAATACAGCTTCCCGACAACGAGACAGGCCGCGAACTCAAGAAACGCATCGAGGGGGTTCTTGCGCCGGTGATACATTCAGGGCGTCCAACGCACACCATTTAGGAGTAGTCTGGGAAGGGATATCACGCAACTGGAAGGGGTTATGCCCATGTTCCGCGAAATCGTCCTCGGAGCCGCCCTCAACAAGCTGAAGGCAAGCGTCACTACGCCGCTAAGGCTTGTTCTGCCCGATGGCACCGAACACCTCTTTTCGGCATCTCCCAGTGTTACCGTTCGCCTCGGCTCGAAAAAAGCGGTCAAAAAATTTTTCCAGCCCAGCCTGCTCACTCTTGCCGAAGCCTATATTGAGCGTGAGATCGAGATTGACGGCGCCATAGGCGACATCATTCAGGTGGCGATATCCCTGTCGCGCTACCGGGAAAGCGCCCCCTATGTCCCGCTCTCCAACGGGGCATCGCAGCATTCCAAAAGCCGTGACCGCGCAGCGGTTCAATATCATTATGACGTCTCGAACGATTTTTATGCCCTGTGGCTCGATCGGCGCATGGTGTACTCGTGCGCGTATTTCAAGGATGCAGCGGACAGTCTGGGACTGGCCCAGGAGCAGAAACTCGATCATATCTGCCGCAAGCTGCAACTGCGTCACGGAGACCGATTTCTCGATATCGGCTGCGGCTGGGGTGCGCTGCCGCTTTGGGCCGCACAACGCTATGGCGCGCATGCCACCGGCATCACACTATCGCAAAAACAACACGATTTTGCGCAGGAAAGCATCCATGCAGCGGGCCTGCAAGGAAAATGCCGCGTCATCCTGCAGGATTATCGCGAACACCCCGGTGTAGCGTGCTACGACAGGATCGCCAGTGTCGGAATGTTCGAACACGTTGGCCTCGCCAATCTGGCGGCGTATTTCGCCACGGTGAATCGTCTGCTCGCCAATGACGGCCTGTTTCTCAACCATGGCATCACCACCATGGATTGCGAAAGCCGCGCCGTTGGTCTGGGCGGCGGAGAATTCATCGATAAATATGTCTTTCCTAGTGGGGAACTGCCGCATATCTCGCAGGTCCTGCGCGAAATGTCGGCGCAGGACTTCGAAGTTGTCGATGTCGAGGGCTTGCGCGCGCATTACGCGCTGACCCTGCGTCACTGGAGCAGACAATTCGAGGCTGCAATACAACGTGCCGTCGAGCTCACTTCGGAGCGCACCGCGCGCATCTGGCGGCTCTATCTGGCCGGTTGCGCCTATTCCTTCGAACAGGGGTGGACCTCCATCTATCAGGTGCTCGCCGGCAAACAGAGCGGCGCATGCGCACTCAAGCTTCCCCTGACCAGGGACTACATGTACCCCGCGACGCCGTAGTTTTGCGTTGGGTTAGACGCGAAGCGGCGTAACCCAACAGAGAACTTGATAACAGAACGGTTGCCTTGCAGCAGCGCAATACACAGTACGATAAAATCACGGCATGTTTGTCGATTCCCACTGTCACCTCGATTTTCCAGAACTGCACGCCGGTCTCGATGCCATTTTCGAAAGCATGCGCAGCAACCAGGTCACGCACGCGCTGACCATCAGCACCACATTGCATAGCTTCGTGCGCGTCCATGCCGTCGCCATGTCGCATGAAAACGTGTTTGCCAGCGCCGGCGTTCATCCTGACGAACAGTCGGACGATCACGAAGCCAGCCTCGAAGAACTGCTGCGCCTGGCGCAACTTCCCAAGGTCGTGGCAATAGGTGAAACCGGACTCGATTATTACCGCCTCAAGGAACCGCTGGAGTGGCAGCGTGAACGTTTTCGCACGCATCTGCGCGCCGCGCGCGAATGCGGCAAGCCGCTGGTCATACACACGCGCGAGGCAGCGAACGATACCTTGCGAATCATGCAGGAAGAGGGTGCCGAAAAAGTTGGCGGGGTGATGCACTGTTTCACCGAATCCCTGTCCGTCGCGCATCGCGCCATGGAAATGAATTTCCACATTTCGTTTTCGGGAATTGTGACCTTCAAGAACGCCGCCGAGATCAAGGAAGTGGCGCGCGCCGTGCCGCTCGAGCGCATGCTGATTGAAACCGATTCTCCCTACCTGGCGCCCATGCCGTATCGCGGCAAGACCAATCAACCGGGATATGTGAAGCATGTCGCCGAGGAAATTGCGCGCCTCAAGGGCATCACGCCCGAAGAGGTCGGGCGTGCCACGACGCGCAACTTTTTCGCGCTATTCAGTGACGCCGTGGAGTTGCCTAGCGCAGCACCTGCAGCAGGTTGTTGAAATCATCTGTCCAGATGCGCCAACCTGGCTGTGGAGCAATGAAGTAAGCGACATCGATTATCTGATCGCGCAGGAAGAAGTTCTTGTCGCGGGTAATCAGCACCCAGTCGCTGTTGGTGCTCGACGCTTCTTCCTTGCCCATTTCGCCTTCGTGAATCCAGCCAGCCTGCAGACCGCGCTTCTCGGCGAATTTCAGCACCACCGGCTTGAGGTCGAGAAAACGGTTCGAGACATGGAAAGCCACGATGCCGCCTTCCTTCATGTGCCGCAGATATACATCCATGACCTCATCGGTAATGAGATGCACGGGAATCGAATCGCTCGAAAACGCGTCGATGGCGAGCACATCGAATTGCTGCGACGCTTCGCGTTCCATGCTGAGGCGGGCATCGCCCAGCACGGTTTCGATTGTCGCGCTACTGTCGGATAGAAAATGGAAGTCACGTTTTGCAATCTCCACCACGGCGGGGTTGATGTCGTAAAAACGGTAGGTGTCGCCTTTGCGCCCGTAGGTGGCTATTGTTCCCGCGCCCAGGCCGATGATGCCGACCTTCATGGGCATATCGGGGTTGAGCTGCTGCTTCAACAGCAAGGTGCGGCCGATGCCTGATGTGGTCTTGTAGTAGCTGGTCGCAATGCGGCGATGCTTAGGCTGCAGGAACTGCGCGCCGTGCAGGATGGTGCCGTGCACCAGGGTGCGGTTGTAATTTTCGTCCGCCGGAGTGTTGTATTCCTTAACGCGCAACGTGCCGTAGAAGTTGCGCGTCATGACCATGGTGTTGTCGATGAATTCATGGACCGCATAAGCGCCGCTGCCGATCATGAACAGCGTCAGCAGCGCCGCAACGCCGACGACCAGCCGGTTCGCATTGCGCAATAGATAGGCCGCCATGACGGCGACCAGCGTCAGGGTGATTTCGAGTTCGAAATAGGCGGGCAGAATCAGCGGCGCCACGATGCCGACCAGTACGGCGCCCAGGGCGCCCCCCAGCGATACCATCAGATAAAACGTGGTGAGATAGCGCGGTACCGGCTTGAGCCTGACCAGCTCGCCGTGACAGAACATGCACGCGATAAACAGACCCGACGAAAAAATCCCGATCTGCCAGTACAACTCATGTTCCAGTCTGCGGTCCGCCAGCGCCCAGCCCATGCTTGCCAGAAATGCCACGAGCAGCGGCAGATACAACTTGCGCGGATACCATCCCTGACCGTTAAAACACAGAATGAAGGTCATGAGATAAATGGTCAGGGGGACCACCCACAGGAGCGGAATCGAGGAGATGTTCTGGGTAAGATGGTTGGTGATGGCAAGCAGCAGCATCGATCCGAGCGCGGCAAGCAGCGTCCAGGTGAATTTGAGCCCAGCCGATGGCGGCGGAGTATAAGCCGGTTCGTTGCCGACGCCGGTTATGGTAATCGGACCACTATCCGACCTCACCTTGGTGCTGCTGCGTACGGCAAACCAGGCAGATGCGCCACAGAGAATGGCGAATGCGGCAAATCCGGCGGACCACCAGCGCGCCTGATGCAGGGTGCTGATCCACGGCTCGATGACAAAGGGGTAGCCGATGAGCGCCAGCATCGAAGCCAGGTTCGACAAGGCAAACAGACGGTACGGGCGCGCGTCAGGGTAGGTGCGCGCAAACCACGCCTGCACCAGCGGGCTGGTGGTCGAGAGCAGAAAGTAGGGAAGACCGATTGTCACGGTTAGTAACAACAGAATGCGCAGGCTGGGGACTTCGTCGCCGGCTGGTTTCCACGAAGGATCGGGAGTGATCGGCAGCAATGCGACGCAAATGCCAAGCAGCGCGACCTGGAGCATGGCCTGCGTTTTCGGCAACAGCTTGCGCGCTACCCAGTCGGAGTAGAAATACCCCAGCAGCAGCGTCAGTTGAAAAAACACCATGCAAGTCGTCCACACCGCAGCCGTTCCGCCGAACCAGGGAAGAATCTGTTTGGCGATGATCGGCTGCACCAGGAACAGCAGGAAAGCGGAAACGAAAATGGTGAGGGCGTACAGGAACATGGCGGCATCAGTGTTGTGTTTTGGAACCGGCATTATATCGGGTGCGCTCTGCGTCCGTGGCCCGTTTACGGTAGCATCAAGACTTACCACTGCCCTCTTCAGCAACCCGTGCAATCTCCGCGTTCCGCATTTCTCGTTGGCCTGCGTGATCAGGCGCCCAGCATGATGGGGGCCATTCCATTCGGCCTCATCACCGGCGCGGCGGGAAGCGCTGCGGGTATCGACCCCGTCATGTCGATCGCGATGTCGATCCTGGTATTCGCCGGTGCATCGCAGATTGTCGCCATACAGCTCATCGCGCAGAATGCACCCGGCGTGCTCATCGTACTGGCCGTGTTACTGGTCAATCTGCGCATGGTCATGTACAGCGCCGCGATGGCGCCGTATTTCGCGCACCTGCCGCTGCGCTGGAAATATCCCATCGCTTATCTTCTGACCGATCACGCCTTCGCGCTCACGCTGGCGCGCTTTCGCGACAATGAAAATGCGCCGCACAAACACTGGTACTACCTTGGCGCGGGAGCAAATCTGTGGATTGGGTGGCAAGTCGCCGTCGTCATCGGCGTATACGCAGGAGCCATGCTCCCCAAAGAATGGCCGCTCGATTTCACCATCCCGCTGGTTTTCCTGGCGCTGGCAATGCCGGGACTGCGCACGCCGGGTCAGCGCTTCGCGGCGCTTGCCGCTGGGTTGGTATCCGCGTTCACCGCGAGCATGCCGCTCAAGACCGGTTTGATCATTGCCGCCATGTGCGGTGTGACGGTAGGGATGCTGCGCGAGGGGAGGGGAAAGTGACGCTCTGGCTGATCGTCATCGGCATGGGGCTGGCTACATTCGCAACGCGCGCCTCGTTCATTTTTCTGCCACTGCACACGCACATCCCGGCGCGCCTCAGGCATGCGCTCAAATATGTCGCCGCCGCGATACTTCCGGCGCTGATCGTTCCTGATGTTCTGTACCACGGCAGCACACCCTTCGATGTGACGCGGCTGGCAGCGGCGCTATTCGCTGCTCTCGTCGCGTGGCGCACGCATAACATGCTCGCGACCATCGCGGCCGGTATCGCAGTGCTGGTTGCGCTCAATTACCTTACAGGGATGTGAAGGGTTCGCATGATCGCGCTCGCGGCAAGAATCGCGCTGCTGTTTGAACTGGTCTGTTACCTCGCCATAGGCACATGGCTGGTTCTAGGGCGGCAGTACTCGCTGTCGCATGCGGTTCTCTTCGCCTGCGCAATCCCCGTTGCGCTGCGCATGATGTTTTCATTGCCGAGCTACATTGTCGCCACCTGGCTGCGCCTGCAAGCCCGCACTCCGGTCAACATTTCCGATACCGTCGTTGCCTTGGTAAAGGATACCTGGGCCAAGGTGCTGTCTTACACCGTCCTGCTACCATTCGAGAAGTGGCTGATGTCGCCGGACGCACTACCCGTTCCCGGCGGCGCAATGCCGACTCTGCTTGTCCACGGTTACGTCAACAATCGCGGCGTGTTCAGAAAAATGCGCCGCATGCTCGCCAAACGAGTCTCCAATCCGATTTTTACGCTCACCTTCGAGCCGCCTTTCACCTCGATCGACACCTACGTGCCGCAACTCGCGGCGCGCGTCGAGGAAATCTGCACCGCCGCCAAGTCAGAGCAAATCCTCATCGTCGCCCACAGCATGGGCGGTCTGGCCGCGCGCGCGTACATCGCGCGCGGTGGCGGCAAACACGTCGCCAGACTGATCACCATAGGAACGCCACATCACGGCACCGCGATCGCCTTTTTCGGCATCGGCGACAACGCCAGGCAAATGCACCGCGACAGCCAATGGCTGGCGCAGCTAGCGGAGGAGGAAAGGGCGCATCCGGCCAATGTTCCGCTCACCAGCATCTATACCGAAAACGACGACATCGTCTGCCCGTCGGAGAGCTGCATCATGCCGCAGGCCGACAATATCGCCCTTACCGCGGTGGGGCATGTGAGTTTGCTGTTTTCGGAGAAGGTAGCGGATATTGTCGCGGTAGAGATCGGCCAGTTGGCTTAATTCTCGCCATCTCACCTTATTTCGGGTTTGTTCCGCCTGTCCGGTTTGGGCGTAAAACACCCGATAACCTGCTCCTACGTCATCAGCGGCGGCAGCAGCATGAAACCAGAGCGGAGGATGTAGCCGAGTCCGGCTTCTCCTTCGATGTTTGCGCCTTGCCCCTGAAGTGTGGCGATATCGCGATAGAGCGTGCGCAGGCTGATGCCCAACTCTGTGGCAAGCATTGCGCCGCTCACCGGATAGCGATGACGGCGCAAGACCTGAATCAAATCGAGCAGGCGGCCTGCGCGAGACACTTGTGGATTTTCCTATGCCTAAAGCGCGATCGGAACGCGGGCTACCAATGTATCCCCTGCGTCATCTGCGAGAAGGCGATCTGTTCTGGCGAAAGTTCGACTTCCTTGGCGGCCTCGCCCTTCTTGTGTTGCGCCGCCGTGGAATCAGGGAACATGGTGAACGCCGTGTTGAGAATGATCTGCGTGATCTTGGGCGCGAGTGCGTGCAGGGTGGCGCCGAAAATTCCCAGGCGCGTGGCGATGCGCACCGGCTTGTAGAGTATCGCCTCAACGACGAGGTCGGCGGCCTGCTCGGGCGACAGCGTCGGCACGCTTTTGTAGAGCTTGGTCGGGGCGATCATCGGCGTGCGCACCAGCGGCATGTTGATGGTGGTGAAGTGGACGTTGTCGTTGTGAAATTCGCTCGCGGCGCAGCCCGCAAAGGCGTCGAGCGCGGCCTTCGAAGCGACATAGGCTGAAAAGCGCGGCGCCTGCGTGAGTACGCCGATCGACGAGATGTTGATGATGTGGCCGCCACCCTGTTTCACCATTTCCGGCAGGAAACCCATGATGAGGCGCAGCGAGCCGAAATAATTGAGCTGCATGGTGCGCTCGAAATCGTGGAAGCGGTCGTAGCTGGTGGCGATGCCGCGTCTGATCGAACGCCCGGCGTTGTTGATCAGGTAGTCGCAGCGTCCGTAGTCCTTGATGACTGTGGCGATGAGCTTGTCGCAATCGGCCAGGTTGGAAAGATCGCAACTGTAGAATCTGGCCTTGCCGCCTATGGCCTTGATTTTTTCGAGGGTGACCTGTGCTTTCTCGGGATCGCGCGCGACGATGGCGACTTGTGCGCCTGCCTCGGAGAGTTTGATAGCCGTTGCTTCGCCGATACCCGACGTGCCGCCCGTGACCACCACGACCTTGTCCTTGATCTTGCCGGACAGCGAGCGGTCGATGAAAAGGTCCGGATCGAGATTGCGCTCCCAGTAGTCCCAAAGCCGCCAGGCATAGTCTTCGATGCGCGGTACCTCGATGCCCGACCCCTTGAGCGCCTTGGCGCATTCGCGATTGTCGAAACGCGTCGGGTAGCTGACAAACTTGAACATGTCCCTGGGTATGCCAAGATCGGTGAGAATCTGCTTCTGGATGCGCTTCAGCGGCGAAAGGGACATGATGCCGTCGAGCACATACGAAGGAATGAAGCTGAACATTTTGGTATTGAGGCGCATGGTCATCTGCGGGGCGTGCCCCGCCTTGGCGAAAAGATTGAGCACTTCGCCGACGCGCAGCGGCTCGGGATCGGTGAGGTGAAAGCAGCCGCCGTCGAGCCCTTTCTTGTGCGCGATATGATCCATGGCGTCGACCACGTAGTCGACCGGGACGATGTTGATGCGCCCACCCTCGATGCCGATGGTGGGCATCCACTGCGGCAACGCGGAGCGCATTTTCTGGATGAATTTGAAAAAGTAGTAGGGCCCGTCGATTTTGTCGATCTCGCCGGTCGTGGAATCGCCGACCACGATGCCGGGGCGGTAAACGCGCCACGGACATTTGCATTCGTTCCGCACCACGCCCTCGGATTCATGCTTGGTGTTGAAGTAGGGGTGGTCGAGTTCCTCGGCCTCGTCGAACATGTCCTCGCGGAACACGCCGTCGTAGAGGCCCGCTGCCGCGATCGAGCTGGTGTGATGGAAGCATCCCGCGGCGACGGCTTCGGCGAATTCGACAGCGTGGCGCGTGCCTTCGACATTGGCGGCCTGCTGGCTCGCCGCGTCTGCGGATAAGTCGTATATCGCAGCCAGGTGGAACATGTGCTTGACCTTGCCCTTCAGCTTGGCGATATCCGCGGACGCAACGCCGAGGCCGGATTTGCCGAGATCGCCGGGGATGGCGACGACGCGCTTGTCATCGACATCCCAATACTTGCGCAGCGCATCGAGTTTCCTCATCGAACCCTTGCGCACCAGCACATGAATCGTGCCGCCGCGCGCCAGAAGTTTCTTGACAAGATGCTTGCCGATGAATCCGGTTGCGCCGGTCACGAAGTAGGTCATGTTCGCAGTTCCTTGGTAAAGTAGGCAGGTATGGATAGGGCTGGCGGTATGTGCCGGCCAGTTTCACCGGGAAATCATACACTGTGCTTGGCCGTAATTTTATTGATGTTCCATTTTGCATGATACCGCTTTCCCCTCACCCGGCCTGTCGGCCACCCTCTCCCCGCAAGCGGAGCGAGGGGACAAGCTCCCTCTCCCGCTCGGGCGGGAGAGGGTGAGGGTGGGGTTATTCGGTCACAGTCTTTCGATGTCAGTGGCTTGCAAGAATTTCCATCGGAGCTATTATTGTTCCAGCCTGACACATGAACAAACTCACGCGCGAACGCAAACCTAAAATCGGTCTCGCCCTGGCAGGAGGGGGGCCGCTGGGGGCGGTTTACGAAACCGGCGTGCTCATGGCGCTCGACGAAAGCCTCACCGGGCTCGACCTCAATGACATCGATGTTTATGTCGGCGTGAGCGCGGGCAGTTTCATTACCTCAGGTCTCGCCAACGGCATCACCCCGGAGGAAATCTATCGTCTGTTCATTGGCAACCAGACCATAGACGGCGCACGGCTCAGGCCCGAAGCTTTTCTCAAACCGGCCTTTCGCGAGTATTTTCAGCGCGCGCGTTCGGTGCCGCTGCTGTTTGTCGATGCCTTGTGGCGCTATCTCAGCAGCCCCATCGAGCGCGGTGCTATCGATTCCTTCGCGGGTCTTGCGCGCGCGATCCCGACGGGTATTTTCGACAATGACGCCATCAGTCATTTCCTCGACAAGGCATTCAGCGAGCACGGACGCAGCAACGATTTCCGCAAGTTGAAACACAAGCTCTACGCCGTGGCGACCGACCTCGATACCGGCCAGTCGGTTAAATTCGGCGCGCCCGGTTTCGATAACATACCGATATCCAAAGCCGTGCAGGCAAGCGCGGCCTTGCCCGGACTTTTCCCGCCGGTCGAAATCGATGGCCGCTATTACGTCGATGGCGCACTCAAGAAAACCCTGCATGCATCGGTCGCGCTCGATGAAGGCGCGCGGCTGGTGATCTGCATCAATCCCCTGGTTCCCTTCGACGCGGATCTGGCGCGCCGCCACGGCAAGCCGGAAATGAAGAAGCTCGTCGAGAGCGGTCTCCCCATGGTGTTGTCGCAGACATTTCGCGCGATCATTCATTCGCGCCTGCAAGCGGGGCTTGCCAAATATGGCAGGCAATATCGCGGCGCGAACGTGGTATTGTTCGAACCCGGAAGCGACGACACGGAAATGTTCTACACCAATCTGTTCAGCTACTCGACACGCAAGCGCGTATGCGAGCATGCGTATCAGCGCACGCGGCAAGACCTCCTGAAGCGACGAGATGTGCTCGAACCGATCTTCGCCAAATTCGGCATTGACTATGATGACGAAGCGTTGCACGACGCCGGGCGCACGCTCGAAACGAGAGTGAGGCGCACGCGTGGCGCAGGGGGCGAAAGGCTGCACGATGCCGCACTCGATCTTGCCGACACGCTGAACGAACTCAAGCACTGGGCAGGGCGCATAGTAGAACGGCGCGGAATCCAGTAGCATACGGGCGATGAGGACGTGCCCCGATACTGCCGTTTCACCTTCCGGAAACAGAAAAGCGTCGCGCGCGGCGCGCACGCGCGAACGAATTCTCCAGACCAGCCTCGACCTGTTCAATACGCACGGTGAGGCACACGTGACCACCGGCCATATCGCCGACGAGCTCAACATCAGTCCGGGCAATCTCTACTATCATTTCCGCAACAAAGGTGAAATCATTCGCCATCTGTTCGGCGCATTCGAGGCGCGCGTCGATGCGGCGCCCAGCCTGTCCGGTGAAGACTTTGCCGACGCGGGTACCAGCCTGGAAAACCTGTGGCTGTATCTGCACCTCATGTTCGAAGGTATTCGCGACTACCGTTTCCTGTATCGCAACCTCGACGATCTGCTCATGCGCGACACCAAGCTCAGGATGCAATTCAGGCGCATTCTCGATCACAAGCGCAGCGCCGTCAGCGCGCTGTGCCAGAGCCTGGCGCGCGGCGGCGCGATGCGCGCCAGCGCTGCCGAAATTGCCCTGCTTGCCGATAACGTGCTCCTTGTCGCAACCTATTGGCTCAATTTCGATCACCTGGCAGCGAATGCTTTCGCGACGCACGATGCGGCAGACAACACCGATCTGGGGCGCGGCGTTTACCAGGTCATGGCATTGATCGCGCCCTACCTGACAGAGGGTTCGCGCGAACATCTTGAGCATATTTCCCGGCAGTATCTGGGCGACTGAAAACAGAAAAGGAGCGCGCATGGCGAAGCACAAGTGGAACGCCTATCCCCACCCGGAAAAGAAATATTCCTATCCGGGCGATGCGTTGAAGAAGGCGTGGGAGGGCCTGCACGCGGGCGACAGGGAACCGTTCCCCAGGGATGCGGAATTGCAGGATGCGTGGCGGCAGTATCACGCAGGCAACTATGCCGATGCGGTCGAGATGGGGCTGAAACATGGGTTGGCGGGTTATACGGTCGCGAACAAGGCGATGACCATCTATGCCACCTACCTTGAAAAAAAGGAGGCCGCCAAACTCAAGTTGCTGGAAGAGGTCATGCAGCGCGCAGAAGAGGCGATGAAGAAAGATGCGAAGAATCCCAACGCGCATTATCTGTATGCCTATGCCGCCGGACGCTACAGCCAGAGCATTTCGATACTGAAGGCGCTGGCGCAAGGCTATGCCGGAAAAATAAAGTCGGCACTGGACGCGGCGCTCAAGCTGGAACCCAAACATGCCGATGCGTATATCGCGCTGGGCGCCTATCACGCCGAAATCATCGACAAGGTCGGCGCCATGGTGGGTGGCCTGACCTACGGTGCGAAGAAGGGCGCGAGTATCGAGCATTACGAAAAAGCCGTCAAGCTCGCGCCCAAATCGCCCATCGCGCACATGGAATACGCCGACGGCCTGATGATGCTGTTTGGCGATGACAAGATCAAGGAGGCTGCCGCGCTCTACGAGAAGGCAGCGAATATGGAAGCGCGCGATGCCGTTGAAAAACTTGACATCGAGACAGCCAGGGAAGAGCTTGAAGAATGACCGATAGACAAGGCTACACTTATCCCGCTCCGACACTCGATAGCATCCGCGAAGCCCATACACGAATCAAACCGCATATCCACCGTACTCCGGTAATGACCAGTACGCAGCTCAATTGCAGGACCGGTGGCGAACTCTATTTCAAATGCGAGAATTTCCAGAAGGTCGCGGCATTCAAGGCGCGCGGTGCGTGCAATGCCGTTTTTCTGCTCGATGACGCCGCCAAGCGCGGCGTAGTCACGCATTCTTCAGGCAATCACGGCGCGGCGCTGGCGTGGGCGGCGGCGAAGCGCGGCATTACAGCGCATATCGTCATGCCCGCCAATGCGCCGCTCGTTAAAAAAAGCGCGGTGGAAAGCTATGGCGGCAAGGTCGTCTATTGCGAACCGACCATCAGCGCGCGTGAAGCGGCTTGCGCAAAGCTTGTGCGCGATCTGGGATTGGAGCTGGTGCATCCCTTCAACGACTATCGGATCATCGCAGGGCAGGGGACCGCAGCACTCGAACTGCTTGAGGAGATTCCCGATCTCGATATCATCGTCACGCCTCTGGGCGGTGGTGGCTTGCTGGCCGGCACGGCTGTGGCTGCACAGGGAATGAACCCGCACATCAGAGTCATCGGCGCCGAACCTGCCGGCGCAGACGACGGCTACCGATCGTTCAGAGGCGGCGCGATAGTGCAGGAAGCGACAGCAAATACCATCTGCGACGGATTGCGCAGTCTGCTGGGCGAGAACAGTTTCTCGCTGATACAAAAGCATGTCGATGACATTGCGCTTGCCGGCGAAAAAAACATCGTTGCCGCGATGCGCATGACCTGGGAGATCATGAAAATTCTCATCGAGTCTTCATCGGCCACGCCGCTTGGCGCGATTCTCGAAGGTAACCTGGATGTGCGCAGCAAGCGAGTCGGGATTATTCTTACCGGGGGAAATGTCGATCTCGATCGGCTGCCATGGCAATGACGGCAAGATGAGGTGGTGGGCGGTACTGGGATCGAACCAGTGACTTCCACCGTGTGAAGGTGGCACTCTACCGCTGAGTTAACCGCCCAGCCGATCAATATTATAGCGAATCACAAGTATTCGAGTGGCTTGCTGCGATGTGTCCTTTGTCTCCATCTGGCGACATCTGTTCCACTTTCATGACGATCCACGGCAGGTTCACATCACCCATGCCGCTTCCATTTTTTATTTCTTCGCGCTGAGGAAGCAAATCTCTCGCTGGCATATTACTTGCATACCGCATATATCGCGCTGTCTTGCGTCAACCAAATAAATTCCAATTCTCAGGGGACAAATATGAACAAGGTAGCGATCAATAATCTATTGCGCGTGCTTGTGGTGTGTGGCCGCGTCAAGGGGCAGGTAATTGCCGCTCTTGTACTCCCAGGGTTATCACCGAACAGCACCATGTTTTCGAAACTTGCCGCGAAAGTTGAGGATCTTGGTTCCATGCACCGTGTGTGGATACTCCGGACTGGGCGCACATGGCTTCTCTCTACCTTATCCTGGCTGTGTCTCGCGCATGCGGCATGGGCGGCGCCATTGGTGCTCTATACCGATGTGCTTTCCGGACCCAACAGTGGCGGCGAGCAGAATCTCGGAATGTACCTGACCGTGTTTGGCAAAAATTTCGGCAGCGGTACACCGGGTACCAACATCAAGGTATATATCAATGAGGTTGAAGTCGCACGTTATATCGGCGGCGTCACGACATCGCGCGGGCGCAGTGACATCCAGCAGCTTGCCGTACAGATTGGCAGCCTCGGCAATCCGGTCCCCGGCACGGCGCTTCCGGTAAAAGTGGCGGTGGATGGCGTGGCCTCGAATGCCGATAATACTTTTACGGTCCAGCCCGGACGCATCTTTTATCTGGACAATGTGAGCGGTAACGATGCCACTGGCGTGGCAGGAGATATCGGCAAACCGTTCCGCTACGTGCAGGCCGGATGTGGAGCGACGGACGGTGTGCTTTCGGCAAACCGGATTGCAGCGGGTGACGTAATCGTTTTGCGCGGTCGCGGCAGCGATTGGTCCGACCTGGGGTGCGATCGCCGTTTCGCGCGTTTTCGCAATATCACCGGCACAGCATCGGATGGCGCCAATGGTCATGGTCCAATCACGATCCTCGGCTACCCCGGTGAAACCGTCAACCTGAGCCCGCCTGTTGTGCCGCGCACCGGACCGGACGCAAACGGCAATTACTATGTGAACAGGACCGACATGGTCTATGGCGGCATCCACGGAATGAACGGCCAGGATGCCTATTCCGATTGGGTGACGATTGCCAACCTGCGCATTTCCGGCGGTGACTGGACGGTCGGAGATGGCCCCATCATTCTGCAAACCGATTCCAATCACTGGCGAATCATCAACAACGAACTCTATGGCTGGACGGCGGCCAACAAGACCGTGTATTGGCAGGTCGATGGCGCCAACCCGCTCTATCAGCTCGAAGCCAAGTCAGGCGCCATCAGCGGTAACGGCAAGAACGTGCGCATCCTCGGGAACCACATCCACAATATCACCGGAACTCAGCACAATCACTGCATTTACATCGACAGCTTCGCCGACGATATCGAAATTGCCTACAACCATATCCACGATTGTCTTGGCGGCAATATCATCCAGACATACGACAACACCGGCATGCCGGACGGGTCCAGCCGCATCACTAACATCGCGATCCACCACAATGCGCTGCACGACGGAAATCGCTATGGCATCAATATCGCGGACAATACGCGCTCGGCATCGGCCTGGAACAATCTCGTCTATAACACTGCCATGGCCGGGTTGCGATTCAATGTCAACGATTCGCTGGGAACGTACCGCTTCCTGAGCAACACGTTTTACAACACCAACAGCAACGACCTGAGCGCCTCAAAGCAGGCTGTTGTCGACAGTTGGTGTCTGTGGTGTTCCTCGGTACTCGAAATCAAGCACAACATTTTCGTACCGAATACCGCTGCGACCGGCTATACCTCTTTCAATCGCGATGGTTCGACGTCGTGGCCGCCAGCAGGATTCCAGATTCAGCGCAACGTCTGGTTTGGCCTGAGTGCGAATGCACCTGTTGAGGACACGGGCGCTATCACAGGCGATCCGAGATTCCAGAACGTTGGAAATGCGGACTTTCGTCTTGGAACTGGCGGCTCCGCGCTCGCACAGGCGACTGCTGCAACGAGCTTTGCTGTCGGCAATGACTATTCTCTTAACACGCGTCCGTCGAGCGCAGCGGATATCGGTGCGCTTCAAACCGTGGCGAATACTTCGAGTATTTCCGTAACCCTCGGCGCAAGTCCCGCCTCGGTGGCATACAACGGTTCATCGACGCTCACCTGGTCATCGGCCAACGCCACCTCTTGCAGCGCCTCGGGCGCCTGGAGCGGCACCAAGGCGGTATCCGGCAGCCAGTCCACCGGCGCTCTGACCGCGACGACTATCTACCAGCTAACCTGCACGGGCACTGGCGGCAGCACAAGCCAGCAGGTGACGGTATCCGTTGCTGCCGCCGCTTGACACACTCGAACATCCAGAACGGCCTCGACATCACTCCGGTACACGGCAACGGAACGGACCAATGATTTTCGTTCGCAAACCCGGTGAATGGCTGCCAATAACAAGAATGTACAAGTTCAACCAAAAAGAGAAGACATGAGAAGAAAAGCGATGATCCATCTGTGCACCGCGCTTTTGGTGTGCGGTTGTTTTATGGGGAAGGCAAGCGCCGCAATTACGCACCCTGGTATTTATCTGAATAGCGCCAAGCAGTCGCAACTGGCTGCGAAAGTCAGCGGCAGCGATCCCAAGTATCTCGCCTGGAAGGGCTGGATCGACAGCGGTGGCGGCTCGTCCACCGATATTGCCTTGATCTTTCGCATGACCGGCAATACCGCGTACCGCGACCGCGCCATCGCTGCGATCAACTATCTGGTGACCGGTCATCCGGAACGTCTCAATTCTTACGCCTGCACCGCAGCGCCGTGGGATTTTATCGATCATCAGGTGGCCTATGCGCCCGAGTTCATGTCCAGTGTGTCGACGGCCTACGACTGGCTTTATAACGATATCTCCGCTACCGACAAGGCTGCCTGGAAGTCGTTCCTGATTGCGCGCGCGGATTGTCTGGTTGCGTACCATCAGAACAAACAGTTCAGCCCCTATGCCAATGGTTTTTTTCAGGCGATCGTCGCATTGGCGCAAACGGGAATCGCTCTGACGGGCGATGACCCCAAGGCAGATACCTACCTGGCAACTGCGCGCGATATGTACGTGAATTATTTCGTACCGCTGACCCGCGACGAGCCGGGCGCAGCCTATTATGGCGGCGGCGTCGCGGAAGGGACGGGGTACAGCATCGGCATCGATTTGCGGCGTATCACGGAGTACGTCACGCTGATCAAAAACGCCACGAGCGAAGACCTGATGCCGCTGGCGGGAAGTTATTTCACCGATATGCCCAAGTATGTGATGCATGCGACTTCGCCAGTCGAAAATTTCAAGTCGCGTATGTTCTCGACTGGAGACTATTCCGAAAACACGTATTACGGCTCCCGCGTGCCTTACGGGTTAGGTGGCGATTCCCCTGTGGTTCGCACTTTCCTGTTGATGCTTGCCGAGAACCTTACCGATACTGCGCTGGCTGGCAAAATTCGCTATTTTCTCAACGATGCGCAATACGATGTAGCCGCGCGTTTTCAAAACGAGTACATCATCGATGTGCTTTGGCACAACGCCGCCGCAGCGCAATCCGCGCCCACCGATCTGTTTTACTTCGCCAAGGGCGCAGGAAGCGTGTTCATGCGTTCTGGATGGAACCTGGGGGATACCTGGATCGGCTATCAGGCAGGCGACCATTTCGCTTATCACGGGCATGTCGATAACAACTCGTTTCAAATCGTCAGGCGTGGACAACTCGCGATCAAGAGCGGCAATTACTACGACTCGCCGCGCAGCGACACCATGCTCGACTATTTCATTCGCACCGTGGCCGCCAATTCGATGCTGGTCTATGACCCGGCCGAGATTTACACGCGCATACGCGCCAACGACACCTACAACAACGATGGCGGTCAGCGCGGCTCGGATGCGGTGACTCCCGATCCTTTCTCGCTTACGGAGTGGACCGCGAGCCAGCAGTACTACGAAATGTCGCAAATACTGCGAACTGAAAACACGGCCACCTATGGCTATGTGATGTCGGATGCTTCCAGGGCGTATAAGCCCGGTAAGGTGCCCAGGTTCGATCGCTCGCTGGTGTATCTGCGTCCCACGGCAGAGGAGGACTTTGTCGTCGTATACGATCGCGTGACCAGCGGCAATGCAGGCCATCCCAAGCGCTGGCTGCTGCATATGCTCGCCGAGCCGGCAATCGGCAAAGCCGGCGGCGCAGCAGCCGGCAATACGACCAGCCTGTTCTGGAACAACAGCAATGCCGGAAGGAGCCAGGTTGCCGGGCATATCGACAGTACAGACGGCGATATTGTGCAATTCGACGACCAATCCGGACGCCTGTTCAGCCGAGTGCTGTTGCCTTCCTCGCACACCATCACCAAGGTGGGCGGCGCCGGTTACGAACACTATTCGGATGGGGCGAATCATTACCCAACCTGGAATACCTCCAAAGTGATCTGGGGACAATGGCGCGTCGAAGTCGAACCTGCCACAGCCGCTACGGCGGATACTTTTCTTAACGTGATGATGCCGACCACGACTTCCACGAGCGTCATGCCGCCCGCATCCGTCGTGGAGTCCGCTGCCGGTGCAGCGATGCAGGGCGCCTATATCCAGGGTGCCAGTGCAAAGTGGATCGTGATGTTCTCCAAATCGGGGCTCGCCGTGACGAGCACAAATTACGCCGTCAGCGGCAGCGGTACCGTGCGGCACCTTCTGCTCGACATGACACCAGGCCAGCAGTATTTGGTAACGGATAATGGCATCTCGATCGGATCGTTTACCGCGAGCTCGGCGGGGGTGGTTGAATTCATCAGCACCTTGTTGGGCGCCGGCAATACCTTTCAGATCAGCCCGGCGAGCGCAGTGCCAATTCCCGTTGTGACTCTGAGCGCGGGTCAGTCGCCGATTGCCTACAATAGCCAGACTACGCTTACCTGGACAGCGACGAATGCGACTTCCTGCGCGGCTTCGGGAGCCTGGAGCGGACTCAAGGCAGTGTCTGGCAGTGTGTCCACAGGGGTATTGCATGCGAGCGAGACCTACATGCTGACTTGTACTGGCAAGGGGGGCAATGCAAGCCAGTCAGTGACGATTTCCGTCGCCGCGCCCACTTAGGAGCCGAGAAATAATAACTTGAACATTCTGGCCGCGCTGACGGGCGCGCTGCGGCGTTGCCGGTCGCTTGCAGGGAGCGGCCATGCGGCGCGCCCGGCGTCCTGCATCGCATCCCGCCAGCGCACCCACAATTGTCCAACTTATTATTTCTCGGCTCCTTAGGTATGCACTCTCTTTATACGGAGTGCGTCGCCTTTGTGGCGGGGTACTCCGCTTCGGGGATTTCCTTTTAGCCTGGTGACTGAATTCCCGTAAAATAGGCGCCTTCTCACCAGATCGCGCAACATGGTCCGCACCCGCTTCGCTCCCAGTCCCACAGGTTCACTGCATCTTGGCAATGTTCGCACCGGCTTGTTCGCGTGGGCGTACGCGCGGCGTCACGGCGGTAAATTCATCCTGCGCATAGAAGACACCGATCTCGAGCGTTCGACCGAGGAAGCCAAGCTGGGCATTCTGCGCGACATGGCCTGGCTGGGTCTCGACTACGACGAAGGACCCTTCTATCAGATGCAGCGCATGGCGCGTTACAAGGAGGTCATCCGGCAGTGGCTGGCGGAAGGCAAGGCCTATCACTGTTATATGTCGCCGGACGAGCTTGACGCGTTGCGCGCCGGGCAGATGGCGCGCGGCGAGAAGCCGCGCTACGACGCGCGCTGGCGTCCGGAAAACATTCACAAGAACGGACTCATTCCTCCTGTGGATGTGAAGCCAGTCGTACGATTCAAAAATCCCCTGGACGGTAGTGTAGGGTGGGACGACGCCGTGAAGGGGCGTATCGAAATCAGCAACCACGAGCTCGACGATCTGATCATTGCGCGGCCCGACGGGACACCAACCTACAACTTCTGCGTGGTGATCGACGACTTCGACATGCAGATCACGCACGTGATCCGCGGCGACGATCATGTCAACAACACGCCTCGCCAGATCAACATGTTCCATGCGCTCGGCGCCCCGTTACCCGTGTTCGCGCACACGCCGACGGTGCTGGGACAGGATGGCGAAAAGCTATCCAAGCGGCATGGCGCGACGTCGCTTGAAGAGTACGCGGAAGAGGGTTACCTGCCCGGGGCGATGCTGAATTTCCTGGCGCGCCTGGGATGGTCGCACGGCGATACGGAAGTCTTCACGAAGCAGGAGCTGGCGCAGTGGTTCACTCTTGAGGGAATCAGTCCTTCGCCGGGCCGCTTCAACCCCGACAAGCTGGCGTGGCTGAATCAGGAGCATATCAAGCGCGCCGAAAAAAATGTGCTGGGCGAAATGCTCAAGCCTTTCGTCGTGACGCTGGGATGCGATGTGTCGCGGGGCGCGCCGCTTGCCGACGTGGCCGATCTGTATCGCGAGCGCGCCGTGACGCTCAGGGAAATGGCCGAGTCGGTCTTGTATTTTTACCGCAACATTGCGCCGCCAGCCGAGTTGCTTGCGCAGCACATTACCGATGCCAACCGGCCGGCCTTGCAGGTTCTGGCGCAACGTCTTGCATCTGTCGAATGGAACAAGGATGGCATCCATGCCGCGATCAAGCCACTGGTAGCCGAGTTCGGCCTGAAGATGCCGCAGATCATGATGCCGCTGCGTGTGGCGCTCACCGGCTTGACACAAACCCCCGCGATCGATGCGGTCATGACGGTGCTGGGGCGAGAAGTATCGTTGCGCCGACTAGCGCATGCCTGCGCGCAACGGTAAGGGAGCATGGCAATCGGGTAGAATGTCGGATTCTGAGTGTGATCAGCTAACTTGATGGCCTGATATTCACATTTGGTGATGGTTCTTGCGACAAAGAATTTCAAGCAAAACGGCGTCAGTTTATTTCTGACGCCGTTTGTCATTCAGTGATGC
>Ga0315281_10001970_pt1 | contig 30495 bp, 24 predicted proteins | sample YL17G07_0_MG_FD_204540 | JGI IMG/M metagenome (GOLD analysis project Ga0315281, IMG submission 204540) | Sediment microbial communities from Yellowstone Lake, YNP, Wyoming, USA - YL17G07_0 | ecosystem: Environmental > Aquatic > Freshwater > Lake > Sediment | place: USA: Wyoming | collected...
AGAATCTTAGCAATCTCTGTTTGTTCTTCGACACCGGAAAAGGCCGCTTGTATTGATAACAACGAATCCTTTGATAAGTTTTTCATACTTGCGCTTGTACCAGATGCCAAACCAGATAAAGTCCCATTTTTCCAAAGAAGATTAAAGAGATATCCTAACCACTCCATGGATATTTGTTTTTCATTCCTTGGTTCCACTTGCCATAGACGATCCGGAAGATACAAATTTGGATAATCCTTTTTTACATAGGCATTCGCACCGACAAGCGAAGGCGTATTCATTCGACTGACTATTACACGATTACCTTTTACAGGGACGGAAACGCGATCATTTTCTTCTTCGATAACAACTTTATGTTGAGCTGCGTCAAATACACCAAACGTGACTGCACTGGTTTTTAAGATACCAATTTCACCATTTTGTATCTGACGATCAAAAGAATTGACTGACACCCCTGCATCGAGTGATTTAATATGGGATCTTAATTCTTCTACTTCCCATTCTACCGGAATCATTCCCATCTTTGTCTTCTTAAACTTCGTATGCCCAATCCCCTTCGTAAAAAGCTCCTGCATCAACCCATTCTTTAGCTTCTCCGCCGCAGAAATAATTTCGTCCGTCTTCCGAATTTCTTCGTCCGCGGTCGATAAAATCTCGGCGATCTTTTTTTGCTCAGTGATTGGCGGGAGGAGTATCTCAACGCTTTCGACGGCAGATTTACCAACCTCAGCAAAAGTGGAACCAGACCCAAGCCGTTTTACGTCATCAATATTTTGCGTAAGATAATAATATAGGTACTCCGTTATAACAGAAGAATTAGGAACAATACTTTTACAACCTTGATTTGTAGTCGCCGGTACCCGATTAATCGCCAAATAACCAATGGGTGCACGAGAGGACATAATTAAAGAATTAGCGGGTATCTTTACCGTTGAGCAATTTTCAAAACCAGCATCAGTTATCATTCGTTCAGAAACATCGATATACGCCGAGTGTAACCGTGATAAATCTTTTGGTGTCACCCAAACTATTGAGCCGTCCCAGTAATTCGGTTCTGATGTTTTTGGAGTTGCGCCTGAAACAACCTCGCCAATAATAGCGATTTTGCTTTTTTTCCAGCCACGTGGAATTTCTTTTTGTGCAATCTTCATATTACTGAATCTCGGTCACCTTCCAATCAGTAAAATCGGAGTTAATTTTTACTTTAAATCTATGTCTTATAGCAGATTCCGTTGCTAATTCTACGCATCTTATGGTTGTGGATGAATATTGACAATACGCAAATTTTTATGTATGTTGTAGGTGAAGCTTGCAATAATACCTTTCGAAGCGCTTTGGTGTTCCCCGGGGGGTCCCTGGGCTTGAGCCAAAGAGAACGACTTCGCTAGACGCGGCTTCGACAAAAACCTCAATCAATTGATTGGGTTTTTTGTTTGCTTGAAAAGCGTACGTGTTCATATCATTTGTTCCGCCTTAAACAGCTCAATCGGGTTGCTAATAACATTCCCTTTCAAAATTTCATAATACTTCAACCCCAGTGGCTTGTTGTTCAGAAATGATGCGAGCGCTCCAACAATCCAGTCTACGATTTGGATATTCACATCCGTTGTTGAATCTATCTGCTTGATGTCAATCAAAGATTTCGCTGGCGCAATCGGCAACAATCGAGCTTGTAAAATTTCAATAAAATCTTTTTGTTTTAACCCTTTCAATCTACGCTGATCGCATCGCACGATAAATATCGGTTCAGTAATTGGGAAATAGGATTCCAAGACATTACCAAGAATCTGCGTGTAAAGATAACCCTCTCGCAGCCCGCTTTGATCATACGAAGCGGAAGGAAGCCGCTCGCAGCGCAGATAACCATACCGGATACGAACATCAAGCGAACTGATAAATTTGATCGTGCGAATACGTAAATCGTCCGACAAACCGCTTTCAGAAAATTTCACTTCTGACTGAAGTCGTTTTTTACGGGGGAATTTACTTCTTTGCCACTTTTTAAATTCCTTTGCCGTACGTTTTGGATCTCCGACCGTAAATGAACCTATAACAAAATTATCCTGGCCATTGCAAGGCAAGAACGATCCGCTTTCGTCGACAAAAATCGTAGCCATGTCAATAGTCCAGCTCCTTCAAAAATCCCTCGACCTTTTTATGAACATTTGTCATAAATTTCATTATGCGCCAAAATTTATTTCCATATCAATTTCTAAACTCCTTCATAAACACCTCGGCCTTTTAACTAATTTTCCTGCCAATCCTACGAATCTTATGGCTGTGGACGAATATTGACAATATACAATTTTTTGTGTATGTTGTAGGTGAAGCTTGCAATAATAGCTTTCGGGACGCTCTGGTACTCCCTCGGAATATCCGGGGCTTCAGCCAGGGGTAAACGAGTCCGAAAGACGCGGCTTCAACAAAACGCCTGATCGATTGATCGGGTTTTTTGTTAATCTTTTGATCCATACTTATTTGTTTTAAATAACTCCTTGCCGGTGCCGATAACGTTGTCTTTCAATATTTCCATGCATTGTTCGCCAAGCGGTTTTTCGTTGAGATGCGCCGCAAACGCCCCGGCGATCCAATCCACAATCTGGATGTTCCCATCGGTCGTCGAGTCCACACGATCAACGCGCACTACCGTGCCCTTCGGTGCCTTGGCAAGAATCCGCATCGTCAGTGTATTTTTAAACTGTGCGTTCGTCACGCCTTTTAAACGGCGTTGGTCACAAATGACAAAAAATGTTTTATCGCTTGTAGGGAAATATTGCTCGATCGCCTCCCCTAAAATCTGGGCGTACAGTAAACCGCTCTGCAGGCCATCCTTTTTAATATACTCCGCCGGAATGTTACCGCGCTTCAAGTATGCGTAACGAATGCGGACATCGAGTTTACTAATATGATTCAGCGTGCGTAACCGCAGATCTTCAGAAATCCCACTATTAGAATGCTTAATTTCCGGCAAAAAACGCATCTTCTTTGGAAACTTTGACCGACACCATGCCCTAAAGCGCTTAGCGGTCCGTTTAGGATCCCCGACGGTGAATGATGCGATTACAAAATACCGTTCTCCATTACACTCCCTGAACGACCCACTCTCATCAACAAAAATCGTCGGCATATCAATATCCGAGCTCCTTCAAAAATCCTTCGACTTTTTTATCGATGGTATCCCGTTCCTTCTCCAGTCCGGACAATTCCCGCCAAACCGCTTTGACGTCAATCGCCACCTCTTGTACTGACGAGTCGATGTATTGCCGGACGTTGAGATTGAATCCTTTTTCTTCAATCTCTTTCAAATCAACGGCCCGCGCGAATTTTTCAATGTTAGAGAATCCATCGTAAGCTTTTACGATCTTGTCTATATCCTGGCGGCGCAACGAATTTTGGTTTTTGCCTTCAAGATATTCATTCTCCGCCTCGATAAACAGAACTTTATTTTTTTTGTTTTCCGGCTTGTTCTTGTTGAGTATCAGAATGGCCACCGGAATGCCGACGCCGTAAAAAAGCTTTGCAGGCATCGAGATGATCGTTTCGATAAGGTCGTTCTTCAGGATCTGCTCGCGGATACGACCCTCCGCGCCGCCGCGGAACAGGATGCCGTGCGGCAGCACGATGCCGGCGCGTCCGTTCACGTTCATGGATTTTATAATATGAAGCACGAACGCATAGTCCGCATTTTTTTCCGGCGGCATGTCATAACCTTCGAGCCGTCCATACTTGTTGGTCTTGAACGATTCAAACTCCCAGTCTTTTATCGAGTACGGGGGGTTGGCCACGCAGATGTCGTATGTCTGGAGCGCGCCCTGCTTGTTCAAAAACTGCGGATTGGCCAGCGTATCGCCACGGCGTATATCGGCGCTGTCGAGCCCATGCAGAAACATGTTAATCTTCGCAATGGCAGTCGTGCCCAAATTCAGCTCCTGACCGTAAAGGTAAAGCGTTTTCGCGATTTTTTCGCCCGACTTCTGCTTAAGATAATCATAAGCTTCCAAAAGAAAACCGCCGGAGCCGACGGTCGGGTCGTAAATATGGTCCTTCTGGTGCGGTTTAAGGATGCTGATGATCACTTTTTCAACTTCACGCGGGGTGTAAAACTCACCGCCTTTTTTTCCTGCGTCAGCCGCGAATTGCTTGATGAGATACTCATACGCATCGCCTAAAAGGTCAGAGCTGATGTAATTACTGCCAAAGTTGTATTGGGAAAAATGGTTGACAAGCCTTTGTAGCGTCTCGTTTGGAAAACGATCCTTGTTGGCAAAGTCCAGGTCGTCAAAAATCTTGTCGAGCTTCGGACTGTTGGCATTGGCCAGCATTTCAAAAATTCCATTCAGCTTCTGGCCTATATTCTCGGCTTGTTCTGTAATTACTTTCCAATTGCAAGATCTTGGAACCTGGAACCGGTGGTTGTATTCGGCATGGGCTATGTCCGCCTCCCCGTATTCATCCATTACGTTTTTATATTCCTCGTCCCACACGTCGCTGATGCGCTTGTAAAACAAAAACCCGAAAATATATTTTTTGTAATCCGAACTGTCGATTTTTCCACGAAGGATGTCCGCGCTCTTCCAAAGGAATGATTCGAGCTGTGGCAACGTAAGCTGACTGCCCATTTTATCAACTATTGCCACAATGTCCTGCGGTCGGTATTTCCGATCGCTACGTGTTCCGACTCGAAGCGGAACCAATATCCCTTGTTTTTCCCAGTTGCGCAGAGTGTCGGGATGGATGTTAAAAATCTCAGCCACTTGGCCGATGGAGAGCAGCTCTGGCATGCCCTTAAGTTTTTCTTGGATTTCTTTGCGCATAATTCATTTTTGCCACTATAAACCGTAAAATATCACCTGTCAAACGTTCATAGGTTTTCATAGGTTAAATGCCGCTTTTGGCCTGGTTTTAAGCAAATCTGAATATTGATTCTCATCCGGCTTGCCAGACGGCACGCGCCTGCTATACTCGTTTGATGCTTTTTACTTTGGAAGCGATAAAAAAAATTGCCGATTCCGAACGCGTGAAACGCGGGCGGGCATATTTTGAAACGAACCGTGTCGGTATTTTGAAAATCGACAATTCTGCAAATAACGGGCTGAAAATTGAAGCCAACGTTAAAGGCATCCGGACTTATCGCACGGCATTGCACATCGATCCCTTGCAAAACCGCGTTCTTGATTGGGAATGCACCTGTCCATACGAAGGTTATGGCGCTTGTAAACACGTTGTGGCCGTGGGTTGGGCATACGTCAAACAATCCATAAACAATTGGTCTGCGGAATCTGACAGGGTTGGTTCAGCCCCGCAATCCGCGCAGTTCTCTAAAATACTGGAACACTTTTTGCGTAAAAATCACTTGGAAATAAATCCTGAATCCATCCAAGCCCTTTCCCATCGACTGGCTTTGGTCGGTTCCGCCGCTCAGAAAAAACCAAAAACCGCCATTCATCCGATACATCGCAAATACAATTTGGATAACATCCGCATTTTGCTTTCTTACGACAAGATAAACGACCTGCTGGCCATTAAACCCGAGGCCGTCTATGGGCGGCATGTCGTCAGCTTATGCGCTGATCATGACGAACAGGGCAACGAACCGGCAATCAACGGCCGGCCCGTGGTTTATCACATAAATCGCGATTTATATGAAGAACGCGAATGCCTGGATCGTTTGGATTTGCCGTTCAGTTCGACCTTGAATGCCGTCGGCGAATACCATCTGCAAGGCCAACAAATATATTCGTTCGTCAAAGGCACTTTGCAGGATCTCCATTACAGATACGAAGTCATAGCCGACCCGACAGTCGATCCGATTTTGGACATTGCTGAAGACGACGTGACCGGCGCATGGAAAACCTCTTCGACGGGCATTGACTTTTTTGATTTTCAAGTCGAATGGCATTGCGCCAATGCCGATATCAAACTTGGACAGTTGCAAAACATGATGGAACGCGGTGAAAATTTCATCCGCCGCGACGACGGTTCGTTTGTCGAGCTTGGCAACTCGAAAGAAGTCAGGCAATGGCTGGAATTTTTGCAAAATGCGGCGCCGCAGGAAGACGGCCGTTTCCGCACCAGACTTTTCCGCGTGCCGGAGATGCTGCATCTGATCAAACTTTCTGACAAAAACCGGCTGGAGGCCATGGACGGACATTTTAACGATTTCCTGAATGAATCCAAGCTCGGCAAGCCGGTGGAAAAGATCGAGCTGCCGGCAAATCTGTCACAAGTTTTGCGGCCTTACCAAAAACGCGGCGTGGAATGGGGCGTGTTTTTACGCAAATACCATTTTGGCGGCATTCTTGCCGATGACATGGGCCTAGGCAAAACGCTGCAAGCCCTGACTTTGCTGTATATTTGCAAACTAGACGCCAAGAACCATCTTGCGACGAAATCCAAACCCCTTCCGTCTTTGGTAATTTGTCCAAAAACCTTAATCTCGACTTGGCAAAACGAGGCTGCGGCTTTCGTGCCCGGCCTTAAGACGCTGGTTATCGAAGGCCCGTCCGCGGAACGCAAAAAGCAAATGGAAAATATTTCCCAAGCCGACCTGGTCATCACTTCGTACCCCGTCATTCTGCGTGACATGAAGCAATATTTAAACAACGACGTCAAATTTTATTACTGCATTTTGGACGAAGCCCAGTATATTAAAAACAGCGGCTCAGACACGGCCAAAGCCGTTAAACTCATCCCCGCAGAATTGCGCCTGGCCTTGTCCGGCACGCCGCTCGAAAATGGCATTCACGAGCTTTGGTCGATTTTTGATTTTTTAATGCCGGGTTTTTTAGGCGACTTGAAAACTTTCCGCACGCGTTTTCAAAAACCCATTCAGGACCGCAATGACGCGCAAGCTCTCGAAATGCTTAAAGCAAAAATCCGGCCGTTTGTCTTGCGCCGTACAAAATCAACCGAGCTCAAAGATCTGCCGGCCAAAATCGAACAAGTCAGAACATGCTCCCTGACTCCGGAGCAGCTCATCCTCTACACGCAAACCATGGACGCGGTTAAAAACGACGTTTTCCGCGCCGTAAAAATCAGGGGGTTTAAACGCGCGCAAATAGAAATACTCACGGCTTTGCTGCGCTTGCGCCAGATCTGCAACCATCCGGCGCTGGTTTTGAAAAACTCCAAAAATGATCCGGGGCTATCCGGCAAAATGCCTTATGCTTTGGAAATCATCGAAGAAGCCGTCGAAGGCGGGCACAAAATCTTGCTTTTCAGCGCTTTCACTTCCATGTTGGACATCATCCGCGAAGAGCTCGAACTGCGCCGCATCGGTTATTGCACGATAGAAGGCAAAACCCGCAATCGTGCCGCGCAAATCAAACGCTTTATCAACGATCCTGATGCGCATGTCTTTCTTTTGAGCTTAAAAGCCGGCGGCGTGGGACTCACCTTGACGGCCGCGGACACGGTTATCCTGTTTGATCCGTGGTGGAATCCCATGGTGGAAAATCAAGCCATGGACCGCACCCATCGCATCGGCCAGACCAGGACCGTCAATGTCTACAAACTCGTCACCAAAGGCACCATCGAAGAAAAAGTTCAGGCTTTGCAGGAACGCAAACGCCATATTTTCGAAGCCGTCATGACGGAAAGCGGCAGTGCCCTGGAATCGCTGACCTGGGAGGATATTCAAAATCTGTTTGAGTAACGAAAAAAGTCAAAAGTCAATATCACGCGCCCTCGCGTATAAACATTACGACCAAACAATGCGGGCTTGACGCTGCCAATCGCATAATGTAGTAATTGAAGCCAGTCCTTTGCAAAAGAAAGGTCGCGCCATGCACAATCGTCGCACAATCCGCCACGCCACGCCGGACGATGTTTCCGCTATACTTGAATTCGGCAACTCCGTCCCGGAACTTAAAATAAGCGCCAAGCCGACTTTATGACGCGTACCGAAGTCCTGGCCGCCGTCGCCAACCCGCACGGCGTATTCCTGCTCGCCGAAGCGCAAGGCTCGCTCCTTGGATTTTGCTATGCGAATACCAAGGATATTGACCGGCCGCCCATGGAGACGCACGCCTGTCTCGTCTTTCTCGCCGTCCGCCAAGATGCGCGCGGATCGGGTTTGGGCCACGAGCTCTGCCAACGGATCGTTGATGAGCTGAAAGCTCGAGGCGTCACCTATGTGTACGCTTGGGCCAATCCGAACAGCGGCGTCGTGCAATTCATGCAGCGCCACGGCTGGGCCAAAGGCCATCCGTGCGTTTGGATGGACATTAATCTTTAACTCGAACCGGTTTAACTGGTTTTTTTGTTTAAACAATAAATTCACGTCGCGCTTGCGGTTGCAATTCGAAGATCCTTCATCGCGTCTAATCGCGTTAAACGCGACTAACGCGACTCTCACTCCTCCCCTTCGACTTCGCTTCTCTCCGCTCAGGGCAGGCGTCGTGACCCCTTCGGGGAGGATGACGATATTACGTCGCCCTCTTGCCGTGCATCAGCAGCTCAACCGCATGTTCCAGCGAACCGGCGTTTGTGATTGAACCGTTGTTCACAAAAAATATTTCGTCTGCGTTTTCGATGGTGTTCAAACGGTGCGCGATGATTACTTTTGTCGTGGATGCCGGGAGTTTTTCCAAAACTTTTTCCAACAATCGTTCTGTCACGGTGTCGATATTGGCCGTGGCTTCGTCCAAGATCAACAGCTCCGGTTTGCGCAGCACGGCGCGCACGAAGGCGATCAATTGTCGCTGGCCGAGACTGATGGTATCGCCGCTGGTCTGGATTTGCGTGTCCAAACCGGACTCGAAATTAACCAACAAATCTCCCAGACCGGAATCTTTAAGCACGGCAAGACGGACTTTCTTGGACGCTTTTGCATAATCAGGATGGCCGTAAAACAAATTGTCGAGCAGCGTGCCAGTAAACAAAAACGGTTCTTGTAAGATGAAGCCTATGATTTTGGCGCATTCTTCAGACTGATAAGAACGAATGTCCCGTCCGTCCAACTCGACCATGCCTTCGGTCGGATCGTAAAGCCGGGCGATGAGCGAAGCAGTCGTCGTCTTTCCCCCGCCGGTCGGACCTACCAACGCATAAGTTTTTCCGCATTCCAGACTGAAGTTGATGCGCTTCAAAACATCCTGCCCGTCTGGATAGCAGAATGAGACATTATGAAACTTAATTATCGGACAAACATGTTTCGCGACGTCGTGTGTTGTACGTTTTACGTCAGACAGGGTCGTTATCATGTCAGACTTTAAGGACAGGACTTCGGAAATGCGATCCAACGCGGCTAAAGATTGTTGCAAGGATGACCATACGCTTGCGAGTTGCCGCAGGGGCATGTAAAAGCCGTTGACGTACAGCAGGAAACCGATGAGCAAACCCACGGTCATGTCGCCTTGCATGATGAGAGTTATGCCGTACGCGACAACAATCAACTGGCCCAGTGACGACGCCAGCGAATAAATCGGCGTAAAGATATTATTTGCCAGTCCGGCGCCGATCGAAGCTTTGAAGTTTTTGTCATTCGCTTCTTTAAACTTGTCGCGGAAATAATCCAGACGATTGAAGGCGATAATCACTTTGAAGTTGCCGAGACTTTCCTGGACCTCTCCGCTCATGCCGCCCAAAGTCTGCAAACTTTCGAGATTTTTCTTTTTGACCCAAGGCGACAAAATTTGTGTTACCGCCAAAACTCCAAGCGCCGGCAACAACGCAGCGGTTCCGAGACGGATGTTGAGCGTGAGCAAAAGAATGCCCGCTCCCAGAATCTGAAAAAAGTTCCCCACGAACTGCATCAAGGCTTGCGCAAAGAATTGGTTCAAGCGGTCCGTGTCATTGTTAATGCGCGAAATCAAATCCCCGACTTTGTTCTGGTTGAAGAACGCGACCGGCAGTTCCTGAAGCTTAAGAAAAATCTCGTTGCGGAAGTTGTAGAGCACGCGCCGTCCGACCGAACCCATGCGAATGGTTTGAATGTAACCCGCAATCAAACCCACGATGAATATTCCCATCAAGACAGCCGAAGCGACCAGCACGCCGTGGAAATCATGGGTCTGGATGTAATGATCTATGGTATAACCGATCACGACCGGCGCCACGAGCGTCGAACAGGCGTTAAACAAAATCGCAACGAAAGCGATGATTAAATCGCGTTTTTCTTTGGCCAAAAGCGGCAGCAACGGCTTGAGCGCGCGCAATCCGCCGCTCTTCTGCGCATTGGCCGACGAATTATTCAGCGTGTAATTCATAACTCGATGTACTGCGTTGCGATTCGTAAATTTGAACGTACTCCGGACTCGAAGTCAGCAGCTCGTCATGCGTGCCGCGAGCCAAAAGCTCGCCTTCCATGAGCAGGACTATCTGGTCATAGTGCTGGATGGACGCGACTTTTTGCGTAACCGAGATCAACGTCAACCCGGGATAGTTGCGTTGCACGTTGGCCAGGATGCGCTGTTCGGTATTAGCATCCACGCGAGCCGTAAAATCGTCGAGCAGCAATACGCTGGGGTTGAGCGCCAAAGCTCGCGCCAACATAATGCGCTGTTTTTGTCCGCCTGAAAGACTGGTGCCGCGCTCGCTGACGACGGTGTCGAGTTTTTCCGGCAACGCGTCGATAAAGTCTGACAGCTCGGCTGTGGCAATGGCCTTTTCCAGATCCGCGTCCTTGACAGTGTTACTGAACGCGATGTTCTCGCGCAGCGACAAGTTGAAGATGATACTGTCCTGAAACACGAAAGCAATCTGGTTGTGCAGGCTGACCGGGTCATAATCCGTAAGCTTGCGGTTCGCATATTCAACCGTGCCCTCATTGGGCGCGATCAAGCCGGTCAACAGATACAGGAGCTGAGTTTTACCGGCCGCAGTCGGGCCGATTATCGCGGTCTTTGTGCCGGCAAGAACTGTAAATGTCACATCTTTGAGCGCATACCTGTGGTCATAGCGCACACTAACGCCGTGTAGCGAAATTTTGCCGCCCGCTTTTGCCTGAATCGTGCCCGACATCTTTTTGTCATTTTTCTGCAGCATCTCGTCGATGCGGCCGTAAGACGCCGAAGCCTGCGCAATCACGTTGCTCATGAAGCCCAGCACGATGATGGGGAAGATCAGAATCATCAAATAACTGTTGAACGCCGTAAAATCTCCCAAACTCATGCTGCCGATGATCACAAAGTGCCCGCCCAGCGCCAAAATCGTCACGGTCGCCAAGTTGGTGGCAAAAGTAATGACCGGCAACATGCTCGCGAACAGCCGCAAGATGCTCATGCCGATATTTTTTGCTTCGGTATTGGCCGCGATAAACTTTTCATACTCGGCTTGCTGCGAATTAAGCAGGCGGATGAGCGCGGATCCCAAAATACTTTCGTTAATCACCTTGTTCAGCCAATCAATCGCCTCTTGCGACTTCTTGAATAACTTGCGCACCCGGCCAAAGATCGTATAAAAAGTCCCGCCTACAATCGGCATGATGAGCAGTACTACGAGAGCAAGCTTCCAATCGATGGTCAGCAGCAGGATGCTCGCGCCGATGATCATGAAAAAGGACGAGATGATGGCCGCGATGGCCAAAGCCACGAAATTCTTGATCGCATCCATATCCGAAGTCAGATTCGTCAACAACTTGGCCGGCGTTGCCTGCTGGATTGATGCATAATCCTGCTCCGAAATCTTAGCCGCCAGCTTTACGCGCAAATCCCGCGCCACTTTCTCCGAAGTATACGTCTGCACCACGCTTTGCAGATACGTGAAGACGAAGATGCCGAACGCCATGAGTAAAAATTCGGTCAGGAATGACGCCAAAATAAAATGTCCGCCCGTATACGAATCAATTCCGCCCGAAATAATCTTGGGTATGAACAAATTAAACCCGTTTGCAACCACGGTCAGAAGCACCAAAAGCGCGACGTGCAGCTTGTACGGTTTGATCAGCCCCAACAGGCTGGGACCGGCTGGCGGTTTTGGGTGTGGTTTGGGTTTGGGCATACTTTGCTGGAATTCACTTAATACGCTTTATTGCCATGTTGTAATTCAATAATTCGATAATAGTAGCACAAAAACCGCCTTGCGGCGGCATATTTGGCATTTCATGATATGAATATAATTTTGCAACAAGAATGGGTTTTTGTTTAATAAAAAAGAGCAATCGTCTTTTTATTAAATTCCCACTAATTACCTATTTTTATCAACAGTTTACACGCTAAACACTCTGTTCTATAATTGTTCTATATGGCACGTGGCCATATTCTTCCCTCTATAGTAGAATCTAAACTCTAAAAGCATGCCAATAAAAATTCCCGCCAAACGACAAGAAAAAACCGCAGCCGATTTTTTTGCCGGCATAGGTTTGGTTACCCTTGGACTTGACAAAGCGGGTTGGAAAACGGTCTATGCGCTAGATTACGACTCTGAAAAAGCTGCAGCTTACGAAAACCACTTTGGAAAAGGCAACTACCACATCGAAGACATTGCCACGACAAAAGGCAAAAACGTGCCAGAGGTTACATTAGCGCATGCCTCTTTCCCCTGCACCGACCTTTCTGTTGCCGGGGGAAGAAAAGGAATCAACCACGGAGAATCATCCGCATTTTGGCAATTTGCCAGAATTATTTCCGAAATGAAAAAATATTATGGCAAACACTCACCCCCGCTCGTGCTGCTCGAAAACGTTGAAGGCTTGTTAACCTCGGCGGATGGAAAAGATCTAAAGTCGGTTTTGCTTGCGATGAACGCGTTGAATTATCATGTTGATTTGCTTAGAATCAACGCGGCGCATTTCGTGCCTCAAAGTAGGGTTCGAATTTTCATAGTATGCATACATGACAACGTGATGAAGAATCTGGATTTTGATCCTTTGAAGCAAATGAATAACTTAAGCGGTTCAAACATACGATCGGCGAAAATAATTGAATACGTAAAAAAAAATCCGGACATCCGTTGGTATGCACATCCATTGCCGAATTTGCCTGAAAGAACGATGCCTTTGACGGACATTATTGACCTTGACGCTGAATGGTGGCCGGAAGAAAGAATAAACTTCCTGCGCAACCAACTTCACACACGCCACAAAGAGTTGTTGGAAAAAACAATCAAAAACAATCAATATTCCTATTTTCCGGCATTTCGAAGAACGAGAGAACGAGACGGAGTTAAAAAATCTACCGTTGAGTTGAGAATGGATGGCATTGCCGGCTGTTTACGGACCCCGAAAGGCGGCAGCGCGCGACAAATAATCGTCAGAGCCGGAAAAGGTCGCGTTGACGCAAGATTGATAAACGAAAAAGAAGCTGCGCGGCTGATGGGCGCTCATGATTACAAGCTCAACCCCAATCTAAATCTCAATCAAGTGCTTTTTGGATTTGGTGACGCCGTGTGCGTTAACGCGGTCGAATGGCTCGCAAGAAATTACCTAAACATGCTCCCGGTCTAGATCGAATCCGTTTTAACAAGCTTGCCGCTTCGGATCTGCATGATTAGTCTGCCGTGCTGATTAACGAATCCAAACGGTATATTTTTGCGAAATCTTTGTTTTTTGTTCGGACCGGCATAATTCTCACGCAATTCCGGGAGCCAACTGCTGAAATATCCTTTCAAATCTTCTCCGGACATAATCCGAACATCGACATCGGCGTAATCTTTGCTATAAGAAAAAAAGACGTGCGTGACTACCATGTCTTCCGTCAGTTTTTGCTCCCCGGCAAGCAAATGGTATTGATATTCAAAACTCGCCCCCGCAACTGCGGATTTAATCTCATGTTTTATTAAATCAGAACCGTATCCTTGTTTGCCTTTATCACCCGTAAGAAAAGCGCCGAACAACTCCCAATATACGGAAGGCACGCTTCCCGGAACTGGCATGGAATTTTTTACAAGCAAACCTTGCAATTTCCTGTCGTAAATATATTGCTTGTAAAATTCGTAAGCGATATCAAAATGAAACATTGCCATAAATTTAATTCAGGCTTTACTATGTCATGATTTTGCATTTTAGTCCATCCTGTATCAGTCGGATTGCACGCGATGGATTATTTTTCAATTCTATTTCGCCAAAACGCAATACGCGCCAACCCATCCGTTTAAGCGCGCGATTTACTTTTTTGTCTCTTTCCCGATTGCGAATAATTTTATTTAGCCAATAGCCGCCTTTTAAGCGCAACCTCAATTTAGCAAAATTACGGCCGTGCCAAAAATCACTGTCAAGAAAGATGGCTATTTTTTGCTTCACGAAAACTATATCCGGGTTTCCAATTATTCTCTTGTAATGCTTGCGGTAACGATATCCCTTCGGATACAGCTTTGCGCTTAATAACTTTAAAAACGCGAGCTCAAAAGCGGTGTTTTTGGATTTAATTAGCGACATGACCCTGCTACGTTCTTTTTTAGAAAAAACATCGGGCATATTATTTCATTGTGGCCGAGAATACTTATAAATATACAAATTATGTTTGACGCAAAAGTCGCATGTCATCAATTGTTTTCTTCGGATGCTTTAGGTTTTTGTGGGTTAATTTTGCCTTTTCGGGTCAAATCAAGCGTATGCCCGATAGAATGAAATTCAACCGACATACTGTTCGGCGTCTGTTCAACTTTAACCTCGTGACTGGGGTGGGTTTCGGCAAGTTTGTCGTCAAGACCGTGGATCTCGGCGCGTACTTTTGACGCGAGCTTTCGTAAACGTTCCATTGAATCGTATGCGACAATACCAATGGCATAGTCTGCGTCATACCGTCGACTGGAGTGGTGCTTGCGTCCGCGAACCCTGTCTAATTGTGTCAGAAATTCAAAATCACACAAGTTACGGAGATTGATGCTAAACTTATCGTACTCTTTCAAGGCGGCATCCATACCGTACATTTGCCCAATGCCGCTTTTTGCTGCAATCAATTTTAGTCGGTTTTGCAAATAAATCAACGTATCCGCTATTAGATTATCGACTAATGAATTAAATTCAAACTGGAACTCGTCGTGGGGTAAAGAAGTTACACTATTCAGACGATTTAAAGCGTTGGTGACGCCAAAATCAAAGGCGATGATCGGTGGCCCCATCAAAACGCTGCTCTGCTTCCCACCAGCGCTGAAATACATTGGGCCGAGTGCAAAGCCGGCTGGCAACTTCATGCCACCGACTTCCTTCTTGGCGTTTGGCATGTGACATTTTTTAAATTTGACCGGTCCTCCATCAGGTCTTGTAGCCCCGCATGGACAGGGATCATTTCTACCTACCTTTTTCATGAACAAAACCGTATATCAGGCACACAAACAAAACAACCCCCGAAAAAATTTTGCTGGTCGATAATTAATTCCACCCCGGTTCCTTTTGTCAACGTAATCTTGCTCGTTGAATTGCTGACAGTTGACTCAAATCCCTTTGCGCGATAGCATATGCCCGCAATGGAGAGGTGGCAGAGTGGTCGAATGCGCCAGACTCGAAATCTGGTGTAGCCGTAAGGTTACCGTGAGTTCGAATCTCACCCTCTCCGCCATCGAGCTTAGCCAGATCATCTGGCCTAAACTCGATTCTGTAAAACGCTCAGCAAACACTGTGCGTTTTGCTTTACATATAAGTTTGAATTAAAAAGTTCCGCAAGCTATGCTATTGAACACTTTATGCGCAATTTTTTTAGATTTGGATTAGTGTCTTTAGCATTACTCGCCCTCGGAGCCGGTTGCCAAACCACGCAACCAACCGGACCGGCTGTTTTTCCGCAGGCCGTGACTGATGCGCCGGTTGTGACCTCGACGCCGGCGGCACGTTTGCCTGATGGCATGGATTTACGCACCGCAACATATAATGACGGTCGCATTGTCAGATTAGCCGTGGCTGCTTTGTCATCTGATAAATGGGAATGGCATTTGGCAAACGATCCGACGCAACCGAAAAATGTCCAAGACTGGCATGACGCGCTCAAGGCCGGGTTGGTCGTGAACGGCACGTATTTTTCCGAAGATTTCAAGCCGTCCGGTTATTATCACCTCCCCGCTACGACCACTACCGGCATCGCGTGGCCGGATTCTTCGATTCAAAACGACATCGCCGGTTACACGGGCATGATCCGCGTTCGCGACGGTAAACTCTCACTCGCCTACTTGCCCGATGCTTATCAGACCAAACCAAACGATCAGGATGCGGTAGCTCTGACATTTCCCACGCTTGTTGATCACGGACAACCGACAGTTACAACGGACAGCGGCAAATTTGGCCGACGCACGGTTTTGGCTCAGGATGCAGACGGAAAATCATATGCGATAGCAACGCAGGATGGCGTCATGTCTTTATACGAAATCTCGCAATGGCTGGCTTCGCAACCCGAACATTTTTCCATGGCCGTAAATTTGGACGGCGGGCAGTCAACCGGCATGTCGTATGAAAAAGACGGGAATAAATTCGACATTCCATCTGTCCAAGTGCCGAATGTGGTCTGGGCAAAGCTTAAACCTTGACAAGCGGATGGATCCCCGCTTTCGCGAGGATGACAGATAAAAGTCCACGTTCTATAATATCCGCGCTATGGCCACACAAGAAATGTTGAAAAACCTTTGCTACGACGATCGCGGCAGCATAAAGACAAAAGCCGAATGCCGCGCCAGCCTCATCAACCATCTCATCCTCGAAGAAATGGTGGATATTGATGAAGCCGAAGATCTTGCCGATAAAACTTTGCGAGATTTGAACCTGTGGCCCGAAGCGGAAAAACCGGTCGAACCTGCGCCGGGAGAAGAAGCTGAAACGCCAGCAACGTAACAATTGCAACAGTATAATTAAGTTGACCACTGTCTAGGTGGTCTTTTTGTAAAAATCACCAAATTACCGAATAACCAAATTACCGAAAGAATCACTGAATGACTAAATTTCTAAATAACAAAAAAACGGCTGTCATTTCGACCGAAACGAGTTTGACGAGTGAAGTGGAGAAATCTCGGAACTTACGAACCATTACCGCTTCTTATGTCACTGTAGTCTCCGGGATTTCTCGACTCCGTCCAACTTCGCTCGAAATGACAGACTGTGTAGTTTGGTGATTCGGTAATTTGTTGATTTGGTGATTTCTAGCAAGGGGTTTACAGAAAGTCCTCAACTTGCCTAAAGTGTAGCCAAACCTCAATTTACATATATATGAAGACACGCCTCTCCGTTTTGCTGCAACGCGCCCTTCCACTGCTGATTATAGCGCTTATTAGCCTCGTTTTCAGGGTTAGGACGGTTGCGGCTGCTGAAAACGCATTCCTGGGCATTCCGGGACTTGCGACACAGACAAGCCTGCAGATAACCGAAATGCGCGTTACTTACCGTTTTGACCAGATCGGAGCGCGCGGCAAGACGCCGGATACCGTGCCGGTGCAAATTGCTTTTAAGGTCCACAATTCCGACAAAACACAAACCGTATCCGTACAGTTGCCATTAGGTTACACCGACGGACGTTTGGCCGAACCCACGGCGCTGTTCGTCAACGGCAAAGAATTTCCCATTCCGAAAACGTCAGTCGTCCGACTGTTTGGTTCTTCGTCAGATGTGAAGACCATAAGTTTTCCGCTGACGGTTTATGAAAACGCGGACGCGATCGTAGACATCCGCATCAACCAACCGTCCGATGATACGGGCTTTGTCTTTCGCATGAGCACGGGCGGAGCGTGGAATGGCGTTGTCCAAACCGGCAGTCTGGAAGCTTTGATGCCTTATCAGGCGCAGAATTGGAATGTGGCTTTGCGCAAAACCGGCGACAACGAACTTTTGCCTTTGGCATATTCCGGCACCGCAGCCAAATGGTCATTTTCCGACTTGCATCCTGCCCAGGAAAACGACGCCGTCTGGCTGATTGCTAATCCCGATGCCATGGATTATTTTAACCTCGGCAATGACGCGTGGACGCAAAGCCAGGGTGCGGACATCCATTCCTACGAAACAATGCGCAATGCTCTGCTGGACATGACGCCGTGCAACGGAGTGCGCATGCCGCTCGAGAGCTGGTGGAACGGCATGTACGACACCATGACCATGGGCGTGGTTGCCGGCGACGGCCAATCTCAACAGGAACAGTTACAGCGTGCCATGCAATATTGGAGCGATGGCTGGAGCGTTCCGCAAGGTTCGAGCGCGGCTTGCACAAGCCTGCACCAGCGTCCGGACCGTTATCGCACCGCGGTAAAAAACATGCTCGCATTACAGCCTGAACAAAGGTCCGCGGCCTCGCAGGATGCGCTGAAAAAACATTTTGTCTTTTTGCGCCAGCTGGCGGCAGTGGCGGCTGATCCGTCAGTAGTGCTTGCTAACATCACCGATGATACGGATCCCGTGTCCGCAAACTTGAGTTTCGCTCAACGGCAGCTCTTGGCCAACTGGGACGAACGTTTTGCCGCGCCCGAACAATCCAAGACTCAAGGCGCAGCTGCAGCCATTGTCCAATCTTCGATAGTCAAAGCGCCTTTCGCTTTCGTGTCTTCGACATTGAACCGCATTTCGCGCGCTTTGCCGCATCTTTCGCTTCGAACACAAATTGTAATCTTTGTTTTACTCGCTCTGCTCGTGCTGTTGCTGGTGATCGTCGTGGTGGTTAAATGGAAGGAACGGCAGGATCCGCCGGCTTCGAATAGCGACCCCCTGCCTCACGCTTTTAGCGAGCTGTCCAAACCATCAACGCCATTCACGCCACCGGGTTTTGAATCAAAAATGAATCTCGTGCACGGATTGGGCAACCCACCCTCGCCTTCGGCGCAAACAACAAATTACCCTTCGACTTCGCTCACTTCGAGTGGCGACCTCAGTGGAGCCAGGGCAGGCAAACAGCAAATCACGGACGGCAAACAGCGGTCGGCAATGAATGACAAAGCTCACGATGGCGCAATCAAACCTCAGACGACATCGCCGGCACCTCTGACCAATGCTTCACATCAATCGACTGCGCCGGTTGTCATTCAGACAGTTAAACCGCAAGCCGCGATCAACACGCAGCATGATGCGAAGCCTGCGGTGGTAATTAAAACGGATACATCATCACAGGAAAAGTCGCGGATATCGACCGATGCATTCAAACCGAAAACTCCGGGACCGACTATTCCTCCTCCCACTGATTTGCCATGGGCATAATTTTATCCACCGATTTCTATTGACGCGGTGCGTGCGGCATGAGAAAAATGAAGTAGTCGCCGCACCCATGCTTGGCGGCGATATAAACTCCCTGCAAATTCTGCAGGGAGTTTTTTAGAACTTGCGCGTTTGGTTGCTTTAGCATTGTCATATCGAACGAATGTGAGATATCCCTTGTCTTATAAACATATCATGCCTCTTATACTGAAGCGATTAAGCAACTCTGTTGATAAGACAAGCGATTCCTCGCATGCGCTCGGAATGACAGAAGAGTGAATGAGGGTTGCAACGTAGTTTTAAGCAATTCAAAAACCCGCGTGTAGTAACAACGCGGGTTGATGAGCGAGACTCTTCGGATGAAGAGCTCAGAAAAGAGCGCTAGAAATTTACGACCTTGTCCCAACCGGGGGTCGAAGGCGAGAAATCCAGTGATTCCTCCCTGTCGTAACCTCGGACAGCGTAGTTAGCGCTGAACGAGTAATGAACGACGCGTACCGTCATTCTGCAACTGCCGTCATCTGACCGAGGGCAGTTGGCAATGGGCCGCGTCAGGCATGCGTCAGATCCGGGCGGAAGGATCCACACGGGCTGACGAGTATGCACGTCGATGACGGGCCGCCACGAACCAACCTTGCCGTTACATGGCACCAGTTGGTCGTCGCCGTTCACCAGTTCGATACCCAGGTATTGTGCCGGCCTGGTGCGGTTTTTGAACGTGACCCAAAACACCGGGCGCACGATCAATGGACGAAACGTGACCATCCGGATGTTGCCATCCATGATCACGCCGGTGCCGATCGGCACGCCGCCGGCGATTCCCGGAATCGGGATGCCGCGCGCCGGAGGCGGCTGGGATGCGGGCGGAGCAGCTTGCTGGCCAGGATCCGGATCCTGCTGTGCCGGATCCTGCGACTGCGCACGCTCAGCCTTGATGCGCTCGAGCTGCGCCCTCAGATCCTCTTTCTCCGGATCCACTTGATCAGTGGCGCCGGGAGGCGGAAGGTCGGACGTCGTAATTGCAACGCCGGACGTGTCGACCGAAGCCGCGCCGCTCACCTCGCCGGTCTTGATGCAACCGAACGACAGAGTCGCGATGATCGCGACCAGAAAAACCAGAACGAACTTCATCATGAAGTTTCTCATGGACGTCTCCTCACTTCCTGTTGCCTCGAGGACACGTGCCATTCCTGAGACACACATCAGCTCCCCGCGCCCAGCGGGTAGTTTTGCGTGTCTGATCTTCCAGCGCACCGACTCGCGAATCGAGCCGGCCGTTGGGTGTGGCTACGGGACTGACTTCCCCGCCCTGCTCCACGTACGGCACCACGCCATCCGTGTCGCAAATCATCTGTCCGGTCTGCGTGGCGAAGCAAGTCTTCTCCGGATACGCCGGCGTCGGCATCCTGCTATAGCCGTTTGGCATGACCGGATTGCCCATGCCCACGGCTCCGTAACCGTAACCTGGCATGGCGCCTGGCGTCTCCGTGTGGGTACAGTCTGTGTTCCCATACGTGTCGATCACCACGCACCCGCCGGTCGTACGACCGCCGAACGGATCCGTAACATCGTACGTGTTCTTCCCTGCCTTGGGATTGAACAGCGGCGCGCAGCCGAGCGAGAGCACAGAAACGACCAACAGCACGAACAACATGAACTTCTTGAGCGTATTCATTCCATCCTCCTTGGATGTTTTTTTGACTTTGCAGATTGTCGATGAGCGTCTCCATGATGTCATCCTGAACTCGTTTCAGGATCAAGCACCAAATGACTTACAGTCGATCGAGTCTTTTGATGCTGAAATGAATTCAGCATGACGTAAAAATTGGGTTAAGGACGTCATTCGACACGGTACGCCCAGCTTGAATGACAGGTTAATATAGCAGAAAATGACCATTTTGTCAATGGTGGCCTACAAACACCCAACCCCCTTGTCAAAGGGGGAACAAGGGGGTTTTCTAGGCTAAGATAAGCTAAAAAAGCTACGGGCGACCCCTCTTGGCCTCCCCTGGCAGGGGAGGAACTAAAAAAGCCACCTAACGTCAGTTTGACGCCAAGTGGCTTACGTCGCGTTTAACGCGACTGAGGTCGCGTTAAACGCAATTACGAGTCAGTAAGGGCGCGGACCGTAACCCATGTTGTAGTACGGGCCGTAGCCGCCATAGGCTCCGTATCCGCCGTACGGATTCCAGGTGTCCGCTCCTTCGCGGAACCTGGCGCATTCGCCATAGTCGGTTCCGTGGCCGTTGCAGGTAGCAGCTGGCGGCATGCCCGGCGGCATGTACGATCGCGGCGGCCATCTGGTGGCATTGCGCTGATTGGCCAAGGCCCGGTCATAGGCCACGTTCGGATCTCCCAAACCGCTTTCGGCCTGGTACTGCAAATTGTCAGACGGCCTGATGATCGTGCCGCCGAACGGGCTCAGACTGGTCTTGCCTGTCATGACGACCGTGCCATCTGGCTGCTGATATCCGGTTTTCACCGTGCTGAAGCAACCCAGCATGCAGACCATCGCGACCGCAACCATGAGAAGTGCAAACAAACGACTGAAATGACGCATTTTCGCGCTCCTTTTCACGTAAATTTTCGAGTTTCGATACTTATTTACTTACCATATTTTTGGGGTTTTGTCAATGCTGTTAACACGGTATCTTCACCCTCATCCCCCATCCCCTTCCCTCCTTGAATAGGGGGAAGGGGTGTTGTTCATAGGCTGACTCGTATTCCTCTTCCCCCCGACGGGAGGGAAGACAAAGCTAAGCTTAGCTCTGGGTTAGGTGATGAGGGGGCTTAACTCGCAAACAAAAAAGCCCCGCAACATCGAATGATATTGCGAGGCTTAAGTAAGCAATGTGCTGCGCCGTTCGATTAACTCACGCCACTGCGTGCCGCAGCTCACCTGAACTGCGGCAAGACTTCGAGCGGAGGCAGATCGCATCCGCTGGTGCATCGAGTGGCTACTCGACTTCCGCCATTGCCGCCGCCGGTTCTGGCCGGAGGCTTTGGTGCGGGCGGTGCGACGGTGACCGTTGCCGTCGTGGTCACCACCGGTGCAGGACCAGGAGGCGGTGACGGCGTGCGTGAAAACTTTCCACGCCACCAAGCCACGACCGAAGCCCAAAAACCCTGCTTGGTCTCTTGAACTCCCGGCGAAACGGCATAGGTTTCCACCTTGCCGTACAGCGGGTTGGGCGCAGCGCTCGGCTTGGGCTGCTCGTCGTTCCTCATCACGATCTTGTACCCCGGGTAGGGTCCGGTCGGGATTTCGAACGACGCCGTGTGCTCGCAGAGCTTTGACGTACCCGTGCCGCAGCCGTCGAGCTGCGAGTTCACCGTCAAGTAAGGCGGCAAACCGGCACTCACAGCAGCATCCGGGTCCGTAAACTCCACGATGCCGCTGGCACGCTTTTGCGTAGTGAAAGACAGCAGGACTTTTTTGGTCCCGTTCTCTTCCACCTGCGCCGCCAACGTGCACGGATTTGCAGGATTGGCCGGAGTCGGACAAACCAACTGCGCGCCATGGTTGACGATGGTTCCGGGCGCGATTACCACCGCGCTGTCCTGGGCTTGCATGCCCAACCGAAACGACTGGTCGCCCATGAGCCGGTGACTCGCTCCCCAACACGAACCGGCCGAGAAGAAAACCGAGGCCAACATGCCCAGGAAGAACGCATAGCTCAAGTAGCGCCACACGCTCTCTGCCCAGGTTGTGTCGCCCGTCAGGATGGCCGTCTTTTCCGCCGGTGTCGCAGCTGCCGCAGCTTTGACAGCGACTTCGGCCGAATGCTTGGCATTCTTCTCCGAGCTGTTCTTGGACAAAGTCCGGAAGATATACAGCCCGATGTAAGCAGCCAAGCCGACAATAATGTAGCTGACGTACCGATACCATGCTTCGTACGCATGGAACGTCACACCGTACCAGAAGTTGGCGATGCTTTCGCGGACTTCGAGTCCGGCAGCAGTGCCGTACAGAAGGATGCCTGCCACGAAAGCCAGAATTCCCAGAGGAACTCCGACCTTGAACAGGATTTCCTTGGTGATCCGAGTGGCATGTCCGACCTTCTTGCGGGAGACTTCGTCCGATCGGGCGAAACTCCAGGCCAGAATCCCGGCCAACACGGTTGCCAGCAGCGTGCCCCACTGCACCAGCGTGTTCGGCACCACCAGCATGGCCATGTGATAGACCACCAGGCTGGCGAACGGAGCCGTCAAGATGAAATCCTGAAGCGCGGCCACGTAGTCCTCATCGATGATGTCGATCTCGCCGCCCATTTCCTTCAAGCTGTTGGCGAAGGTGTAGTGCGGCAAGGCGGCCAAAGCCAGCTTCGCAGCCATTGTGCTGCCGCGCTCGACCAGCCGCGTGCCTTTGCGGATCACCATGCCCAGCGCGTCGGCCACCACCAGCGAGGCGATGCCGTACACTACCGAGCTCATGAATCCGATGAGTACCATGGCCTGAGCCGAGAGGTAAGTCTCGTACTTTGTGCCATGCGTCTCGATGGCCATGCCCTGCAAAAGCATGTACACAGCCACGAATCCCAACCACAACAACGGATGACTCAGCTTCACCACCTTGTGCAGATCCACCCGCTTATTAGGGTTCGGACGCGGAGGAGGCGGAATCAGCGAATTGGGGTTCGCCGGAGTTTGCGTCATCCAAGCGGGCAGCAGATTCACGAACCAGAGATGCGCCGGTTCATCGTCACCCGGAACGACCACGTCGCCGGTAACCGGATCCAGCTGCGCCGGAATGTGGCGTACTTCGCCGGTCAGCTTGTTCCAGACTGCGAACACAAGCTGAACAACCGTGCAGGTGATGCCCAGCCCGATGGCCAGCTTCATCCACCACTGGTAAGGCTCTGACGCAGCGTAGTGTGCCGCAGTCACGATCGCGACTTCCAGCAACACTACGACAATCGATGCGCCCAACGCCCAACGGGCCAGAGCGGACCTGACGGGCATCCACATGTGCCGCAGACGATCCGCGGCTTGTTCGCTCTTGTGCGGCAGGGAACCCAGAATGTTCTGGATCCATGCCCATTCGGAAAACAGGAAGGCCGCAATGGCCACAAAACCCAGAATGTCTCCGCCCATGATTTTCTCCTTGACTGAGATACGGGTCCGCCGCTCGGCGGACCCGTATCAAATTTGCCGTTTACGTCCTTGGAGGCTGCGGAATATCACTTAGCAAATATCCCGCGGCCAAGTATCTCTTGATCTTGGCCAGACGTCTCGCGTCCTTCTGCTCGATCGCCGAATGCAATCGAGTGCGGAGCTGATCGTCCGTCTCCGGCACATCTTTACCGTCTTTCTTGACCGTCGTCCTCAAGCTGGCACGAGCCTTGATGCGCTCGAAATACGCCTGCTTGGTTTCGGTATTTTCCATGTCCGGCAAAGAATCCGGATGGACATCGTTTTCGCCCATAGCTGCGCCCATGGCCTTTTTCACCTCTCCGCTCATGGAGCTGATCTTGCTCTTGAGCTCGGTAATCACCTCGCCGATCGGCTTGGCCGGCGGCTTGAGGCGACTGATGATGTAGGCCAGTACCTCGGCCTCTTTGGACTCGCCGGAAGACGATGCGCCGACAGAAGCTGACGCAGGCGGAGCGCTCGGCTTTTCCGGGCAGCTGGCCAAAATCCTGCGAAGGATCTTGGACGCATCAGCCGGACCGAACGTCACTGCAGCCGCAGCTTGCTTTTCTTTGGCAAACTGCTCCAACTGTTCCAGTGTGACCATAGCCGTTGCCGGATTGCATTCCTTGATCGAGGGCAACCAGGTGCGCAATGCGTCCTTGGTCAGCCACGTCCGGAAAGCATTCAGGCGGACGCGATCGCTCGACGACAAATTACTGTCGAACAAGTCGAATCGGTTACCCAGCGCTTCGTCCAAGCTTGCGCGAAATGCGCAGAAATCTTCGGACTCACGCTTCGTCGGCATGGTCACGCGCTCGAGCTCGGCCAGAAAAATCTTCCTGGGAATGCGGTCGCCCGCATCCGCAAAACTCTTCTGCTCCGCCGGACTGAGCGCATCGAACAGCATCTGGTACCTGACCATTTGGTCAGGATTCAAATCCCCAATCATGGCCGAAAAACGCGCGGCCACCGGCTCGGGATCAGGCTTTTCGCCGGGAATCTCATAGTGGAGAAACGCCAGCTTGAGAATGGTGACCGTGACTTCGTTCTGGCGCTTGCCGAACTTGTCGCGCTCATCGCTCGTAAGCCTGCCGAACCACAGCCTGAAGCGGCGCAAAGTCTGTTCGTCGGATGCCTTGAGCACCTCGTCGAACTCCTTGGGCTCTGTTTCCTTGGCCTTGTCGCCGTCCTTCTTGCCGGCAGACAAAGTGGAGAGCAGGTTCTTGCTGAACTCCTCGATCTTGCGCTTCTTCACATCCTCGGGATCCGAGGACGCGTTGATCGCTGCCGAGTAGTCGGCAATGGACTTGATTGCGTCCGCAATACGCGCCTGATCGACCTCCGACATCTGGCCGTGAACGCGATCCAAATCCTGATTAGTAACCTGCTTGGTACTCTTGCCGCGCAGGTAGTTGCTCAGCACTCCGATGCCGAATACCGTGCCCACGTCCCCGATGAGGGAAATTGCCATCTCCCTGACCCAGGGGGCCATCTTGTCGAGGTGACCGGTAATGACTCCCGAACCCTTCTTGTCAGCCATGTTCTTTCTCCTAAATTCGTCAAACGTCCAACGTCAAACGTCAAACGGTTAGTTGCAGGTTGTCGAAAAAGCGTTTTTAACGCGATTTTGCTCTCACGCGTCAGTTCTTTTGCACGTGAAAGATATGTCAACATAGCATAAAAATGGCTTTATGTCAATAGTCGCCAGACAAGCTGAAATTAGCCAAAAAAGGTTAATCACCCTCATCACCCGTTCTCGTCTTTTAACTTATGACGAGACCGACCTCTTCCCGCCTTGAATAGGGGGAAGAGGTACCTACAAAAAACAGTAAGAAGTAATCTGTTCTAAAACCGCGTCCAAATCGTTCATGACTTGTTCGTTTGTAAAACGTAAAATACGCAAACCGCTTCCTTTCAAATACGCTTCGCGTTCTAAGTCATGCTCTTTGCGATCTGGTAAATCATGGATATGCCCGTCGACTTCGATAACGAGCTTGAGTTTGGGACAATAAAAATCCACAATATAAAATCCGACTGAATGTTGCCGTCTAAAAGGAAAACGAATAAAACGCACGCTGCGCAATTCTTTCCACAAAACCGCTTCCGCAGTCGTCATCATAATTCGCAGCTCCCTTCTTCTGTCTTTCATTCGCGGATCCTGCATAGTATTTAAGTTTTCATGTCCCTCTTCCCCCCAACGGGAGGGAAGAGGTTAGGTGATGAGGGGACCTTGCTCATTAACTAATCTTGCATCTTCACCTCATGTCCCTCTTCCCCCCAACGGGAGAGAAGAGACTAGGTGATGAGGGGGCAATACTATCAACCTCACTTACTCTATACGCCACTCCCCCATCTCCCTCCGCCATTCTCACATACCTCGAATCCGAGTCGATGAGTTTAACCAAATCTTTCCAGCGCTCCTTGTCGATGATGAGAAACTTGGCGCCGACACGATTATGAATGTAACTCCAAGCTTTTTCGCGCGTACTCGAAGCGGCTCGAAAAGACAGATCTTCATAATCCAAAGCAAGAGTAGTCGACGCTTCGTATAAAAACGTTGGGTCTAGTCCGGAAACGTAGCGCAGACGCTGGTCACGTAAAAACAGCAAAGGAAATTCGTCCCACTGGGCATGGTAAACTCGGTCGCCGGGCTGCGCAGCATCGGAAATTGCCTTCATGGGAATGATGTAAAGGCTGTCACGGAACATGTTTGAATTGTGCAAACTGCTATAAGCCGAAAAGACGTTATTAAAAGTCACAACGAACAAACAGAAGAAGATGATGGCCGGCAAAAAAACCATGCCCAAACGTCCATTGCCAAGTTTTAGTTCCTGTTGCAACTTGCGCCAGTCGGTCCACTGCATGAGCGATGCAATCCACAAACAAAACAACGGCTGGAAATACTCGGTATATCTCAAGCTTTTAAGTGACAGCATGAACAGCGCGGCTACAAGCGGCGCGCATAAAAAAACAATGTAACTGTATTTCCTGTCCAAATCTTTCTTTGGCGCCACGAACATGCCGGCAATAACTAAAACCAACAGCACTCCGAAAATCGCCGACATGCCCAGCGAATCGCCGACCGTGGCCGCGCCCCACTCGTTGCCCATGGAAAGCTGGCGCGGTGTCAAGATCGCGATCTTAATCACCTGGATGTACAAAACTCTCAGCAACTCGATTGTTCCCGGGTGCAATATCAAACCTACGACCACGCCCAGCAGACTCACGGCCAGCAATGGCCAGGACACCTGTTTTATCGCCTGTTTCCAAACCAGCTGCCCGTCGACATGAGCAAAAGCCGCCTGCCCCACGAGCAGCAAAAAGATTGATCCGGGCAAGATTATCCAACCGCCATGCGTCAAAGCGAATAGAACGCTGCAAACGAATAAACAGATGCGCCATTGCCAAACCGTTAACCACTTTGTTATTCCTATTTTGTTTTTGTCATTCCCGTGGATCGCGTTAAACGCGAAAAAACGGGAATCCAGAGAATAAGTAAATCGTTCCTTGTTGCTTGGTAATGGATCCCCGGGTCTCCGTCGGACTTCGCCCGAGGATGACATGAGCGGGGCGGGAATGACAGAAATCGTCGTCATGATTTTCAAACAAGCCGCGATCCCGACCATCCAAAGCAAAATGGCGAGCGGCGAAGCTTTTCCCTGGACCAGGCGCATGCAAAATGGCGATGTCGTAATCAACAGCAAGGGCCAGAGCCAATACGGACGCAGACGCAGGGTGAAAAAAACCGCTGTCAATCCGAGCATGCAGATGACGGCGAATGTCACGGATGAAATTCGCGAACCGTTCATCAGCCCGAAAATTTGGACAAAAGGACCTTCGATGACATGCAGTAAATAATGCTGGTCTGAGAAGTGCTGCCCCAAACTTGTCAGATCCAACCAGGGAAATTTACTAACCGGCCCGTGCAGCCAGGTCATCTGCGCCATAATCGCATGATAAAAAGCATCGGGATCCGGAAACAACTTCCAGGGTATTAAGAACGTAAACCAGGCGGCAAAAACGTATGTCAGGCCGGCGAAAATCGCAATATCTTTTTTACTTATCATGCAAGTATTATTGACTGTGGGATGGTTTGTGGCAACTGAGCAAGGTCCCCTCATCACTAAATCTCTTCCCTCCCGTTGGGGGGAAGAGACTTCCGATCCAAAGTCTCCTTTAGTAAAGGAGATGTCGAGTCATACGAGACAGAGGAATCAAAACCGACAAACATTCCAACTCATCGAAGCCTGTCAACTTGGTTCGTGAGAGGTGAGATTGCCGCGCATGCGCTCGCAATGACGGACAAGAAATACAAAATCCCGTTACCGGGATTTTGTATCTCTCTGCGCAGCGAGATTTATACTGTAACGTTGACCAACGAATTGAGCACAAAGTTGGAGATGGCGAATGCGGCCACAACGATCAACAGACCGATGACTGCATTTTTGATCATATCCTGCGCTGTTTTCGTTTTCTTTTCATCGCCACCGGCGGTCATCCACAGGAAACCGGCAAAGATGATGTAACACAGCAGTACTATGCCTACAAAACCCAAAGCAATGTTGACCAACCGGCCGATCATGGTCGGAAGATCCACACTTTGCTGTTGTACGCCTGCTGCCGTGCCCACGTTGTTGGTAATGCTCTTGGCCGTGTTAAACGGATTGTCCACCGCCTGGGCGGCAAACACAGGGAATCCCAAGGCTCCGGCGGCGGCCGTATAATAGCAGGCCCTTAGAAAATTCTTCATAGTTCGACTCGGCTCACTATGCCCTGAGTTATATCGAAGGGCATAATTTATTAGATAGTAACCGTTTCGTTAGTGCGCTTATGGCGGGCTTGTTGCCGGCGTGGAAGTCGTTCCCGTTGCAGCGGTAGTCAGCTGTCTCATGATCCAGTCGGCTATATAATACGACAAAACTATGATTATCAAGCCGATAACTGCGTTGCGGATTATGCTGGTAGCTTCTTGCACTCCTTTGCTGTCGCCTCCGGCAGTCATGTATTTGAACCCGCCGTAAATGAGATACACGAGGAGCAGCAAACCGACCACGCTCAACAAACTGCCGATCAGGCTGCCGACCATGGACTCCAAATTATTAGTTTGCGAGCCGGTTTGCTGCTGAAGCCCGGATGATTTCCCGGCGCCGGCCAAGCCGCCTTTTATGGCCTCGAGGCCGCCTTGCGCCTGAGCGCCTGTTGCGATCGTCAGGCCGGCGGCCAAAACCAACGCCCCGATGGGAGCCAGCCAAACGCCGTGCCGGACGGCCCGATTTACGATCTGCATTGCCATAATTAATGTATAAACGAAATAGTTACTTGGTTGCATTGATCAACTGGCCGATGACGAAGCTGGTAATTGCCCAACCCGACAAGATGATGGCCAAGCCGATGATGCCTGACACGATCCAACCGCGAGCTTCCTTGGTCTTGGTTTCGTCGCCGCCTGCGATCATCCACTTGAAACCGCCGATGAGCACGATGATGACTGCGATGATGCCCAGGAAACCCAAAGCCACGTTGATGATGTTGCCTGCGGTTTCGCGCACGTCGCCCTCGCCCAAAGCGATGGTATTGCCGACCGCGTTCACGCCCAAGTCGTTAGCCGTCAAAGTGCCTGCCGCCAAAACCGTCATGGGAATCATGAGGCTGGAAGAGATACCCAGGGCCAAAATTGTTTTCTTAATATTCATTTGAACACACCTCCTTTCGTAATGGGATTTGCATACAGTATAGCATCTTAGCGCAACCAACGTCGAGAAAACATCCACAACCAGCGTAACTGGCTTTCGTTTGTAAGGTTCATAAAGTTTATAATGTTTTTAAGGTTGTTTTGTATAAAATCAAACTTACCTTATAAACTTTAAAAACCTTACAAACCTTATGAACGCTTTTCTGCAAGCTTTCATTGTTCACCATCTTGATTCGTTTAAAAAGCTGCGCCCAAAAACTCCATGACGCGCGTAACCAAAATGTAAGACGTTGCAATGACGATCAAACCGATGACCGCGTTAACCAAAGTCTTTGTCCCCTCTTCGGTGCGTTTTGAAGTGCCGGCCGTCAGATACAAAACACCTCCCCAGATAAACATGGCAAAAAACAGGGCGCCGGAAAACGTCAACAACCATTTGATTATAGAGCCGATACGCGAGGGAATTGTTGAAGTTTCTCCCAAAGGGCATGGAAAGCCGTAAGAACCGCACGTATTCGGACCAAAATTCGTGGCTTTGGGCTTTGCAGCAGCCGGCGTAGCATTACCCGTACCGGCAGCACCGCCCTCGGGCGTAACGGTTTGCTTGTTTGATTTAACTTTTAAGCAACAAATATAA
>Ga0315281_10001971_pt1 | contig 30488 bp, 36 predicted proteins | sample YL17G07_0_MG_FD_204540 | JGI IMG/M metagenome (GOLD analysis project Ga0315281, IMG submission 204540) | Sediment microbial communities from Yellowstone Lake, YNP, Wyoming, USA - YL17G07_0 | ecosystem: Environmental > Aquatic > Freshwater > Lake > Sediment | place: USA: Wyoming | collected...
TGGACTCGACGTTCGCCGACATGAAGAACTCCTCGCTGCTTCGCCAGGGCAGCCCGGTGCTCGCGGCGACGTTCCTCGAGGAGTTCGCCGGCGAGGGGCCGTGGGCGCACATCGACATGGCCGGCCCGGGCTTCTTCGAGCGCTCGCGCGGCGACTACCTCCGTGTCCCGGGCGGCACCGGCTACGGCGTGCGACTGATCGCCGAGCTCGCCGAGGGCTTCGCGTGAACTACGAGCTGACCGGCGAGCAGGAGCTCGTCCGGCAGACGGTGCGCGACTTCGCCGTCTCGCGCGTCGCGCCCGTCGCGGAGGAGCTCGACCGCGAGGAGCGCTTCCCGTACGAGCTCGTGGCGGAGCTCGCCGAGCTCGGGCTGATGGGCATCCCGATCCCGGAGGAGTACGGCGGCGCGGGCGCCGACACCGTGTCGTACGCGATCGCGATCGAGGAGCTGACGCGTGTGGATTCCTCCGTCGCGATCACGCTCGCCGCGCACACGTCGCTCGGCACGATGCCGATCTACCTGTTCGGCAACGACGCGCAGAAGCAGGAGTGGCTGCCGCAGCTCGCGTCCGGCGAGAAGCTCGCCGCGTTCGGGTTGACCGAGCCGGACGCCGGCTCCGACGCGGGCGCCACCCGCACGCGCGCCGAGCTGCGCGACGGCGATCTCGTCGTGAACGGCGCGAAGATCTTCATCACGAACGCCGGCACCGACATCACCGCCTGCGTGACGATCACCGCGCTCACCGGCGACGGCGAGGTCTCGAACGTGATCGTCCCGAACGACACGCCGGGCTACGGCATCTCGGCGCCGATGCACAAGCTCGGCTGGCGCGCCTCCGACACGCGCGAGCTGTCGTTCGAGAACTGCCGCGTGCCCGAGGGCAACCTGCTCGGCGAGCGCGGCAAGGGCTTCCACCAGTTCATGGAGATCCTCGACGGCGGCCGCATCTCCGTCGCCGCGATGGGCGTCGGGCTCGCCCAGGGCGCGTACGACCTCGCATTCGCCTACGCGCAGGAGCGGCAGCAGTTCGGCAGGCCGATCTCGAAGTTCCAGGCGATCCAGTTCCAGCTCGCGGACATGGCGACCGAGATCGAGGCAGGACGCCAGCTCGTCTGCCGCGCCGCCTGGCTCAAGGACCAGGGGAAGCCGTTCGCGCTCGCCGCGGCGCAGGCAAAGCTCTACACCGGTCTCCTGTCGAACCGCGTCGTGAACGCAGCGCTCCAGATCCACGGCGGCTACGGCTTCATGGAGGAGTTCGCGATCTCACGGCTCTACCGCGACCAGAAGATCCTCGAGATCGGCGAAGGCACGAACGAGGTGCAGCGCATGGTCATCGCGCGGCTCCTCGGTCTCTAGACCGGGCACACTTCCCCCGTGCTCGTCGCCCACGCCGCCTGGAGCGCGCCGCCTGCCGTCTTCGCCGCGACCGGGCTCGTAAGCGTCCTCTTCGCGCAAGGCTGGCTCCGCCTGCGCCGGCGCGGGCGGCCCGACCTCGCCTCCTGGCAGCGCGTCGCGCTGTTCGGCACGGGAGTCCTCGTCGTGCTCGCAGGGCTCGTCTCGCCGATCGACACGATCGGGGAGGCCGACCTGCTCTGGGTGCACATGCTCCAGCACGTGCTGATCGGCGATCTCGGCATCGCCTTGACGGTGGCCGCGGTGCGCGGGCCGCTGCTCGTGTTCATGCTGCCGGCGCGCGTGCTCGGGCCGATCGCACGCGACCGCGACGTGCGCGCGGTGCTGTGGTTTCTGCTCCGGCCGCCCGTCACGTTCGGGCTGTGGGCGACGGACATCGCCGTCTGGCACGTCCCCAGGCTCTACACGGCTGCGCTACGCCACCCGTACCTACACGACCTCGAGCACACGTGCTTCATGCTCGCCGGCCTGCTCATGTGGACGCTGATGATCGATCCCGGCTCCCACCGGAGGCTCACCAGAGGCGGCCGGATCGCGCTCGCCGCCGCCATGTTCGCCGTCGGCCAGGCGTTCACGGACGTCCTCGTGTTCTCGTTCCAGCCGCTCTATCCCTTCTACCGCGGCGCCTACGGGATCTCCGCGCGGACCGACCAGCAGCTTGCCGGCGTCGTGATGATGGCCGAGCAGCTGCTCGTGCTCGGGACCTTCTCCTTCCTGCTGCTGCGCCCGCGGCTGCGCCGCCCGCGCGTCGCGACGACATGAGCGCCACCGACTTCTCGTTCGAGCCGTTCTACCTCGGGCTCACGGCCGCGGCCGCTGCCGCCTATGTCTGGACGGCGCTGACCGATCGCCCCGCGCGCTGGAAGGTGACGTCGTTCGGCGCCGGTCTCTTTCTCGTCGCGGCGTCGCTCAACTCGCCGCTCGAGACGATCGCAGCCCACCGGCTGCTGCTCGTGCACCTGCTTCAGAACGCGCTGATCGCCGACATCGCGCCGCTCCTCGTCCTGCTCGGGCTGACGCCGACGATGCGCGCCGCACTCGACCGCCGCGGCGCCCGGCGCATCCGTGCGCGCTACGCACTGCCTGCGTGGCTCATCGCCTGGTACGGGACGCACCTCGCAGGCTTCTACGACTGGGCCCTCGACTCCGGTTGGGCCCTGAACCTCGAGCACGGCCTGCTCATCCTCGGTGGACTGCTCTTCTGGTGGCCGATCGTCAGCGGAAGGCTGTCGGCGCCCGCCGCGCTCGCCTACCTCGGCACCGGCTTCGTCGGCTCGTCGTTCCTCGGCCTCGCCCTCATCTTCTCGAGCCGGCCGTTCTACTCGTTCTACGTGCACGCGCCGCGGCTCTGGGGCCTCTCACCGGCGCGCGACCAGAACCTCGGCGGCATCCTGATGAACGCCGAGCAGACGATCGTCTTCCTGCTCGCGATCGGCTGGTGCGTCTGGCGGCTGCTCGAGGAGGAGCACGTCAGCGGGGCGGGCGAATCGCCCGCGGCTCGTTGAAGCCGAGATAGGTCTCGGTCATGAAGTGGGCGGATGCCGTCATGTGCAGGACGCGCGGGAGCAGCGTGTGCCGGTCGAGCGTGACCGTGAAGTACGCGGGGATCGCCGGATCAGCGGCGTCTGCGCCGACTCGGTCCACCGTCCGTCCGGCGCCTCCTCGTCCCAGCGGCGGCCGCGAGTGCTGCGACGCCTGCGCGACGCTGCGCGCCGGCGCGACATTGCGTCCCGGCCTGAGCCCGACGAGCACGGAGACCGCAACGAGGAGCGCCGCTGCGACCGCAAGCTCCACGCCCGCCCGCTGCTGCGCGCGGCGTCGCAGCAGCAAGCCGAGCGCCAGAGCGCCGAGCAGCAGGCCGGCCTTCACGAGCAGCGCGCGCCCGTAGGCCGTCTGCCACAGCTGAGCCGGCCCGGTCAGCTCGAACGAAGCCCGCGTGACCCCGGTCACACCGAGCACGGCGACGGAGACGAGCGCTAGCGCGCCGGCGCGGCGCAGTTCTGCGCCGCGAATCGCGACGAGGCCGACCAGCACGCCGATCCACCCCGCCGCGGACAGGACGTGCAGCACGTCTGCGACGACGTTGACGCGCGCCAGCCCAGGATCGAGCGCGTGCCCCGCGAGCGACGGGACCACGGCGAGCGGGAGCGCGACCACGAGCGCGGGCCGGAGCGCACGGCGGTCGAGCGTCGCGGCGGCGCCCAGGCTCGCCGCGACGAGCGCCACGACGAAGCCGACGCCGAGCGCCTTCCCGTCCCGGGTGGAGAGACCGACCCGATGGATCTCCTGGGCGGCGCCGAGGGCCGCGAGAACGGCCGCCGTCGACACGACGATCGGGATCCGCTCCTGCTCGCGCGGCCGGGCGACGAACGTGAACAGCGCGATCCCCACCGCGCCGAGCACGCCTGCGAAGAGGAGCCAGCGGGCTCCAACGCTGTCGGCGGTCGGGCCGGTCGTCTGCGGCGAGAGGCCGGCGACCGGGGGCGCGCGGCCGACGCCGACGGCGAACGCGAGCACGCCCGACTCGAGATGCCCGTCGTCGGAGACCACCGACCAGCGCACGGAGTAGTCGCCGTCCGCCAGGCCGCGCCGCAGCGGGATGACGAGCGTCTTCGCGCCGAGCACGTGCGCCCCGCCCGCGAGGACGGACGCGCCGCCGTTGCGAATCGCAGCGTTCCCCGGCCCGGCGCGCACGACGTCGTCGAAGACGACGAGCACCCGGGCCGGGGAACGTGCGAGGACGGCGCCGTCGGCGGGCTCCGTCCTGACGACGCTCGCGTGGCCCCAGGCCGCGGCGGGCGCCAGCAGGGCGGCGAGGGCGGCCGAGGCGAGGACTGTCCGGGGGATGCGCACTTCAGCAGATATAGCCGCTGCCGTTGCTAGCGTCGTGCCGTGCTGTTCATCCAGTTCATCGCCGACGACCTCGGCTGTGGCTCGTACGTCGTCGGGGACGAGCACGCCGGTGTCGCCGTCGTCGTCGACCCCGCCTACGCGATCGAGCCGTATCTGGAGGCGTGCGGACGCCACGGCGTTCGGCTCGTCGGGGTGCTCGAGACGCACACCCACGCCGACCACGTCTCGGGCCACGGACGCCTCGCGCTCGAGCACGGCTTGCCGGTGCGCGTCCACGAGGCCGCCGGGGCCGCGTTTCCCCACGAGCCGCTGGTCGACGGCACGGAGATCGAGCTCGGCGACGTCGTCGTGCGCACGATCCACACGCCGGGCCACCGCCCGGAGCACTGCGCCTTCGCGGTGATCGACCGTTCGCGCGGCGAAGAGCCGTGGCTGGTGCTCACGGGCGACTCGCTGTTCGTCGGCGACGCCGCACGGCCCGATCTGGCGGTCGAGGCGCGCGACGGCGCCGAGGCGCTCTTCCACTCACTGCGGCGGCTCGTCGACCTCGGCGACGGCGTCGAGGTCTATCCCGGGCACGTCGCCGGCTCGCTCTGCGGCGCCGCGATGAGCTCGAAGGCGTCGACGACGATCGGCTTCGAGCGCCGCTACAACCACGCGCTCGCCGAGTCGCACGACGACTTCCTCTCGAAAGCCGTCGGCCCGCAGCCTCCCCGGCCGCCGAACATGGAGCGCATCGTCGAGCTCAATCGCGGACCGTTCCTGCCTGCCCAGCCGCCGCTCGCCCGCGCGGACGACGCCGGCGACGCGATCGTCCTCGACGTGCGCTCCGCACACGACTTCGCGGCGGGTCACGCGCCCGGCGCCGTCAACGTGCCGGTCTCCGGCACGAGCTTCGGCACGAAGGCCGCGTTCGTCCTGCCCGAGCGGGCAGTCGTGCTCGACGCGAGCAGCCACGAAGAGGCGCTGCGCGCCGCCCGCGCCCTCCAGGCCGTCGGGATCTTCGACCTCGCAGGCTGGCGGGCCGGCGGCGGCGACGAGCGGCTGGAGCCGGTCACGATGGAGGAGCTCGAGCGCCGGCTCGCCGCCGACGAGATCTGCCTGCTCGACGTCCGCGAGGCCGACGAGCGCGACCACGGCTCGATCCCGGGCAGCCGTCACCTCCCCTACCGGTTCGCGCGACAGGCTGCGGAGAGCGACCTCTGCGACACGCTTCCGATCGTCACGATCTGCGAGAGCGGCCCGCGGGCCGCCATCGCAGCGAGCGTGCTGAACGCCGCGGGGCTCGACGCGCGGCCCGTCCTCGACGGCGGCATCGAGGAGTGGCGCTCGCGCGGCGGCGAGACGACGCGTCTTCGCTAGAGGCTCAGGCTACGAGAGCCGCTGGGTCTGGTAGCCCCAGCGCCCGAGCGTGGCGAGGATCTCCTCGCAGTGCGCGGCATCGCGCGTCAGGAGCGTGAGCTCGACGCCGGTCTCGCCGACGGGAAGGTCGGCGGTCTCCCGCTGGTGCTCGACCTCGACGATGTTCACCCGCGCGTTCGCGAGCAGCGTCAGCATGGTGGCGAGCTCGCCCGGCCGGTCGGGGATGCGCGTGCGCACGACGAGGAAGCGCCCCGCGACGGCGAGGCCGCGCCGCATGACGGAGATGAGCATCGTCGCGTCGATGTTTCCGCCGGAGAGCAAAGAGACCGCGCTGCCGACACCGCCGACCTTGCCGTGCAGGAGTGCGGCGACGCCCACGGCGCCCGCGCCTTCGACGACGAGCTTCGTCCGTTCCAGCAGCAGCACGATCGACTCGGTGATCTCCTCGTCGGTCACGGAGACGATGTCGTCGAGCACGCGGTCGAGGATGCTCGCCGTCAGCTCGCCCGGTCTCTTGACCGCGATGCCGTCCGCGATCGTGAACCCCGGCCCGTCCTGCAGAGTTCCCGCCGCCTGCACGCCGACGATCCGCACGTCGGGGCGCACGGCACGGAGCGCGAGCGCGATCCCGGACGCGAGGCCGCCGCCGCCGACCGGAATCACGACCGTGCCCGCATCCGGCGCCTGCTCGGCGAGCTCCAGCCCGATCGTCCCCTGCCCGGCGATCACGAACGCGTCCTCGAACGGGTGCACGAACGTCGCGCCCGTCTGTGCGACGTACGCCTGTGCGCCTGCAAGCGCGTCCTCGAGGGTCGCGCCGCTGAGCTCGATCTCCGCGCCGTAGTGACGCGTCGCGTCGACCTTTGCCATCGGAGCGTCCTGCGGCATGAAGATCCGCGCGTGCGAGCCGACCTCCCGCGCGGCCCACGCGACCGCCTGGCCGTGGTTGCCGGCGCTGGCCGCGACGACGCCCGACGCACGCTCGGCGTCGCTCAGCGTCGAGATGCGGTTGTACGCGCCTCGCACCTTGAACGAACCGGTGCGCTGGAGGTTCTCAGCCTTGAGACGCAGCTCCCGTCCCGCGAGCTCCGAGAGCGTCGCCGAGTGATAGACCGGCGTGACGCGCGCGACGCCGTCGAGCCGGGCGCGCGCCTGCTCGATCTCAGGGAGTCCGGGTTCGGTCTGCGTCGCTGTCAATGTGAAAGACCTTCTCCAGTATCTCTCGTACCGCGGTGAGCGGGTCCAGCTGCCGGCTCTGGACCTCGGCGAGCAGCCGCCGCAGCTCGGGATCGTCGGACACGACGTGCTCGAGATGCCGTTTCGCGCGGGCGGACGCGACCGAGAACACCTCGCCCGCGAGATTGCGCGCGCGCCGCTCCTCGAGCTGCCCCGAGTCCTCGAGGTAGGAGCGGTGCGCCTCGATCTTCTCCCAGAGCTCGGGCACCCCCTCGCCGCGCGTCGCTTCGGTGAGGACGATGGCGGGCGTCCACCCGCGGTCGCTCCCGAGCGAGAGGATCGATCGCACCTCGTTGAGCATCGTCTTCGCCGCCGGGTGATCCGCCTTGTTGATCGCGATCACGTCGGGGATCTCCATGATCCCCGCCTTCAGCGCCTGCACCGAGTCGCCCGAGCCCGGCATCAGGACGAGGAGCACCGTGTCGGCGATGCCGATCACCTCCACCTCGCTCTGGCCGGTGCCGACGGTCTCGAGGAACACGAGCTCCTTGCCCGCCGCGTCGAGAATGAGCAGCGCCTGCAAGGTGGCCTCGGCGAGCCCCCCCAGGTGGCCCCGCGTGCCCATCGAGCGGATGAAGACGCCGGGGTCGAGGAAGTGGTCGGCGAGGCGAATGCGGTCGCCGAGCAGCGCGCCGTGCGTGAACGGGCTCGACGGGTCGACCGACACGACGCCGACCGTCGTCTCGCGCTCGCGCACGTGCCGAATCAGGGCCGAGATGAGGCTCGACTTCCCGACCCCGGGCGGGCCGGTGAGGCCGACCGCGTACGCCTTGCCGGTGTCGGGGTAGAGATCGGCCACGAGGTCGTAGGAAAGCGGGTCGCCGTTCTCGACGAGCGTGATCGCCCGTGCGAGCGGTCGCCGCTGCGAACGCCGGCGGCGAGGGTCTCACGGGTCCAGTCGCGGCGGCCGGCCACCGCACGCCACTCTAGTGGCTAACCGGCTCCGGCCTCGACGGCCACGGCGCGCCGGTCCTGCGCGAGCCCATACGCCGCCATCGCGCCCGCCGCGAACGAGACGGCGCCTCCGGCCCACACCCAGCGCGACCCGGTCAGGTGCAGCAGCGCGCCGGCGATCACGGTGCCGACGCCGTTCAGGGCGTAGGTCACGCTCATGACGAGCGTCAGCGCACGCCCCCGCACGCGATCGGCCGCGCCGCGCTGGACGAGCAGCGCGTTGCAGACGATCGCCACTCCGTCGCCGATGCCGCCGACGAGACAGCACGCCGCGGCCACCCAGACGTTGGGCGCGGCCGCTCCCGCACCGAAGCCGACCGCCATGAGGAGGAGCGCACCGGTGTAGGCGCGCGTCGTGCCGATCCGATCGACGACGTAGCTGCTCCACCAGCTGCCGACCACGAGGCCCGTGCCGATGCCGCCGTACAGAAGGCCGTAGCCGAAGTCGCCGGCGTGCAGCGTGTTCTTCGCCATGAACACCTCGCTGAGGCTGATCGCGCCGATCCCGAGCGAGGCGATGCCCCAGCCGACGAGCACCGCGAGCAGCGGCCGGGAGCGGATCACGGCGACGAATCCGTCGGTGAGGTCGCGCCAGTGTCCGCGCGTGAGTGCAGTCTCGCTCTGGAGCAGCCGCTTCGAGATGCGCGCCACGAGCAGCGCGGACACGAGGAACGAGACGGCGTTGATCCAGTACGCGGCGTGCGGCCCCGCCGCCGCGGTGAGGATGCCGCCGAGCACGGGCCCGATCGCCCAGCTGACGTTCTCGACCGTCTGCAACAGGGCATTCGCTTCGGGCAGCTGATCCTCCGGCACGAGATTCGGGACGCCCGCATAGACCGCGGGCCGGAAGAACCCCGTCGCAAGCCCTGCCACGAGCGCGAGGCCGACGATCTCCGCGGCGCTCGACGTGAAGGGCAGCGCGCAGAAGACCGCCGCGCGAAGCAGGTCGGCGCCGACCATCAGCGACCGCCGCTCGAGCCGGTCGAGCAGCGGCCCCAGCGTCAGGCCCACGACGATCGTCGGCAGGAACTCGACGATGAGCACCGCGCCGACCCAGAGCCCGGAGTTCGTCCGGTCCTTGACGTCGATCGCGAGCGCAATCGCAGCGAGCAGCGTGCCGATGCTCGAACCGAGCGTCGACAGAAAAAGCAGACGGAAGCCGGCGACGCCGAGCGGCGCCAGCTGCCTCGCGGAAGGGTGGCGCAGCACTGCTGCCGCAGGTTAACAGGGTTATCCGGTTAAAACGAGACGCCCGAACGGACGTGTCCGAGCGCCTCGGCGAAGCTCGCGTTCTCGTCCGCGGTGCCCACCGAGACGCGGATCGCCCCGGGCGCGCCGAATCCGCCGCACGGACGGACGATCACGCCGTGCCGGAGGAGCTGCTCGAACGTCTCCCGCCCGTCGCCGACCTCCGCGAACAGGAAGTTGCCGAGCGCCGGCGCGACCGGCTCGAGGCCGTGAGCGCGGAAGATGCTCCCGAGCTGGTCGCGCCCTGCGGCGTTCGCCGCCCGCCGCCGCGCGATCTCCGTGTCGTCGCCGATGCTCGCGAGCGCGGCCGCCTGGGCCGTCGAGGTGACGTCGAAGGCCCGCCGCACCTTGCTCGTCGCCGTGACGACGTCGGCCGGCGCGATGCCGTACCCGACGCGCAGCCCGGCGAGCCCGTAGATCTTCGAGAACGTCCGCAGCACGACGACGCGGCGCCCGACCTTGAAGTGCTCCTCGATCCCGTCCGCGTAGTCGGGGTCGTCGATGTACTCGAAGTACGCCTGGTCGAGCACGACGAGGACGTGCTCCGGCACCTGCTCGAAGAAGCGGTCGAGCTCGGCGCGCCCGTTGCCCGTCCCGGTGGGATTGTTCGGATGGCAGACGTAGACGAGCTTCGTCCGCGGCCCGACCGCCGCGAGGAGCCCGTCGAGGTCGTACGTGTGCGACCGGAGCGGGACCTTCTTCGCCTCGGCGCCGAGCTTCGCCGCGTCGAGCACATAGCTCGGGAACGACGGCCAGCCGCAGACGACGTCGTCGCCCGGGTCGAGCGTCGCCTGCGAGAGCAGGTCGATCACCCCGTCGGCGCCGGCGGCCACGACGACTTCCTCGAGCGCGACGCCGTGACGCTCGGCGAGCGCGGAGCGCAGGGCGTGGACGCCGCCGTCCGGATAGCGGTTGAGCTCGGCCGACACGCGCTCGATCGCCTCGAGGGCGGCAGGAAACGGCGGGAACGGCCCCTCGTTCGACGCGAGCTTGACCACGCGGTCGAGCCCGAGCTCCCGCTGGACCTCCTCGACCGGCTTTCCCGGCTCGTACGGAACGAGATCCGCGATCGCGCGCCGGAAGAGTCCTCCCGTGACTTGGCCGCCGGTCACTCGTCGGCGCTGCCGCGCTTCTTGCGCCGGAAGAGGAGCGCCCCGGCGAGCGCGGCGAACGCGCCTGCGGCGACGCCGCCGCCTCGCGGCCCGGGCACGGCGCCCTGCGCCTTCCTCTTCGCAGCCCGCTTGCCGAGCTTGAGGACGATCCAGCCGACGACGGCGTTGCGCTTGTTGACGATGCCCATGTGACCTCCCTTGGTCTGGCGCTCACGCTACCCGATGCCGGGGGCGGCGAAGAACGGAAGCGAGGAAGTCTCCTCCGGGGCCCGCGGGCGGCATGGCCCCGGAGGATGAGGACGAGAGCATGTCCTGCCAGCTGAGATCCCGCGGATGCGGAAAACTTGCGCGGCCCGCGGAAATCTCCGGCGGCGGCTAGCCGGTCGTCGTGGCGCGCGGCTTGCGGTTCGGCACGTGGATCGCCCGCCCGAGCGCGACGAGCCCGGCCTCCTTGATCGCCTCGGAGAGCGTCGGGTGGGGCGCCATGCCGTCGGCCACCGTCTCCACCGTCGCCTCCGCGTCGATCGCGACGACGCCGACCTCGATCAGGTCGGTCACGTGCGGCCCGACCATCACGAGGCCGAGCAGCTCTCCGTAGCGTGTCTCGTGGATCGACTTGACCCAGCCGACGCTCTCGTCCTGCATGACCGCGCGCGCGTTCGCGACCCACGGGAACCGGCCGACGGCGACGTCGTCGCCGTACTGCTCGCGCGCCTCTGCCTCGGTGAGGCCGACCCCGGCGATCTCGGGGTCGGTGTAGATCGGCCGCGGCACCGCGCGGTTGTCGACGATCGCGTCGTGGCCGCACGCGTTCTCGGCGGCCACCTCGCCCTCGCGGAAGGCGGTGTGCGCAAGCTGCCAGTAGCCGGCGCAGTCGCCGACGGCGTAGACATGGGGGAGGCTCGTGCGGCGGTGCTCGTCGGCGGCGATGCCCTTGCCCCTGTCGAGCTGTACGCCGATCTCCTCGAGCCCGAGCCCTTCGACGAGCGGCCCCCGCCCGACGGCGACGAGCATCAGGTCGGCCTCGACCGTCTCGCCGTCTCCGTAGTGAACGGTCAGCTTCGAGCCGTCGTCCTCGACCTTCGTGCACTGCTTGCCGAGCTGGAGCGAGATCCCGCGCTTGCCGAACTGCTTCGCGAGCTCCTTCGCCGCGTCGGCGTCCTCCTGCGGAATGAGCGTGTCGAGCATCTCGACGATCGTCACCTCGGTTCCGAAGCGGCTGAAGATCGAGGCGAACTCGCTGCCGATGATGCCGCCCCCCAACACGACGAGACGCTTCGGCACCGTCGTCTGGGCCAGAAGCCCGGTCGAGTCGAGACAGCGCGGCGAGTCGAGGCCCTCGATCGGCGGGCGCAGCGGGAACGACCCGGTCGCGACGATCGCCGACTTGAACGTGACGTCCTCCCCGCCCGTGACCGAGATCGTGTTCGCATCCTTGAAGCGGCCCGTGCCCTTCACCCACTCGACGCCGTTCGCCTTCAGGAGGCCGGCGACGCCCCCGGTCATCTGCTTGACGACGCCCGCCTTCCACGCGTTGGACGCCTCGAAGTCGAGCGTCGCCTCGCCGACCCTGACGCCGAACTTTGCGAAGCTCTCCTCGGCCTCGCGCAGCGCGAACGCGGTCTGCACCCACGCCTTCGTGGGGATGCAGCCGACGCGCAGGCACGTGCCGCCGAGCTCCGGCTCCTTCTCGATGCAGGCCACCTTCGCACCGAGCTGGGCGGCGCGGATCGCGGCGGTGTACCCGCCGGGGCCGCCTCCGAGCACTGCGACGTCAACGTCCATGTGGGTTCTCCCTCACTCTCGAAATCCTGGAGTCGATGCTAACCGCGCAAGCATCGTCACCGCCTGCGGCGTCTCGCGGACCGTCTCGAAGCCGTGGCGCTCGTAGAAGCTCGTCTGCCCCTGCGGCGCGCTGAGGCTCACCGCGTGGTAGCCGTCCTCCCGCGCGCGCGCCAGCAGCGCCTCGAGCAGCTCGGCGCCGGCGCCCTTCCCGCGGCGACTCGGCACGACGGCGATCGTCAGCTCCGGTGTCGCCTCGTCGACGAACCCGAAGCCCGGCTCGTCCTCCGTGAAGAGGCGGTACCACGCCGCGCCGTACGCGTGCGGGCCGTCGAGGGCCAGGACGCCCGCGTCGCCGCGCTTCCCCCAGTTGGCGACGTACCGGTACACGGGTCGCTCGGTGTCCTCTTCCAGGCGCCAGTGATACGCGTGGCGGAGCATGTCGCGGAGGAACCGCACGTCGTGCACGTCCACGGGACGGAGCACCGGGACTAGAGCTCCTGCGCGATCGGTGTCAGAGCGCGAGCCCCGGGTCTTCGAGGAACGCCTTGACCGTGCGCAGGAAGTCCGCGCCGGTCGCGCCGTCGACGGCGCGATGATCGCACGTCAGCGTCAGCGTCAGCAGCGGCAGGACGTGGAGCTCGGAGTCGCGCGGGACGACCTGGTCGCGCGTCGCGCCCACGGCGAGGATCGACGCCTGCGGCGGGTTGAGCACGGCGACGAACTGGTCGACGCCGTACATGCCGAGATTCGAGATCGTGAACGTGCCGCCTTCGAGGTCCGCGCTGCGCAGCTTGCCGTCGCGCGCGCGCGAGACGAGATCGGCGCGCACGCCCGCGATCTGCGCGATCGAGAGCCGCTCGGCGCCGCGCACGACGGGAACGACGAGCCCCTGCGGCGCGGCGACGGCGATCCCGACGTCGGCGCTCGGGAAGACGAGCAGCGCGTCCTCGCTGTACTGGACGTTCATGTCGCGGTGGCGCATCAGCGCCTGCGCGCACACCTTCGTGAGCACGTCCGTGACGGTGATGCGCACGTCGGGGTAGAGCTCCCGCTGCCTCGCCACGAGCTCGGTTGCACGCGTCATGTCGGCGTCGACGGTGAGCTGGAACGCGGGCACGGTCCACGCCTGCGTGAGACGGCGGGCGATCGTCTTGCGAACGTTGGACAGGGGCCTCGTCTCGACCTCGCCGGGCGCCGCGACGGGGGCGGCGGCCGCGGGCGGCGCCTCCCCACGCTCGAGGTCCCTGGCGACGATGCGGCCGTCCGGGCCCGTGCCGCGCACCTGCGAGAGCTCGATGCCGCGCTCGCGCGCGATGCGGCGCGCGAGCGGCGAGGCCTTGCTGCGGCCGCCGCCCGCCTGCGGCGGCGCCGCTTCGGCTGCGCCGGTGGTGGAGGCCTCGCGGCCGTGGTCCCGCTCGACGTCGCGCTTCGGCGCGACCGCCGGCTTCTCCGCGCTCACGCCCTCGGAAATGCGCTCGCCCGCGTCGCCGATGAAGCCGATCGTCTTGCCGACCTCGACCTCGCCTTGCGCGATCGCGATCTTCAGCAGCACACCGCTCGCCTCGGCCTCGACCTCCTGGGTCACCTTGTCCGTGTCGAGCTCGTAGAGCGCGTCGCCGCGCTGCACCTGCTCGCCCTCGGACTTGAGCCACTTGACGATCGTCCCCGACTCCATGCCCTGGCCGAGCCGCGGCAGTCTTACCTCGGTGGCCATGTCACACGCTCCTGTTGACGGTGCGGTAGATGGCCTCGAGCACGGTCTCCATGTGCGGGATCACGTACGACTCCATGGACGGCGCGAACGGCAGCGGCGTGAAGCGCGAGCCGACCCGCTCGACCGGCGCGTCGAGCCAGTCGAACGCCTGGTACTGGAGCACCGCTGCGACCTCGGCGCCGAAACCCATGCGCGTGACGGCCTCGTGCGCGACGACCGCACGGTTCGTCTTCTTCACGGACGCGACGAGGGTCTCCTCGTCGAGCGGCTGGAGCGTGCGCGGATCGACGACCTCGACGGAGACGCCCTCCTTCTCGGCCTCGGCTGCGGCGGCGAGCGACTCGTGCACCATCCGGCCGGTCGCGATCACCGTCACGTCTTCCCCCTCGCGGTGCACGCGCGCCTTGCCGATCGGGATCGGCTCGATCTTCTCCGGTACGTCGCCCTTGATGCCGTAGAGGGTGCGGTGCTCGAAGAAGACGACCGGGTTGTCGTCGTAGATCGCCGACCAGAGCAGTCCGCGCACGTCCTCCGGCGTCGACGCGAACACGACCTTCAGACCCGGGACGTGCACGAACCACGCCTCGAGCTGCTGCGCGTGCTGCGCGCCCGGCGACCAGCCGGCGCCGCCTTGCGTGCGGAAGACGACGGGGACCGTGACCTGCCCGCCCGACATGTAGCGGTGCTTCGCGGCCTGGTTGACGACCTGGTCGGCCGCGAGCGTCATGAAGTCCTCGTACATGATCTCGGCGACCGGGCGCATGCCCTGGAGCGCGGCGCCGACCGCCGCGCCCGCGAGCGCCATCTCGGAGATCGGGGTGTTGCGCACGCGCTCGGGGCCGAACTCCTCGAGCATCCCGTGCGTGACGCCCATCGAGCCGCCCATCTCGGCGATGTCCTCGCCCATCACGAAGACGTCGTCGTCCTGGCGCATCGCCGTGGACAGCGCGTCGCGAACGGCCTCGCGGTACGAGATCTCAGGCATAGACGTTCTTGAGGGCGTCCTCGGGCGCTGGATCGGTGCCGTTCTTCGCGAACTCGACGGAGGCCTCGACGATCTCCGTGACCTCGACGTCCATCTCCGCGAAGTCCTCGTCGGACAAGGCGAGCTTCGTGCGCAGCAGCGTGATCGGGTCGCGCGTCTCGGCGAGCGTCCGTGCCTCGTCCTTGTCGCGGTAGACCTGCGGGTCGCCGATGTAGTGGCCGTGCAAACGCACGCAATCGAGGTGCACGAACACGGGGCCCTTGCCCGAGCGCGCGTGCCCCAGAGCCTGGCGCGCCGTCCTGTAGACCGCCTCGACGTCCTGGCCGTCGGCCTTCAGCGCCTTCATCCCGAACGCCTTCGCACGGTCGGACAGGTCGCGGATCGGCGAATGCTGCCGCTCCGGCGTCGACTCGGCCCACTTGTTGTCCTCCAGCACGAACACGGCGGGGACCTTCCAGAGCTGCGCGAGGTTCAGCGCCTCGTGGAACGTCCCGATGTTCGTCGCGCCGTCGCCGAAGAAGGCGACCGCCACGCGCAGCTCACCGCGCATCTGGAATGCGAGGGCGGCGCCGGTGATCTGCGGCAGGCCGGCGCCGATGACGGCGTTGGCGCCCATGTTCCCGCGCTCGACGTCGTAGAGGTGCATCGAGCCGCCGTAGCCGTGCGAGCAGCCCTCCTGCTTGCCGTAGAGCTCGGCCATCACCTCGTTCGGATGCGTGCCCTTGGCGAGCGTGTGGCCGTGCGCGCGGTGCGTGGACGCGATCACGTCGCCGTCCTCGAGCGCGCGGCAGACGCCGACGGCACAGGCCTCCTGGCCGATCGCGACGTGCAGGAAGCCGGGAAGCTCGCCCGCGCGGAATCGCTCCTCCACCTTCTCCTCGAAACGGCGGATGAGCAGCATCTCGCGCAAGACGTCCCGGAGATCGCCCTTCGCGAGGGTCGTCCTAGCCTCGACCTTCGCCACGGCGCGCAGTTTATGGTTCGGGGGATGACACTCGTCGACCAGTGGGACACCATCCAGCGGGGCCTGGATCCGAAGTGGAGCGACGCACACGTCGTCTTCACGGCGGCGGACGCCTCCCGCGCCGGACGCGCCGCCGCGCTGCTCGCACCGGCGGGACCGGTTCGGGCGGGCGCGATGTTGCGGTTCTACGTCGCACGCGGCGGGCCTGGTGTCGGCCCCGAGGCGGTGCGGCGCATGATGCGCCGTGCGGACGCAGAGGGCATCGACGGGAGCCTCGAGCTGCTCGCGGCCTCCGAGAGCGACGTTGCGGCGCCGGTCGAACGGCGCTCGCTCGCCGACGCCTGGGACGCCGCGCTCGCCGTCCTCCCCGCCGACTGGAGCGACCTGCTCTGCGAGCTGTCGGTCTCCTCGAGCGACCACCTCGATCTCACCGCGCTGCTCATGAGCCCCACGAATCCGCTGCGCGAGAGCGAGCAGATGACGTTCCGCTTCCGCGTGGCGCATTCGTTCGGCTACGGCGCGTCGCCCGGCATGGTGCGGCGCTGCCTCGAGCGTGTCGAAGAGGCCGGCATCCCGGGCGCAGTGCGCGTCCTGCGTCTCATGTCGGACACGCACCCGGTCGGCACGCAGGGCCCCGTCTGGTACGTCGACGGCAAGGCCGTCTGACCGCGTGCCCTGACGAAGCGGGACGAGCCAGGAGCGTGTCGGACCGGCGCGGTCAGCCGATCGCGTCGCTGAGCTCGGCGGCGAGAGAGCGCGCGTCCTCGCCGTCGCGGGCAACGACGAGGCAGGTGTCGTCGCCGGCGATCGTGCCGACGACGAGCGGGTGCTCGACCTGGTCGAGCGCCCGGGCGATCGCGGGCGCAGAGCCGAGCTCGGAGTGGAGCACGACGATGTTCTGCGCCGCCGCGGCGCGGCGGCCGAACTGCGAGAGCACCGCCCCGAGCGCCGCCCGGGGATCGGAACGGCGGCGCTCGGGGCCGGCGGGCACCTCGTAGCGCGGGCGTCCGAGCGCGTCGTGCGTCTTCTCCAGCCCGAGCTCGCGGATGTCGCGCGAGATCGTCGCCTGGGTGACCGGGCAGCCCGCTGCCGCGAGCGCGGCCGCCAGCTCGAGCTGCGTACCGACGCGCTTACGCGCGACGATGCCGGCAAGTAGCCGGTGCCGCTCCGCCTTGCCGAGACGCCGGCCGTTCGTCTGCATGCGAGCGAGCATAGATATGCTCACGTCTCCGCGACCACACCCGCGGCGAGACCGGAGGCATGTTGAGAGCGCACGACGACATGAGCGCGGTCGACACCCCGGCCGAGAAGGCCGAAGCGGCTTCGCAGCGGCCGGCCGGCGAGCCGAGCCCGTTCGCCGTCGTGGGTGTCGCGCTCGCAGCCGGCGTCGCCCTCGCGAAGTGGATCGGAAGGAGAGGCCGTGCCCGCCCGCGCTGACGACGGTCCAGGCCTGGGCGGCGCCGCGAGGCTCGTCGCGGAGCGGGCACGCTCGATCGTGCGGCTCGAGATCCAGCTCGCCGTCACCGAGGTGAGGCAGAAGGTGGCCTCGCTCGGCATCGGCGTCGCCATGCTCGTCGGGGCCGGGCTCCTGCTGCCCGTCGCGGTCGGCTTCGCGCTGGCGGCCGTCGCGGCCGCGATCGCGACGGCGCTCCCGACGTGGCTGGCGCTGCTGATCGTGACCGGCGTGCTCTTCCTGCTCGTCGGGCTGCTCGTCGCGCTCGGCATCGGCGCGATTCGCCGAGGCGCACCGCCCGTTCCCGAGCAGGCGATCCGGGAAGCGAAGCTGACGGTGGAGGCGGTGAAGAATGGCAGGCACTGACAAGGAGCTCCGTCGCGAGCTCGGCGAAGAGCGGGAGAAGCTCGCCGGAGCCGTCGCGACGTTGCGCAGCGAACTCGGCGACGCAACCGACGTCAGCGGCAAGCTGCGGGCGAACCTGCCCGCCGCTGCGGCCGGCGCGCTCGGGCTCGGCTTCCTCGCGTCCGGCGGCCTCGGCGCCACCGCGCGCCTGCTCGTGCGCCGCGGCCGCGCGGGCAGGCCGAAGACGCAGGCCGTCCGCCGCTTCAGGCTGCTCGGCCGACGCTAGATAGTGAACGTGTGCCGGCGCTTCGCGTGGAGCGCCGAGCCGTACGAGTAGCTCCCGGCCGCGAGCGTCACCTTCCAGGTGACCGTGCCGCGGAACGTCGCGCCGGTCGACTTCGAGACGCCGGGACCGGAGAGGCGAAACCCGTCGGTCGCCGACCGGTCGTCGACGACGATCGCGAACGCTCCGGCGGAGAGCCCGCTCGACGGCCGGAAGGAGCTCACCGACCCGACGATCGACCCGCTCGCCTTCGTCGGAGCACGCTGCGTGGTCGGCGGCGGCGCCGCGACGGTTCCCACCGTGAAGTTGGCGCGCATCTGCGACGAGTGCGGGTCGCACTGGAAGAAGTACTTGCCGTCGGTGAGCGTCACGGTGAACGTCTTGTCGCCGATGCCGTCCACGTCGCTCGACACGTCCACACCGGGGCCCGAGAGGTGAAAGTTGTGAAGGTCCGAGTGGTCGTGGACGACGAGCGTGTACGTGCCAGGATCGAGGTGCTTGACCCCGGCGCCCGAGGCGTCCTTCAGCGTGATCGTGAAGGAGTCGCCTGCGCCGACGTCGCCGGTGAGCACCGGGCTGTCGGCCCGCGCCGCGCCGGCCGAGCCGGCCAGGAGCGCGCAGACGCCCAGAACTGCGGCGAAGACGACCCCGGCTCTCACGCCGAGAAGATACGCGGCTCGCGCCGGATCGGTTTTCAGGCGCGGAGCTCCGCGCCGAACTGCTCGGCGAGCGCCTCGACGATCGCGGCGCGAAGCGCCGCCGCGTCCTCGTCGGTGAGCGTCCGCTCGGGCGACCCGAACGCGACGCTGAAGGCGAGCGAGCGCTTGCCGGCGCCGATCTGCTCGCCGCGGTACTCGTCGAACACCGCCACGTCTCGCAGCTCCGGTCCGCCGGCCTCGCGCATCGCGGCGGCGAGCGCAGCGGCCGGCACGTCGTCGCCCACCACGAAGGCGAGATCCTGGCGCACCTCCGGGAAGGGGCTCACCTCCTCGAACTCTGCCGTCACGGGCGCACGCGCCGCGAGCACGTCGACGTCGAGCTCGAACGCGCCCCAGACGCCGTCGAGCAGCGACGGGTGCAGCTCGCCGACCCACCCCTCCCCCGTGCGCGCCGCCTTGCCCGGGTGGAGGAACGGCTCGGAGGCGCGCTCGTAGGACGGCTCGACCTTCAGCGCGCCGTAGACCTGCTCGACGGCCCACTTCGCGTCGGCGAAGCCTCCCTCGACGATCCCGGCGACGTGCCAGCGCTCGTCGGGCAGGTCGCCGTCGCCGCTGCTGAGATACACGCGGGCGAGCTCGAACAGCGCGATGCCGGAGTTGCCGACGGCGACGTTGTGCCGTGCCGCGTCGACGAGGCTGTGCCGAAGCGACGTGCGAAGCGCTGCCGCCTCGGCCGAGAGCGGCTCGGGCAGGAGGATGTCGCCCTCCGCGGCGAACGACGGTGTGTAGGCCTCCGAGAAGCCGCAGCCTGCGAGCACGTCCTCGACGACGCGGCGCAGCCGCTGCCAGCGCGTCAGCCGGCCGAACATCGCGTCGCGGCGCGGGAGCGTGAAGGGGATGTCGGTGAGCCTGAAGCGGGCGACCTCCTCGATCAGGTCGATCTCGCGCGTCACGTCGCGCGCGCGCCACGTCGGCACGAGGAAGCCGCTCTGCGGGTCGCCGTCGAAGCCGAGCCTCTCGAGGATCTCCGTCTGCTCGCTCTCGGCGACGCGGAGCCCGAGGACGGCGTCGCATCGCTCCGCCCGCAGCCGGATCGACTGCCGCCCGGGCAGCGCGCCCTGCACGTCGACGTGGCCCGTCCAGCGTGCCCCGGAGAGCTCCGCGATGAGTTGGGTCGCGAGCGTCGCAGCGGGGCCGGCCACGTGCGGGTCTACGCCCTTCTCCCACCGGTTGGAGCCCTCGGTGCGCAGCGCGTGCCGCTCGGAGCTCTGGAGGATCCCGACCGGCTCGAAGTTCGCGGCCTCGAGGAGCACCGACGTCGTCTGCCCGCCGACCTCGGTCTCCTGGCCGCCCATGATCCCGGCGAGCGCGATCGCACGCTCGACGTCGGCGATCGCGAGGTCGGCCGGATCGAGCTTGCGCACGTTCCCGTCGAGTGTCCGCAGCTCTTCGCCCGCCCGCGCGCGGCGCACGATCACGGCGCCGCCCGTCAGCGTGTCGTAGTCGAAGGCGTGCAACGGGCTGCCGAGCGCAAGCATCACGTAGTTCGTCACGTCGACGACGTTCGAGATCGAGCGGACGCCGGCCGCGCGCAGCCGCGCCTTCAGCCACACGGGCGACGCGCCGATCTTCACGTCGCGGAACAGGCGTCCGACGTAGCGCGGGCAGCCGACGAGGTCCTCGACGCGGACGCCGACCGGCTCGTCGCCGCCGCGTGGCGGCTCGTTCCCGGGCAGCTCGAGCAGCTCGGCGCCGAACAGGGCGGCGACCTCGCGGGCGATCCCGTAGACCGAGAGCAGGTCCGGGCGGTTCCCGGTCGGCTCGACGTCGAGCACCTCCTCGACGAGCGGCAGCACGTCGGCGAGCGGCGTTCCCGGCTCGAGCGCGGCGTCGAGCAGCATGATCCCGTCGTGGTCGGTGCCGAGATCGACCTCGTCCTCGGCGAGGATCATCCCCTCGGAGACCTCGCCGCGCAGCTCGCGCCGCTCGAGCGTCAGGCCGTCCGGGAGCGTCGCGCCGGGCAGGGCGACGGCCACCTTCGCGCCGGCGGCGAAGTTCCAGGCGCCGCAGACGATCTGGTACGGCTCGGCCTCCCCCACGTCGACCGTGCAGAGCTGGAGCCGGTCGGCGTTCGGGTGCTTCGCGGCCTCGAGCACGTGCCCGACGCGGAACAGGCCGAGGTTGCCGCCCTCGTCGGAGACGCCGAGCCGCACGACCTCGTTCACCTCGGCGGTCGAGATGGACAGCCGGTCGGCGATCTCCGACGCGGACGCGTCGACGTGCACGTACTCGCGCAGCCACGAGAGCGGGACCCTCACCGAGCCACCTAGAACTGCCTCAGGAAGCGGAGGTCGTTCTCCCAGAACGGCCTGATGCCTGGGATGCCCAGCCGCAGCTGCGCCGTCCGCTCGATGCCCATGCCGAAGGCGAAGCCCGTGTACTCGTCCGGGTCCCAGCCGACGAACTCGTAGAGATACGGATCGACCATCCCGGAGCCGCCCATCTCGATCCAGCCGGAGCCCTTGCACGTGCGGCAGCCGGCGCCGCTGCAGATCGGGCACGAGACGTCCGGCTCCATCGACGGCTCCGTGAACGGGAAGTAGTGCGTGCGGAAGCGGACGTCGCGCTCGGGGCCGTACAGCGCCCGCATGACGTAGAGGAGCGTCCCCTTCAGGTCGGCCATCGTGAGCCCCCGGTCGACCGCCAGCCCCTCGAACTGGTGGAAGATCGGGAAGTGGGTCGCGTCGATCGTGTCGCGGCGGTACACGCGGCCCATCGAGACCATGTAGATCGGCGGCTTGTGGGACTCCATCTTGTGAATCTGCGCCGGGGACGTCTCGGTGCGCAACACGGTGTCGTCGCCGACGTAGAGCGAGGCGCGCGGCGAGCGCGACGGGTGCCACGACGGGAACGCGAGCGCGTCGAAGTTGTAGCGGGTCGTCTCGACCTCCCGGCCGTCGACGACCTCGTAGCCGAGCCCGAGGAAGATGTCCTCGACGTCGCGGCGCACCTGGGTCGACGGGTGGAGCGAGCCGCGCCGGCGCGGTCGCAGCGGCCGTCCCTCCGCACGGGCGACGAGCTCCGCGGGGAGCGTGACGTCGACCCGCTCCGACGAGAGCTTCGCGTCGAGCCCGGCCCGTTCGAGCCGGTCCTGCTTCTCCCCGACGGCCTGCTCGATCGCCTCGCGCGCCGCGTTGAGCGCCATGCCGGACTCCCGGTCGCGCACGTCGCGGAGTGCGAGCTTCAGGTCGCTCTTGCGCCCGAGGTAGTGGACTCGCGCCTCGTCGAGCTCTGCGAGCGTCCCGGCCGCCGCGACGGCGGCGAGCGCCTCGTCGGTAAGAGCGTGCGCGTCCACGGCGGCGACTGTATCTATACGGGATGTCTTCTTACGACGCGATCGCGCGCCTGTACGACCCGTGGAGCGCGGGCGTGGTCGAGGACATCTCGTTCTACGTCGAGGAGGCGCTCGCGGCGGGCGGGCCGGTGATCGAGCTCGGCGTCGGCACGGGGCGGATCGCGATCCCGACGGCGGCGGCCGGAGTGCACGTGATCGGAGTCGACTCCTCGGAGGGCATGCTCGCGGTCTGCGCGGAGCATGCGCGGGCGGCGGGCGTCGCCGAGCGGCTCGACCTGCGGCAGGGCGACCTGCGGCGGCCGCCCGTGACGGAGCGCGTGCGGCTGGTCACGTGCCCGTTCCGTGCGTATCTCCATCTGGCCTCCGACGAGGAACGTCTCGAGGCGCTCGCCGCCGCGCGCGACCTGCTCGAGCCCGGCGGCCGGCTCGTGTTCGACGTGTTCGCGCCCTCGCGGGAGGACGTCGAGGAGACGCAGGGCCTCTGGATCGAGCGCGAGCCGGGCATCGACGAGCGCGCGGACTGGGATCTCGAGGCGCAGACGCTGACCCTCTCGGTGCGCGGCGCCCAGGGCGCCTCGTCGATGACGCTCTGGTGGCTCGAGCCGTCGCGCTGGCACGCGCTCCTCGCCGAGGCGGGCCTCAGCGTCGAGGCGTGCTACGGCTGGTTCGACCGGCGGCCGTACGCGGGAGGCGAAGACACGGTCTGGATCGCTTCCCGCACGTGATCTTTCGCAAATTGCGGGAAAATAGTTCCGCGATCCTCTTGAACTGTTCCCGTGCGCGTCGTAGGTTCCCTCTTGCACCGAGCACGGAGCGCGATTAGGTCGAAACCCCGACCGAGCGGTTCTACGAGGAAGGGCGCAAGCCCCGAGGCGGAAGGCCGGTTGGTCGAGGATGACGAAAGCGCAACCGACTCGGTGAATCTTTGGTCCGGCCCCGGCAGCGGGGCCGGACTTTTTTGTGGTCCGCGACGGCGTCAGGCGCGGCGCGAGAGCTCGTACAGCGCGACCGTGCCGGCCATGGCGACGTTCAGCGACTCGGCCTCGCCGCTCTGCGGGATCGACGCCCGTTCCTCGCAGCGGTCGAGCACGTCCTGCGGCAGCCCCTCCCGCTCGGCGCCGAGCACGAAGACGACCTCACCCGCGAGCTCGAGCTCCGGCAGCGGCGTGCCGCCGTGGGCGACGAGCGCGATCCGGCGGCCCGGGGGCTCGTCGAAACCGCTCACCGGCACACGGAACACCGCCCCCATCGAGGCGCGAAGCGCCTTCGGGCCCGTGAGGTCGGCGCACCCGGCCGAGAGCGCGACCCCGGCACCGAACGCGTCCGCGGAGCGCAGGAGCGTCCCGACGTTCCCCGGATCGGCGACGTGCCAGAGCGCGAGCGTCGCCGGCCGAACGCCGCGCGGCAGGTCGTCGCGCCGGTAGACGGCGATCACCCGCGGCGGATGCGCGAGCGTCGAGACCTCGGCGAGCAGCTCGGCCGCGACCGTCTCGCCTGCGATGAGCAGCTCGACGGGCTCGAGGCCGGCGGCGTTCGCCGCCTCGACGAGGTCCTCGCCCTCGGCGACGAGCAGCCCGAGCTTGTCACGCCAGCGCCGGTCATGGAGCTTGCGGACGAGCTTGAGCCGCTCGTTGTCGCGCGAGGTGATCAGACCGTGGTCGATCCGAGCGCGGCCTTGGCCTGCTCGGCGATCGCGCCGAACGCGGCGGGATCGCTGACCGCGAGGTCGGCGAGCACCTTCCGGTCGAGCTCGATGCCCGCCTTGCCGCAGCCGTGGACGAACTGGTTGTACGACAGACCGTGGATGCGGGCAGCCGCGTTGATCCGGGTGATCCAGAGCCGGCGGAACGTCCGCTTCTTGTTCTTGCGGTCACGGTAGGCGTAGACGAGCGAGTGCTCGACCTGCTCCTTCGCATAGCGGTAATGGGAGTGCTTCCAGCCCCAGTACCCCTTCGCCTGCTCCAGGACCTTCCGGCGCTTCTTCTGGGCGTGGACCGCTCTCTTGACTCTCGGCATGGCTAGCGCATCCTCAGCATCTTCTTCAGGGCGTTCGTGTCGGCGGCGGTGAGCTCACGCTCTTTCCGGAAGCCACGCTTACGCTTCGACGACTTCTGCTCCAGATTGTGGCTGCGCATCGTCGGCCGGCGCATGATCTTGCCCGTTCCGGTCACCTTGAAGCGCTTCTTCGCCGCGCTCCGTGTTTTCGTCTTCGGCATCTCTCTTCACTCCTGCGTTTTTCGTGGGGCCCAGCAGCATCACCATGTTGCGGCCGTCGAGGAGGGGCTGGGACTCGATGACCCCGATCTCCTTGACGTCCTCGGCGAGGCGCAGGAGCAGGTCACGGCCGCGCTCCGGATGCGTCGTCTCGCGACCCCGGAACATGATCGTCACCTTGACCTTCGCGCGCTGGTTCAGGAACCGCTCGACGTGCCCTTTCTTGGTGTTGTAGTCATGGATTCCGATCTTCGGGCGGAGCTTGATCTCCTTGACGTGGATCTGGCTCTGGTGCTTCCGGGCCTGCTTCGCCTTCTGCTCCTGCTCGTACTTGTACTTCCCGTAGTCCATGACCTTCGCGACCGGCGGGTCGGCCTGCGCCGCGACCTCGACGAGATCGAGGTTCTTGGCGTAGGCGTACTCGCGGGCCTCGTCCGTGGTCTTGATCCCGAGCTGGCCGCCGTCGTCATCGATCAGACGGACGTTCGGCACGCGGATGGCTTCGTTGATGCGCGTCGAGTCCCGGTTGGACGGGCGGACGTGCTCGACGGGCCTGCGTCTCGGCCTCAAAGGCAGATCACCAAGTTGGGCTTACTCCTCCTCAGATTCGATTGCACAGAAAAGCCGCTGCATGCAGCGGCCCGATTCCTCGTCGCAATTGACTCGGTTGAACCCCGCGCGAGCTCGTGGCCCGGGAGGTGAGGAACGGGTCCGCCCCTGCTTTTCAGGAGGCAAGCGTAGCAAGTCGGGCCGCGAAACCCGCCAGGCTCTCCGTGGACTGGGCCCCGCCGCGTTCCCTGATCGCGAGGCTCTCCTCGCTCTCGCGATCGCCGTAGACGATCGCGAAGGGGATCTTCTCGAGCTCGGAGCCGCGGATCCGCTTGCCGATCGTCTCGGTCGCCTCCCCCACGTCGACGCGGAAGCCGTGCCCGGCGAGCCGCGCCGCGACCGCGTGCGCGCCCTCGGCATGGGCCTCGCCGACGGGAAGCACCCGGATCTGCACCGGCGCGAGCCAGAACGGGAAGGCGCCGCCGTGGTGCTCGGTGAGGATGCCGATGAAGCGCTCGAGCGACCCGAGCAGCGCCCGGTGGATCACGTACGGCACGTGCTCGCTGTTGTCGGCCCCGATATAGGAGAGATCGAAGAGCCGGGGCATGATCGCGTCGAGCTGGATCGTGCCCATCTGCCAGGAGCGGCCGAGGACGTCGGTCATGTGGAGGTCGATCTTCGGGCCGTAGAAGGCGCCGTCGCCCTCGTTGACGACGTAGTCGATGCCGCGCCGGTCGAGCGCCGAGCGGAGGGCGCCTTCGGTGAAGTCCCACTCCTCGTCGGTCCCCACCTTCTTCTCAGGGCGGGTCGAGAGCTCGAACTGGGCCGTCAGGCCGAAGAGATCGTAGAGATAGGAGGCGAAGTCGAGGCAGCCGAAGATCTCGTTCTCGATCTGGTCGGCCGAGCAGAAGATGTGGGCATCGTCCTGCGTGATGTGCCGGACGCGCAGCAGCCCGTGGAGCGTGCCCGCGAGCTCGTCGCGGTGGAGCGTCGACGACTCTGCGTACCGGAAGGGCAGGTCGCGATAGGAGCGCAGCTGCGAGCCGAACAGGAGCATGTGCCCCGGGCAGTTCATGGGCTTCAGCGCGAACTGCTTCTCGTCCTCCTTCGACCGGACGAAGAACATGTGGTCCTTGTAGTTCTCGTAATGCCCTGAGGTGACGAACGTGTCGACGTCGTAGAGGAGCGGCGTCTTCACCTCGGAGTAGCCGCGCCGGGCGTTCTCGCGGCGGCGCAGGTCCTCGAGCGTGTTCCAGACCACCATCCCTTTCGGATGCCAGAACGGCGAGCCCGGCGAATGCTCCGAGAGGTGGAAGAGGTCGAGCTGGGTGCCGAGCCGGCGGTGGTCGCGCTTCTTGGCTTCCTCGAGCCGCTCGAGATGCTTGGCGAGATCCTCCTTCGAGTAGAAGGCCGTGCCGTAGATCCGCGTGAGCTGCGGCTTGTCCGAGTCGCCGCGCCAGTACGCGCCCGCGAGCCCGGTGAGCTTCACCGCCTTGATCGGCTTCGAGTTCTGGAGGTGCGGCCCGCGGCAGAGATCTGTGAAGTCGCCCTGGGTGTACAACGTGATCTCCCCCTCGGCGGTGTCGACGAGCTCGACCTTGTACGGCTCGCCCTCCTGCTCGAAGCGCGCCTTCGCCTCGTCGCGCGAGATCTCCTCGCGCGTCCATTCGCGCCCTTCCTTCAGCTCGCGGTTCAGCTCGGCCTCGATTCGCTCGAGCTCCTCCTCGTGCAGCGGCTCGGGGAAATCGAAGTCGTAGTAGAAGCCGTTCTCGATCGGCGGCCCGATGGCGACCTTCACGCCGGGGTACAGGCGACGCACCGCCTCGGCCAGCAGATGCGCGGTGGAGTGCCGGAGCACGTAGAGCGCGTCGGGGTCGCTCGTGTCGCGCGTCGTGAGGATCTGGACCGACTGCCCGTCCGCGAGCGGCTGCCGCAGGTCCTGCACCGTGCCGTTCGCGCGGATGAGCACCGCCTGCTCGGCGAGCTTCGGCCCGATCGCGCGCGCGGCGTCGAGGCCGGTCGCGCCGTCGGGAAGCTCGAGCTCGGAGTTGTCGGGAAGGACGACGTTCATGGACGACAAGGATATGCACCCGCCCCCAGTAGCGCGCGACGTCCTCGTCGACGTGCCATGCGGCGAAGTCGTTGGGGCGATCCGGGCTACGCATCCGCGAAGGCCGCGTCGCGGACGTCCGCCGGCGCCTTGAGCCAGTAGCTCTCGCGGATCCATTCGAGCGTCGCCTCGAGCGTCTCGTCGCTCGAGACCTCGACGGTCACCCACCCGTACCGGCCGACGTGGCTCGCGCGTCGCACCCACGGCAGAAGCTCCACGATCTCGCGCTCCTCGGCGCTGAGCTTCACCGTCACGTCGACGCGATCGTCGTGTTCCGTCATCCACGCGAACAACTTGTTCGCGCCGACTTTGAAGACGGGGAAGCCCCACGGCGCGTCCTCGTATGTCTGCGGAAACGACAACGCGAGTGCGCGCACGCGCGCGGTGTATGCGGCCGTACGTTGCATTACGTCGTTTGCATCACGCCCGAAAGGGGGAGCTTATCCGCATTGAGAACAGACGATGATGACGCTTGCAAACCGCCGACGTCAATTCACAGGGAAGGGACTGCGCCGGTTTCGGGGAATAACAGCCGAGGCGACGCGCATACTGCGCACAGTTAGTTGCCACGGAACTCACCTCTCGAAGGAGGATGCACATGGCGACACCGAAGAGAAGGACCGCGACCCGTAGCTCGGGCCGCAGCACGGCGAAGCGCACTACCGCAAAGCGCACTACCGCGAAGCGGGCACCTGCCAAGCGCAGCACCGCAAAGCGCACGACCGCGAAGCGCAGCACCGCAAAGCGCAGCACCGCAAAGCGCACGACCGCGAAGCGGGCTCCCGCAAAGCGCAGCACCGCAAAGCGCACGACCGCGAAGCGGGCTCCCGCCAAGCGCAGCACCGCAAAGCGCACGACCGCGAAGCGGGCTCCCGCCAAGCGCACGACCGCAAAGCGCAGCACCGCGAAGCGCAGCACCGCGAAGCGCTCGACCGCAAAGCGCAGCACGGCGAAGCGTTCGACCGCGAAGCGGGCACCCGCGAAGCGCAGCACGGCCAAGCGCTCGACCGCGAAGCGGGCACCCGCCAAGCGCTCGACCGCAAAGCGCCGTACGGCGAAGCGCAGCTCGGCCAAGCGCTAGCGAGTGACACACCAAGAGAGAGGGCCCCGCAAGGGGCCCTCTCTCTTCGAAGCCGGCCGACGGCGCGAACACGACGCGCAGGTACACGCCGGACGTTCGAGGTTCGCCGGCGAGGAGCTCTGGATCAGGCTTCGTCGAGCAGCGCCTTGAGGCGCGCGAGCGACGAACCGGGAGAGCGCGAGATCGGCTCGGCCACGACGATCGCGGCGCGGAGCGCCTGGACCTCGGACGCCGTCGGCAGGAGATGGATGCGCACCCCGGCGACGCGCAACGCGCCGATCTCGTCGGCGATGGACGCAGCGCCCTGATGCTCGAGCGCCCCGAGCGCCTTGAGCAGCCGGTCGAGCTCGTCCTGCCGCACGGCGACGGTGCCGCGGCCGATCGTGATCTCCGTGCGGGGAACTGCTGCGGCGCGCATCATGCTCAACGGATGCGATAGGTGATGCGTCCGCGGTTGAGGTCGTATGGAGAGAGCTCGACCTTCACCTTGTCGCCTGGAGCGATGCGGATGCGGTAGCGGCGCATCTTGCCGCAGGTGTACGCCAGGGTCTCATGGCCGTTCTCGAGTCCGATGCGATACATGCCGGCGCGGAACGACTCGAGCACCTCGCCCTCGACCTCGATCTTCTCTTCCTTTTCGGCCATCTACTCTCCCTGCCGTGAAATGGACGGGGGCGCAAGCGCCCCCGTTGACGTTCGAATGCCTCTACTACGAAGCGAGCGAGACGTTCTTGGCCTCAGGGCCCTTTGCGCCCTCAGCCTCTTCGAACTCGACCTTCGCACCCTCAGCGAGGGACTTGTGGCCATCGCCGCTGATGGAGCTGAAATGGACGAACACGTCCTTGCCACCGGCGTCGGGGGTGATGAAGCCATACCCCTTTGCATCGTTGAACCACTTGACGGTTCCGGTTGCCATAGAAAAACACCTCCTCTACCAAAGTGAGAACGGGCAGTGGAGGCGCGATGCGCAACCGATACTCGCTCGTGTACGCCTGAACCGTAGCACGGATTGTCGCGCGTTCATCGCTGCCGGGGCCGGAATCCCGCTACCGGCGCGGGTTTCCGCTCGCGGCGACGAGCCCGCCCGACCACGTGCGCTACCCTGGGGAACGCCCGGATGATCGAGGCATCAACCGCACCGGTATCGCCGAAGGTCAAGCCGCGCCTGCGCGGCGTGCTGCACGAAGTGGCGTTCTTCATCGCCCTGATCGTCGGCGCGCTGCTCGTGATCTACGCGGACGGCACGCGCGCCTCGGCGGCGGCGGCGGCGTTCGCAGGCTCGGTCGCGGCCATGCTCGGCGCGAGCGCGCTCTACCACCGGGTGACCTGGAGCGTTCGCGCGCGCCCGTGGATGCGGCGGCTCGACCACGCCGGTATCTACCTGCTGATCGCCGGCACCTACACGCCCGTGGGTCTCCTGACGCTCCGCGGGACGATGCGCGAGTTCGTGCTCCTCGTCGTGTGGAGCGGTGCGGCTGCGGCGATCCTCATGAAGTTCATCTGGATCGGCTCGCCGAAGTGGCTGTCCGCCGCCACCGGCATCGCGCTCGGCTGGGCGGGAGTCGCGGCGATGCCGCAGGTCGCGCGCTACGCCGGCGCCACCGCCGTCGTGCTGCTGGCGATCGGCGGCCTCGCGTACACCGCGGGCGCGGTCGTCTACGCCCGGCGGCGGCCCGATCCGGTGCCGGCGGTCTTCGGGTACCACGAGGTCTTTCACGCGCTGACGCTCGTCGCCGTGACGTGCCAATACGTTGCAATCGCGTTCTTCGTCGTTAAGGTGGGCTGAGATGAACGGAAAGATGCTCTGGTTCAACAGTGAGAAGGGCCACGGCTACCTCCAGACCGAGAACGACGAGCGCCTCTATGTCGCGAGCGCCGGCTTTCTCCCGAGAGAGGAGCCGCTGTCCCGCTGCGCGGGCCGGCACGTGACGTTCGAACGGCTGGAAGACGGGGGCGAGCCGCGCGCCGTCGCCGTCGCGTTCGTGCCGGAGTCCGAGCTGCCCAACCGCGCCCGCCTGCGCACGCCGCGCAGCGGCTCGAAGCTCTAGCCCTAGAAGGGAAGCGTCAGCTCGAACCGCGCTCCGGCGCCGGCTGAGCTGTAGACGAGATCGCCTCCGTGCGCGTTGGCATACGCCTTGGCGATCGCGAGCCCGAGACCGCTCCCGTCGCCGTCGCTCCCGCGCTCGAATCGTCCGAAGAGGCGCGCTGCGAGATCGTCGGGGATGCCGTCGCCGGAGTCCTCGACGACGATCGTCAGCTCCCGGTCGGCCTGCGAGGCGGCGATGCGGATGGGCGGGCGTCCGTAGTTGCGCGCGTTCGCGACGAGGTTCGTCACGACCCGATCGATCACCAGGGGGTCGGCGACCACGGCGAGCTCCGGGTCGACGTCGAGCGTGACCTCCGAGGACAGCAGGTTGGTCGCCTTCACGACGTCCTCGAGCACGCGTTGGAGGGAGACCTCACGCGGCTCGATCTGGATCGAGCGTGCGTCGAGCCGAGACAGGTCGAGGAGTTGCTCGATGAGTCGCCGCAGACGGTCGGACTGCTCCCAGGCCGTCTCCGCGAGCTGCCGCTGGACCTCCGGGCTGAGCACGTCGCCGCGCTCGCGGAGTGTCGCCAGTGCGCCGTACACGGCCGCGGCAGGCATGCGCAGCTCGTGTGAGGCGACCGCCACGAAGTTCAGCTTCACCTGGTCGAGGCCGTCGGTGACCGCCTGGAGGTCTTCGAGCCTCAACCGTGCCCGGCGCTCGGCCTCGAACAGGTACGCGTGCTCGACCGCGGTCGCAGCGCAGTGACCGACCAGCTGAAGCAG
>Ga0315281_10001972_pt1 | contig 30483 bp, 32 predicted proteins | sample YL17G07_0_MG_FD_204540 | JGI IMG/M metagenome (GOLD analysis project Ga0315281, IMG submission 204540) | Sediment microbial communities from Yellowstone Lake, YNP, Wyoming, USA - YL17G07_0 | ecosystem: Environmental > Aquatic > Freshwater > Lake > Sediment | place: USA: Wyoming | collected...
GGCGCGGTTTCTGCGGCATGCGGTGCCGGGCCTGACGGTCCTCGCCTATAACGAGATTCCGGGCAACAAGCAGGTCCGGATTGTGGCAACAGTGGGAAGGTAAAGCGGCAAAAAAACCGAGGCGTGGGTCACCGCCCGACATGACGTCTGACTATCGAACGACGCACGGCTGACAGAAGATGAAAATCAAACGCTATTTTGCAACCGACATCCGCCAGGCCATTCGCAAGGTACGCGAGGAGCAGGGTCCGGACGCCGTGATCCTTTCCAATCGTGCGGTCGATGGCGGCGTCGAGATCGTCGCGGCCGTGGACTATGAAGCGTTCGTGGCCGATCTCGGCAACAGTGGCGCCACCGCCAGCGCGAAAGCGCCCGCGGGCCGTGCGCACGCCAGCCCGGAACGTGCCATCGAAGAGATGATTCCAGACGCGTCAGCGGATGCAGAGTCAGAGGATACGTTCGCCGGCGTGGGTCGTGAACTCAAATCGCTGCGCGGCATGCTCGAGCATCAGTTGTCCGGGCTTGCCTGGGGAGAGATGGGGCGTCGTCATCCGCAACGCGTACTGCTCATTCGCCGCTTGCGCGAACTGGGCCTGGGTGCCGCGCTGGCCCAGAAGATTGCCTCCGAAATTCCCGAGCAACCGGACAGCGAGCGTGTCTGGCGCCAGGCGTTGGCGCTGTTGTCGCACTACCTGCCGGTCACGAACGACGACATTCTCAGTCACGGCGGCATCGTCGCGCTGGTCGGGCCCACGGGTGTGGGCAAGACCACCAGCGTCGCCAAGCTGGCGGCACGTTACCTGCTGCGCCATGGACCGAAGAGCGTGGCGCTGATCACCGCCGATGATCAGCGCATTGGCGCGCATGAGCAATTGAAGATCTACGGCCAGATTCTGGATATCCCGGTGCGTGTAGCGCGCGACCATGGATCACTGCAGGCCGCGCTCAGCGAGCTGCGCGCGCACCGGCTCATCCTGATCGACACCGCCGGCATGAGCCAGCGCGACGTGCGGCTGGCCGAGCAATTGTCGATGGTGCGTTCCGGTTCGCCGGCTGTGAAACTGTATCTGGTGCTGGCCGCGAATGCCCAGATCGCCGCGCTCGAAGAAACCGTGGCAGCTTTCAGCACGACGGTCTTGCAGGGCGCCATCATCACCAAGGCCGACGAAACATCGAGCTTTGGCGGCGTGTTGAGCGTGCTGAGTTCGCACGGGCTGCCAGTGGCCTATGTGAGCGAAGGCCAGCGCGTGCCGGAAGATCTGGCGCCGGCACGTTCGCACAGCCTGGTGTCACGCTGCGTTGCGGTCATGCAGCAAACACGTACGGTACTGGCGAAACAGCCGGTGCGCTATCGCAAGGTGGCATCGCATGCTTAATTCCGGAACCGTCGCCGATCAGGCCGCTGGTCTGCGGCATATGGCCAACCCCAAGCCGGTACGCGTGATCGCGGTGACCAGCGGCAAGGGCGGCGTCGGCAAAACCAACGTCTCCGTCAATCTCGCCACGGCCATGGCGCAGAGCGGCAAGCACGTGCTGCTGCTGGATGCTGATATGGGGCTCGCCAACGTGGACGTGATGCTCGGATTGCATCCGGAGTACAACCTGTCGCATGTGCTGTCCGGCGAACGCACGCTGGAAGAGATTCTGGTGCCGGCCCCGGGCGGGTTCCGGGTGGTGCCGGCTGCCTCGGGCGTCAAGTCCATGCTCGAGCTGGGCGCGCGCGAGCACGCCGGACTGGTGCAGGCATTCAGCGAACTGAGCACGCCGCTCGATGTGTTGTTGATCGATACCGCGGCCGGACTGTCGGACGGCGTTGTGACCTACACGCGCGCCGCGCAGGAAGTGATCGTGGTGGTGTGCGATGAGCCGGCCTCGATCACCGACGCCTACGCGCTCATCAAGGTGATGAGCCGCGACTATGGGCACAAGCGCTTCCGTATTCTGGCCAACATGGCGCGCTCGATCCGCGAGGGTTATGAGCTGTTTGGCAAGATCGCACGCGTTACGGACAAGTTTTTGAGCGTGTCGCTGGATTTTCTGGGCACCATCCCGCACGACGAGCTGCTGCGCCAGGCGGTGCAGAAGCAGCGCGCCGTGGTGGAGGTCTACCCGTCCAGCCGCGCGTCGCTGGCATTCAAGAAACTGGTGCCCAAGGTCGATAACTGGCCTGTACCGGCCACGCCTTCCGGGCATGTGGAGTTTTTCGTCGAGCGATTGGTCAATGCACGGCGCGACGGTGCCGGAGCGCTGGCATGAAGGGCGCAGCGGCCTATGCGTCAGTGCATGCCGGGTCGGGTGACGACCTGGTGAAGTTGCATCTGGCGCTGGTGAAACGCATCGCCTATCACCTGATCAGCCGCCTGCCGTCGAGCGTGCAAGTCGATGATTTGATACAGGCCGGACTGATCGGTCTGATGGAGGCGGCATCGCACTACGATGCGACGCAGGGCGCGAGCTTCGAGACCTATGCCGGGATTCGCGTGCGTGGCGCCATGCTGGATGAAATCCGGCGCTACGACTGGGCGCCGCGTTCCGTGCACCGCAAGGCGCGCGCCGTGGCCGACGCCATGCGCACCATCGAGCAGACGCAGGGACGCGACGCCGAGGATGCCGAGGTGGCGCGCCAACTGGGCGTCGATCTGGATGAGTATCATCAGATATTGCAGGACGCGAGTGCCTGCCGGCTGTTCAGCATTGACAGCGAAGAAGGCGAGGCGATCGGCGACATGCTGTCGGACGATCGCCCGGGACCGGAAGCGGCGATGGAGGAACAGGATTTCAAAAATGAAATGAGTGAGGCCCTCCTTGGCCTGCCAGAGCGCGAGCGCATGGTGCTGGCGTTGTATTACGACGAGGAACTCAACCTGCGCGAAGTTGGCGCGGTCATGGGCGTAAGTGAATCGCGCGTCTGCCAGATACACAGCCAGGCGCTGTTACGTCTCAAAGCGCGCATGAGTGACCGCCAGGAACGCGGTGTCGGCACCGTAAAGCATAAAAGCAGCACAGGAGACTAACGTGGACAAGAACATGAAGATTTTGATCGTGGACGATTTCTCCACCATGCGGCGCATTATCAAGGGCCTGCTGCATGAACTCGGGTTCAACAACCTGGAGGAAGCGGACGACGGCAACACCGCGCTGCCCCTGCTCAAGGCCGGGAACTTCGATTTTCTGGTCACCGACTGGAACATGCCGGGCATGACCGGCCTCGACCTGCTCAAGCACGTGCGTGCCGACGCCAAGCTTGCCAAGCTGCCGGTGCTGCTGGTGACGGCCGAGGCCAAGCGCGAACAGATCGTGGAAGCGGCGCAGGCCGGGGTCAATGGCTATGTCGTCAAGCCATTCACTGCCAACACGCTGAAGGAGAAGATGGACAAAATTTTCGAGCGCATTGCGACCACGGCGCAGGGCTGAAAACGAAAGGACGAATGAAGAAACGATTCATACGAAAGGATTATACATGTCAGCACCGGACAGCAGGACCCAGGAGTACCTGGTCAGGGCGCGCGAACTGGTGGCACAGATCGAGGCCGGCAACACCGAACGGGCCGATGAACTGCTCGATGTCCTGAGCGGACTGCGCGAGTCCAAACTCTTCCAGGATCTCGGCAAGCTTACGCGTACGCTGCACGAGGCGATTTCCAATTTTCAGCTTGACCCGCGTCTGTCCAATATCGTCCGGGAGGATATCCCGGACGCGCGCGACCGTTTGCGGTTTGTCGTGACCAAGACTGAAGAATCGGCGAATCGCACGCTCAAGGCCGTGGAGGACAGTATTCCGCTTGCCAAACGCCTGTCGCAACGCGCCGCCGAGCATCAGGAACAGTGGGAGCGTTTCTTGCGGCGTGAAATGGATGTGAAGGAGTTCCGTACGCTGACCCATTCCCTGCGTGAGTTTCTCAGCGGAATTATTTCCGATTCCACCAGTCTTGGCCGGAACCTCTCCGAGGTATTGCTGGCCCAGGAATATCAGGACATCACCGGCCAGGTGATAAACCGGGTGATCCAGGTGGTGCAGGACGTGGAAGACGGCCTGGTGGAGATGGTGCGCGTCTGCGGCAGCCGCATCCAGGCGCCGCCACAAGAAAAACAGAACGCACCCACCAAGCTAGAAGGACCACAGATCGATCCAAAGAAATCGGGCGTGGTTGCCAACCAGGATGACGTGGACTCGCTGTTGTCCAGTCTTGGATTTTGAAGAACGGCTGCCATGGCACTTGATCCCAACGATGAAATCCTGCAGGACCTGCTCGTCAGTTCGCGCGAGATCCTGGAGGCGCTCGACAAGCAGCTGGTCGAGCTTGAGCAGCGCCCTGACGACAAGGACCTGCTGAACGCGGTATTCCGTGGTTTTCACACCATCAAGGGCGGCGCGAGTTTTCTGGCCCTGACCTCGCTGGTTGCAATCTGCCACCGCGGCGAGGACATTTTCAATCTGTTACGGCGCGGCGAGCGCGTGGTTACGCCGCAGCTCATGGACGTGGTGTTGCGCGTGCTCGACAGCGTGAACGAAATGTTCGTGCACCTCAACAATGGCGTCGAGCCGCCGCCGGCCGATCCCGAACTGCTCGCCCAGCTGGAAGCGCTGGCCAAAGATGGTACGGTACCGGCCCAGGCGCCAGCTGCGTCTGCGGCGACACCGGCTGCCAAGGGTTCCGTCAGTTCCGGCGACATCACCGATGACGAGTTCGACTCGCTGCTGGATGCGCTCGCGACTGGCGGGACAGCGCCGTCGAAACCCGCCGTGGCTGTACCGGCCCCGGTGGCCAGCAAGCCCGATTCCGATGAGTTCAGCGATGCCGAATTCGAGGCATTGCTGGATCAGATGCAGGGTGGCACTAGCCCGCCCGTCGCTCCCGCGCCATCCATGGAGGCGCCTGCGCCGAAAGTCGAGGTGGCCAGTGCCCGGGCGCCGGCTGAAGCATCGCCCCGTGCCGCTGCAACCGATGCAGCTGCTGCCCCGGCGGCGGCTGCAGAAACTTCGGTGCGCGTGGATACACAGCGCCTGGATGAAATCATGAACATGGTTGGAGAACTGGTGCTGGTGCGCAACCGTCTCACCAATCTGCAGGCTGGCATGACCGATGAACGCCTGACCAAGGCAATTGGCGATCTGCATCGGGTAACCACCGATCTGCAGGTTGCCGTAATGAAAACCCGTATGCAGCCAATCAAGAAGGTATACGGAAAGTTCCCGCGCGTGGTGCGCGATATCGCGCGTACTTTAAAAAAGGAGATCAATCTCGAGCTGCGGGGCGAGGACACGGAGGTCGACAAGAATCTGGTGGAGATGCTCGGCGATCCGCTGGTGCACCTGGTGCGCAATTCTTGCGATCATGGTATCGAGATGCCCGAGGCGCGCGTCGCCGCCGGCAAGCCTCGGGCCGGCACGGTGTTGCTGACCGCCGAACAGGCCGGCGACCACATCCTGCTCACTATTTCCGATGACGGCGCCGGCATGGATGCCGACGTGTTGCGACGCAAGGCGGTGGAGAAGGGCATGATGGACGCGGAACAGGCCGCGCGCATGACGCCGCAGGAGTGTTACAACCTGATCTTCCTGCCGGGCTTTTCCACCAAGGCGCAGATATCCGATATCTCAGGACGCGGCGTCGGCATGGACGTGGTGCGCACCAAGATCAGCTCACTCAATGGCTCGGTTGAAATCGACTCGGAACTCGGCCGGGGCAGCCGTATTCTCATTCGCATGCCGTTGACGCTGGCGATCATGCCGGCATTGACGGTGATTGTGGATGGGCAGATTTTTGCCCTGCCACTCGCCAGCGTTGCGGAGATTCTCGATATGGATCTCACCGCCACCAATGTCGTGGATGGCCAGCTCGTGGTGCTGGTGCGCGACAAGGCCATGCCGCTTTTTTATCTGCAACACTGGCTGGCACGCGGTCGCGCGTTGCGGCCGATGCCGCAGAACGGTCACGTGGTGGTGGCGCACATCGGCAGTCAGCGTGTCGGGCTGGTTGTGGATCAACTCATTGGCCAGGAGGAGGCGGTGATCAAGCCGCTGGGCAGCCGTTTGCAGGGCACACCAGGCCTCGCTGGCGCCACCATCACCGGTGACGGGCGCATCTCACTCATCCTTGATTTGCCGACACTGATTCGCCATTACGCGCGCCGCAATTATCGCGAGGTAGCGTAATGGCCGTGCGTGTGCTGATTGTGGATGACTCCGGCTTCTTCCGCCGGCGCCTGTCGGAAATTTTCGCGGCCGACCCGGGCATCGAAGTCGTGGGCACGGCGGCCAATGGGCAGGAAGCGCTTGATCAGGTGCCGCGCCTCAAGCCCGATGTCATTACCATGGACATCGAGATGCCGGTCATGGATGGCATCACCGCCGTGCGCCGCATCATGGCTTCGTACCCAACGCCGATATTGATGTTTTCCTCGCTCACCACCGAAGGCGCCACGGCAACCTTCGAGGCGCTCGAGGCAGGCGCGGCGGACTACCTGCCGAAACGACTCGAAGACATCGCCACCGATCGTAATGTGGCAATCCGTGAATTGACCGCGCGCGTGCGTCAACTCGCCATGCGCCGCGCACCACCGACACCGCCGGCGCCCAGACCGCAGGTGGATGCAGCAGTACGCGTACAGCCGCGCACAACGGCCGCGCGTCCCGTTGGCGCCGGCCGTTATCGAGTGCTTGCGATAGGCGCGTCCACCGGCGGGCCGGTGGCGCTGCAGCAGGTGCTCATGGCCCTGCCGAAGGATTTTCCTCTGCCAATATTGCTCATCCAGCACATGCCGGGAACTTTTACCGGGCCCTTTGCGCAGCGCCTCAATCAGATGTGCAAGATCGACGTGAAGGAAGCGGCGGATGGAGATGTGCTGGTGCCGGGGCAGGCGTTGCTGGCGCCGGGCGGCAAGCAGATGCTTCTGGAGCAGCGCGCCGGCCAGGTGCTGGTACGCATTCAGGAACCCGAGCCCGGGCAGAACTACAAGCCCTGCGTGGACGTAACGTTCAGTGCGGTGGCGCGTGCCTTCCCCGGCAAGACATTGGCACTGGTCCTGACCGGCATGGGCGCGGATGGACGCGAGGGTGCGCGCCTGCTCAAGCAAGGCGGCTCTACCATCTGGGCGCAGGACGAAAAGAGTTGCGTGGTGTACGGCATGCCGGCGGCAGTGGCGGAAGCCAGGCTTGCCGACCAGGTGTTGCCGTTGCCTTCCATCGGCCCGGAGATCTTGCATGAGGTGGGCACGTGGACATCCTGAGTATCGTCGGCATTGTTCTCAGCCTGGGCGCCATCCTCGGCGGGAATTATCTGGAGGGCGGTCATCTCTCCTCGCTCATGCAGCTGACCGCGTTCGTGATCGTGTTCGGCGGCACGCTCGGCGCGGTGCTGTTGCAGACACCGATGTCGACCTTTCTGCGCTCGCTCAAGATGACGGTGTGGATATTTCTGCCACCCAAGGTCGATGCCAAATCGGCCATCGAGAAGATTCTTGGCTGGAGCCAGATTGCCCGCAAGGAGGGTTTGCTGGGGCTCGAAACCGCCATCGAATCGGAGCCGGATGAATTTTCGCGCAAGGGTCTGCAGCTGCTGGTGGATGGCACCGAGCCGGATGCGATCCGCAAGATTCTCGAGGTGGACATTACCGCCAAGGAGCACAACGACACCGCCGCCGCCAAGGTCTACGACGGCCTGGGCGGGTACAGTCCGACCGTCGGCATTATCGGCGCGGTCATGGGGCTGATCCATGTGATGAACAATCTTTCTGATCCGAGCAAGCTCGGCTCTGGCATCGCCGTGGCGTTTGTCGCCACCATCTACGGCGTGGGGCTGGCGAATCTTTTCTTTCTGCCGTTTGCCAGCAAGCTCAAGAACCACGTGCATATCCAAACCCAGTTCCGGGAAATGGTCATCGAGGGCGTCGTCTCGATCGCGCAGGGCGAGAATCCACGCTCGATCGAGAGCAAGCTCAACGGCTACATCCACTAACGGCGGTTGCGAGTCGTGAGTGCCGGGTCCTGAGTCAAAGGACAAAACTCGAATCCTCAGACTCTCGACTCCGGACTCACGACTCAGCACTCAGAATATGGCGCGCAAAAAGAAACATGAAGAACACGAGAATCATGAACGTTGGCTGGTTTCATATGCCGACTTCATCACGCTGCTGTTCGCGTTCTTTGTGGTGATGTATTCGGTCTCGGCGATCAACGAAGGCAAGTACCGTGTAATGTCTGACTCGATGGTTGCGGCGTTCCGTTCGCAGAACAAGAGCATCGTCCCTGTCCAGATGGGCAACCCGATGCGCGCGCCGCCCATACCGAATCAGGATCAGAACCCGGCGGCACCGGTACGTCCCGGGTTCATCCCCCCGCTCAATGCCCCGGTACAGGTCGGCAGTCCCGTGACGCGCGGGTCCGCAGCCGCGGCCCAGGCAAAGCTCGATGCGGCGCGCGCCACCACCATGAATAAAATGGCCAAGCAACTGGAGCAGGCGCTTGCCCAGCTGATCGAAAAGGACCTGGTGAATGTGCGGCGCAACAAGTTCTGGATGGAAGTGGAGATCAAGACCAGTATTTTGTTCCCGAGCGGCAGCGCACAGATTGCGCCAACGGCGGTCGCCACCCTGGAAAAGATCGCGGCGATTCTGGGTGATTACCCGAACCCGATCCACGTTGAGGGGTTTACCGACAACAAGGTAATCCGCACGTCTGCATTTCCGTCCAACTGGGAGTTGTCGACGGCGCGCGCCGCGAGTGTCGTGCGCCTGTTTTCAAAGTCCGGCATCCAGCCGGATCGGCTGGCGGCCATCGGGTATGGCGAGTACCAGCCCATCGCCGACAACGCCACGCCGGAGGGACGCAACGCCAACCGCCGCGTGGCATTGGTGATTCTGGCCGACCCCAGCGTGCGGCGCGTGCACGACCTGTCCAAGGAAGACAGGAAGGATGAGAGTGTGCCGGCGGACTCGGTGCCGCCCATTGATATCGCACCCAACATCTCCCCGATCATACTGCCTGCCGTTCCACCACGCCCATGAAAATCTGGGCAGTCGCCAATCAGAAGGGCGGGGTAGGCAAGACCACCACCGCCATTACCTTGGCCGGGCTGCTCGTTGGACGCGGGCGTCGCGTACTGCTGGTGGACATGGACCCGCACGGTTCGCTGACCGCCTATTTCCGGTTCGACCCGGAAACAATTGAGCCAGGTATTTATCAGCTGTTTCAGTCGGCCGGCCCGGTGACTCCGGCGTTGCTCGAGCGGAGCATCCACCCGACGCGCATCGATAATCTGTCGCTGCTTCCGGCCTCGACGGCCATGGCCACGCTCGACCGTCAGCTGGGTACACGCGAGGGCATGGGGCGGGTGCTTGCCGAATCGCTGGCGCTTGTGGCGGCGGGCTTTGATTTCGTTCTGCTTGATTGCCCGCCGACGCTGGGCGTGCTCATGGTGAATGCGCTGGGCGCCTGCGAGCACCTGATTATTCCGGTACAGACCGAGTTTCTGGCCATCAAGGGACTGGAGCGCATGTTGCGCACGCTCAGCATGATCGAGCGTGCGCGCAAGAGTCCCTTGCCGTACACCATCGTGCCGACGCTCTACGACCAGCGCACGCATGCCGCACGTGAAGCGCTCGAACAGCTGCGCGTGCAGCATGCCGCGCATTTGTGGAACGGTGTAATTCCGGTGGACACGCAGCTGCGCGAAGCCAGTCGCAAGGCGGCACCGTTGTCCACGCTCAGCCGTTCCGCGCGCAGTGTGCAGGCGTATGCCGCGCTGCTCGAAACCCTGTCACCGGAGGCAACGCCGGCAGTGGCCGTGCAAAGCGCATGAACACACCGAAATCCGAAACCCGGGTACTGCTCGCCGAGCAAACCGAGGCGTTGACGCTTTATCTCGACGCGCTGTTTGCCGACAAACCGATGTCCATGCCGGTGCCGGTCAACGCGCCGCCGCTCCCGGTTGCCACGGCGCGTGTCATTGACTTGCCGTCCACGCGCGTCGCCGCGGTTGTCGTGAAGGCGCCGGTTGCGGAAGTGGTGGCTCCGCCCGTGATCGTGCCGGCCAGTCCTGTTACGGCAATCGAGACAAGCCCCCAGACAACGGTTGCTACACAGTTGCCGGAACCACGTCCGGACTGGGCGAACGAACCATTTCCGTGTCTGCTCCTCAAGGTGCAGGGGTTGCTGCTCGCCTTGCCGCTCGTGAAGTTAAATCGCATTTTGCCCTGGGAGCAGCCGACCCTGATTCCCGGTTATGCACCCTGGATGCTGGGTGCGCTGCAGCAGCCAGGTCAGGCGCGCAACCTCAAGGTCGTGGATACTGCTGCTCTAGTCATGCCAGAACGCGCAGGTCAGGCCGCGTCGTCCGTGCCCGGTTATCAGCATATAGTCATGGTGGGCGATGGTGAGTGGGGACTTACTTGCGAGGATGTCTCAAGCATCATCAATATCGATCCTGCCAAAGTGCGGTGGCGCACGAATCGCACCAAACGCCCCTGGCTCGCCGGTACCGTGATCGAACACCTGTGTGCCTTGCTGGATGCTGAACGCCTGGCCGAAATGCTCTCGGCCGGATCTCCAGATTTATCTTCCTGAAGCTGTAATTCCCCCCAAGCGTCAAAATGGCACGATTCCTGCCTTGTATAGGGGCAGGAGGCTAAATCGTGACGGAATTTTGACACGCCAAGCCCGCCCCCAAACTATCGGAGATGAATGACGATGAGCAGTAATTCGCAGCAAGACGCCGATGCCATCCGCCGCTGGGTGACGTTTCGCCTGGAGAATGAGCTGTATGGGATCAATGTCCTGCAGGTGCAAGAAGTGCTGCGCTTCACCGAAATCGTGCCGGTTCCCGGGGCGCCGGATTTTGTGATGGGCATCATCAATCTGCGTGGCAACGTTGTGACCGTGATCGATACGCGCAAGTGTTTCGCGCTGGCTACGCACGAACCGGACGAGGCCACGCGCATTGTGATCATCGAATCCGGCAAGCAGGTTGCCGGACTGCTGGTGGACAGCGTTGCCGAGGTGGTGAACCTCAAGAACACGCAGGTCGAGACCGCTCCCGAAGTCGGTACAACCGAAAGCGCCAAGTACATCCAGGGCATAGCCAACCACAACAAGGAAATCCTGATTCTGGTGGATGTGAACAAGCTGTTGTCGCCGGTGGAATGGAACGAGGTCGCGGCGATTTAACCGCGCAGACCGTGGCCGATATCGACGGAGTCAAGCCCGTATATCCCACGCCGCCGCCACGGCGCATCGAAAAGGGCGAGCCACGCCGGGACAAGGGCAGACAGGAACCGCCGCCAACACGATCGCCGCGGGACAGACAAGATGGAGATGACGATAAGCCGCAGGTTGACGAATACGCGTGAAGGGGTAACGAGATGCTGAACAGTGGATTTGCCGTGATTGCGATTGCTGCCCTGCTCGCCGGGGCCGCTTTGCAGATTGTGCTGGCACTGGCCGGCTACCGGGCGCGCCGTCAGGAGCGCAACCAGGCAGCTGTAATCCGCGACCTGCAGAAGGATTTGCTGGGCTTGCAGCAAGAGATTCATGCCCTGCGCCGGCAACCTGTGCCGACCAGACGGCAAGAACCGGCCGTCCTGGTGTCGTCCGAACCCGCGCCTATGGTGCGGCGCGAACCAGCCAGTCCTGCTTACGAGCTTGCCAGTAAGCTGGCGCGCAAAGGGGCCAGTAGCGAAGAACTCATGGATACCTGCGGTTTGAGCCGCGGAGAAGTGGACCTGATCACCATGCTCAACCGCATGGGTCAGGAGGCCAAGGACAAGGGATTGACGGCCAGTGCCTGAGTTGGCACGTGAATTGGAGTATGTACGTCAAACAACCAATGCAGGGCGGGATATCCGGAGATCAGCCCCATCCAGGGGCTAAAGACCGGGCCCGCACGGGTCGATAAAGGGTTTAGGACGCAAATCGGAAAAATGGCAGAAAAGACAATGCATCCGGAATTTGAGAGCTCAGGGTTCGCCGTGGTGGACAGGCAAGCCGCCCAGCAGGCGCGCGTGTACAGCCTGGATGGCAATGCCGCGCTCCAGACCCCGGGCGTCGCCTGGCAGGTGAGCTCACTGCTCCAGACGACTCTGGATGTCGAGAAGGTGATCGACTTGTTTGCGCGCGAGCTGGGCAAGATCATTCCCTACGACAGTTTTACCTACCAGCATGCCGACAAGGGCCTGCATTACAGCATCGGTGTTCTGGCACGCCACAGCGCCGGGTATCGCTTGCTGCTTGAAGACCGCCTGCTGGGCGAAATCAGCCTTACACGTGCGCGCCGCTTCGGCGACACGGAAATAATCGGTATTGAGAATCTCATCGGCGGCCTGGTGTATGCGCTGCGCAATGCGCTGCTCTACCGGGAGGCGGTCGAGTCGGCGTTGCACGACCCGCTCACGGGAGTGGCCAACCGTGCTGCACTGGATGCTGCGCTCAAGCGCGAAGTCAGCCTCTCGCAGCGCCACAAGCTGCCGCTGTCCGTGCTACTGCTGGATATCGACAAATTCAAAAAGATCAACGATACCTGCGGGCATGCTGCCGGCGACGTTGTCTTGCAGGCACTGACGCAAGGGGTGAATGCCTGTATCCGCACCAGCGATGTGCAGGCGCGTTATGGCGGCGAGGAATTTGTCGTGGTGTTGCCGGGAACAGATCGTGATGGCGCGTTGTTGCTGGCCGCGCGCATCCGGCGGCATATCGAATCACTGTGCTGTGAAGTGCCGGTGAAAAGCGGCACCACCGCGTTGCAGTTTACCGTGAGCGTAGGTCTTGCGACGTTTGATGGCCAGGAAGAAAGCGCCAGCCTCGTGCACCGCGCCGATCAGGCGATGTATGCCGCCAAGCAACTTGGCGGCAACCAGGTAAGCGTCGCCTGATTTTTCTGCCCGTCCTCGCAGGCAATCTCTTGTGGTTGAGCCGAGAGAGCAGCACAGGCATGAAGCTATAAATCGACGTCCATGACCTGAAATCAGGCATGTATGATCGTCGCTCGACCGACCGTGGCTCGGATCACCGTTTCTGTTCCAGGGATTTGAGGTGTGCGATGGCAGCGGCCTCTACCTGCCAAGGAAACATTGTCGTTACATCTGTATCGACGTACTGCGCAACTTGGGGCTCACACCGCGGAACTTCCAGGACAGCAATCTGACGCGTGTTCGCGTGCTGCGGGAACAGCAGAAAGAGATTGATCGGGTGTTGGGGCCCGGTAATGGCAGTATTGGTATGGTCTTCACGATCAACCGCGCCCGCAATCTGAGGCCGAACCAGTTTCGAACTGCCACGGTCCTGAGCATGGATCGCGTACAAGGGAATTTACTGCATGGACTCAGATAGATCAAAAAGCAACGAGCCATTCGAGTTAGATGATGTCGTGTCGGCGCTCAAGGCAAGAAATTTTCCCCTGGCAGAGTCCTTGTTGAAGGCGAAATCATCTACCGACCCAGACAGTCCTATGGTAGCTGTAGACGCGTATTACCTGATTGCTGTGTTGACCATGGGTTTGGGTGCGGAAGAAAAAGGGATTGCTTTAGCGTCGCAATGCGTCAAAGCCGGAAAGTTTTCCTCAAAATTCTCCTATTATTTCGGGTGTGCACTGGAATCGCTTGGCGACAAAGGTGAAGCTGTTCGTAAACGGCTACAGGAGTTCCGATTGATCCCGGCGCATGCAGTCGGTTTTCTCGGCATCGAAAAAAATTTCAATGTCATTGAGCCGTGGTATTTTTCCAAGGCGATGGTGAACCTGTTTCCGCGCAATCAGTCTGAATTCCAGGACGAAGATCGGCTCGTGGAAAAATATATTCTGCACGGGTGGCTGCCTGCTGAACCGCTTTTTACCCAGGAATCAAGGATTCTGACTTTGGGCTCCTGTTTTGCCCAGGAACTTCGGAATTATCTTGCGGAGAGTGGGATGTCCAGTGATTGGTTATTCGTGCCACCAGGGCTGAATAACACCTTCGCACTGCGAAATTTTATTTCATGGTGTTTGACAGGCGAAACGGCGACGAAAGCATATTGGTACGATGAAGGCGATCAGGGTGGCGCGATTAAATGGGAAGATGAAGGCAACAGGCTTTCCTACGCGGAGGCATTCAGGCGGGTAGATGGGATTATTCTTACAGTAGGCCTTGCCGAGGTATGGTATGACACCACTACTGGAGGAGTTTTCTGGCGCGGGGTCCCCAAGAGCAGCTACGACGAAACCAAGCATCTTTGTCGAGTGTCAACCGTTGAAGAAAACGAGGCCAATCTGCGCGAGATCATCAGGCTCATTCACGCAGCCAAACCAGGGATACCCATCGTATTAACACTGTCGCCCGTCCCGTTGAAAGCGGCGACCGGCGATAAGTCATGTATCACTGTTGATACTGTCAGTAAATCCATCCTGCGCGTCGCCATCGACAAGATAATGTCGTCGGGTATCGACAATGTGTACTACTGGCCTTCCTTCGAGATAGTGCGTTCACTCGGACAACATTTGCCATATTCCTTGTTCGGCGAAGATGGCAATACGCGGCACGTTAACCGCAAAGCGGTCCAGCTGATTCTCAAGGCATTTACCAAATATTATTTTTCCGACCAGACGCCTGCGTTCAATACAGAGCAATAGTCACGTTGCGAGGTAAAGATGAATTCTATTGAAGATATCCAGTTCTTGCAGGCAGTGCACAAGAACGCGCCGATTGAGCTGCATTCCGATATTTTGTTTGGCAATCTGAAGGTGGCGGACATCCCGTTTGTTGAATTATTCCGGGAGTGCATGACCAGAACCAATACAGGCACTCCTGGCTGGAAAGTGTTTCGAAGGGCACAGCGGGCGTTTCATTTGGGACGCTACGTGGAGTATGCAGCCCAGTTAACCGGCGACAAGATCGAATGCGGCGTATTTGGCGGGTTTAGCGCATTGCTGTCCTGCAAGGTGCTCAGCCGATTGTCGCCAGGATTCGACGGAAACGGTTTCTATTTGTGCGACAGCTTCGAGGGCCTAAGCCAGCCTGTGGAAAAAGATTATGTTGAAGTCATTGGCGCCGGCGGGAACGTAAACAAAATCAGCTCGCACAGCAAAGGACACTTTGCGGTGGACCAAGCGACAGTGGCCAGCCGGTTTTCGGAATTTCCAGGAGTTACCCTGGTGAAGGGCTGGATTCCGGAAGTGTTGGCGAAATTACCCGAAACAAAGTGGTCGTATGTCCATATCGACGTAGACCTCTACGAGCCGACTATGGCCTGCCTGAAGTATTTCTACCCGAGAATGGCAGCTGGTGGAGTGATATTAAATGATGATTTCGGTTCTCCATTATTTCCCGGGGGAGGAAAGTCATGGAAAGACTTCTTCGAAGCAAAAAGCGAATCTTACGTGGTGCTGGACACCGGGCAATCTGTTTACATCAAAACCTGAGAACGTCCCCCGGAATTTCGTTCAGCCCGGAAAATGGATAGCTGGTAACACGAAACCCGCCTGCCGGAAGACGCAGGCCAAGGGTGCCTCTGTTCAGGTTGCCGGACGCAGGCCGCTTTCTATAATCTTTGTTCTCAGCGCCCCGGCCATTTTCCGCTCAGCCGGTAAGCAAAGGCAATCACCTCGGCTACGGCCACGTACAGCTTTTCCGGAATTTTCTCACCCAGCTCGATACGCGCCAGCAGCGATGCCAGCGCCGCATCTTCGTACAGCGGGATATTGTGTTCCCGCGCTAGTGCCAGGATTTCTTCCGCGACATGACCAGTGCCCTTGGCGGTGACTCGGGGCGTGGTCTTGCGATCATAGTAAAGGGCAACGGCAGAGCGTGCCGGTGTCCCGCCAGGAGCCGTGGATTTTGGCTTGTCGGTCATGCGCGCTCATCCAGCAGGGAACTCGGGGCCTGTTGTTCATCGCTGCGTGGCGGCGTACCAGCCTGGCAGTGCACCGCGCTGGGCACGAGTCCGGCGTGCCGCAATGCCCCTTCCAGCGTGGTTAGATGTTGCTGGAAAAGTGCCGCCGTGGGCGCCTGTTCCGCCCACAACGTTGCCGCCACGTCATCGCCCCGGAGCGTGATGCGCGCATGCACTTTTCCCAGCTGCTCAAAATCGAAATGCAGCCACACGCTCCAGGGTACGACTGTATCGCTCGCCGGTGTTCCGTGATTCTGTTCTTCGATGCTGAGCTCCAGCACATCGGTGTGCTGTGCCGTGCGCACCGGCAGGTCCATGGCCAGCAGCGTGGCGGCCTGCGGGCCGCCGGTCAGCGTGGCAAGCTGATTTTGCTCGACGCGCGCCAGCGCGGCATCCGCCTGGCGCAACACCAGCGGCAGCGCGGGATCGAGTGGCGGCTCAGTGCCGTGCGTGGAGAACGCTGGTGCTGGCGATGCCGCCAGGGAACGCAGCTGGGCAACAAGCTGCAGAAGATTGGCCTTGATGTCGTTTTGCACGGCTGGCGCCTTGCCCTCTGTCAGCGCCTGGGCAAGGCGTGCCTCCAGAAATATCCCCGAGTCGCTCACCGCAACTTTGAGGCCCGCGGGGGTAGTGAGCATCTCGAGCAGCGGAAGTTTGGCAGTAAATAACTTGAGTGCAGCTGCCACCGGCCCTGGCGGCAACTCGGGCCCGGTGCCCGCCAATTGTGCGAGCAGCGGGCGCAGATTGCCTTCGCGCGGCAATACCTGACGCCAGGCTTGTGCGAGCGTAGCTTCAGGCGTTTGCCCGGATGTCTGGGGAAGCGTGGTTGGGTGTGGAGTCGGCCCGGCATTGCTCGCGTGCAGCACGCGCAACACGGTCTGCGTGCCGGACTGCGCAACCTGCAGGGTCAGCGCCTGGTCGGCGGCGAGATTCAGACCGGTGCGGGCCTGCACTTCCTGGCTACCGACGCGCAGGGTAACCGTGCCGTCCAGTGCCTGCCGTACCACGGTGGCTTCGAGGATCTGACCCGCTGTCCAGGCGCGCAGCGCGCTGCCTGCCGTCTGCGGCTGCACGGCAATCGTCGAGGTAAAAAGCTCCGGGATCAGCATATCCAATGGTAGTGGTAGATGGCCGCAAGTCCTGTATCGGCCAGCAATCGGCGTCCTTTAACCGGCGCAGGCATATATATAGGTATAATTGGCTTCGAAATAACCACAAGCTGGAGTTCTGGTGTAGTTCCGGGTAGGTTACGTGGTTATTTACCGATCGCACCGTTCACCGAATCGAATCAGGGGTTTATGACCGGAAAGCTGTATATCAAGACCATGGGTTGCCAGATGAACGAGTACGACTCGACGCGCATGGTCGACCTGCTCGCACACACCCACGGGTTCACGCTCACGGACAACCCGGAAGAAGCCGACCTGCTGCTGCTCAACACCTGCTCGATCCGCGAGCGCGCGCAGGAGAAGGTGTTCACCCAGCTCGGTTACTGGAAGGCGCACAAGCGCGCCCGCCCGGAGGTGGTCATCGCCGTGGGCGGCTGCGTCGCCTCGCAGGAGGGCGCCGCGATTCGCAAGCGCGCACCGTACGTGGACCTGGTGTTCGGCCCGCAGACCCTGCATCGCCTGCCGGAGATGCTGGACACGGCGCGCGCCACCCGGCGCGCAGTGGTGGACGTATCCTTCCCGGAAATCGAAAAGTTCGACCGCCTGCCGGAGCCGCGGGTTGAGGGTGTGCGCGCCTTTGTGTCCATCATGGAAGGCTGTTCCAAATACTGCACTTATTGTGTGGTGCCGTTCACGCGTGGCGAGGAATTCTCGCGTCCCTTCGACGATGTGCTGGCCGAGGTAGTGAGTCTCGCCGGCCAGGGTGTGCGCGAGGTGACGTTGCTCGGACAGAACGTGAACGCCTATCGCGGTGCCAAGCATGATGGTGGCACGGCCGACTTGGCAGACTTGATCCGCTATGTCGCCGAGATCGACGGCATCGGCCGCATCCGCTTCACCACCTCGCACCCGGTGGAATTCAACGACCGGCTGATCGAGGCCTATCGCGACGTGCCGCAGCTGGCCCCGCATCTGCATCTGCCGGTGCAGAGCGGCTCGGATCGCATTCTGGCCGCCATGAAGCGCGGCCACACGGCGCTCGAGTACAAGGCCAAGATCCGCAAGCTGCGCGCCGCGCGCCCGGACATCAGCATCACCGGCGATTTCATAGTCGGTTATCCGGGCGAGACCGACGCCGACTTCGAGGCGACCCTGAAGCTGCTGGCCGAAGTCGGTTTCGACGATTCATTCAGCTTCACCTTCAGTCCGCGCCCCGGCACGCCGGCGGCGGAGCTGGCGGATGACACCTCCCCGCAGGTGAAGCAGCAGCGTCTTACGCTTCTGCAACGGCGCATCCAGCAACAGGCGGAAGGCATCAGCCGCGCCATGGTCGGCAGCGTGCAGCGCGTCCTGGTCGAGGGCCCATCCCGCAAGGATCCGGGCGAGCTTGCCGGGCGCACCGGCAACAACCGCGTGGTGAACTTTGCCGGTGGCGACGTAAACCTGATTGGCGAATTTATCGACGTCGAAATCACCGCGGTCGTGACCCACACCTTGCGCGGCCGCCTGCCGCAGGAACAGCGCCGGCGCGCTGCCGGGGCCTGAAGGCATTGACAACTCCGCTGCCACAAATCGAATTCAGCCTGCTGCCCGCGGACAATGCGCGGCTCGCCAGCCTGTGCGGCCAGCTGGACGAACACCTGCGCCGCATCGAAGCGCATTTCGGCATCGAGATCGCCAATCGCGGCAATGCCTTCCGTCTCAGCGGCGCGCCAGAACCGGCCCGGGCCGCGGAGCGCGTGTTGCAGAATCTGTATGCCGCCACGGCCAGTGATCCGTATCTCAACAGCGCCACGGTCGAGCAGGCGTTGCGCGTGGTTGGCTCAGCCGACATCGTGGCGGATGATAGCGATACCCACCTGCGTACCCCGAAGTGCGTCATTAAGGGCCGCACGGCGCGTCAATCCGATTACATCCGCAACATTCTGAAGCACGACATCAACTTCGGTATCGGCCCGGCCGGCACCGGCAAGACCTATCTGGCCGTGGCCGCTGCCGTCGATGCGCTGGAGCGTAACCTGGTAAGCCGCATTGTTCTGGTGCGACCGGCGGTTGAGGCCGGCGAGCGTCTCGGCTTTCTGCCGGGCGCGCTGGAGCAGAAGGTCGATCCCTACCTGCGTCCGCTGTATGACGCGCTCTACGACATGCTCGGCTTCGAGCGTGTCGGACGGCTCATGGAGAAGGGCGTGATCGAGCTCGCGCCGCTCGCCTACATGCGCGGACGCACGCTCAACGAGTCGTTCATCATTCTCGACGAGGCGCAGAACACCAGCACCGAGCAGATGAAAATGTTTCTGACGCGCATCGGCTTCAATGCCAAGGCGGTGATCACCGGTGACCTTACCCAGACCGACTTGCCGCGCAGCCAGAAATCCGGCCTGCGCGAAGCGAGCGAGGTGCTGGCCGATATACGCGGCATCAGCTTCATGCACTTCACCGCCCAGGACGTGGTGCGCAATCCGCTGGTGCAGCGCATTGTCGAGGCCTATGCCGCGCGCACCAACGAGGCGGACAAGCGCTGATGCGCTTGCGCCTCGCCGTGCAGCGCGTGTCGCGTGCCCGCGGGCTGCCGGGTGCTGCCAGCATTGCCGACTGGGCGCGCGCCGCGCTCGCCGGCAGTGGCGCCGGCACGGCCGAGATTACGGTGCGCCTTGTGGGCGAGGCCGAAAGTGCCGATCTGAACAAGCGTTACCGCGGCAAGCGCGGTGCGACCAACGTGCTGTCGTTTGTTTATGACCTGGCGCCCGGCAAGGCCGGCTTGGCCGGCGATCTGGTGATTTGCGTGCCGGTGGTGCAGCGCGAGGCCGCGCAACAGGGTAAGCGCCCGCGCGCGCATTGGGCGCACATGCTCATTCACGGTATACTGCACCTGCGCGGTTACGATCACTTACATGAAGCCGACGCCGTCGCAATGGAAGCCTTGGAAGTACGCGTCCTGAAGCGCCTCGGCTTCCCCGATCCCTACGCCTGAAATTCCCCATGGCCAGTGACACAGAAACCAAGGTAGATGACGGCACCGCACCGCGTTCACTGATTGAGCGGCTCGGTCTGGCGCTGATGGGCGAGCCGGGCACCCGCGCGCAACTCGTGGAAGTGCTGCGCGACGCGCAGAGCCGCGATCTGCTCGACCGCGACGCGCTCGACATGATCGAGGGCGTGCTGCAGGTGTCGGAGATGCAGGTGCGCGACATCATGGTGCCACGCGCGCAAATGGACGTGGTCGACTTCAGCCGTATGCCGGACGAGTTTCTGCCGGTAATCATCGAATCCGGCCATTCGCGCTTCCCGGTGATTGATACGGACAAGGACCGGGTTATCGGCATCCTGCTGGCCAAGGACCTGTTGCGTTACCTCCAACTCGACAAGAAGAAGCGCGCGCGTTACAACCTGCGCGACACGCTGCGTCCGGCGGTGTTCGTGCCGGAAGCCAAGCGCCTGAACGTGCTGTTGCGGGAGTTCAAGGCGTCGCGTAATCACATGGCGATCGTCGTGGATGAGTACGGCGGTGTCGCCGGTCTGGTCACCATCGAAGACGTGATCGAGCAAATCGTGGGCGAGATCCGTGACGAGTATGACATCGATGCCGACGACGTCCTGATCGCCGAACGCGCACCCGGCGAGTACGTGGTCAAGGCGCTAACGCCGCTCGAAGATTTCAATGCGCATCTGAATACCGGCTTCACTCATGCCGAGATTGAAACCATCGGCGGCTTCGTCATGGCACGATGGGGTCGCGTGCCGCGGCGCGGCGAGAAAATAGAATTCGATGGCCTGCGTTTCGAGGTGCTGCGCGCCGACAGCCGGCGCGTGCACCTGCTGAAAGTGTCCCGCCTTGCCCAGCCTGCCTGATAGCCAGCGCCTGCGCACGGCCCTGACTGCCCCGCGCGCCGATCTGCTGGCGCTGCTCGCCGGTGCGCTTTTGCCGCTGGCCTTTGCGCCGCTCTCGCTCTTCCCGCTGGCCGTGCTCGCTCCGGCACTGCTGTTTTTGCTGTGGCTGGATGTCACGCCGCGGCGTGCGCTGTGGCGCGGCCTGTTGTTTGGTTTCGGTCAGTTCGGTGTTGGTGTGTCCTGGGTCTACGTCGCCATTCACGACTTTGGCCATTCCGGTGTGACACTCGCGGTCTTGCTCACTGCGCTGTTCGTGGGTGTGCTGGCATTGTTCCCCATGTTGCTCGGTTATCTGGCGGCACGCTTTCTGCGCGGGCCGGAATGGCTGCGATTGATGCTGTTGTTTCCGGCCGCCTGGACGCTCGTTGAGTGGTGCCGCGGCTGGTTTTTGACCGGCCTTCCCTGGCTCAACCTCGGTTACAGCCAGATTGATGCGCCGTTGCGCGGATTCGCGCCACTCGCCGGTGTCTATGGTGTGACGCTGGCGGTGGCTCTGTCAGCAGGACTGGTCGCAGCGCTCATATTGAAGGGGCATCGCACTCGACTCTTTGCCGTCACGGGGCTTGCCGCGCTCTGGTTGTGCGGCGCGTTGCTGACGCAAGTCGAATGGACCCAGGCGAGCGGCCCGCCCCTGCGTGTGTCGCTGGTGCAAGGCAATATCCCGCAGGATACCAAGTGGAGTCCCGAGCATGTGCAGCACACGCTTGACCTGTACGCCGGCCTGACACGCCAGCACTGGGACAGCCGCCTGATCCTGTGGCCGGAAGCCGCCATCACCGCGTTTTATCATGAGGTCGCGGGTGATTATCTGCCGGGCCTCGCGCGCGAGGCGCGCACGCATGGCACCGACATCGTGCTCGGCATCCCGGTACGCGAGCCGGGCACGCGCCGTTATTTCAACAGCCTGCTCGCCGTGAGCGAGCATCCCGGTTTCTATCACAAGCGCCACCTCGTGCCGTTTGGCGATTACCTGCCGCTGGAGGAATCTCTGCGCGGCCTGATCCGCTTCTTCGATCTGCCCATGTCCGGTTTCAGTGCCGGGCCGGACGGGCAACCGCTGTTGCAGGCCGCTGGTCAGAAGATCGCGAGCGCCATCTGTTATGAGGATATATTTGGCGAGGAGTTGATCGCCGCGTTGCCCGAAGCGACATTGCTGGTGAATGCCACCAACAACGCCTGGTACGGGAACTCCTTTGCCCCGCACCAGCATCTGGAAATGTCGCGCCTGCGCGCGCTCGAGACCGGCCGTTATATGTTGCGCGTCACCACCAATGGCGTGTCGGCGATTATTGACCAGCACGGAAAGATCCTCGGTCGTTCGCCGCAATTTGAAACCTACGTGCTGTCCGGAGTGGCCGTGCCCCATGCTGGCGCCACGCCGTATGTGCGTACCGGGAACATGCCGGTAATTGTTCTGGCGCTCGGCCTCCTTCTATTTGGAGTCGCGGTTGCCCGGCGCCAGTCGGTGTGAGACCGGGCTGCTTGGGGTAGAATAGCGACGCGCCATCCGGTGTTGCACAGGGAGCCACGCGCGGGATTATGGGTCACATTACATTTCGAGGAATGACAATGAAAAAGCGAATCATTTGGTGCATGGTGGCCGGCCTGTTGGCCAGCGCCCCGGTTCTGGCGGCGGACAGCGTGAAGATCGGCTACGTGGATGTGCGCGCGGTGGTCTTGGAAAGCAAAGCCGGCAAACAGCACAAGGCGAACATGGAAACCTTTGTCAAAGAGAAGCAAGCCGCACTCAAGAAGGAAGAAGACAAGCTGAAGTCGTTGCAGCAGACCCTGGAAAAGGAAATGCTGACCCTCACCGAGGCGCAGAAGCAGGACAAGCAGCGCGGTTTCCAGGAAAAGGTTCAGGCCTTTCAGAAGCTGGCCCAGGACGCCGAGCGCGAGCTGCGTCAGAAGGATTCCGAGTACACCAACAAGTCGCTGGAAGAAGTTCGTAAGGTGATCACCGAAGTCGCGAAGGAAGAGAAGGTCGGCCTTATGCTGGGCAAGACCGAGATGTCCGTGCTCTATGCCGAAGACGGCATGGACCTGACGGCGAAGGTCATCCAGAAGTACGACAGCCGCCCGGCTGCCAAGAAGTGATGTGCTGACGACACGGGCCCGCGGCGCGCGGGCCCGTTGGCGTTCCTGTTCCGCGCTCCTGCTTTGCCCGAGCGGGCCGACAAGACCCGGCCTGCGGAATGCGGTATCCTCTCGGCCTTGATTCCCCAGTCTTAAGATCACACCGATGGACGAGCATTACCTTCCCGAACGCGTAGAGCGCGACGCCCAGAGCTACTGGGAAAAACACCAGTCCTTCAAGGCCGTCGCCGACCCGCAGCGGGAAAAGTTCTACTGCTTGTCGATGTTTCCCTATCCTTCCGGCAAGCTGCACATGGGGCATGTGCGCAATTACACCATCGGCGACGTGATCGCGCGCTTCCAGCGCATGCAGGGCAAGAATGTCCTGCAGCCGATGGGCTGGGACGCCTTCGGCCTGCCGGCCGAAAACGCCGCCATGGCCAATGGCGTGCCGCCGGCGAAGTGGACCTACGACAACATCGCCTACATGAAGAAGCAGCTCAAGTCGCTCGGTTTCGCGATCGACTGGGAACGCGAGCTCGCCACCTGCACGCCCGAGTACTACAAATGGAACCAGTGGCTGTTCCTGCGCATGCTGGAAAAGGGTATCGCCTACAAGAAGACCGGCACGGTGAATTGGGACCCGGTCGACCAGACCGTGCTCGCCAATGAGCAGGTGATCGATGGGCGCGGCTGGCGCACCGGCGCCGTCATCGAGAAGCGCGAGATTCCGATGTATTACCTGGCGATCACGCGCTACGCCGAGGAACTGCTGGGTGATCTCACCAAGCTGCCCGAATGGCCGGAGCGCGTGCGCCTCATGCAGGCCAACTGGATCGGCAAGAGCACCGGTGTGCGGTTTGCCTTTCCGTACAAGCTCGACGGCCAGGATGAGAAGCTCTGGGTCTTCACCACCCGTGCCGACACCATCATGGGCGTCACGTTCTGCGCGGTGGCGGCCGAGCACCCGCTCGCCACCCATGCCGCCCGCAACAATCCGGTGCTCGCCGCGTTCATCGACGAGTGCAAGCGCGGCAGCGTGATGGAAGCGGATATCGCCACCATCGAAAAGAAGGGCATGCCGACCGGCATCAGCGTGGCCCATCCGTTTACCGGCGAGCCCATCCCGGTGTGGGTCGGCAATTATGTGCTCATGGGCTATGGCGAAGGCGCGGTGATGGCCGTGCCGGCGCACGACGAACGTGATTTTCATTTTGCCCGGCAGTACAAACTGCCGATCAGGCAGGTGATCGGCATTGCGGGCGAGAGCTTCTCGGCCGATGCCTGGCAGGAGTGGTACGCAAGCAAAGACGGCGCGTGCCTGAACTCCGGCAAGTATGACGGCCTCGGTTATGCCGCCGCTATCGATGCCATCGCCGCCGATCTCAAGACCAGGGGCCTAGGCGACAAACAGGTGACCTGGCGCCTGCGTGACTGGGGCATCTCGCGCCAGCGTTATTGGGGCTGCCCGATTCCTATTATTCATTGCGAGTCCTGCGGCGACGTGCCGGTGCCGGACAAGGATCTGCCGGTGGTGCTGCCGGAAGATTGCGTGCCGGACGGCAGCGGTAACCCGCTCCACAAGCGCGCCGACTTCGTGAACTGCACGTGTCCGAAGTGCGGCAAGTCCGCGCGCCGCGAGACTGACACCATGGACACCTTCGTGGATTCGTCCTGGTATTACGCGCGTTTCGCCAGCGAGCGTCGGGCCGACGCCATGCTGGACAGCGAGACCCGCTACTGGATGCCGGTGGATCAATACATCGGCGGCATCGAGCACGCCATTTTGCACCTGTTGTATTCGCGCTTCTGGTCAAAGGTGATGCGTGATGCGCAGCTCGTTTCCTACGATGAGCCATTCAAGCGTTTACTCACCCAGGGCATGGTGCTGAACGAGATTTTTTTCCGCAAGCCCGAAAGCGGCCGTATTGCCTATTTTAATCCGGCTGATGTCGAGCTGACGTTCGACGACAAGGGCCAGCGGCGCGGCGCGGTTCTCAAGAACGACGGCCAGCCGGTGGAGTCGGGCGGTATCGGCACCATGTCGAAGTCGAAAAATAACGGTATCGACCCGCAGGCGCTCATCGAGCAATACGGCGCCGACACGGCGCGCCTGTTCACCATGTTCGCCGCGCCGCCGGAGATGACCCTTGAATGGTCGGACGAGGCGGTTGCCGGTGCGCACCGCTTCCTCAAGCGTGTCTGGGAACTCGGCAACAAGCCAGCCTACCGCCAGCCGGAGTTTGATCTGGGCCAGAAACGCAAAGCGTTTCTGGAAAAGTTTGACTGGAGTACGCTGACTCCGGAACAACGCAAGGCGCGCGGCGAGGTTCATGCCTTGCTGGAGCAGGCCAATCGAGATTTCGCCAAGTACCAGTTCAATACCGTGATTGCCGCCTGTATGAAAATGGTGAATGCCCTTCATCAGTTGCCAGCGCCCGGTGCAGTGGACCAGAATCAACGCGGTGATGTGGCGGTTTTTCTTGAGGCCGTGGATGTGCTGACGCGCTTGCTGTCGCCTGTCGTCCCGCATATCGCTCATGCCCTTTGGCACAAGGTTGGCGTGGGTGAAGCCAGGGCCGTCATCGATGCCCCATGGCCGGTGCCGGATGCTGCGGCCCTGGTGAAGGATGTCATCGAAATGGGCGTGCAGGTGAATGGCAAACTGCGCGGTCGGATTGACGTGCCGGCTGCGGCCAATGAGGCGCAGATCCGCGATCTGGCGCATGCCGACGAAGGCGTGCAAAAACATACCGCTGGCAAGACGGTCAAGAAAGTCATCATTGTGCCGGGCAAACTCGTGAATATCGTGGTGGGATAAATGCAGACGACGGAAAATCTGAAAGCAAACACGGTATCTGCAATCGCGAGCGGGGTACTCGTGCTTTCTTTTCTCGCAGTGCTCTCCGGCTGCGGCTTTCATCTGCGCGGCGCGTCCTCCATCGCGCTGCCGCCTGCGTTGTCGACGCTGCGCGTGACCATGGGCGGTGCCGGCTACCCGCAGCTTCTTGTGGAAGTGCGCAATGCCTTGCTGGCGCTGGGGGATGTGCGGCTTACGGATGATGTATCAGCGAGCGTGCCGGTACTGCAGCTGCACAGTGAATCCAGCACGAGCCAGGTTTTGGCGATTGACAGCAGTGGTCGTATCAGCGCCTACCTGCTGAACTACCGTGTTAATTATTCGCTCATCGGTGCTGACAAGAAACCGCTCTTGCAGAATCAGTCCGTAAAGTTGCAGCGTGAGTATGGTTTCGATCGCCTGAATGTGATCGCCTCGGAAAAGCAGAGCGAATTCCTGCAAAACGAGATGCGGCGCGACGTGGCGCAGCAGATCCTGCGCCGGCTGGCCAGAGTTGGCGCGACCAACGCAGCGGACGCCAATGCAGATTAATGCCGATCAGCTGACACGTCAGCTGGAGCGTGGGCTGGCACCGCTCTATCTGGTGAGCGGCGATGAGCCATTGCAGGTCGAGGAATGTGGCAGCGCGATCCGCCGTCGCGCCGAGGCAGGTGGCTGCACCGAGCGCAGCGTGTTCACAGTTGAGTCCGGATTCGACTGGGACGGCCTGCGCACGGCCACACAGTCGTTGTCCCTGTTTGCCGAGCGCCGCCTCATCGAGCTGCGTCTGCCGACCGGAAGGCCAGGTGAGGCCGGCGCCGCGTTGCTGGGTGAGCTGGCCGAGAATGCGTCGGCCGATATTGTGTTGCTGGTGATTACCGGCAAGCTCGACAAGACGCAGCGTGAGAGCCGCTGGGTGCAGGCCATCGAATCCGCCGGCACGCATGTGGTGATTTGGCCACTCGATGCCCAGAAACTCCCGGCCTGGCTCGCGCAACGTTTTGCGGCGCGCGGCCTGAAACCGGAAGCGGGTGTCGTTGACCTGCTCGCCTGGCACCTGGAAGGCAATATGCTGGCCGCCGCCCAGGAAGTGGACAAGCTCGCCATGCTGTGCGGCAACGGGCAGGTGGCCCGCGCCGATGTCGAGGAAAGTCTTGCCGACAGTGCGCGTTTCAGCGTCTATCAACTTGTCGACGCCGCGCTGGCAGGCGACGCGGTGGCCGTGCGCCGCATCCTTGCCAGCTTGCGCACGGAAGGTACTGAGCCGATACTGATGTTATGGGCGTTGACGCGTGAGTTGCGCACGCTGGCACAGATGGGTCAGGAACTGGCGCGCGGCAAACCGGAAAGTTCGGTGCTCGCGCGCGCCTGGGCACAGCGGCGCACCCTGGTGGGCAAGGCGCTGCGCCGTCACCCGGGATCTGAGTGGCTCGGATTTATGCGGCGCTGCGCGTATCTCGACCGTCTGCTCAAGGGGCGCGAAACCGGCGATCTGTGGCTGGAACTCGAACGCCTGTTGCTGGCGATCGCGGGCCTCAAGCCATTCGTTATGAATCTGGAAGTTTCGGAGAGACGTGCATGAAAACGGCAACGACAACGGGCGCGGCGCTCGACATCCGGCAATATATGCAGGATGTCGGTGTACGCGCACGCCGTGCCGCCGTGCTCATGAGCCGCGCCGAGACCGCCGCCAAGGACGCTGCGCTGCTGGCGATGGCCGCGGGTCTGGAGCAGGCGCGCGACCGGCTGATCGAGGAGAATAAAAAGGATCTGGACGCCGCACGGCGTGATGGTCTGGATGCCGCATCGCTCGACCGGCTCACGCTCAATGTAAAAAATATTGCCGGCATGGCCGAAGGCCTGCGCCAGATCGCGGCGCTGCCCGACCCGGTTGGCGAAATCACGGACCTCAAGTACCGGCCGTCCGGCATCCAGGTCGGACGCATGCGCGTGCCGCTCGGTGTCATCGGTATTATTTACGAGTCGCGTCCGAACGTCACCGCCGATGCCGCCGGTCTGTGTCTCAAGTCCGGCAACGCCAGCATCCTGCGCGGCGGCAGTGAGGCCATCCATTCGAACCAAGCGATTGCGGCCTGCATCCAGTCGGGGCTCAAGGCAGCCGGGCTGCCGGAGGATGCCGTGCAGGTGGTCGCCACCACCGACCGCGCCGCGGTCGGTGAACTCATCACCCTGAAGCCGTATGTGGACGTGATCGTGCCACGCGGCGGCAAGTCGCTCATCGAGCGCATCAGCGCCGAGGCGACGATCCCGGTGATCAAGCACCTGCACGGGGTCTGTCACGTGTACATCGACGACAAGGCCGACCTCGACAAGGCGGTGAAGATCGCGTTCAACGCCAAGACCCACCGCTATGGCGTGTGCAACGCCATGGAAACGCTGCTCGTGGCGCGCGCCGTGGCCGAGCGGGTGCTGCCGGTGCTCGGCAAGATGTATCAGGAGAAGGGTGTCGAGCTGCGCGGCTGCGTGGCCACGCAGAAGATCCTGTCCGGCATCAAGGCCGCGACCGAAGAGGACTGGCACACGGAATATCTCGCGCCGATACTTTCGGTCCGCGTGGTCGAAGGCATGGACGCGGCAATCGAGCACATTGGCCAGTACGGCTCGCAGCACACCGACAGCATCGTGACCGAAGACATCACGCGCGCGCGCCGTTTCCTGCGCGAAGTGGATTCCAGTTCGGTGATGGTGAATGCCTCGACGCGTTTCGCCGACGGATTCGAATACGGCCTGGGCGCGGAGATCGGCATTTCCACCGACAAGCTGCACGCGCGCGGGCCGGTTGGGCTGGAGGGCCTGACCTCGGTGAAATTCATTGTGCTCGGCGACGGCCACATTCGGAAATAACTTCATGAACCACGGGGGCCACGGGGGAATTTGCAATTGTTACGTCCCCGTGTCCCCCGTGGCTTATATTTATTATTCCTAAGTGCGACCGGTCGGCGTTTTCGGCGGCACCTTCGATCCCATTCACTATGGCCACCTGCGGCCGGCGCAGGAGGCCGTGCAGAAACTGGCGCTCGCCGAGCTACGTTTCATTCCGGCATCCCAGCCACCGCATCGTCCAGCACCGCAGGCCAGCGCCGCGCAGCGGCTCGCCATGGTCAAACTCGCGATCCGCGATCTTCCCGGCATGTGTGTGGACGACCGGGAACTTCAGCGTGGCGGGCTGTCCTACACGGTGCTGACCCTCGAATCGTTGCGCGCTGAGCTTGGCAATACGCCGCTGTGCCTGCTGATCGGCGCCGACCAGTTCCGCAGTTTCGAGGCCTGGCACCGCTGGCAGGAGATTCCGGACTTGGCGCACGTCGTGGTGTTGAACCGGCCGGGCGCGACAGCCGGTGCACTGCCGGATTGGGCGCGCGCGCGCGAGTGCGCGGAATTGCATGTATTGCAGGAGGCGCCGGCCGGGCGGCTGGCATTTCTGTCCGTGAGCCCCCAAGATATATCCGCTACCCGCATTCGCGCGGCGCTTGCCCGGGGGGAGTCGGTGCAGGGATTGCTGCCGGAAGCGGTGCTGGACTATATCCGGACCAACCAGGTTTACGGCCAGTAGGCCGGGGAAATTGATGCAGGCAAAAAAGATGCAAAAAGAAATCGTTCAGGCGCTGGTGGACGCCAAGGGCCAGGACATCAAGGTTCTGGACGTCCGCAAGGTTACGGATTTCACCGATTACATGATTATCGCGAGCGGCACGTCGAGCCGTCACGTGCAGACCCTGGCCGACAAGATCTGCGTGCACATGAAGGAGCTGGGCCTCATGCCCATCGGCCGCGAAGGCGAGGCCGTCGGCGACTGGGTGCTGGTCGATTTCGGTGATGTCGTGGCGCATCTGATGCGGCCGCAAGTGCGCGACCTCTATAATCTCGAAAAGCTCTGGGGCGACGGCGCGCGCGTCGATGCAGCAGCGAAATAGGCAAGACACGTCATGGCCACAGATAAACGCATTTCGATTCGCGGTTATCCGTGTTCATCGGTGGCATCCAATCAAGAGATTTTCACCAACTCCCCCTCTCCCGCATTAGCGGGGGAGGGTAAGGGGTGAGGGCCTCCTTTTTAATATGCAGATTCACATCATCGCCGTGGGCGAGCGCATGCCCGAGTGGGTGGAGGCGGCTTATGTGGAATACGCCAGGCGCCTGCCGCACGAGTGCCGCCTCACGCTGCACGAAATCCCCGCTGGCAAGCGCAGCAAGGGCGCCGATCTCACGCGCCTGACCCGTGACGAGGGAACACGCCTGCTGGCCGCCGTTCCAGCGGGCAGCCGGGTAGTGGCGCTGGACCGTAACGGCCGGGAACTGGATACGCAGGCGCTCGCCGGACGCATTGAGAAACAGCTGGGTGCAGGCTGTGATCTCGCGCTGCTGGTCGGCGGTCCGGAGGGCCTGGCGCCGGAATGCCTGGCCGCCGCCCACGAACGCTGGTCGCTGTCGAAGCTGACCCTGGCCCATCCCGTGGTGCGCGTGGTGCTGGCCGAGCAGCTGTATCGCGCCTGGAGTATCCTGAAAAACCTGCCCTATCACCGCTGAAGGCGCCAAGTTCCGCAGTGCGCATTCCGGGGTACAATTCCTTTTATACTGATCATCCCGGAAGAACCATGCTTTACCTTGCTTCTGCCAGTCCGCGCCGCCAGGAACTTCTGCGCCAGGTGGGGCTGACCTTTGAAGCGCTGCCCTCGAACATTCTCGAGGAACAATGG
>Ga0315281_10001973_pt1 | contig 30474 bp, 26 predicted proteins | sample YL17G07_0_MG_FD_204540 | JGI IMG/M metagenome (GOLD analysis project Ga0315281, IMG submission 204540) | Sediment microbial communities from Yellowstone Lake, YNP, Wyoming, USA - YL17G07_0 | ecosystem: Environmental > Aquatic > Freshwater > Lake > Sediment | place: USA: Wyoming | collected...
CCAGTTCCCTATAGCAAAGCATCAGGCGTTTGTAGAATTCCTCCTGAAACTCATCGGTCTCGATGCCTTTTTCGTAAAGCTCAACCGCTTTATGACACTGCTTTTGCTTCTCGTAATACATCCCTGTCATTTCAACAAGGTGGACAAATTTACTCCGCAATCTTTCTCTCAGGACGGCTATATACGGATAGCCTTCATCATCTTCAATAAAGTTCCCTTTGTAAATTTCCAGAGCCTTTTCAGCAAGAGGTATTAACTTTTTCATTTCCGCCTTGCCTGCGTCCGTCCCAAATCCCATGATTGCGCTGGCGATATGCGCAAATGCGGACACGTCCACATAGCAATATTGAAAGTTCAGGCTTATCCGCCTCTCGCTTGTCAGGACCGATTCTTCCCTTCCGAGCAATTTGCGGAGGTGATGGAGATTTACTTTAAAAGAACTGGACGCCGCATCGCCGTCGGCGTCGGGCCAGAGGGCGTCGGTGATTTTATTGACAGCCACATCAATTCCGCCAAAGGCTATTAGCGCCTTGAGAAGCGCAAGCGGCTTTTTAGGGACTTTCTTTGAAAATACCATCGGTTTTTCGTTTATGAATATCTCAAACCGTCCGAGGGTGTAGATTTTTATGGGATAGGGCCAGTTCTCAACTTCGCTACCTCCCCCATCTTTATCAAAGCGAGGGCTGGGGGGAGTTAAATCCAGTTTTCTGATAAGCCCCTTTACATATTCCCGCTCTATCCCTTCCTCCAGCGCCTTGGCGTAAAGAAATCGCATGACCGAAGGCTGATAGAATTCAAGATGGACATAACCGTATTCATTGCCTAGCGAAAGCCCCTTGCGAAGAGACAGAAGCCCTTCCCTTTCCTTGCCTTCCTTCAGAAGAAAATAGGAGCTGATTAAGAGACTGTACCACTCCATCACATGGCTCTTCATCTCCATGCTTACCTGATGCGCCGTGTTGATATGAGTCTTCGCTTCTTTTGCGCGGCCCTGCAGGAATGACACCTGAGCCATGCCGATATTCCATAATGCCCTGTAATACGGCGTCCCCATTTTCTCCACCTTTGCAGAGATCATCTCCATATTTTCAGCGGCGAGGGACGGGTTTCTTTTGAGGATCGCATACCATGCGGAGTTGATATGATAGAAGAACATATCCAGAGTCTTCCCCCGTCCCATGAGGGATGTCCTCTGATTATTTAAAGATTTCTCAGCAAGCTCCATATTGCCACGCGCCATTTCCGCCGCCGCCATGAAGCTCCATAAAAGGGGGTCGAGAGCATGCACGCCGCTCTTATCAGAAAGGTTCAGGCCCTCGGATAGCGTGTCCAAGGCGGACTCATACTGAGCCGTGACCCAGTAATGAATGCCCTTCATCAATTTCATGCGAATGACTGCAAATGAAGATGGTTTGCGATGACGGATTTCGGCGTCCATCTTTTCTAGCAGAACGTAATTTTTGTTGTACTCTCCTGTCCATAAATAATAGACGCTCATGGAAAAGACGGTGTCCATCTCAATGGCGAAGGATGGGTTTTCATCGAGAAGAGTGGATACACGCTCCAACCAGCCATGCACCCATTGCGGCTGGTCTGTTTTTCGCAGGGTAAGGGAAAAAAGCATTCGGGATGATACGATCAGATCAATTTCCTTTGAAGGCAGGGAAGGATATGCTTTTCGTATCCCATCAAGGACAGCTATCCAATCGTCAAGGCGCTTCCACTCATCAAAACCATAGGCGTATGTGTCCACAATACCCGCCCATGAAAGGTACACGCCTGTTACGTCATCTTTAGCCTTGAATGACTCAAAGGCTTCCTCCAGATATTTTCTTGCTCGCTCCATATCAATCGGAAACGAGCACATCCCGATCCAGTATAAAAGCCACGGATTATCATCCACCGGCTCGCCGGAAAGCCCTGCTATCCACTCTTCAAGGGTTTTATTTCTTCCCTGCGCCAGGAGTTCCCGGGCATGGCTTATTATCATCCGGGCTAGGCCCTGCCGGTCTCCGGCGTCGCTGTAAATCCTTGCCGCGTTTTCTAACTGTCCGGATTGCTCAAGCAGTAGCGCCGCCTCTCTATGTATAACAGCCAGTTCATCGGGGGAAAACGCGGTCTTCGCCCTGTTCAGGAGAAATTCCCTGAACAACGGATGGTATTGGTAATCCTGTCCGCTCCCGGAAAGTCTTTCCGTAAAATAATGCTGGCGGTTTAATGCCGCGAGTATGCGCCCCGCATTGCCAACTCCTGTCAACTTCTCGGCCAGAGGGACGCTGGGCATGGGCAGGAATGCGGTCTTCAGAAGGAAATCCTGAACATCTTTTTCAGTCTTGCCGAACACCTCTCCGGCGAAATAATCAAATAACACGTCATGCCCAATGCCCTCCGCCGATTCAGCGCCAGTCCCGCCAAGCCTTGCCCTTTCGAGCATCAGCGTTATTCCCGCCGCCCATCCTTCCGCCTTCTCGTATATCGCTTGTATGCGCGTCTTGTCCAGCTTCGGGAGGCGCGCATGAACAAGCTCCTTTGATTCCTCAGCGGTGAAACGAAGGTCGTCGTGCCCGATCACGCTGATTTTTTCATTCGCCTGCAGACGCGCCAATGCAGGCGGGGGGGCGCCTCGGCTTATCACAACGACATGAACGCCGTCGGGAATAATGTCAAGCCCGTTAGCGATCATGTCGTTAAACGCAGGCCCGGAAAGGGCGTCCTGGCAGTTGTCAAGCACGATAACCCAACCCTTGCCACCCTTTGATGAAGAGCGGGAGCGAGGTGGAGCGAGGCGGCTAAAGATTTCCTCGAAATATCTCCGGGTGAATGTCGGCACGTTGGCAAGATATTCCGGCGTCAGAAGAGGGAGTGGTTTCTTATATCGAGGCGCCGCCTTCTTCGCGGCCAATCCCATGTAATAGAAAAATGCGGCGAGATCTGCGTCGTCCTCGTCACATTGATACCAGATGTTGTGGAGTTTTCTCGACTCCAGATAACTTGAAATAAGCGTGGTCTTGCCCGAACCCGCCGACGAGGAGACCCATACAACAGGCTTTTTGAGGCTATCGTCGAGCAGTTTAAAGAGTCTCTTGCGGGATAAAATCCCTGGAATAACAGGACGGCTTATTTTTAGGATCGAAGCGCGCTTCATGCTGTTACCCAGTCTAGGCGATTCCCCCTCAAGACTGCCCCGTTCAGGTCGAGTTAAAGGATGGCGGTTCCTCCTGCCAGCTAGTTTTAGAGTCGGGTTGGCTTAATATTCATTATGAGAGGAGCCGCTACGAAGAAATAATATCAGATCGTCACAAAAACCGACACAAGAAAAACCCAGCGTCGGTTGCTATGGGTGAGAACGGCGGAGTAAAAGTGTCCCGGTTTGCCCCTGCCACACTGCAATCGGGACTGGAGGGCCTATTAGGAGGCCAAGGTTTCTATGGAGCGGGGCAAAGGTGGCGGTTTTCGTAGAAGCCGGATAGCCTAAACAATTCACAAAGAAAATCCCGACAGAAACAGAAGAAGAAAATTTGATTCAAGCGGATAAATCGGGCCAATTCCAGGGGGGTTTTAAAAATATTTTGGTTTGATCCAGAAAAATATCATTCGGCAAGCGATTACATGGTGATTACATCGATGATTTGCAAAATAGCACTAGACAGCTAACTGCCTGAAAAATAAGTGAGCCGTGGTGGACTTGAACCACCGACCCGCTGATTAAGAGTCAGCTGCTCTACCAGCTGAGCTAACGGCCCACAAAAGGAGCTAGTCTAACCAATTCCCCGGAAATTATCTAGGGGGTTAAATGGATTTTTAAAACTACCCCACTGCGCGGCGTCCCGGATCATATGACGCGGGGCAGGGTGACTATGGCGCTTGCGCCTGCGTCGTGGTGACAATGATACTCGCATAGGCCGCAACCGATGCACTCCGACGCCATTATCGAGGGAATGCCGCCAAGCTTGATTATTGCTTTGCCGGATAACGGGCAAAAATCGAAACAGTATGAGCATTCTTCGTCCGCTCGCGCCCTGCAAAGGGCGGGGTTGATGCGGGCTTTGCCCATGACGGCGCGGGATGGGTCGTCCGTAACCGCGAGAGCGCCGGGTTTGCAAGACTTGACGCAGTGTAGCTCGGAACAGAAAAAGCAGGCTTTGCGTCGTGGATTAAACGTCGGGTACCCTGCCTTCTCGCCGAAAGACGGTGGGGCGGGGAACAGGACGTTTTCGGGACACGCCGTGATGCAGTCGCCGCATTTGTCGCACAGTTGGGCGAAGTCGCTCTCCGGCCCCGCATACGGTGGGAATAGTAGCCCCCTGGCGGGGTCGAGAAGCGAAGGGGTGGACAGCTCCTCCATTTCGCGCCGCGCTCCTGCGACCTCTTCGGCCACTCGTCCGAAAAGTTTTACACCCTCCAGGAACCATTGGCGCCTGGATACGGCGGGTATCTCTTTATCCATTGTTCCATTTTACCGTATGATGGCTCTTTATTGCGCTATTGCTGTGGGATTTAAAATGCCGTCATCGAAAACGCCGTTCATAGTGGGGATATCCGGTGGGTCGGCCGCTGGAAAGACAATGGTCGCAGGGTTGTTGGCTGGGGAGCTTTGCGACCTTCATCCGCTGGTGATCGAGGTGGACAGGTATTTTGTGGATAGAAGCGGCTTGCCGCCGGATGAACGGATGAAAATAAATTACGACATCCCGTCTGCGCTTGATTTTGACGGGCTGGCGAGGGATATCGCCGATCTTAAACAAGGCCGTCGAGTCTCCCTTCCGCGCTATGACTATGTAAACCACAAGTCCACGCCCAACGCCGATCCTGTCGAACCGGCGGCGCTTATAATCGTGGAGGGGATACTTCTTTTCCATCCGGCGCAGATAAAGCCTCTGCTGGATTTCCGCCTTTTTGTGGAGGCGGACAGGGACGTGCGGCTGAAACGGCGCATCGCCCGCGATACCGTGGAACGTGGCAGGACGCGGGAGTCTGTGATCCGCCAGTTCAACCAGACCGTCGAGCCGGCGTTCCTCGAATATACGGCCCCGACAAAAGGACAGGCGGATTTTGCGCTGGATTGGAACGTGCGGGATATGGAGGCCCTGCGGATGGCGGCTATGGCCGTCCGCGCCGGGGTGGTATAATACTTAGTAGAAAAAATAATCCTGACGGCTACCATGACGCTAAAAGGTCTTCGACACGCCTCACGGCACATAGCCCGATACAGGGAGATTTTCAGCGTCCTCGCCAGGTACGGGTTCTCCGATTGGGTCAACCGGGTGGAGTTCGATTTCGCCCGCGAGATACTGGAGCGCAAGGCGCCTCAGGACCTGCTCTCCCTTTCCACTCAGCAAAGAGTGCGAATGGCCCTGATGGACTTAGGCCCCACATTCATAAAACTCGGCCAGTTCCTCTCCGTGCGTCCGGATATCGTGGGCGTGCCTCTTTCGGAAGAGCTCAAACTACTTCAATCCGATGTGAAGGCGGACACGCCGGAGGTTGCGCGCAGTATCGTGGAGGCGGACCTGAACGCCACAACCGAGGATATTTTTGCGGAGTTCGATCCCGTCCCGGTTGCGTCCGCATCCATCGGGCAGGTTCACCGGGCCACTCTCAAGACCGGTGAGAAGGTGGCCGTGAAGGTGAGAAAGCGAGGGATAGAAGATACCGTCGCCACGGACATGGAGATACTGGCCGACATCGCTGGCATAGTGGAGAGCTATGTGGAGGAGTCGCGCTACTACCGGCCAAAGGAGACGGTGGCGCAGTTTACGCGGGTGATAACGCGGGAGATGGATTTTTTGCGCGAGGCGCGGCACATCATCAACCTTGGGAGCGACCTGATCGGCAACGGAGCCGCGAAGATACCGAAGGTTTATGAGAAGTTCACCACGTCGCGTGTTCTTGTCATGGAATGGGTTGACGGCAGACAGCTTAACCAGCTTACGGACGAGGATAAAAAAACGTTGGACTTGGCGGCGGTGGCGGAGAAGGTGGCGCGCCTGTACCTGGAGATGATCTTCGTCAACGGCTTCTACCACGCCGACCCGCATCCCGGCAACATCATGATAATGGCGGATGGCAAGCTGGCCCTGCTCGATTTCGGGATGGTGGGGCGGCTTTCGGCGAGAGTCAGGGAGTATATCGAAGACCTCATTCCCGTGATCGTATCGGGGGACAGCGAGCGGCTGGCCCGCATAATAATAAAAATAGGCTCGCTCCCGCCAACGCTTGACCAGGCGGCGCTTGGGGCGGATTTGGCCGAGTTCATCTCATATTACGGCGCAATCCCCATCGCCCGGATAAACCTTGCAGAGGCGCTTAACGAGGCGGTGTCCATAATCCACCGGCATCACATAATCCTGCCGTCGGAGGTTATCGTCCTTCTCAAAACCCTCATGACGCTGGAAGGCTCCAACCGCGCGCTTTCGCCGGAGTTCAGCCTGATCTCCCTGCTTGCGCCGTATCGAAAGAATTTCGCCGCATCCCTGTTGTCGCCCGGCAGGACGCTTAAACGGGCGATGAGGCTTTCGGATTCCATGCGCGACTTTATGGAGACGGCCCCGCCTGCGATGGCCGACATCCTGGAGCGGTTCCGCAAGGAGACGCTGGAGATACACATGGAACACCGGGGGCTGGAACATTCGGCCAACCGGCTGGTGTTCGGCATACTGACGGCGGCCATATTTATGGGGTCGTCAATGGTGTTAAGCGCGGGCTTGCCGCCGAAGATACTGGGATTGTCGGCCATAGGCATGTTCGGATACTTGATATCGCTTATTATGGGGCTAAGGATTTTCTGGGCCATCTGGGTTTCCGGGCGGCTCGAATGACGAAAGGAGGAACTCATGCTGAACTCAATAGTTGACGCGGCCAAGATAGGGTTGGGAGCCGTATGGCTGTCCAAAGACAACCTCAAGAAGCTCACCGACGCGCTTATCGAAGTGGGGAAGGTGAGCAAGGAAGAGGGCGACAGGCTTTTCAAGGAGCTTGGCGACGCAGGCGAGGAACAGAGGAAAAAGCTGAAGGACATGGTGGAGTCGTCGGTGAAAAAGGCGATGGAGCAGGCCGGGGTCGCCACAAAGGCCGAAGTGGACGAGCTGAAGAAAAAGGTGGCGGACCTGGAGTCGAAACTTGGCGGGACACAAGGGTCGGCGTAAGTCTCAGGGCGGCGACTTACCCTCTCCCTTGACGGGAGAGGGCAGGGTGAGGGTGGTATAAATAATTGTTTTTCACACACCCCTCACCCCGGCCCCTTCGGGGCCGACCCTCTCCCGCAAGGGGCGAGGGTAAAGAAAGCGCGTCACGTTGTAATTGATTTCCATCCCATCCCCCCTATGTAATATCATATACGCTGTTTTCACGATCCTGGCAGGGTGGAAAAATGTCCAGACACGGTAAACGAAGAGCCAAGAAGCTAGGCTTGCCGCCGGGCACGTTGTTGCCTCATGTCGAAGAAGCGCAACCGGAATCGTCCAGGATAACCATCCTCGATTACGACGATACACACTTTCACGCCGAACAGACGTTCCTTATCGAGTCCCTGATCCCATACAAAACCACGCCCACAGTGACGTGGATAAACGTTGACACCATCAACGACATGAAACTGCTGGAGAAGATGGGGTCGGTTTTCAACCTGCACCCGTTGACGATGGAGGACATCCAGAGCGCGGATCAGCGGCCCAAGCTCGACGATTTCGAGACCTATCTGTATATTGACCTGAAGATACTCAGATACAATGAGGAAAAAAACGATATAGAGCAGGAAGCGTTAAGCCTCGTGCTTGGCCCGTCGTATGTGATCACCTTCCACGAGCGGGAAAGCGCCGTGCTAAACCCCATCCGCGAGCGGATACGCTCCCACGGCGGGCGCATACGCAAGATGGGCGCGGACTACCTGGCGTACTGCCTTGTGGACACAGTGGTGGATCATTATTTCATCCTCATGGAAAAACTCGACGATAAGATCGAGACGTTACAGGACGACGTTATGTCCAACCCTACGCCAGCCCTGCTTCGGGAGATTAACGACATCAAGCAGATGATAATCGCCCTGCGGAAAACCATCTGGCCCCTGCGCGACGTCATCGTGAGGATGGAGCGGAGGGACTCCAAGCTTATCGCCGATTCGACGAGGGTCTATCTGCGCGACGTCTATGACCACACGATCCACATCATGGACACTATCGAGACGTTCCGCGACCTGGTCTCCGGCATACTGGACATCTACCTTTCAAGCTCGAGCAACAGGCTTAACGAGGTGATTAAATTCCTTACCATAATTTCCACCATATTTATCCCGCTGACCTTTATCGCGGGGGTTTACGGGATGAATTTCAAACATTTCCCGGAGTTGGACTGGCATTACGGCTATTATTATTTCTGGATGTTCAATTTCTTCTCCGCAGGCTTGATGCTCTATTACTTCAAGAAAAAGGGCTGGCTGTAAACCCGCCGCAGTATCCATTTTAAGATGTTGGAGCATTCGGCTGTCCATATTTCTTCATTGTAGGGGCGCATCGCGATGCGCCCCTACATGAACGGATTTTTTGAAATTATTTTAGACAAAAGTGATGCTTGAAACCTTGTGGCCCTGGGTGGCTTTCGTTTTGTTTGTCCTGTCAATGCTGGCCCTTGACCTTGGCGTATTCAACCGCAAGGCTCAAGAGGTTTCCGTAAAAAAAGCGTTGTGGTACAGCGCGTTCTGGATATCGCTGGCGCTGGTTTTCGGAGTCCTCGTTTATTTCACTCGCGGGAGCGTGGACGCGGTCAACTTCATCGCCGGTTACCTCATAGAGGAATCGCTGAGCGTGGACAACCTGTTCGTGCTGTTGCTGATATTTTCATATTTCCAGATTCCCGCCAAATACCAGCACAGGGTCTTGTTCTGGGGGATCATCGGCGCGATAGTTTTGAGGATGGCGTTTATCGTGGCCGGGATAGCGCTTATAAAAATATTCTACTGGGTCATATACCTGTTCGGCGCCTTTTTGGTTTATACCGGAGTGGGGATGGCCTTTCACGACGAGGGGGCGCAGGTCGCCCCGGAGAAAAACCCCGTCCTGCGGGCTTTCCGTAAGCTTATGCCCGTGACGACAGGGTTTGAGGAGGGCAGGTTTTTTGTACGCAAAGACGGCGTGAAACACGCCACGCCCCTTTTCGTGACGCTTTTGCTGGTGGAGACATCAGATGTTATGTTCGCTACGGACTCCATTCCCGCCATCTTCGCCGTCACGCTGGATCCGTTCATCGTCTATACTTCGAACATTTTCGCCATACTGGGCCTCCGGTCGCTTTATTTCGCGCTGGCGGGGATCATGGGGATGTTCCATTACCTCCATTACGGGCTTTCGGTGATACTGACCATTCTTGGGATAAAAATGCTGGCGTCGGGATTTTTCCATATTCCGGTGGCGGCCTCCCTGGCGTTCATCGCTGTAACGCTGGGCCTGTCAGTGGCGGCTTCGGTTGTCTTTCCCCGCGCCAGGGACGAAGACTCGGGGGAATGATATAATCCCAAAATCGCAGAACGGCATGGAGTGACCGTGAATATTGGAGTCCCCAGGGAGATAAAGGCCGACGAATACCGTGTGGCGATGACGCCTGCGGGCGTACGAAGGCTTGCGCTGGCGGGCCATACCGTTTTTATCCAGCGCGGGGCCGGGGATGGTTCCGGGATATCCGACTCCGAATACGAGATGGAAGGCGGCCGTATCGTGGATACCGCCGAGGAGGCATGGTCCGCCCAAATCGTCGTCAAGGTAAAGGAGCCCATCGGGCCGGAGTACGGTTTCCTGCGCGAGGGGCTTATCCTTTACACGTTCCTCCATCTGGCCGCCATTCCAGAACTGGCGAAAAAACTCATTGATTCGGGAACCACCGCCATCGGTTATGAAACCGTGCAGGACCAGGCCACGGGCGCTTTGCCGCTTCTTATTCCCATGAGCGAGGTCGCAGGGAGGATGGCAGCGCTGGCCGGGGCGAAATACCTTGAGAAAGAACATGGCGGGCGAGGCGTCCTGTTGGGGGGTGTGCCGGGAGTGTCGCCGGGCAAGGTGGCCATACTGGGCGCGGGGGTCGTGGGGTTCAACGCGGCCAAGATCGCGATGGGCCTGGGCGCGCGCACGCTGATACTTGATACGAACCTCTCAAGGCTGAGGTATATAGACGATGTGTTCGGCGGACGGATAGAGACGATGTACTCCGACCCGCATACGATACTCAACGCCCTGCGCGAAGCGGATGTTTTGATAGGGGCGGCGCTGGTGGCGGGGGCGCTCACTCCGTCGCTGGTGACGCGCGGGATGCTAAGCGAGATGAAACCTGGCGCGGTGATCGTGGACGTTTCTGTGGATCAGGGGGGGTGCGTGGAGACAAGCCGACCCACAAGCCATTCCAACCCCACCTACGTCGTGGATTCGATAACCCATTATTGCGTCGCCAACATGCCCGGCGCGGTTCCACGGACTTCCACTTTCGCCCTGACTAACGCCACGTTCCCGGGACTGCTCTCCTTGGCGGAAAAAGGACTTGAAAAAACAATGTCATCCGATTATTCTATGCGGGTGGGTTTGAACGTGGCTGAAGGATATATCGCTCACCCCAAAGTGGCTGAGGCCCTGAATCTTCCTTGCAGGTTTCCTGAAAAATGGCGATAAAAAATCTTGGCCGATTCGAGATTATAGATGAAATCGGTAGCGGCGGGATGGGGGTCGTCTACAAAGGCAGAGACCCGAAGATAAACCGCATGGTGGCGTTGAAGGTTGTCCGCCCCTCCATGGGAACCGTCAAAAGCGCCGAGCAAGAGCAAGCCATCAGCAGGTTCCATGTGGAGGCTCAGGCGGCCGGCCAGTTGTCCCACCCAAACATCGTGACCATCTACGACGTGGGCGAGGAGGTCACCCCCGATGGGACGCTTGTCTACATAGCGATGGAGTTTATCAGCGGCAAGGGGCTTGACCATTACATATACCAAAAAACCTTCAAGACACTTGAGCAAAAATTAAAGGTTATCAAACAAATAGCGGAGGGTTTGGACTACGCCCATAAAAAGGGGGTCATCCACAGGGATGTCAAGCCGGCCAACGTGATCATGACCGACGAAGGGACCCCCAAGCTCACCGATTTTGGGCTGGCGCGGCTTTCGGATTCCTCGCTCACCATGAGCGGGACAATCCTGGGCACGCCCAATTACATGTCTCCCGAACAGGTGCAGGGAAAAAAGGTGGACGCAAGAAGCGACTTCTTTTCCCTCACCGTAGTGCTATACGAAATGTTAACGAACGAAAAGCCTTTCGCGGCGGATTCCATCACCTCCGTTATTTACAAAGTCGTCCACGAAGAGCCGGTCCCGCCAAGGCGCCTTAACGCCAACCTACCCAACATCGTTGACGCATTCATAAGAAAGGGGCTGGCCAAGAATCCGGATTCCCGTTTTCAGAGCGGCGCGGATTATTTGAAAGGGCTCGACTCCATTTCGTCAGGGGATGAAACTGAGGCCAACATACTTGGGGACACTACCCTGGTGATGGATGCGAAATCATCCTCGACTCCGCGCAAAAGCGTTCCTGGCGCCTCTTTTCGCAAAAACGGAAATGGCTTGTATATAGGCGCGGGAGTGGGGCTTGCCGTGATCGTGGCGCTGACCCTTATGCTTTTTGGCGGCGGGAAAAAGCGGGAGGAAACCGTAAAGCCCGCGCAACTCGACGCTACGGCATCCCATATCGCCCTCAAAACTCCAGAAATGGAGAAAAAGGACGAGCTCTCGGTAAAACCACCCGCGCCCGCCGTTACGGGAAAACCGGCGGCTACCCCCGTTTCGCCTTCGCAAGCTCCGACCACGGCGGCAACGGAACCAAAAGCGGAGAAAAAGGAAGTTTCTGCGGTAAAACCACCCGCGCCCGTCACTACGGGAAAACCGGCGGCTACCCCCGTTTCGCCTTCGACAACGGCGGCCACGGAATTGAGGAAAGAGCCGAAAACAGCAAAAAAAGAAGAAGAACTTGCGGTAAAACAATCCACATCAGCCAAACCCGAACCGGAGAAAAAACCGGCGAAGGAAAAGGATGGCAATAAAGAGGAAAAGCTTCCTTCCTCCAAGGCATCCGCAGGGGCGTCACAGGAGGAGGGGATTCTCGCAATCTCATCCGAGCCTTCGGGAGCCGAGGTCTTTATCGAGAACAAGTTTATAGGGCTTACTCCCATTAACAGCCTTAAACACAGCCAGGGGGAGCTGAACCTGCGCGTGACCAAACAGGGTTATCAGGCTTATACGAAAAAAATCGCGCTGGGCGGCAAAGCGTCTTTCACTGTAGCCCTGACAAAAAACGCGGATAGCGGACATTCTTCCACTACGGAGCCGTCTACGCCTCGCGAAGGCCAATCCCCCGCATCGCCTACGGCCGGAGGACTTGACATACAAACCCCGGCGGAAAGTGTGATTTATGTGGATGGGCGGGAGTTCAAGGAAACGCGGGTGGAGCTAAAAGAGCTCTCCGCAGGCACTCATCTGGTTTATGTGCAACTCAAGGGAAAGTCTCCATACACCAACCGGGTCACCATAAAGCTTGGCGAAACCACCAAGATTGATCTTCGATAAACCCGAATTCCGAAGCTATCAGGCTCGCCATACGCCTGCGGTAGCCTCGTCCAGATATCGTCATGGCGCTTTTTGTCAAGTTAGCTCAACATAATCACTACCCGGCTATCCATTTCGTCAACATCCGGACCGCCCTTGCCCTTTTGCTGGTTCTCAGTTACCCTTCTTATGTGACCTTCTTGTTTTGATTGTTTCTTCGCAAAAACATTTTAGCAGGTGAGGTCATACCTTACTTTCAACTAATTATAGGCCATCTTCTGAGCGACTCCCACGATCCCGACGCCACTCCTTCGGAAGGAGCCATGAAGAAGGCCATCATAGCCATAATCTCGAAAAAGCCTATCATCGCCATAGCCGCGCTTCTGATAATAGCAGTGGTGGGAGTAGGCGCATATTTCATGCTCTTCCGGGGAGGGGCAGACAAAGAGACTGCCGCAATAGCCGGCCACAATGAACCCAAGTCCGAAAAACCAGAAGAGCATAAAAAAGAAGATTCCAAAGACGCTCCAAAAGCAGGGCATGGAGAGAATAAAGATAAAACGCCCGCCGCTCCCATGACCTCCGGCGCCATAACCACAGTGGTCAGCGAAGAGGACAACGTCAAACTGGAGGTCCCGCTTGACACTCTCAATTTTGACGATCCCAAGGATCGCGACAAAGCCCGCCGTAAAATAGCCAGGGATATAAAGGTTGGAAACAGAAAAGCTCTCGCGCAGATAAAGGAATCCACCGCAGAGGAAAAAGAACGCAAGGCGCAGTCCGACGCCATAGAGGCCTGGATCGAAAAGGGAACCAGGCAGGACGCCATCCCGTAGGCGTACGGCCAGCGCGGCGATACGCAAGCGAACCAGTCGTCCCTGAAACCCCCTAAAATTCTCAAAATACCCAAATAAACCAGCTCCTTTTTCCTGTTTTTAGCGTCCAATTAATCGCAACAAATTGGCGGTTTGCCCAAAAAACATGGTGATTTTACGTTGTAGCCGGAATTGTCCAATGCCATTTCCAATCAGCAAAAGCATATCAGACAGCGTGAATCCAACTTTGTCCCCCTTGTCAGGGAGAGCTTTGCATAACCAGGAATTCAACGAGCCGAATATAGTAAACACAACGCGACAACTTCTTACCCTCTCCCCTGATGGGTGTATAGACCGGAGACATAGGGGAGAGGGTAAGGGTAGGTGTGACCCAATCATTTACTTATGCAAAGCTCTCCGTGCTAAGGGGAGGAAAAAGAGAGGCCCTTCACGCCGTCGCGCTTAAGAGCAAAGGTTGGGGCTGAAGTGGCATTAAAGGTTCGATGATATTATCCCAGTGTGGAAATGGGGGTTTTTCAGGGACAACTAAATAAAAATGGGGTGGCGCGGAGAGTTCTCCCCGCCACCCCTTAAAAGCTTTGTAGCCTGTTACCTTACGGTTTCCTCGCTGATAACCAGCAATCCCGTTGTAGACGTGTACGCTCCAGGCGGGACGCTTGTCCAATTAGCGGTTGCAACCGCGCCGTTCATTAACCAGATGGATAAATCCCCGGTTACAGCGTCTCTGAAAAGGATGTCAGACTTCCCGTCGCCGTTGAAGTCGCCAACTTCCTGAATCTGCAAGCCCGTCGTGGCGCTGTACACCCCAGGCTGAACGCTTGTGTACACCGCACCGCCGTTTCTCTCGGTTCCTTTCATGAACCAGATGGCTGTTTTCCCGGTTACAGCGTCTCTCCACAGGATGTCAGACTTCCCGTCGCCGTTGAAGTCGCCAATCCCCTGAACCTGCAATCCCGTTGTGGATGTGTAGGCGCCAGCCGTAGATTCGGTGTACCCACCACCAGCCTTGACAGACCCATTCATGAACCAGATGTATGTCTTGCCGGTTACAGCGTCTCTCCACAGGATGTCCGACTTCCCGTCGCCGTTGAAGTCGCCAATCCCCTGAACCTGCCAGCCCGTTGTGGATGTGTACGTCCCAGCCTTAAAGGTAGTGTTCGCAACGCTGGTGACAGCGGCCCCGTTCATGAACCAGATGGATGTATCCCCGGTTACAGCGTCTCTCCACAGGATGTCAGACTTCCCGTCGCCGTTGAAGTCGCCAATCCCCTGAACCTGCAATCCCGTTGTGGATGTGTACGTCCCAGGGCCAGCGGCTCCCGTCACGGGCGCCACAATAGTCGTCCCGTTTATCGTCGTCCACACCGATAAATCACCGGTTACAGCGTCTCTCCACAGGATGTCAGACTTCCCGTCGCCGTCAAAGTCGCCGCCGCCCTGCGCCTGCAAGCCGCTGATCGAGTCATAAACCCCGGCGTTCTGGTCGGTTACGACGGTTGACGCCACGGTCGCGCCGTTCATCAACCATGCCTGCGTCTGGCCTGTCCCAGCGTCGCGCAGGAGTATGTCCGACTTTCCGTCGCCGTCAAAATCGGACACCGCACATGCCCTCGTCTTGAAAGTGGCGTCATTTCCGTTCGCAGGTGTCGCCGAACTGGAGTACAAGGCCACTACCCGGAAGTGATATAACGTATTGCACGTCAACCCCGACACTTGCGCGGACATGGACACGCCTTCGCCGCCCTTATTAGACCCACTGTCGGATGCGGCTGAATTTTTAGCGTCGTTCGAATCTCGCCCGGTCTGTCCACCGGCCAAGCCGACGACGGTTGTCCCATAAGCGTTTGTTGACCCATACTCGAACGACACTGCGACAGTGGCGTTTTTCTGGTTCGCCACCTTGCCGTTAAGAGTGGCCACGGACATCCCGATAACCGACGCCGACCCTGTGCTTACAGGCGACTTGGTAAACGTGAAGCTCACGGAACAGGCCCCCGTCACACCGGTGATAGTGTACGTCGCGCTCCCGTTGGCCCAAGCCCCGAAAGTCCCGGCTGGACACGTGCCACCAACGCTTGGGGGTATCGCGCGTCCAGATTCGGCCTTCACAATGAATGTCGCGGAGCCGCCGCTGGACACAGTCTGTCTCTCTGGCTTAACCGACCCGCCATTCTCAGTTGCCCTCACACTGTAGGTGGCGGGAACGAACGTGTAGACCCCTACAGCCGCAGTGGTCTGCCCCGCCGTTAGGGTTACCTTCGGTTCCACTGGCGATTTCCAGCCAGTCAACTTTTTGAACTTTATCTCGATGCGCTTACCGGATTTGACGTTGTTTAACGTCGCCCCGCTCGCCTGCCACTGTCCGTCTTCAGTTTTCCACTGAGCGCCGGCGGTCACAGCTCCGGCGGGCGATATTGTCACCGTTAACGATCCTCTGTTTGCGGCATACGGCGCAAAGGAGAAACTCACCGAACAGTCCGCCGTAACAGCCCCGGTGGTATACGTCGTCCCGTTCCACGAACCCGTACCGCATGTGCTGGTAACTGCGGTGTTTGTAAAGTAACCGGCGTTAGGCGTCACAGTGAACGAGGCGTTTGAACCACTCGTCACGTTCTGGTTTGCAGGCGTAACCGATCCGTTAGTCCCAGCCGAAGCGCTTGCCGTGAAGCTGATTGCGGGAGCCGATGCAGTAAATGAGAAACTCACCGAACAGGCCGCCGTAACAGCCCCGGTGGTATACGTTGTCCCGTTCCACGAACCCGCGCCGCATGTGCTGGTAACCGCAGTGTCTGTCGTGTAACCGGCGTTAGGCGTCACAGTGAACGCGGCTGTTGAACCACTCGTCACGCTCTGGCTGGCAGGCGTAACCGATCCGCCAGCCCCAGCCGAAGCGCTTGCCGTGTAACTGGTTACGCCAGGCGCCGCTGTAAACGAGAAAGCCACCGAACAGGCCGCGTTAACAGCCCCGGTGGTATACGTCGTCCCGTTCCACGAACCGGCGCCGCATGTGCCGGTAACCGCAGTGTCTGTTGTGTAGCCGGAGTTAGGCGTAACAGTGAACGCGCCTGTTGAACCACTCGCAACGCTTCGGGTCGCTGGCGTTACCGATCCGCCAGTCCCAGCAGAAGCGCTTACCGTGTAACTGGTTACCGGCGCTACACCATAAACGCTCATGCTACCAGCGCCGTGGCAGGAGCTACAAGCGCCGATGGTGGCTGTAGTGGCCATCTGGTAAGTACCGATAATGGCGCGGTAGCCGGAGCCTGGGGTACCCAGTGTGGTTGAAAATGCGCCATTGGCGTCGGTCACCAGGTTTATGTTACCGCCAGCGTCCTGTATGGTTACGGTTACGCCAGCAACAGGCGTCGTGCTGTTGGCGGCAGTGTAAACTGTGCCGCTATAAGTGACGGCCTGAGAGAAAGCTTTTCCAGGGAAAGCTATGCCGGCGGCGGCGCTCAATAAAACCGCAATCTTAACAAACCTCAACAATACGCCAATCTTCCTCATAATCATGGTTCCTTTTTTCACCTTTATACGGTTAAAACCAACAATAAAGAACGACTTTTCCACAAAATTACTTTCGTGGCCCGCCCCCTATTAATTAATAATCCCAAACACTCGGCTCTCGCCACCGTGTGTAATCTATATTTCCCAAGATAGTTCTGTGAAAGCTGACCATGCACCATCTATGCCTTTGGGCAACTGACTGTATTTACAAGCTCCAGGAACTTAAAAATTAACCGGCGTCCTGTTTGCGGACACTTTTCAAAAGGGGCAAGTGTCTGAAAAGCGAACAATTAGCGCTCTTGCGCGTCAAGGCCAGGAAGCCACCATCGGGACTACGACAATGCCAGGGAGGGAGAGGTGGCCTCGCAAATTCGTACGTCCCGATAATTAGATTTCTATCAGCTATCCTCTCGCGTTATGCTATAAAATTAGCCTTTTCCAATGGAGCTATTCCCGATGTCTCACTCTGAGAGCATACGCCGGACGCGAGACTGCGGCGAACTACGCGCAGGCCACGCGGGTGAGGTTGTCACGCTTGTCGGCTGGGCCCGTAAACGCAGGGATCACGGCGGACTCGTTTTCGTTGACCTGTGGGACCGCCACGGCGTCACCCAGATTGTCCTCAACCCGGAGATAGACGCCGCCGCGCACGAGATGGCGCATTCCATCCGCGCCGAATTCGTGCTTGGCGTCAAAGGCTCGGTCCGGGCGCGGCCCGAAGGCACGGCCAATCCCAGGATGGTGACGGGCGATGTGGAGGTGTATGTTGACAAGGCGTGGATATTGAATCCCTCCAAAACCCCGCCGTTCGTTATTGACGCGGACGAGACTCCAAACGAGTCCGTGCGGCTCAAGTACCGTTATCTGGACATGCGGCGCGGCCCCCTGCTGGACAACCTCATCCTTCGCGGAAAAATAACGACCGCCGTCCGGGTATATCTGGAGACGAAAGGTTTCACCGAGGTGGAGACTCCGATGCTTACGCGGAGCACCCCGGAAGGCGCGCGGGATTTCCTTGTCCCCAGCAGGCTCAGCCCCGGCGCATGGTTCGCCCTGCCGCAGTCGCCGCAGTTGTTCAAGCAACTGCTCATGGTGGGCGGGTTGGACAGGTATTACCAGATAACAAAATGTTTCCGCGACGAAGACCTTCGCGCCGACCGCCAGCCGGAGTTCACGCAGATAGACATGGAGATGTCGTTTATTGACGAAGAGATGGTGCGGGAAATCTGCGAGGGGATGATCACGAAAATATTTGACGTGGCGGGGAAGAAAATCCAGACCCCGTTCCCCGTGATGACCTATACGGACGCGATGGAAAAATATGGCTCCGACAAACCGGACATCCGGTTCGGGCTGAAAATCTCCGACGTGTCAGAGCCAGTGAGCCGCTCGGAGTTCAAGGTGTTCAAAGAGACGCTCGCCTCCGGCGGGACGGTTCGCGCCGTCGCCGTGACGGGCGGGGCGGAGTTTTCGCGCAAGCAGATTGACGACCTTATAGAGGAGGCCAAGACCCACGGCGCCAAAGGGCTTGCGTGGATAAAAGTCACCGCCGAGGGGCATCAATCGTCCATAACCAAGTTCTTCAGCAAAGAGATACTTGACGAGATGACCGCCATCGCAGAGGCGAAGGTTGGCGACCTGCTCATCTTCGTCGCCGACGGCAAGAAAGTTGCGCTGGACTGTCTTGGCAGGTTGCGGATAAGCCTCGCCAGAAAACTGGGGTTGATAGACGACACGAAGTTCGCGTTCACATGGGTGGCGGAGTTCCCCCTTCTCGACTACGACGCGGAAGAGAAAAGGTATGTGGCGATGCATCATCCCTTCACGGCTCCGGTCGCCGAGGACGTGCCGCTGTTCGACACCGTCCCGCTTCAAATCCGCGCCCGCGCGTACGACCTTGCGTTGAACGGGGTGGAGATCGGCGGCGGCTCGATACGTATTCACGACCGCTCCGTGCAAAACAGGATGTTCGCGGCGCTTGGGATGGGCGACGAAGAGGCGCGTAGCAAATTCGGGTTCCTGCTGGACGCTTTGGAATTCGGCGCGCCGCCGCATGGCGGGATAGCGTTCGGGCTGGACAGGCTGATGACGATCATCGCCGGGTGCGAATCCATCCGCGACGTAATCGCGTTCCCCAAAACGCAGAAAGCCTTCTGCCCGCTTACGGAAGCCCCGGCGGAGGTTGACCAGAAACAGTTGCGCGAACTGGGCCTGAAAAAGGATATTCGATGACGCAGGTCCGCACCCGGTTCGCCCCAAGCCCCACAGGGTACCTTCATATCGGCGGGGCGCGCACGGCGATATTCAACTGGCTGTATGCGCGGCGGCATGGCGGCCAGTTCGTGTTGAGGATAGAAGACACCGATGTGGAACGTTCCACGGAAGACTCCATCCAGCAGATCATTGACGCGATGGACTGGCTTGGAGTTGACTACGACGAAGGCCCGTTCCGCCAGATGGAGCGGCAGGCGATATACAACGAATATGTCGAAAAACTCTTCGCGGGAAAAAAAGCCTACCGTTGCGTCTGTTCCAAAGACGAGTTGGACAGGAAACGCGAAGAGGCGCAGAAGTCTGGCAAGAAACCCAAATACGACGGGACGTGCAGGCATAAGAACATCCCCGCCGATTGCGGCCAGCCGTTTGTCGTGCGCATCGCAACGCCGGGAGTGGGAGTGACGCGGATAGACGACATGTTGCGCGGCGTCGTCGCTTTCGACAACGAAGAGCTCGACGACATGATCCTCGTGCGCACCGACGGGACGCCGACGTATAACTTCTGCGTGGTGGTGGACGACCTGGACATGCGGATAAGCCACGTCATCCGGGGCGACGACCATCTGGCCAACACTCCGCGCCAGATGATTATCTACAACGCGCTGGGGCTTGCGCCGCCAAAGTTCGCGCACGTCTCCATGATACTGGGCAAGGACAAGGCGCGCCTCTCCAAACGCCACGGGGCCATGTCCGTGCTCGACTACCGGGACAAAGGGATACTGCCCGACGCTATGGTCAACTACCTCACCCGGCTTGGCTGGAGCCACGGCGACCAGGAGGTGTTCACCCGCGACGAACTTAAAACGATGTTCGACCTGGATGCGGTGGGCACGTCCGCCGCATGTTTCGACGAGGAGAAGCTTGCGTGGCTCAACTCGGAGAAGATCAAGGCCGAACCGGAAGAGACGTTGGCTTCGCTGGCGATGGAATTTCTTTGCGCCAAAGGAATTGTTGCGGATAAAGCCCAAGTCATCAAGATACTTCCCATGCTCCGCCAGCGCGCCCGCACTGTCAAAGAGCTGGCCGATGGGATGGTCTATTTTTTCGAGGACTCTGTCACATACGACCCGACAGCGGTAAAACACCTCACCGCATCCATCGCGCCGGTCCTCGCAACGCTTGGGGAACGGCTGGAGACGGCCGATTTTGCGTCGCCGGAGCCTGTGGAGGCGTTGTTCAAGGCCCTGCTCGAAGAACGCGGGCTGAAGCTTAAAGACCTGGCGCAACCAGTCCGCGTGGCTTTGACCGGCGGAACGGTCAGTCCGGGATTGTTCGAGATGATGACCGCGCTCGGAAAAGAAAAATGCGTCGAACGGATAAGAAGGGCGGCTCAAACCGCGCTTTCCGCCTCCTCCTGACGGCGGCTCTTCTGGCCCCTGTCCCGGCTGTATGGGCTGGCGCGGAAGAGAGTAGCGTCAACCTGCTGGGAACCTCTGTTTCCGGCGGCCTTCCCGCAGGATGGGATCATGTCACGTTCCGTAGCGTCAAAGCGCGCACCAATTACACGGCCGTGGAGGAAGAGGGCAAAATCGTCATAAAAGCCCACGCCGTCAAATCCGCCTCCGCCCTCGTAAAGAGGATCAGGTTCGACCCGAAGCGGACGCCGGCCCTGCGTTGGAGATGGAAAATATCCAACACCCTCAACGGCGACGAACGGCAGAAGAGCGGCGACGATTCCGCCGCAAGGGTCTATGTGATGTTCGAGTACGCGCCGGAACGCGCCACTGCGTTAAAACGGCTCAAGTACGAGACTGCGCGGATATTTTATGGGGAATACCCGCCACATGCGGCCCTTAACTATATCTGGGCGAACCTTTTGCCCACAGGCGCAGTCTTGCCCAACGCATACGCCGACAACTCCATGATGATCGCAATGAAAAGCGGGAACACGATGGCGGGAAAATGGATGGATGAAAAGGTTAATATATACGAAGATTACGTCAAACATTTCGGCGGCGAACCTCCGATGGCGTCGGGGGTGGGTATAATGACCGACAGCGACAACACCGGCGGCGAGGTGTCTGCGTGGTATTCGGACATAACGCTTTCAACGGCGCCGGTGGAGAGGGCTCTGAAATGAATGTGGGGAGATTATATCGTGAGCGGCAATGAGACTAAACGGCCCATAAGCGAAGGCGCGGAGGCCGAGCTTTACAAGGTTTACAACGTCCTGAACCTCGGCGAGGTGGAGCTTGTGGACTATCTTGGCTCCGACTCCACCATCGCCCGCGCCGCGCGCACCAGCTACCAGCGGAGCGACGGCAAAACCCCGGATGACGACAGGCGGCTGATCGCCCGGCTATGGCGCGACCGCCACACATCGCCTTTCGAGATGGTGTCGCTTACGTTCCGCATCCGCCTGCCGATCTTCGTGATGCGCCAGCATGTGCGCCACAGGACGGCGTCGCTTAACGAGTGGTCGTTCCGTTACACGGAATGCCCGGAGCTTTTCTACGTCCCCGCCGAAGACGATGTGCGCGGACAGAGCGCGTCCAACAAACAGATGAGCGCCGGTGTTTTGCCGCCGGACGAGTCACTGCAGGCTATCGGGATTATCGGGCAGGTCAACCGGAGCGCGTTCGAGTCTTACAAGAAACTCATAGCCCTCGGCGTCGCCAGGGAGCAGGCGCGGGTTGTCCTGCCGGTGTCGGCTTACACGCAGATCGTCTGGAACATGGACATGCGCAACCTGCTTCATTACTTGAGCCTGCGTCTTCCCACCGAAGCGCAAAAGGAGATACGCGAATACGCCCAGGTCATCGCAGGCATAGTCAAACGTGGCTGGCCGATGATATGGGAAGCGTATGACTCAACATCGAATAAAAAGTGAATGAAAACTGTCACCCTGAGCCTGTCGAAGGGCTACAACCACTCTTACTGTCATGCTTCGGCAAGTTCAGCATGACGTCCTTTAATAACGCCGCCAGACATGCGGCTGGGTCTATACGTTCCACCGGCTGGCCTCCCACTGCCGTGACTAATTTATTTTTTATCCGCGCCGAAATCGGCTTGCGGTAAATCCGCCCAGGGCCGACAAGGACGACCGGCGCGTCATCCAGCTTTTGCGCTTTCATCACGCCTCTCATCGCGTTTACGATGGTTTCTACCTGCGCCTTTACAGCCTGCCGCGCGATTGACCGGACTTCGCCGTCTCCCAATTCCTCCGGGCCGGACAGCGCCAGGCGGGCAAGCCGCAACCCGGCCCCGCGTTTTGTTTTGGGGCCGTGGTCTGGCGTGGGGATCGTGTAATCGTTCGCGCGTATTTCGCCCAGATAAAGATGAACGTCTCCCATCACCGCAAAATATTCCGGGCAGAGCGCGACGGACACGCCACGGATTTTAAGCGACGGCGCGACAGAGCTCACCGGTGTCCGTAAACATCCGGCGTACAACAACTCACCCGTCATGAGCCTCTGCAGGTCGGTTTTCCCCCTCACCGATGGCGCGCCGTTTTTCACCGGCAGGATGTCGGTGGTTGTAGAGCCTATGTCCACGATGAGGCACTGGGGCAGATGTTTGGAAACCCAATTCGCCGTCGCAGACCAGTTGGCGGACGCCACGCGCCCATGCTCCCCAATCGCCGCTTGCGGCCCGATCAATCCGCCGTCAACGTCAATGACACTCACAGGGACAGGCGACATCGCGTCAACGGCGCATTTAACAATGTGGCGCACGCCGCCGGCCCGGCTTTTAAAAACGTCGGACAACTCCCCCGTCATCGTGAGGGCGACAGCGTCGGGTTTACTCTCGTCACGGATAGCGCGTAGAAGGCCGGCAAGGCTGTCCGGGTTTTTCCATATCTCGAAAGGATAAACCTTGCGCCGTGGAAGTTTTCCATCCGCCCGCAGAAGCGCCGCCTTCACATGGGCGCCCCCAACGTCCAGCCCCAGGATTCTCATATGGCCCGCGTCTCCCCAGCCTTTGTGAAAAAAGTGGCCCTGCGCGTGGCGATGGCGGGCGGCCCATTCCCGTCCAACGCCGCCATGATAAACGCGCCGGGCGTTGGGTTTAACGCTTCCACCAGCCCGCAAAAACTGGTGGTGAGCCTTGGGTTGACCTCTATGATTACCGGCCCTGCCGGGGTCATCACAAAATCCACACCCCAGTAACCCAAAAGGCCGGGGATGGCATTGTTTATCCGCCCGGCCAGTTCGCGCAAAACCACGTCCGGCTCTTCGCCCGTTATTTCGCCGCCATCGTAGGTTGTCCCATCACCGCAAAACCTCTGCCGGTTCACCGACAATATTTCCAGCCAGCCGCCGCCAGAAACTATCGAAAGGCTCATCGGCTCGCCTGCGACAAACTCCTGCGCCACATGTGGCCCGACGAGTACGTCAACCTTGAGCGGCTTACGATGAATAATGACCCCCTCCGCCCCCGCGCCCTCAGCCGGTTTTAAAACCCACGCTCCGGTGAAAAATTCAGAGGGATCAAACCGCCCGCCCGCCCTCACGGTTACGGGATGCGGGATTCCACCTGCTTTCATCAGCCGCGAGAACGCAAGCTTGTCGCCAGCGGCCCGGACGGCCTCAACGCCGCATCCGAGGTTTAGTTTGCCAGAGGCTACGAGGCGGACAGTGAGGTTTGCAAGAATCCCATCCGTCTCCGGCGCCACGATCAACGCCCCGTCGCACATCGCAAGGGCGCGGTCAAACTGTCCATCATGCCGCTCGATCGTGAACGGCTCGACCCCCGGAACTTCGGCAAGCGACCGCATGACTGCGCGCAGGATCGCCCCACCCTCGACGGATAGGGGGTTATGACGCCCCCCCCCGCCACAACTGAAATGCTCGTAGATGAAGATTTTCATTCGCCAGCGAAAAATATTATCGGCTATGATTATAAACCCCACGTCCAATTATAAGGATCGGAATGACAGGCGAAAATCCGTTGGCGGTCGTGATAATGGCCGCTGGAATCGGCAAAAGGATGAAGTGGGATGGGCCAAAAGCCCTCGCCCCGCTTGACGGCAGGCCTATGCTCGCCTATGCGCTTGCGACGGCGAGGGCGCTGTCCCCGTCAAGGATTGTTATCGTCATCGGGCATAAGCGAGAGATGATAGTGTCCGCGTTCGCAGAGCCGGACGTGGCCTTCGCAATCCAGGAGCCGCAGATGGGCACAGCCCACGCCGTGTTATGCGCGCGGGAGGCTTTGGCCGGTTTTTCTGGAGACGTGGCCGTGCTGTCGGCGGACGTGCCGCTGATAAAGCCTTCAACCCTGCGCGGCATGATACAAAAGAAAAAAGAGATGGGCGCGGCCATCGCCGTTTTGACGATTGTCCTCGATCAACCCGGGTCGTACGGCAGGATGGTGCGGGACGGCGAGCGGATTATCGCCACCGTCGAGGCCCGCGACGCTAATGCTGGACAGTTGAAGATACGGGAGATCAACAGCGGCGTTTACGTTTTCGATTCGGAGTTTTTGTTCCGCGCCCTCGACGAAGTGAGAAACGACAACGCGCAGGGGGAATATTATCTGACCGACCTTATCGCAATGGCCGTCACCGGGGGCCGTGCAGTAGTGGGAGTCACGGCGGATGATGAGATGGAAGCTCTCGGCGCAAACACTCTCGAAGACCTGGAGAGACTTCGGTCCGCCCTGCGCGCGCTTTCTTCCCTTTAATAAAACGTAAGGCCGCTCCGCTCGCAAAGCCCCATCGCCTGCGCCGTCGAAAGGAAAAACGACAACCCTTCTATTTCATCGCTGTTCAGGTCGTAGCGTATCCGGTTGGTGAGATACTCGATGTTGCGCTCCGCCTCTTCATGGGTTTTGGCGGTCTGTCTTGCGATAAGGCCTATGTGGCTTTTCCCGATATCCTTCGCCTCGGCCAGCGCCGACAACGCTTGCGGCCACTTTTGCCCCTCCCTCGCGCACAAAACGGCGTGGACGAACGGCCTGCCGCAATGCTGGAACCATAACTCGCCCAGATCGTGAGTGACGTATTTTTCCCGGTCTATCGAAAACGCGGCGTCGCCGATGATAAGCCCCGCGTCGGCGGAACGGAGCATCATCGCAGGGTCGGTCTCCCCGGTGATTGTGATGACATCCCGGTGGAACCTCTCCCGGAAAATTATTTTTAGCATCGCTACCGACGAACTGGACCGTGGGTCCACACAGACGGTCTCCACGTCTTCTATCCCCATTTCGGAGAACAGCAGGACCGTGTCCACCTTGCCAAGCGACGCTATGCAGACGGCGGGGGAGATAACAGCGCCGGGTATCCTGCCATACTCGATGGAAGGGATTAACGCTATGTCCAGATCGCCATCGGCAAAACGCCGGGCGAGGTCTGCCGGGGTGTCCGTCACCAGCGTGAACGGCGTATCCAGAAGGCCGTGACGGAAGGGGTAAAGGATGGGGAGCGAGTTGAGGAACTCGTGAATCCCCACTCTGGGGTGGCTGGGGCTTCTCATTATGCGGTCACCAGGTTATAGACCGTGTCGCGCTCCACAGGCGCTCGTCCGGCCTCGATTATCAAAGTTTCCAGCCTGCGTTTGGCCATCATCTGCGTCGTCTCCGCCCCGGCGGAATGGGTGATCCGCTCTTCCACAACCGTGCCGTCCATATCGTCGGCCCCGAAGGATAGGGAGACCTGCGCCGTCTTCTCCCCGATCATAATCCAGAATGCCTTGATGTGCGGGAAATTGTCGAGCAGTAACCGTCCCAGCGCGATCATCCGCAAATCCATCTGCCCGGTTGTGCGTGGGAGCCTGTCATACTCCGTGTTTTTTGGATGAAACGCCAGCGGGATGAAAGTCAAAAACCCGCCGGTCTTGTCCTGAGACTCGCGGAGGCGGACAAGATGCTCCACCCTGTCTTCCGCCTTCTCAATATGGCCGTATAACATCGTTGCGTTGGAACGCAGGCCAACCCCGTGCGCTGTCTCGTGGACGGATAGCCACTCGTCCCCGCTAATTTTCTCCGGGCATATTTTTTTGCGCACACGTTCGGCGAAAATCTCCGCCCCGCCGCCGGGCAACGACCCCAGCCCCGCAGACTTAAGCTCCACAAGGACATCCCGCGTGGACTTGCCCGATATCTGCGCAAAATAGGCTATTTCCACCGCCGTGAACGCCTGAATATGCGTCCCCGGAAACTCGTCATGCAACCTGCGCGTCATCTCGACGTAATAGCCGTATGGCAACGTGGGGTGAAGGCCGCCGACGATATGGAACTCCGAAAACGCCTGCCCGTCGAACTCGTGCGCGGCTTTCATCACCGCTTCAATCGCCATCGTGTAGGCTCCGTCCTCGCCATCTTTTTTGGAGAACGCGCAGAACCTGCACGCGTTGACACAGACGTTGGTGTGGTTGATGTGACGGTTATTGATGTAGTAGGCGTTGTTGCCATTCTTGCGTTCGCGCACGACATTGGCAAGCCATCCCAAGCCGAGGATATCGCGTGTGCCGTCGAGGACAAGCCCGTCCTCGAAAGAGAGCCGCTCGTCCGCCAGGACCTTTTCGGAAATTTGATTTAACGCCGGATCGGAAAACCTGAACATTGCAACACCAGTAGAATCGGATGATTCGATTCTATCCGCGCATGGGGGGATTTACAAGACAGGAGGGGGGTAACACAATCCCCGGATAATTCTGAACAAAATCACTCGGCGGAGCGTTCTTCAGCCATTCTTGCCGAAAACCTAGCAGTCTTGCTTTTTATCAAACTTACCAAGAATGGAGTTGACCACCTGCTTCAACGGCGGCAAATCACGCTCGATTACGTCCCATACGCGCTCAAGCTTGATTCCAAGATAGTCGTGGGCAAGTATATTGCGAAACCCGGATATTCCTCGCCAATACACCCCTTGATGAATTTCCTTCAGCTCCACTGACAAACGTTGCGTGGACTCAGCCAGGGTTTGAAGTTCCCTTAACACCGCGCTCTGAGTTTTTCTGTCACTAAAGAAGGTCTCTCGCCCACCTTCCGCCAGATACTCTTCTATCCAGCGAAGACATTCGGATATATGCTCAAGGAAAATCCTGTCGTTTTTCACAGGGTGACGGCTTCTTTTAGGATGATTTCCCGGAGTCCCTGACGGATTGCGTCGGCTTCCACAACATCCACCCGTCTGCCTAACAGCGATTCAAGCTCCACCACCAGGCCACCTGGGAACCAGGGGGTCGTCGCACCTTTGACTTCAATAAGGAAGTCCACGTCGCTATCTTCACGAGCGTCCCCGCGCGCAACCGATCCAAATAAACGTATGCCGCTTACGCCGTGCTTATTGGCTATACGCTGGATTTCTTTTCGATTGGCTTTGAGTTGATCGTAAATGTTCATAAGAATGAGGCGTTTCTTTTTGTTTTACCGACTATATCACATTTCAATCTTCCTTTTAAACGTTGGCGTTGGAATTGCGACGCTTGAAATAATCCCGGATTTTCCATTAGACTTTATTCCGAACTTAAAATATCAATTGCGCCGAACGCTTAGCGTGGCAAGGAATTACCCGCGCCATCTCAAAACAGAGCAGTCGCAAAAACAGGGCAAATGCAATCAGGAAACTTCTTACTCTCTCCCGTAAGAGGGTGAAGCGAGGATGTCCCCTGCCTGCGTTAATCCTTTCCCCCGCCCGCGCCGGTCTTGACCGCTGGGGTGGGGGTGGAGGAGGATTCTTTCGATGAACTTTTACTTTCCGAACCTTTGCTATCTGAACTTTTGCTTTCCGAACCCTTGCTCTCCGAGCTTTCTTTCTTGCCTTCGCCAGTGTCGGAAGATTTTGCGGATTTGTCGGACGACCCACTATCGGACGGCTCGTTGGACGACGCGGAAGTGGGTGGAGAATTGGAAGAGGACGACTTGGCGTAATCTGTCTTATACCACCCTGTTCCCTTGAGGTGGAAGGAGTTCATGGAGATGATTTTCTTTAACGGGCCGCCGCAGGAAGCCTCGATATTATGGGTCTTCAAAGGCGGGTCGCTCATTTTTTGGGTGACCTCTATATGTCCCCCGCATTTCCCGCAAACGTATTCGTAAATAGGCATCGGATAAAAACCTCAATTTAACAATCAGTTAATCGTCATGTCTTTCTCCTTTACTTATATAAGATTTAAAACCGGGCTGTCAAGGCTTGCAAAAACCGGCTGAAAGTTAAAGTTAAAGAGGTTTGAGCCTACGGCCGATAGGTATGTTATAATTCGCATGGAAAGAGAAAAGAAAATGAAGATAGACGGACAAGACCCTTTAAAGAACATCCAGACCCCGGGCGGCGTCAAAAAGACGACCTCTGCGGGTCAGTCGGCGGACGGCCTTTTCATGGACGCCCTTAAACAGGCCGCAGACAACCTCTCGGCCAAACCGGGCGGCGCTTCACAGCCTCTGGCTTCCGCGTTGGGGCCGGTGGCTTCCTCGTCATTCATTCCTTTAATGTCCGGGGCGCTGGATCAGTCGTCTTCGGCCATGGTGGGTAAGCTCGACGGGCTTTTCAACGACCTTTCGATGTTCAGAAACGCATTGGGCAACACATCCATACCTATGGACAGGCTGGCCCCACTGGCGCGTGAGCTTGTTGCGCGGAAAGATGAAATAGCCGGGATGATCGGCGGAATCGGCGACGAGAAGCTTAAGGGGCTCGCCACGGATGCGCTGAAGCTGACGCTTGACCATATCAGCTCATATTACGCTGGGCAAGCCGCCTAATCGGGATTGTTATCCGGTTTGAAATAAGCGGCTTTCGCCTTTGAGAAGGCGTTGAGCGAAGCGGCCTCGCAAATCCGGCCAGCCCTATAACTGGTAGCCTTGCACACCCCAGGCCGCGCATGTTGCGGCGAATTCTGTTTGGCAGGAATATTTACTGCCACTCCCGGATCAAATATCCCAATCTTTGCGGCTCTTCGTTGGATATCATCATCCAAAACGCTTTGCGGAATAGGTGAAATGGCCTAGGACACATAGTCGCCGATAGAAAAGGCTTAAGGCTATAAAAGCCGAGGTTGACGGAAAGGACTTGACATAATAGCCCCTCCCTTTAATTCAAACCCCAAAAGCGCGTTAACGAAAAATTGGCTGGGACAGGCCATTCATCATCGTTGACTTAAACTGCTAGGGGAATATACTTCATGGCAGGTGGTGAGAGGGCAGTCCCTTTCTTTTTTAAATCGGGAGGATTTTAAGCCATGGCCGTTAAAGTAGGCATCAACGGGTTCGGCAGGATCGGCAGGAACTTTTTCAGGACCTGCAAGGGCCATCCAGATATTCAAATAGTAGCCATAAACGATATTACGGACGCAAAGACCCTGGCCCATCTTTTGAAGTACGATTCCACCTTTGGGATATACCAGGGAGACGTGAAAGCCGTTGGTAGCGACCTGGTCGTGGATGGTGTGACTATCAGGATCACCGCCGAGCGGGATCCCGCCAAGCTCCCGTGGAAGGAGATGGGGGTGAGCGTCGTGGTGGAGTCCACCGGCCTTTTCACCAAACGCTCCGACGCGGCCAAACATCTGGACGCTGGCGCGAAAAAGGTGATAATCTCCGCCCCCGCCAAGGACGAGGACATCACGATAGTGCTTGGGGTCAACGATGGCAAATACGACCCGGCCAAACATCACGTCATATCCAACGCATCGTGTACCACCAACTGCCTTGCGCCGGTGGCCAAGGTTTTGCTGGAGACCTGCGGGATAGTCAACGGCCTTATGACCACCATCCACAGCTACACCAACGATCAGCGGATACTTGACCTGCCGCACAGCGACCTGCGCCGGGCGCGCGCGGCGACCCTTTCGATGATCCCCACGACCACTGGCGCGGCCAAGGCCGTCTCGCTGGTCCTGCCGCAATTAAAGGGCAAGCTCGACGGGCTGGCCATCCGCGTGCCTACTCCCAACGTCTCGCTTGTTGACCTTACATGCGTTACGGAGAGGGAGACATCGGCGGAAAAAATAAACGCCTCCATAAAGGCCGCTTCTGAAGGGGCTCTCAAGGGGATACTCGAATACTGCGACCTTCCCCTTGTCTCCAGGGACTTCAACGGCAACCCGGCCTCTTCCATCTTCGACTCGGATCTTACCCGCGTCATCGAGGGCAAGACGGTTAAAGTGATGGCTTGGTACGACAACGAGTGGGGTTACTCGTGCCGGGTGCGCGACCTTATCAAGCTCATGGTCTCCAAGGGTATCTGACTTAAGGGTCTTTACTGCTGGGCGGGCCTCGTTTGCGGGGCCGCCCGGATATAAAGGGAGACGCTATGGAAAAGCTTTCGATAGACGAAATCGCGCTTAAGGGAAAACGCGTATTCATCCGGGTGGACTTCAACGTCCCGCTCGAAAACGGCAAGGTGACGGA